>Ga0209108_10002625_pt1 | contig 10240 bp, 6 predicted proteins | sample Rifsed10ft1_FD_184003 | JGI IMG/M metagenome (GOLD analysis project Ga0209108, IMG submission 184003) | Soil microbial communities from Rifle, Colorado, USA - sediment 10ft 1 (version 2) | ecosystem: Environmental > Terrestrial > Deep subsurface > Rock core/Sediment | place: Rifle, Colorado...
CCGTCGCCGGACCCGCGCAGCAGGCCGAAAGAGCTTGTGATTTTCCGGCAAAGAGTATAAAGAGTCGCACGGGAAAGCCGAAACAACCTGTCAGCCGAACGTCTCCCGCTCGTGCGCGACGGGCCATGCCTCCGGGGGGATTTCTTCTGTGGCCGATACTAGCCGGACTCTGCCCATTGGCGAACGCATCGGTAACTACCAGATTGAAGACCTGGTCGGCTCCGGCGGCATGGGCGTGGTGTACAAGGCACGCGACCTCCGGCTGGACCGCACCGTCGCCCTGAAATTCCTCCCGCACGACTGGGCCGTCGGCGAACGCGAAAAGGAGCGCTTTCTGCAGGAGGCCAAGTCGGCTTCAGCGCTCGACCACGCCAACGTCGGCGTCATCCACGGCCTCGAAGAAACCGGCGACGGCCAGCTCTTCATCGTGATGGCGTATTACGAGGGAGAGACGCTGGCGAAGAAAATCCGCACCGGCCCGCTCGGCGTCGCTCAGGCGCTGAACATCGCCATGCAAATGGCCCGCGGACTGGCCGAGGCGCACGCCAAAAACATCATCCACCGCGACATCAAGCCTTCCAACGTCATCATCACCAGTCAGGGCGTGGCCAAGATTGTGGACTTCGGCCTCGCCCGCGTGGTCACCAGCGCCTCGATGACGCAGAGCGGCGGAGTCTCCGGCTCGGCGGGCTACATGTCTCCGGAGCAGGCCCTCGGCCAGCCCGTGGACCAGCGCACGGACATCTGGGCGCTCGGCGTGGTTCTGTCGGAGATGCTCACCGGCCGCCATCCCTTTGAGCGTGACAGCATGGCCTCGGCCATGCTCGCGGTGGTCAGCCAGCCGCCCGCTCAGATGGAGGGTGTGCCGCTGCCCATCCAGCGCGTCATCTACCGCGCGCTGGCGAAAGAACAGCAGGGTCGCTACCAGGATTGCCGCGAAATGCTCGCGGACTTGGAAGTGCTCAAATCCACCGAAGAGGGGCCGACGCAAGCCGTTAGCTCGAAAGACCTCAGGGCCTATGTCGAGCGCGCCTCGGCCCCAGGCGCGGCGAAGCGCCCGAGCCGCCTTGGTTGGGTGGCTGCCGCCGTACTGGCCGCAGCGCTGGTGGCGGGCGTTGCTTTCCGCGACCGGGTCGCGGGATGGTTTGTGCAGGAGCCCGAGCGCCACGTGGCCGTGTTGCCCTTTGACTACATCGGGAGCAACCCGGAAAGCGAAGCCTTCTCCCAGGGCCTGATGGACAGCCTCACCAGCAAGCTCTCCAATCTCGAAGTGGGCGAGGAAAAACTCTGGGTCATCCCGGCCAGCGAAGTGCGCCGTCGAAAAGTCACCGACCCCGCCGCGGCTCTCAAGGAGTTTGGCGCGACGCTGGTCGTGAAAGGCAGCATCCAGCGCGACACCTCGGGCGTGCTGCTCACCGTCAACCTCATCAACACCAAGACGCTGCGGCAAATCGGCTCGGCGCAGGCGCAGGACCGCACGGGTGATTTTTCCGCGCTACAGGACGAAGCTGTCTCTCGCCTCGCGCGCATGATGCACATCGCGGTTACTCCGGAGATGCTGCGCGATACGGGTGGAGCCGTGACGCCGGCGGCGTACGAGTCCTATTTGAAGGCGTTGGGCTACATGCAGCGGTATGACAAGGCCGGCAATCTCGATTCCGCCATCGGCGCGCTCGAGTCAGCGGTGAAAGCCGATCCTCGATTTGCCCTGGGCTTTGCCAGCCTGGGGGAAGCCTACCGGCTCAAGAATCAGGTGGACCCGAATCCGAAATGGATTGATCAAGCCTCGGCCAGTCTCAAGCGCGCCGCAGGGCTGAATGACAGGCTACCAGTGGTGTACGTCACGCTGGGTCGGATTCACCAGGATTCCGGGAAGCACGATCTCGCCTTGCAGCAGTTCGAGCAGGCGCTGCGACTGAATCCCCGGGATGCGGACGCGCTCAACGGACTGGCGCACGCCTATGAGAAGGCGGGACGCATTGCGGACGCGGAAGCGTTCTTCAAGAAGGCGGCCGCGCTCCGCCAGGACTATTGGGACGGCTACAGTACGCTGGGTCTCTTCTACCTCCGCCGGCAGCGCTACGAGGATTCCCTGGCTCAATTCCGGCGCGTGCTGGAGCTGACACCCGACAACGCCCAGACCTATTCCAACATGGGCATCGTATTTCTGAGCCTGCAGAGGGTCCCCGAGGCCGAAAGTGCGTTTAATAAATCCATCGAACTCAATCCGAGTTATGCCGCGTACGCTAACCTGGGGTTCCTCTACTTTCAACAGCGACGATACGCGGAATCCGCAGCGATGACCGAGAAAGCGCTCCAGATTAATGACAAAGACTTTCGCGTGTGGGCAAACCTCGGCCTGGCTTACCGGTGGCTGAAAGCCGATGACAAGGCCAGCGCTGCCCTCCAGCAGGAACTGAAGCTGCTCGAAGCGATTTCCAAAGTCCAGCCCGGGGATCCCTACATTCAGTCCGAACTCGGCAATTTATATGCCCTGACGAAACAGCGCGACAAGACCATCCCCCGGCTCGAAGCGGCGTTGGCACTCGCCCCCGACGATCCCCGTATCCTTGCGGATGTCGGCATGGCCTACGAATACCTGGGAGACCGCCGGCAGGCACTGCACTACATCGAGAAAGCGATCCGGAAGGGGTTTTCTCTGGAGGATCTGAAGCGTGTTCCAGGCATGCAGGACTTGATTGCTGATCCGAGTTTCCGGCCCCGGGCCAAACAGTAGAACATTCGAAAGGAGAAACCGCAATGGCACAACCGGCACCCGCACCAACCACCGTTCCTCAAACGATTACGATCGATGGGAACTACGTTGCGAGACCCAGTCCCACGCCGACCATTTCCTACAGCAATGGCGGCCAGATTCAGTTCAATGCGGCCATCGCGTGTGTGGTCAACTTCAATCCCACCGACGTGTTCGGAGCTAGCGTCACACTCGACGTGGGAAACAACGCTGCGCTCTCTCCCCAGAGAGGCAATGTGACGGTGGATTATTGGGTCAACCCTCCGCAAGAAAGCGCGGAGATGGCGAAGGAGCCGGAGACAGGCCCATACGTTATTCCTGTGGGCTCATAATCGGCTGAACTCTGCTGGAAAAAACCCGGGCCGGTGACCCGGCCAGACGGCCTCTGCGCCGGCTAGCTCGTTGAGGTGTGCCCTGTCAGGGATCAACGGATTCTACCGGTCAAGATTAAGGTCCGCTTTGCCCGTCTCCATGGCTGATCGGCTAACTGACTCACGTTAGTCGATGACCTCTGAAGCCTCTGCGAGCAGTGCTTGAGTCCGGCTCCGACTTTGCCCTCGGTGAGATGGGGTAGCGCAGAGAAATATCGGCCCCGGTCGCACGGCAACATGACCTTTGTGCTTGACTAATCGCAGCACAATAGGATCTAGAAACCTTGGTTCACCACGAGGTTAGGGGAGGCGCAGTACGGGACATCCCGACATAGGAGCACTAAGATGCGTTAAACGCTCAATGGAGGTCACGATTGATCGAAACATTGTTTTGGGTTGCAACGATTCTCGTTTGGGTTCTCACTCCCGCCGGCACGATCAGAGTCGGCTCGTAGTCAAAGTCTTATCGGCAGCCCTCCCCTGCCGCCGAAAACGGCAGGGCGGCGTGTTCTGCGCAAAACGATCGAGTTGTGCTCGAGAGCGCGGCGCCAGCCAGACCGCCGCTCCCGCTGGTAGTTCGCGGAGGCCGCAGGGGGTAGTGCTCCGCGACAAGAAAGGCCCGCGGCTCGAGCCCGCACGGGCCTCCACCCCTCTTCTCTCTTTTGTAACGCTCCTCTTTTCTCGGACAACTTCTTCTCTTTTTGTGTCATCCTAGACTCAGCCCGGCAGAGATCTTCGAACACACAATGGAGGGACCATCATGAAACGTGTTACAAGCTTTGTCATTGCGCTGGCCTTGGCGCTCGCTCTGGCCGCCGCTCCCGCCCTGGCACAGGGAAAGGGACAGGGCAAAGGCCCGGGCAGTGCGCCCGGACGGTCGAGCGCGCCGCCAACGCCCAGTACGTCAGGTGAACGCGGCCCCAAGGTCGAACCCACCAGCCACCATCCCGGCTCCACCGAAAGTATGAAGAAAACTCCCGGCGAGCTGCTCACACAGAACGAAAATCTCTCGTCGCGTCTGGCGGCGAAGCTCCCCGCGGGCACAGACCTGCAGCTGGCCGCCGGTGGCTTCAAGAATCTCGGCGCTTTCGTCTCCGCCGTCCACGTTTCAAACAATCTCGGCATTCCTTTTGCCGACCTGAAGACGCACATCCTTAACGGCAACGGCGCTAGCCTCGGCGACGCCATTCACTTCTTCAAGCCGGACGTGGACGCCACCGCCGAAGCCAAGCGCGCCCAGAAGCAGGCCAAAAAGGAACTCAAGGAAACCGGCGCGCCCCGCTAGCCCTCACCGCGGCGCGTTGAAATCCCCCGCCGTCAACTCGATCCAACTCGTCCAAACGCACTCTCCCGACTCCCACCCTTCCCGGCTTTTGGGGAAGGGTGGGAGTGCGACCGCTCACCTTCTTCTGCACGCAGGAGAGGTTTGAGCATCCCCGAAAATGTCATAGTGTAGACTCCTCGGTGGTTGCTGCGCGCCACAGCTTGCAGGGGCCTTGCGAGCCATGGGAGGCAGTTGAGATGGAGACGGCGTGGACGCTGCTGTTCGGCTTGGCGGCGCTGGCCTGGCTCTTCGTCGGGGTGAAAGTAGCCGTTGGGGTGAGAAAGCTGCCGTGGCTGAAGGACGAAGTGCCGCTCGGGGATGCAGCGTGCCCGAAGGTGTCAGTGCTCTTCAGCGCGCGGGATGAGGCCCGCGAGCTGCCCCGCGCGCTTGCCGCGCTCCTCGCGCTGGACTATCCCAACTACGAAATCGTCGCCGTGGACGACCGCTCTGTGGACGCCACCGGCGCAATCCTCGAAGAGACCGCACGGCGCGATGCGCGTCTGAAGGTCATCCACCTGAAGGAGCTGCCCGCGGGATGGCTCGGGAAGACGAACGGCTTGCAGAAAGCGTATGAGGCTTCAAGCGGCGAGTGGCTGGTCTTCACCGATGCCGACGTCCGCTTCGCTCCCGACCTCCTCCGTCGCACCACCGCTCTGGCCCTCGCTCGCGGCTGGGACCACCTCACGCTCTTGGGCGAAACCGAAACCCACGGCTTCTTCGAGCGCGTCGTCATGACCTACTTCATGCTCGGCTTCAACATTTACACCGAGCCTTGGAACGCCTCGAATCCCCGCTCAAGAAAATTCTGTGGCATCGGGCTTTTCCAGCAGGTGCGCCGCAAAGCCTATGAAGCCTTCGGCGGCCATCGCCGTCTCGCCCTTGAAATTGTGGACGATATGAAGCTGGGAAAACTCGTCAAAGAGGGGGGCTACCGCTCCGGCGTCGCCATCGCCGTCGAGATGGCCCGCGTTCGCTGGCAGGAGGGCTTCCGCAATATTGTCCGCGGCACCACCAAGAATTTCTTCGCCTCAGCGAGCTTCCGCGTCCGGACCGTGCTCGCACAAATCGCCTTGATTTTTCTCTTGAGCGTCCTGCCGGTCGTGGGTCTTTTTGTCACCTCCGGCTGGACGCGCCTTCTCGCCGCCCTTGCCTGCGCCCTACCCATCCTCATGCAGGCAACAGGCGTCTGGGTCGCTCGCCTCTCTCCTCTCTACGGCCTCTCACACGCCCTCGGCGCTTCCATCTTTGCCTACATGATCGTTCGCTCCACCGTGGTCACCCTGCGCCGCGGTGGCGTCGAATGGCGCGGCACCTTCTACCCTCTCCGCGACCTCCGCAACGGCCTCGCCTGAGGAGAAAAGCTCGGGAGGGCGCGGCTTCAGCCGTGCCGTAAAATACGCTTAAAACGAAGGGGTTGTAGCCTCTGACGGTTGGTCGGCAGGAAAGTTCTACCTTAAGATTTCATTTCCGTGGGTTTCGTTTAACGTGCCGTTCCCGGATCGCAGTGGCACGCGCCTTCAATTTTTCTGCCTCGGCTGTCCGGCCTGTTTTCTGCATCAGATCGACATAGTTCTCCAGAATCCGGGCCACACCAGGATGGTCTGGCCCCAGGACCTTCTCCGCGAAGACCAGCGACCGCTTGAGGAGCGGCTCGGCCTCAGCGCACTTGCCCTGTGAAACAGGAGATCCGGCTTCAGATATCTACCTCTACTTCAGCCGCCTTCGGAAAGTACTCCCTTCCCACACTGAAATAGACCAACTGTGCGCCCGTTCGGTCAAAAATGTGTCCACAGTCAGGGCAGGCCAAACGAACAACTGTTGACAGGGGGAGCCTGTCCCTCTGCTTCCGCTTTCTCCAGAGCAGTCGGAATTGGATAGAGCACTGAGGACACCTGGCGACCGCGAAGGCCATAGCAAGTAAACTTTCAGGCGTTCATTTCTACCGCCAAAGCTCCCAAAACAGGCGCACCGTCGCTGGCGCGTGTCCTGCGAAGTGATTATTGGCGTAGGCAAAGATTGAGATGCTGCGCTGGTTGAAGTTCCTGCACGCCTCCACCCACTCCTCTAGCTCTCGTCGGCGGTTGACAATGGTCTTGTCCCAGCTCTTCGTTTCTTCCTCGATGCCTTTGCGGTCGCCCAGCCACCGGATGTACGTGAAGTCCGCAGTAATCGGGTCGCCCTTCGCCAGGATGTCGTTCGGACGCGGCATCCACGGGTGGTCAATCAACGCCAGCGCCACGCCTCGCTGCCGCAGCACGTCGTACAGCTCCGCGCCTAGCCAGTTCTTGTTTCGCACCTCCACGGCAAACTGCCCGTTCTTCGGCAGCTTGGCCAGAAACGGCTTCAACCGCGCCAGAAAATCCTTGGCGTTGGCGAAAGCCTTTTTATTGAAGTAGGGAAATTGCAGCAGCAGCGGTCCCAGCTTCTCGCCAAGCAGCTCCATCGTCGAGAGAAAACCTCGCATCTCGGCCTCGCAATCTTCGAGCACCTTTTCATGCGTAATTGTCTGCGGCACTTTCGCTGCAAACAGAAAACCCTTCGGCGTCCGCACGTACCAGTTCTTCACCATGCTTGCGCTGGGGATGCGGTAGAACGTGCTGTCCACTTCGACCGTATCGAAGTGCTGCGCGTAGTAGCTCAGGTACTCCGCAGGCTTGAGACTCTCGGGATAGAAGCTCCCTGGCCATCCAGCGGCAGTGAAGGCCGACGTACCGAGACGGAGTGGCGTGGCCGCCTTCATGGGGCCGAGATTCTATCTGATTTGTGGACCGTGAAGGCTGCTAGTTAAACTGCTGAGGGTACAACGCGGGCCGATGCCCCATGCGCTAGGGTTTTGTGGACAAGGCTGCGGCCGCAACCCATCTGTGCCGCGATCTCTCGTACAGAGCGCCCTTACGTCCGAAGGTGGGCAATTCTACGCCGATCCACAGCCAATGGCGTTCGGCCGAGGCACTTGCCCTTGGCTCAGGCGTGACGTAGACAAGGATCGTATCAAAGGGTTAGCTGCGCACGGGCTGGAAGCTGTTGAAACGCCGATAGTCTTTCAATCGAGAGCGGGGCGTTCCAAAGGATTTCCTTTGGAACGGCTCTTCAAGCTCACAGGCGACGACCGGGGTTATAGTGCACCCAACCGTTTCCCCCGAAGAATCAAGGGGTCTGCGGCGGCTGGATCTGCTGCGAGATATCTACGGAAAACAACAAGAAATCGCTGAAGCTGTGGCGACGGTGATAGCGGTGACCTCTAAAATCAAAATAGAATTCCACACTCTCCGGTAACCAGAGCGCCACGCCCCGCTTTTGAAACTGCACGGCCCGATAGTCAACCGTCAGGTGCTCTCTCTGCAGCCGGATTGCAGGGATTTCCTCGGCGAGGTCGGTCTCGAGCCGCACCACCTGTAAAGTGTCGGCGGCAATCCACGCGCGCCCCTTCAGCTTCACCGGGTATACCACCTGCTTCACGCGATAAACGCGGAACCTGCTGGGCCGGTCGTTGCGCTGCCGGAAATGGACTTGCCAGGCTGGCTGGCCGCGCAATTGCCCGAGCCCCTCGCAGCTCATCTCGAAGTCCTCTACGTAGTAAGGATGGAAAATCAGCGCTTGGGCCGCGAGACCTGACGTGGCTATGCGAGCGGGAAATTCCTCGAGCGACCTCGCTCCATTGCGGTATTCCTCCACCGATAGCCATCCCGGCCGGATTTCCTCGATGGTGGCCAAGTAATCGAAGCGGCGCGTCTCCCTCTCATCAGCCTTCCCGGAGCCGTCCACTTCCTCGTGCTCGAGCCATTCGGTGGCCGTGAATTGTTGCAGGTTGTTCACTAGCTCTTCGACCTGCCGGCTGGCTCCTGACAAGACCTCTGGTAGAGAACACGGAGTATCTGGGGCGACCGGGGGCACTGTGGCGTCCACATCAGCCGGTGCCCAGTGGGCGGCGGGCGAAGGCAGCACTGGCAGGGCGATAGGTGGCGCCATCGCGTTCGTGTCCGCAGGGGCGGAAAGTGCGGCAAGTCTCGCTGCCTCCTGAGCGTGTTCGCGAATGGCCTCCAGCAACCGACGCGCCTGGGTCGCCGCCGGATGGGCGGGATAATCACGGAGGAATGCCTCTAGAGCCTGGGAGGCTTTTTCTTTTTCTCCCAAAGCGGCCAGCGCCTGGCCCAACAGGAATTGCGCTTCGCCAGCCTTTTCCTTCCCTGATTTCAGCGCGAGTTCCGCGTGATTTTTGGCTCTCTCAAATTCCCGTTGCTGGAAATAGGCACAGGCAAGGAGCCAGTGCGCTCGCCATGCCGAGGCGTCTAACTCCAGCGCTTCTTCCAGAAGGGCAATGGCTTCTGGGTAGGCTTGCCGGCGGTAGTGCAGCTCGCTCAGGGTGAGGAGCGCAAAACGGTGCTTAGGGTCAAGGTTCAACGCTTTTTCCAAGAACTGTCTGGCCTGAGCCCAATCGTTCGCCCGCAGGAGAAGCGCGCCAAACAGGTAATTCACGTCTGGGTGGCTGGGAGCGAGGCGCAACACGGCTTCCAGGTGTTTTCTTGCCTCGGCCAGGTCGTTGGCCTGCAAAGCTTGCAATCCCTTTTCGACTAATTTGCGTGCCTTCGGGGCCAACACCGGAGGGCCAGAAGGACTTGCAGCCATTTTGGCCGCCGGCTCGGGCCGCATGTAAACCGTCACCTCGGAATTCCCACTTGAAGACCACAGCTCGATGGTTTCACGGCTCGTCGCATATCCGGGTGCCTGTGCTTCCACGGTGTATTGACCGGGGCGGACGCTCCGAAAAACCACCTCCCCCGACAGCGCCGCAGCCCAAGTGTTGAAGGAATAAGTCATCGAACGAAGCCAGACCGTGGCCGGCACGTCCAGCGGCGACTCGTTTAGATTCCTTAAGCGCACGACGACTAGACGCTCAGCAGGGCTGGGGGACAGGGGAGGGGTCGGCGTTTGGGGTGGCCTGCGCGGGGGCTTCTGGGCAGCAACATCAAGCGCCAGCGAGATCAGAAGGAGACACAGGATCCCTATGGCTCGCGACCTTCTCACGAATTCAGTTGGCGTAATTGGGCGTGACTCGTTTTTCATGTTTTTTCCCTCCCTGGCCGTACGGATCAAGCGCTTGCGCACTGCCTCGTTCAGCTGACAAGTAAACGCTCAGGCTCACTAGATTCCTGCCGCTTCCGGGATGGCGCGGTAGTCTCATGGTGGCCCTGCCCTTTCGACGGGTCGGCCTTAGTGCTCGGAAACGTTATCGGCAGTTTTCCTCAGCTGGGTCTCGAAGATTTCGCTGAGCACGCGCCCCTTCATCTGCTTCGGCGCGGGAATCCGGTAGATGTGCAGAACTGTCGGGGCGATGTCGTAGACGCTCATTGAAAGGCCCATTACACGCGCACCTTTCTTTATGCTAGGCCCCATGGCGACAAAGAGCCCCGGGACGTCGTCGCCGTCCTCGAAGTCGTGTTTGGCGATGATCGGCGTGCTGCCTGCGTGGTCGCGATGGGCGAGGTGGGACTCCCGTTCACGGAGCGGCTTGATGCCGTGGTCGGAGAGGATCAACAGGGTGGTTTGTTCATCCACGTGCTTCAGGATTGTGCCCAGCACGCGGTCCAGGGCGCGATACTGATCGGGGAAGGCGTTTACCTTGAAGCTGTGGAGTTTCGGGTTGTACCCCACGTTGAACGGCTGGATGGGATAAAGCCAGTGGCCCACGCGGTCCTCGCAGGATTGCACGAAGAAGGTGAAGTCGGTCTTGTGGGTCGTCAGCAAGTAGTCAAAAAGCCGTGTCTGCTGTTCCCGCGTCCGCGAGACCTG
>Ga0209108_10002627_pt1 | contig 10239 bp, 8 predicted proteins | sample Rifsed10ft1_FD_184003 | JGI IMG/M metagenome (GOLD analysis project Ga0209108, IMG submission 184003) | Soil microbial communities from Rifle, Colorado, USA - sediment 10ft 1 (version 2) | ecosystem: Environmental > Terrestrial > Deep subsurface > Rock core/Sediment | place: Rifle, Colorado...
AAACTGCCTCGTGCTTGAAGTTGAGGACGGTGGCGTCCAGTCGGGCTGCCGTCAACAGGTCCTCGACCATACGTGAAAGCTCGACACTCTCACCGTTGATGAGCGTTATCAACTCCATAGCCATCTCCGGATCAACCAGACCCTCCTCGATCAGCACCTCCGAAAAACCGTAGATGCTGGTGAGCGGAGTACGGATCTCATGGGAAATGTTGGCGATGAATTCATCACGGGCTTTGCGGAGCTTCCGTTCGGCCTCCAGCATGACCTGCAGCGCCAGGTTGCCGCGCATTGCCTGGCGGTGGACGAGCCACCGGTAGATGAGGATCGTGCCAACCGGGATGAGCAGGGTCACCAGGAATCGAGTGATCGTTGCCACTAACCCCGCCAGGGCTTCCGTGTTGTCGATTTCCTCGGTGATGTCCTGCTGGGCGCTCTCGAGCGCGATGGTCAGGGAGGCGTGCTGCTTCTCGGCTTGACCGTTGAGCAGTTGTACAGCGTCTTTGACGTTCCCGGAGTCGAGGAGGGTCAAGATCTGGCTGCTGGTGGCTACGAACTCATCGAGCAGTCTCATGGTGTCCGGATCGGAGAAAGCAGCATCCCAGCCATCGACCCAGACCTCGAGATTGGCCAGGTTGGCGCCTGCTTCGTCGCGGGCCCGCCCGACCGCCTCAGCATCGGCAACACCGAGTTGTTGGTCGACGGCGAACACGGCGGCCTGCGCATTGGAGGCGCGAGCAATGGACGCCGAGCCGAGGGTGGCATTGGTCCAGTGCAGTGCCCGGGCATTGGCAGCGACTTGTCCAGACCCGTAGGCGTTGGTGAAGACCAAGGCCAAGGCCAGGAACATCACGGCCGCCACCGCCCCGCCGGCTATCGAGACGGCACGCTTGCTGTCGCCATCTCGACCTTTGAACGCGGAAAGCCTCTTCATCCCCATTGGGTTCGGCATCCGGCGGCCGAAACTGAAAGAAACAGGACAGATTGTCGAGAAAACCGGGCGTCGTCACGGCAGGCAACCAGGCATCCCATTGTCGCCAACTGCCACCTGCCAACTACGAGCCACGAACTACTCCGCCCATTTGTGAGGCCGGTTCCGGACTTCGCTGAAACCCAATTCTTCGCACAACTCGAAAAATGCGGCGCGACGCACCCCTCGCCACTCGAGGTCCTGGAGGGTTTCCCCGAGCGGAACATCCCGTCGCAGCGTGGCCAGATGCCGGTAGAGATCCGCCTCCCGGCGGTGCTCGCGCAGGTTGGCCGCCAATCGCTCCGCTCCTCGCACCTTCACGGCCCAATCCGCACAGTCGGGAGGAATGCGGTCCAAATGGACGTAGCGAGCCAGCAGCGTGGCGGCCGACTTGGCCCCCCACGAAGGAACGCCCGGGAAACCGTCGGCTGTATCGCCCACCAAACCCAGATAATCGGGAATCGACTCAGGACCGACACCGAACTTCTCCCACACGCCGTCCTCGTCGATGACAAGCTCGCGCCGCCGATCGAACATCACCACCCGGTCCCCCACAACACATTGGGCAAGATCTTTGTCGGGCGTGAGGATCACCACCCGCTCCACCTCGTCGGAGAACCGCAAGGCTGCTGTCGCCAACGCATCGTCGGCCTCGAATTCCTCCATCCTCCAAACCACCACTCCGAGCGCCTCGAGAGCACGTTCGGCCAGAGGGAACTGGGCCAGGATGTCCGGATCCATTCCCGCCTCCGTCTTGTACCCGTCAAAGAGGTCATTGCGAAACGAACGGATCACCTGATCGGTAGCCGCCGCAACATGGGTGACGTCCGGTTGACGCAACAGCGACAAGGTCGACTCAATGATGCCGACCACGCCTTTCACCTGGCGGCCGTCGGGTGCGTGCCGGGGTGGGCCTCCACCGTAGAACGCCCGGAACAGCTCATAGGTAGCATCAAGGAGGTGAAGTCGCATGGACCCGATAGTAAAGGAGCGACCATGGGCGACGTCGAATCGGCGTGGAGGGAAGTAGGAGAGAAGTTCACAGAGTTGGGGTACAAGTTCCGCGACCACTACCGCAAGCTCGAAGCGGAGCGAGCGGAAACCGGAGAGGCGACCGAAGAGTCCGAGCAGGCCTTCAAGAAGGTGGCCGACGAGGTCGATACCGCGTTCTCGTCGGTTGGCAACGCGTTCCGCGACGCGGAGGTGAAGGACGACGCCAAGGCGGCGGCGAACTCGCTGCTGGCAGCATTCGGCGCAACATTCCAGGAGATTGGCGACGCATTCCAGCGGGCCATCGGCCGCACCCAGTCCGACCTGGAAGCCGAGGCCGGCCAGGCGTCCGTCGACGACGCCGCTGAGGAAATCGCCGAAGCGGTGGCCGACCAGCCAGACGAGGACAATCCGCCTGCTGAGGGATGAGCGCGCCGATGGCCGAGCGAACCCCCACCCGGATCATCCCCTTCGGCGGCACCGGGGAGCTACGCAGCACCCTGTTCTCGCGTGCATGGGAACTGCACAAAGATGGCGCTCTGATAGCCGCCGGCCGTCGGTACGTGTGGCGACGCACCTCGGAGGTTGAGCTCATCGACGGGCGCCATTGGCTCATCAGTCCCGGTGGGTGGGGAATTGTGGAGTTGACCGAAGGGGACGAGATGTTGGCCCGCGGCGAACGGCAATCCTGGCTGGGCAGGGCCTGGGATCTGACCGGAGAGAGTTTTGGCTACCAACTAAGGGCCCGGTCGATGACGCTGCGCAAGTGGTCCATCGAGCTGGGCGGCGGCGAGGTCGCCCTCCTCGACGGGGGTGTGGCATCGTTCAACCGCCTGCGGATCGAGGCCCATCTCCCCGTTCCCCTCGAAGTGGTAATGCTGAGCTGGCATATCGTCGTGCGGGCCTGGGAGGCCGCCGCCTCGGCGGCCGGCGGAGCCGGGGCGTAGTTCGCCTGCGGTTGGCAGCGTGTGCTCCCCAGCCGAGCTGCGGCAGTGAGTTCGTCACGTTCCGGCCGTTCTCGCATATGATCGTGCCAACACGACCGAAGTGAACGATGACCGAGCTGCTCACCTCCTACGACCCACGCACCGGATGGCCGGTCGGTGAAGTCCCCGTCACGCCACCGGAAGAAGTGCCCGCCGCGGTAGCGCGCTCCAGGAAGGCGTTCTCCGAGTGGGAGCGGCTCACCCACAAGGAGCGCCGGATTCAGCTCAAGCGCTTCAAGCACGTGGTGCTCGCCGAAGGCCGGCACATCGCCGAGGTGGTGCGTTCGGAAACCGGCAAGCCGCTCACGGAGGCCTACTCACTCGACGTCGTGACCGCCCTCACCGTCATGGATTACTACATTCGCAACGCCGAGAAGCTGCTTCGCTCTCGCCGGGGACGGTCCTGGCCTTATGTCAGCACCGCGGGATGGACCGAATATCACCCGCGCGGGGTAGCCGGCGTGATCACCCCGTGGAACTACCCCTTCTTCCTGGCGATGATCCCGACCATCACCGCCCTCTCGGCCGGATGTGCGGTAGTACTCAAGCCGTCGGAGGTCACACCCCTCACGGGACAACTGCTGGCCGATCTAGCCGGCCAGGCGGGACTGCCACCCGACCTGATCCAGGTGATCCACGGAGACGGCACCACCGGAGCTGCCCTTGCCGAGAGTACGGTCGACGTTCTGTCCTTCACCGGATCAACCAAGGTCGGCAAACTGGTGGCCGCCGAGGCGGCCAAACGGCTGACGCCGATCGTGCTCGAGTTGGGCGGCAACGACGCCATGGTGGTCCTCGAAGATGCCAATCTGAAGCAGGCCGCCCGGGCAGCCGTGTGGGGTGGCATGGTCAACGCCGGTCAGACCTGCATCGCCGTGGAACGCCTCTACGTAGTCGATTCCATCTATGACGAGTTTCTCGAAGAACTCGATCGAGCCTTCGACGGGGTGGCCGTCGCCACCGAGGACAAACGGGACATCGGGCCGATCATTCATCCCCCCCAGCTGGCCATCATCGAGGCACACGTGCAGGACGCCATCTCGAAGGGAGCCCGGGTTCTCCGAGGCGGCAAACGGGCGCTCACCGAAACCGGCATCTATTACGAGCCGACCCTGCTGGTGGACGTCGACCATTCGATGGCCATCGTCAAGGACGAGACCTTTGGACCGGTGATTCCCTTGATACGCGTGCCGGACGAAAGAGCGGCGCTTCGCATGGCCAACGACACTCGCTTCGGTTTGCACGGTTCCGTGTGGTCGAAGGATCGGGGCCGGGCCGCCTGGTTCGCCTCTCAGATGAAGTCGGGAACGGTGGCCGTGAACGACGTCGGCATCAACTTCGTCGTTCCCACCGTTTCTTTTGGTGGGATCGGGGACTCCGGGTATGGGTCAAACTTCGGCCCCGACGGTATCCGAACGACCTACTGTTACGCCAAGAGCATCACCTCGGCCCGACTGCCCATTTCCACGTCGAGGCTCTTGGGAGCGTGGTACCCGCGCAAAACGGGAATGCGGTACTGGAAGACCCTCGCCAAGGTGCTCTACCGCTGGTAGATACGGAGGTCGTTTCCGCCCCGGTCGACGTTGTGGGTTGAAGTCACGCTGATTGTCCGTGACATCATGTAGTCCGCGCCGATCGGCAGTGTTTCCCTCTCTTCCCAGCAGATCTATCCACTGAATATCCATATGGATGTCCCCGTGTCACGTGAAACGCGAAAAACGGAACTATCACGCATGGGGATGAGCACGGCGACAAGCTCTGACATACTGGATAGATGCCGTGCCCCCTGATCAGCGCCCAAGACCTCGCCGGGCAACTGGAAGATGGAGATCTGCGCATCGTTGACACCCGCTGGTATCTGGCCGACCCGGCCGAAGGAAGGGCCGAATATCGGCGGCACCATATCCCCGGGGCAATCTTCCTGGATCTGGAGAGCGATCTGTGCGCCCCGGAAGGGCCGGGCCGTCATCCTCTCCCGGATGCCGACCTCTTGACCGGATTGTTGGGCTCGGTCGGGATCGGAAACCACCATCGCCTCGTGGTCTATGACGACTCGGCGGGCTCGGTAGCGGCACGGATGTGGTGGATGGTCAGACACCTGGGACACGACGAAGCGCAGGTGCTGGATGGTGGTTACCGCGCCTGGTGGAAGGCAGGGCTGCCCACAACGGCCAGAGTCCCATCGTGGCCTGCCGAGACCTATGTCGGGCATGGGCGTACCGACGACCTGGTCACCCGCCAGGAACTCGCCGCCATGTTGGGCTCAGTAATCCTGCTCGATGCACGGGCGCCCGAGCGCTATGCGGGCCATGAGGACCCGGTCGATCCGGTCGCCGGCCACATTCCAACAGCAATCTCAGCTCCCTACGCAGAGAACACCGCCACCAACGGACGGTTCTTGACATCGCATGAACTCAGGAAGAGGTTCCAAGGGATGGGCGTGGGAGGCGAGCAACCGGTGATCACCTATTGCGGCAGTGGTGTCACCGCATGCAGCAACGTCTTGGCCGCGGTGGTGGCCGGATTGCCCGCCCCCCTGCTCTATCCCGGCTCGTGGAGCGATTGGTGCACAACGCCGGGAATGCCGATCACCACCGGACCAAACCCGGGAGAGGTCTGAGGTGGGAAGTGGGAAGTCTGGAGCAGGACGGGAGATACACGTGGTAGGAACGGCCCACGTACCTCCAACTTCGAGCCTCGAGCCTTGAACGCCGACCAGCAAACCCTCGCCGAAGCCGTTGAGGATGGCGATCCCGCCAAACTCCTCAAACTCGTTGACCGGTCTGTGCGGCCGGCTCGATTGGGAGGCCCTGGTCGACCTGAAGGCCCGCTGCAGGCATGCGGTCGATCGCGGCAAGCAACTGTGGGCCGTCGCCGACCACATCGAATACCGGTTGGCGCTCGAGGCGCCCGGCATGTGGGCCGGGCCCATGGTTTTCGAAGGGGCGGGACGTTTCACACTTGGCCCGCTACCCGAAGTGGCGGCATCCCGTCACACGTGGGCGGAACTCGCTCCTCATCTCCCGGAAGGTCCCGCCCGGGCGGTGACGGCCTACGAGCGGGTTGTGCGCGGGGAAGACTTGACGACGGCGCCCGACATCGACCCCCTCGTTGCGGAGCTTCCCTTGAGCCTGACGGAGTGGGAGCCGGTTTACGCGGTGGCCACCTACCACGCCGACAAAGCTGAATTTCCCGCTCCGCCGCTTCCCCGGATGCAGGAGTTGGTACTCTCGAACGATCCCCCGCCGTCGGCCGGCGACCATGAATCCCAGGACGCCCTCCTGAGTCTGGTCCGGGCCTGGACCGACGAGTCCAACGGCCGGGCCGAAGCCGCCAGTGTCCACGGGGACGTCACAGCAGCCATCCGGTCCCTGGGACCGTCCCGGGTCAGATTAGAACCTGTCAGTCCCCGGGTGGCCCTGGCGTTGATGGCCTGGACCGGTGCCAGCGGTGGTGCGTACGGGCGCCGGACCGGAGCAGCGGCCGGCCGGTACGGCGCCTGGTGGACGGCCGCTGCCCTGAGCGGTCTCCTCGAGGAGTGGCCGGTGTCGCCCGTTGATCTCGGCCAAGCGATCAGCGAGCTGAACTGGTATGTGTGGTCTGATCTCGTTCCGCCGACCGGGTGGACCTTCCACCTGGCGGTGGAGGACCCCGCCCACGGGCTGGCCTGGGCCATCGCGGCGGTGGATGCCAAATAGGGAGCATTGCGCGGTATTTGCAATATCCATATGTTACCCACTGATTGTCCATAGCCACCACCAACCCGGAACCCGAATTACGCGACCGGCAAGTGAGAGATACGAAGCACGAAGATAGGCGAGCTTGCCTCGCCTAACGCAGTTCCCGCTCGAGAAGCTGGGAAACCAACTCCGATCTCGACCTGCCAACCTCCAGGGCCGACTCGTCGATGACCGCAATCTCCGGAGCGGCCAGGTAGAGCATGTGCGTGACCCGCCCGGTCGCCGCCTTCCGCCGCCGGGGGCGGAAGGGCAGGTCGGCCTCCCCTTGCTCGGCGATGTACTCGGCGCGTATTTCTGCGAAGTGGTTCCGGTAAGAATCGAGCACCATGTCGGTGAGGTACCGGTCTTCCTGAGCTGCCTGCTCGGTAAAGCGTTGGCTGAGTTCCACGGGAAGGGAGACATTGACCCGCTTCTTGCGGCCCGAAGTTGACCGGCCGGCGGTCCTCGGCGAGAGGATCGGATGGTGGGATTCGACCCGCTCCGGTTGCGGCCCCGGCTCCCCGACCTGAGGGTCGAGCGGCGAGGCATCTCCTTGGGCGGCCCCAGTCTCGGCGCTCTTCGCCTTCGGGGTTCCTGATTTCGGTTTTCCGGAACCGGGAGGGGCCTTCTTCTTGGAAGGGGGCGGTACATCTACCTTGCGTTGTACCCTGAAGCCGCTGAGGTCGAGATCCTGGTCGGTCACAAACCGCTCCTTTCCGCAAATGCGGCCAGGATCTCCCTGGTGAGATGCTGATAGTCGTCAGCGAGCCCGGACGCAGTCTTCGAGAAACCATTGACGGACGGCCGATACGGGCGTTCCCACACCCGCTCGGCGACGCCTGCCTCCAGAACCCGGGCGGCGGCTGCTTCATACTCGAAGGCGAGCAAGCCGTCCCGTCGCATGTCGGCAGAGGCCTTCCGGGCGTTTCGAATGACCGTGCCGAATACCGGCGCCGCCCCGGCCAGATTGCGCACCAGGCGCTCCCTCGTGTCGGCCAGCATCCTCGTGTCCTGGAGCGCGAAATCAAACAAGGCCACGCCCAGCACCTCGAGATACGGATTGTCGTGAGATCGAACGCTGGCAAAGCACCTGGCCACTCGCACCAGGCCGTGCAGTGAACCCAGGTCCCGTTTGGTCGGTATGACGAGAAAACGAGTGGCGATCAGGATTGCTTCCAGCAGCACCCCGCCGGCCGGAGGACAGTCGAGCAACACGAGATCGTAGTCCCGGGCCAGAGGCGCCAGCACGTCGGCGATGGCAGTCGCAGGTGCCGACTCGTCCAGCAAACGGGGCACCAGAACGGCCATGAGCCCGTCCATGAGGTCGCCCCCCGGGACCGCATCAAGCCCGGGACGCACATCCCGGAGTGGTTCCAGCTCGGCACCTTCTCGGATCGCCGCCATGAGCCCGGCACCCTGGTCGGAGTCACCGGTTTGCGCATACCCCAGATCATTGCCGAGGTTTCCCTGCGGGTCGAGGTCAACCGTCAGTACCCGCCATCCGCTCAGCGCGGCAATCCCGGCCACGTTGGCGGTGACGCTGGTCTTACCGACCCCACCCTTGCCGTTGGCGAAGGCGATCGTGTTGGTCAACATGGTCATGAGTTCGTCCACTATGCCACAGCATGGTGACCCTAGTACAACCCTATGGGTTTCTTATGGACAATATATGGACAGTATGATGACAGGCTGGGCCGCTCCCGGAACTGGTAATTGAGGGATCATCGCCAACCACCATCCCAGCCAAGGTCACCACCCTCACACTCGATGAGACGCCGTCCTGCCGGCGGAGTCGGTGGTGTAACAGCATCGACGCCCAATTCCTGCGTCTCCTGGCATGTGTGTGGGTCTAGCAAAGGTGATCGCGCCGCCCGGGATTCAACTCGTCTGCCACCACCCGCCGACAGATTCGCCCCACGCAGAGGCTCTCCGACACCGATTTGTCCTTCTGACTGGGGTAGGGTCGCTGCATGTCGCGACGTGTGGCGGTGATGGTGGCTTCGATACTGATCGCCGCCGCGTGCCAAGGAGGGGCCGAGACGCCGACGACGGCGGCGACCACCACGGCGCAGGATGACTCCACACTCTCCACTTCCGAGGGCACGACTACAACCGTGGCGCCGACCACGACCGTCCCAGGGCCAGATGTGGTGGACCTGATCTTCACTGGTGGCCCGGTGGTGACCATGGATCCCGCCGTGGGCACTGTGGAGGCCATCGCCATCGATGGCGACACGATCGTTGTCGTCGGCTCCGCAGATCAGATCGCCCAATACGCGGGCGCCGACACGGTCGTGGTCGACCTGGGAGGCAGGACGATCATCCCCGGCTTCGTCGATGCCCACACGCACGTCCTCTTCGAGATGGGCGGCCTGGCCGACGGTCAACGCTTGGCGCTGGAGAACGGCATCACCACGGTCGGGGACGCCTACGTCAGCCCGGAGAGGGTCGATGCCTATGTGGCTGCCGCCGAATCGGGTGAGTTGCGGGTACGGGCGAACATGTACCTGGTTCGCACGGATGCCTGTGGCACCGACCAGGGCCTATGGTACGAGGAGTACCCGCCAGATGAGGCTTTCGGTTACCGGTTGCGGGTCGCCGGCGTCAAGATCTTCGCCGACGGTGGTACCTGCGGCCCACTCGGGGCAAGTGAACCCTTCCTCCAGGGCGTCGAGGTCTCGGCGCCGTTCCACGACCTGGAGACCCTCACCTCATACATCAGGGACGCCGCTGATGGCGGATACCAGGTCCTCGTTCACGCCCAGGGCGATTTGGCCGTCGCCAATGTCCAGGACGCCTACGCTTCGGTGCTCGCCGGTGGTGAGAACCCCCGTCATCACCGGATCGATCACAACGCACTCGTCACCGAGGACATCGTGTCGCGGTACAACGATCTCGGCCTCGTCGTGGTCTTGTTAGGTTCTTCGGAAGCCTGCGCGCCGGACGCTCCCTGGACGGACTTCTACAAGGAAAACGGGGAGGAGCCCGCGGAGATCGTCGCCGCGAATCCCGATGTCGTGTTCGCCTGGCACGGTGACGATCCGTGGATCGTGCCGGTCAGCCCGGTCGGGGAGCTGTACGGCCTGGTGACGAGGGGTGCGGTGGCCGAGGACGGGTCGATATGCGAACCCGCCCCATGGATGGCCGACGAGGGTGTCACCGTCGGGCAGGGGCTCGCCATGATGACCACCGGCTCGGCCTACGCATTGCGTCAGGAAGACGTGGTGGGTTCCCTCACACCGGGCAGGTTCGCCGATGTTGTAGTGCTCTCCGACAATCCTCTGACGGTTGCGGGGGACGAACTCCCCGCCATCGACGTGCTGATGACGATGATCGGTGGCGTCACCGAGTTCTGCATGGGCGGAGCCGAAGCCTGGTGTCCGGGCTGGGCCGTCCCGGAGGTACCGGCTACCACCGCATCGGCCAGCCGACCTGGACACGGCTCCGAGCTGGTGCTCGACGGATCGGTCTCAGGTGAGTCCTTCTGGTCGTCCGGTGCGGACGCCCCACAATGGATCCGAGTAGATCTGCACGAGCCGACCACGTTGTCGGCAATCCGGTTTGTCGTCTACCAGAA
>Ga0209108_10002628_pt1 | contig 10237 bp, 12 predicted proteins | sample Rifsed10ft1_FD_184003 | JGI IMG/M metagenome (GOLD analysis project Ga0209108, IMG submission 184003) | Soil microbial communities from Rifle, Colorado, USA - sediment 10ft 1 (version 2) | ecosystem: Environmental > Terrestrial > Deep subsurface > Rock core/Sediment | place: Rifle, Colorado...
GCGCCGGCACGGCTCGCGGAGTTCACCTGCGCGGTCCCCGAGCACCTCGACCACGCTCCGACGCCGCATGTCGCGCATCCGGGCTGTTTCAGCACGGCGACCCTGCTCGCCTCGGTGCCGCTGCTCGCGCTCGAGCTGATCGAGCCGCAGATCTTCGTGTCCGCGGTGACGGGAAGCACCGGCGCCGGCCGGACCCCGATTGCCGGCACGCATCACCCGCAACGCCACAGCGATCTCTACGCCTACAACGTCCTCACCCACCGCCACGCGGCCGAGATCACGGCGCTCGCACGCGCGGCGACCGGCCGCGCCGCGCGCTTCGCGTTCGTGCCGCATTCCGGTCCGTTCGCACGCGGCATCCACGCGACCGTACAGGCCAGGCTCACGAAGCGGCTCGATACCGGTACGGCGATCGCGGCGCTCCGCAATTTCTACGCCGGCCGGCCCTTCGTGCGCGTGCTCGACGAGCCGCCGCGCATCAAGGACGTCGTGGCGAGCAATTACGCCCACCTGTCCGCGGTCGCCGACGGAGAAACCATCGTTGTGATGTCGGTCGTGGACAATCTGGTCAAGGGCGCCGCCGGCGGCGCGCTGCAGTGGATGAACCGCCTGCTTGGATTCGACGAGACCGACGGGCTTCTGTCGCCGGCGCCGGGCTGGACCTGACCGGCGCGCCACTTGCGCCCGAACGATGAAGAATTTTCTCGACCTGGCGGATTTCTCGCGCGACGAGGTGGTGGACCTCCTCGCGCTCGCTGGTCGCCTGCAAGAGAAGCCCGAGCCGTCGGCGCTTGCCGGCCGCATCCTGGGCCTGCTGTTCTTCAACCCGTCGCTGCGAACGCTGGCCTCGATGAAGGTCGCGATGGCGCGCCTGGGTGGCGAGTCCTTCGTCGTCACACCGGGCAGCGGCAGCTGGCAACTCGAGACCCGCACCGGGATCACGATGTCGGGAAGCGCTGCCGAGCACATTCGCGAGGCCATCCCGGTGCTCGACTCCTACTGCGATGCGCTCGGCGTGCGTCTCTTCGCCGACGGCCGCGATCTTGCGGCCGACCTGGAGGAACGCACGTTCACGAGTATCGCATCATTGTGCCAGCACCCATTGATCAACCTTGAATCCGCGGTCAATCACCCCTGCCAGGCGCTGGCCGACTGGAGGACGCTCGACGACCTCAATGTGCCGCGCGGCGGCCGCTTCGTGCTGTCCTGGGTCAATCATCCGCGTGCCCTGCCGCTCGCCGTGTCGGCCGCGACGGTGCAGATGGCGGCATTCCGCGGAATGGACGTCGTCGTGTTGCGGCCGCCTGGTTTCGGGCTGCCCCAGACGATCATGAACAAGGCTCGTCGCGCCGCTGCTGAATCCGGGGGAAGCGTCGGCGAGACGGATGACCGCACCGCGGCCCTTGATGGCGCACATGTCGTCTATGCCAAGGAATGGGGCTCGACCGAGCACTATGGTGACATCGAGGCCGATGCCCGCCTGCGCGCCGGTCTCGCTGACTGGATGGTCCGTGAGCGGTGGTTCGATGCGGCCGCTCCAGGCTGCCACCTGATGCATTGCCTGCCGGTGAGGCGTAACGTCGCGGTTGCCGACGAGGTGCTGGACGGGCCGCGCAGCCGCGTACTCCACCAGGCCCGCAACCGGCTGGTCGTGCAGATGGCGATACTCCATCGCCTGCTCGGCGGTGGGAATCCCGCCGGCGGGCATTGATTCAGGGAGCCTTGACGAAATGGTGACCCACCGGATCGACCAGTCCGCCGCAATTGCCGCCCTGCGCGGTGCCGCGCCCTACATCCGGCTCTACAAAGGCAAGATCTTCGTGATCAAGGCCGGCGGCGCCGTGTTCGGAGATGATGCCGGTACGCGCGGCCTGATCGAACAGATTGCGATCCTGCATCACCTCGGCATCAGGGTCGTGCTGGTGCACGGCGGCGGGCCGCAACTGGACGAGATGCAACGCTCGCTCGGCATCGAGCCGCGCATGGTGCGCGGCCGCCGGGTCACTGACCACAAGTCCATCGATGCAACGACGATGGTGTTGAACGGGCTGATCAACACGCGAATCCTCGCGATCTGCCGCGAGCTCGGCATCGATGCAGTGGGCCTGTCCGGGGTGGACGCGGGTCTCGTGCGCGCCATTCGCCGCGCACCTGTCAAGGTTGATGGCGAGTCGGTGGACTACGGTTATGTCGGCGACATCGTTTCGATCGACACCACGGTGCTGCGCAAGCAGCTCGACGCCGGCTTGATGCCGGTCGTCAGTCCCCTGTCGGCGGACGACACAGGCTGCGTGCTGAACATCAACGCCGATACCGTCGCTGCCTCGATCGGCGCCGCGCTCGGCGCCGAGAAACTGATCATCTGCACCGGCGTTCCGGGCATTCTCGAGCGCCTCGACGATCCGCATTCCCTCGTGTCCTACACCGACCTGGCCGGACTCAAGAAACTGGAACAGGCCGGCAGCCTCGATGGCGGCATGTTGCCGAAGGCCGGCGCCATCGAGACTGCTATCCGCGGCGGCGTGCGCCGTGTGCACGTTATTTCCTGGCGCGCGCGCGACAGCGTGCTGGCCGAGGTATTCACGAACGAGGGCACCGGCACGATGGTAGTCGCTGACATCAAGGTGCTGACGCCGGCGGAGCAGCACCCGGAAGCGGTTGCCTCGTGAGCAGGCTCTGGGACAAGGGCGCGCCACTTGATCAGCGCGTGCTCGAATTCACGGCCGGCGAGGACCACGCTCTCGACAATCGCCTGGTCGCCTACGACGTGCGTGCCTCGATCGCGCACGCCGAGATGCTTGCCGAGTCGCGGCTGCTTTCCAGTGAGGACCTTCGGCTTATCCGCGACGGCCTCAGCGAAATTGGCGCAGCGCACGCGCGCGGCGAGTGGGTGGTCCAGCTTGAGCAGGAAGATGGCCAGACGGCACTCGAGGTCCGCCTGACCGAGCGCATCGGCCCGGCCGGTGCGCGCATCCACCTCGGACGATCGCGCAATGATCAGGTACTTGCGGCGCTGCGGCTGTACATGCGCGATGCCGTCGCACGACTTGCCGCTGCCGCGGACACCGTGGCCGAGTCGCTTCTCGCACTCACCGCGCGCCAGGGCGAAGTCGCACTGCCCGGTTACACGCACATGCAGCAGGCCATGCCCAGCACGGTTGGCTGGTGGGCGCGTGGCTATGCCGCCGAAATCAGCGACGATGCCGAAGGTATCCGCCTGACGCTGCGCCGCATCGATCGCAATCCGCTGGGCTCGGCGGCTGGCTACGGCACGCCCAACCTGCCGATTTCGCGCGAGTCGACCCGCGTCCGGCTCGGATTCGCACAGGTGCATGAACCGGTCACCGCCGTGCAGCTCTCACGCGGCAAGGCCGAATCGCAGCTGCTGTTTGAGATCACGCTCCTGATGCAGGACCTTGGCCGGCTTGCCACGGACCTTCTGCTCTTCTACACGCGGGAGTTCGCCTATGTCGAACTGCCGGCCGGCATCACCACCGGCTCGTCGATCATGCCGCAGAAACGCAACCCGGATGTCCTCGAGCTGGTGCGGGGCCGCTCCGCTACTGCGCTGGCCAGCCTCTTCGAGGCGCTCAGCGTTTACTCGCGCCTGCCCTCCGGGTACAACCGTGACCTGCAACTGCTGAAGGCGCCGTTGTTTCGCGGCATCGACATCTGCATGCAGGCGCTGGACGTGCTGCCAGCGACGCTTCAGGGCCTGCGGTTCCGGCCGGAGAACATCCGGCTCGATCCTTCGATACATGCCGCGGCACGCGCAAACGAACTGGTGATCCGGGAGGGGGTGCCGTTCCGGGAGGCATACCGTCGAGTCGCAGACGAAATCGAGCGGGACAAGGGGGACAAGTCATGAAGACCTGGATCATGCCGTTGGCCAGAATCATGCCGATCGCCGCGGGTGTAATGCTGCTGCTCTTCGGCCACAAGCCCTGAGTGTTGCCGACGTCGCACTCCGATAACCGAGCCGCACTTCAGGCTCGCGCATATGGAATCTGATCCGGTCCTGCGGCCCTGCGTCGTGCTCGAGGAAGACAACGGCTATCATGTTTGCGGCGTTGCGGTACCGGAGTCGTACCGGGGTCGCGGCGTCTTCGCTCCAGGAGGCTGACGACAGCCATGCGTCACTCTGAATGGCATCGGTCCTCTCGCGTCGGCTGGCTGCGCGCCTCTGTGCTCGGCGCCAACGACGGCATTGTCTCCACGGCGAGCCTTGTCATCGGCGTCGCCGCGGCAGGTGCCGGCCGCGGCGCCGTGCTGATTGCCGGCGTTGCCGGCCTGGTTGCTGGCGCGATGTCGATGGCCGCCGGTGAGTACGTTTCCGTCAGTTCGCAGTCGGACACAGAGCGTTCCGACCTCGCGCGCGAGCGCAAGGAACTGGAGACCGACGTCGAGGCTGAGCATCGGGAACTCGCCACAATCTATGTCGAGCGCGGTCTCGACCCGGCGCTCGCGACCCAGGTGGCGCAACAGCTGATGGCGCACGATGCGCTTGGTGCCCACGCACGCGACGAACTCGGCATTTCGGAAATCGTTCGTACCCGGCCGGGCCAGGCGGCCTTCGCTTCAGCACTCTCGTTCGCCGCTGGCGCGGTCCTGCCGCTCGGGATGATCGTCGTGACTCCAGAGGCCGGCCTGGTGCCCGCCGTCGCCGCCTTGTCCCTGGTTTTCCTCGCGATCCTCGGCGGCATCGCCGCACGGGTCGGCGGCGCAAGCATCAAGATAGGCGCCATCCGCGTCACATTCTGGGGCGCGAGTGCGATGGCCCTGACGGCTGCGGTCGGGAGCCTGTTCGGCGTCATCGCCTGAATGGCCGCACTTCGTGAGCGCGCATACCCTGGACAATCCGATCTGGCATGCATTGACGACCCAGCACGCGCCACTTGCGATTACTGCTGAAGGCGCTGCCAAGTACCAGCCGGACATTGCGCCGTTCGCGGCGGTCGGCGATGCATCCGGCCGACATTCCACGCAACTGATCAGCCTGGTCGAGGACGGTGAATCCGTGTTTCTGGTGGGCGTTGCGCCCGAGCCGCCGCCAGGCTGGACTCTCGAGCAGAAGCCATCGGTCTCGCAGATGGTCTGCTGGTCTCCTCCGCCGGAAATTCCCGGTCCACCGGTAACCGTGATGTCCGCGACCCATCGCGACGACATGCTCGCGTTGACCACGCTCGTGTTTCCCGGCTTCTTCCGGCCGCGCACACTCGAAATGGGGTCTTACCTCGGCATCCGTGACGGCGACCGTCTGGCTGCGATGGCGGGTGAGCGCATGCGCCTCGACGGATACCAGGAGATCAGCGCCGTATGCACGCATCCGGACTATGTCGGTCGCGGTTATGCGCAGCGACTGGTCTCGCTGCTGTGCCGTGCCGCATTCGGGCGTGGATACACGCCGTTCCTGCACGTCTATCACGACAACTCGCGCGCCATCGGCGTGTACCGCAGGCTCGGGTTCAGCGAACGTGCGAGCCTGCCCCTGTGGTCGCTGCACAAAGGCCCGATTGCATGTTGACCGATAAGCCTGACGATCCAGTCGTGGTGCTAGAAACGGAGCGACTGCTACTCACGCAACTCGCCGACCGCGATGCGGAATTCATCCTGGGTCTGCTCAATGAGCCCTCGTTCATCCGCAACATCGGTGATCGCGGCGTGCGCACGACCGGCGACGCGCAGCGCTACATCAATGACGGGCCGGTCCAGAGTTACGCACGTTACGGCTTCGGCCTGTTACGCGTCGGCCTCAGAAATGACGATTCGCCGATCGGGATCTGTGGCGTGCTGAAACGCGATACCCTGCCGGATCCGGACCTGGGGTTCTCGCTGCTGCCGGCCCACTGGTCGAAGGGCTATGCGCACGAGGCCGCCAGCGCGGTCATGCGACAGGCGCGGGCAGGGCTGGGGCTCGGCCGCATCGTCGCGATCACCGCGATCGACAACGACCCCTCCATCCGGCTGCTCGGCAAACTCGGTTTTCGTTTCGAGCGCATGATCCGGCTCGGTGACGATGCGACCGAATTGCGGCTATTCGCCTCTGAGCCATGAGGCGCTGTACCTGGGCAACATCACCGCTCGGTATCGCATACCACGATACCGAATGGGGCGTGCCGGTGCATGATGACCGCGTGCTGTTCGAGTTCATCACGCTCGAGGGCGCCCAGGCGGGCCTGAGCTGGGAAACGATCCTGAAAAAGCGCGCGACCTATCGCAGGGCATTCGCCGGCTTCGATCCCGCGCGCGTCGCGCGTTTTACGACCGCACGCCGCCGGCAACTGATGGACGACGCAGGAATCGTGCGCAATCGCCTCAAGATCGAAAGCACGGTGGCCAATGCAAGGGCCTTCCTGGGCGTGCAGCGCGAGTTCGGCAGTTTCGACGGATTCGTCTGGGGCTTTGTCGGCGGCAAGCCACGCGTCAACCACTGGCGCTCCACCGCATCGCTGCCTGCCCGCACTGAAATGTCCGACGCGCTCTCCAGGGAACTGAAGCGCCGTGGATTCCGGTTCGTCGGCTCGACGATCTGCTACGCTTTCATGCAGGCGGTCGGCATCGTCAACGACCACTCGACCGGTTGTTTCAGGTACCGGAGCTGCAGCAAGGGCTGAGCGAGTCATGCTGTTCCTCGATCGCCAGGACGTCCGTGCGCTACTGCCGATCGCGGACTGCATCGCAGCGGTCGAAAGGGCCTTTGCGGCTCATGCCACTGGAGAGCTGCCGGCCGCACCTGGCGTGCTGGGCGTGCATGTGGCGGAGGCGGTTTCCACGTCAAGACCGCGACGCTCGGCTCGGGGCGCGGCTACTACGCCGCCAAGATCAACGCCAATTTTCCGGCTAATCCGGATCGCCACAGCTCACCGACCACCCAGGGCATGATTGGACTCTTCGACGCGTCGTATGTGCGGAGGATCCAGCGCGTTCTGGCATTCGACCGCGATCCATTTCGCGCAGGGCATCCTCTGGCTCGGGACCGTCGCATTCGTCGTGGACCGGTCCCGACGCGTCTTCCTGAAGCCAGTGATCAGGCGCTGGATCGACGCCGTATGCGGGACGCTGTTAGTCGGCCTCGGACTGCGGCTGGCAATCCAGCGCCCATGACCTGGCACGTCTATCGCTCAATCCTGGCCACAAGCCGATCATCATGATCGCAAAGCTGGCCGCCACGCGGAGTCTTTCGCAGGTCACGCTGCTCGTCCGTGACTACGACGAAGCGATCCGCTATTTCACGCAGGCACTGCAGTTCACATTGGTGGAGGACACGCCGCTCGACGGCGGCAAGCGCTGGGTGCGGGTTGCGCCTGCTGGCGGGGGCGGCACTGCCCTGCTGCTCGCGAAGGCGGCGACGCCCGATCAGGAACGTGCCATCGGCAATCAGTCCGGAGGCCGGGTCTTCATGTTCCTGCACACCAGCGACTTCCGCGCGGACTATGAGCACCTGCAAACGCGCGGCGTGCAATTCACGGAGCAGCCGCGCCATGAGCCTTACGGCACCGTCGTCGTGTTCCTTGATCTCTACGGCAATAAATGGGACCTCGTCGGGCCAGTGTCGCCGTCATGAGGATGCCGGCACTCTTCGTCGGTCACGGCAATCCGATGAACGCGATCGAACTCAACGAGTTCCATCGCGGCTGGCAGGATCTCGCGCGGCGGATACCGCGACCGCGGGCGGTGCTGTGCGTTTCCGCGCACTGGGAGACCCGCGGCGTTTACGTCACGGCAAACCCGACCCCGGAGACCATCCACGATTTCTACGGCTTCCCGAAGGAACTGTTCGATATTCAATACCGTGCGCCGGGCGATCCAGGCCTCGCCCAGCGCGTCGCCGAGCTGATGAAAGGCGAGCGCGCCCGGCTCGATCCGGGTCGCGGGCTCGATCACGGCGCCTGGAGTGTCCTGATTGCGATGTACCCGGCCGCCGCCGTGCCGGTCGTGCAACTGAGCCTCGATACGAGCCGCCACGGATCATTCCATTTCCGCATCGCCCGCGAACTCGCGCCCCTGCGGGACGAGGGCGTGCTGATCCTCGCGAGCGGCAACATCGTCCACAATCTGCGCCTGTTCAGCTTCCGTGATACCGAGCCGCTTCCCTGGGCACTGGAATGCGATGCGGAAATCCGGCGCAGGATCCTGGCTCGCGAGCACGAAGCTTTGATGGACTACCACACGCTGGGCCCGCACGCGCGGCTCGCGGTGCCAACCCCGGAACACTACCTTCCCCTGCTCTACGCCCTTGCCCTGCGGGGAGACGCGGATCAGGCGGACTTTTTCAACAGCCGGGTCTTGAGCGCCATCTCGATGACCTCGGTGCTGATCGGCGAGCCGGCATAAGCGTTAAGATCGGCCAATGGGGGATGCGGGGCCACTCCATGACTGATGAATCGTCGGCGATCCGTGCAACCGGCTGCTGCCTGTGCGGCGCGATCCGTTTCTCGATCCGCGGCCCGCTGCGCCCGACCGCCGTCGCCTGTCATTGCACGAACTGCCGCAAGTTCACGGGCGGACTCTGGGTCGGGACCTGCGCCCGCAAGGAACATGTCGTCATCGAGCGCGGCGACACACTGAAATGGTATCGCTCTTCCGCCGAAGCGCAGCGCGCGTTCTGCGGCAACTGCGGCTCAAGCCTCTTCTGGGAAGGCGACGACGAGCCGCTCTGGTCCATCGCGGCGGGCTCCCTGGACGAGCCCACAGGCCTCAAGCTCGCGGTGCATTCCTGGACCTCAGAGAGCGCCGATTACTGGAGTTTCGATCCTGGCATTCCGATCAGGCCTGGGCCTTCGGGACTGAGGGAGCCCTGACATCGTCACACCAAGGGGGACGGTTCATGGACACGAAATTCTTCGTCTCCATGCTCGTCGTATTCATCGTCTGGATGGCGGCCGGCAACGGAGCTGAGGCCGCGACTGCCTCAAGTTGAAAGTGACGGGGTATTCAGGCACTCCGCTTGCGGCAAAGCTCGGCATCAAGCCGGGCATGCTGATTCACGCGGTGAATGCGCCGCCCGGCTATCTGGAACTCCTGGCGCCATTGCCCGATGGCGCCAGGATCTCGCGTCGTCCGTGGCCCCGGCCCGACATCATTCACCACTTTGCCAGCCGCAAGGCAGGGTTGGCGGCCGCTCTCAGTACCTATCGCCGAAAACTCGATGTGGCAACGCCGGTCTGGGTGTCCTGGCCCAAGAAATCCGCGAAGCTGCCGACCGACATCACCGAGGACGGGATTCGAGAAGTGGCTTTGCCGCTCGGCTATGTGGACGTCAAAGTATGCGCAGTGTCGGATATCTGGTCGGGACTTAAGTTCGTCGTGAGAAAGGAGCTGCGATGACTGACAAAAACTGGATCGACGTCGGCGCCAGAGACGAGCTGGCGAAGAAACCGGTGCAGGAATTGCAGGTCGGCAAGAAACGCATTGCGCTGACCTTCAAGAAGGGCAAGTTTGGCGCCATTTCCGGCATCTGCAATCATGTCGGCGGGCCGCTCGGCAACGGCCGGCTGGACGGCGACTATGTCGTCTGTCCCTGGCATTACTACAAGTTCCACTGGCGCACCGGCGAGGGTGAGCCGGGTTTTGAGGCCGATCGCGTTCCGTCGCACGACGTGAAGGTCGTAAAGGGCCGCGTGCTGGTCGGTGAGGCGCCGAAGACAAAGCGCAATCACCTGCCGCACAAGCCGCATCCGCTCGCGCGCGAGCCGCGCCGCGAAGCAGGGCCAATCCGCGTGCTCGGGATCTCGACGACCTCCATGACCGCCGACCATCTGCGTTACAGTACCTCGGAGGACCTGCTGGAGCACGGGCTGGCTGCTGCGCAGGCCCGCAAGGATTGCGAATGCGATACGCAGTTGCTCCGCATCCGCGAGTTGTCATTCCGCGCCTGCGAGGGCTTCTATTCCAAGTCGGCGCGCGCTTGCACCTGGCCCTGCTCGATCACGGAAATGGACAAGAAAGACGAAATGGACCGGGTTTACGAGGGCGTGGTCCACTGGGCCGATGTATTCGTCATCGCCACGCCGATCCGCTGGGGCGGCGCGAGCAGCCTCTACTACAAGATGGTCGAGCGCATGAACTGCATCCAGAACCAGGCGACGGTCGCGAACCGGCATCTGATGCGAAACAAGGTCGCAGCATTCATCATCACCGGCGGGCAGGATAACGTACAGGCCGTGGCCGGCCAGCTGCTCGGCTTCTTCGCGGAGCTCGGCTGCCAGTTCCCGCAATACCCGTATGTCGCGCATTC
>Ga0209108_10002629_pt1 | contig 10235 bp, 9 predicted proteins | sample Rifsed10ft1_FD_184003 | JGI IMG/M metagenome (GOLD analysis project Ga0209108, IMG submission 184003) | Soil microbial communities from Rifle, Colorado, USA - sediment 10ft 1 (version 2) | ecosystem: Environmental > Terrestrial > Deep subsurface > Rock core/Sediment | place: Rifle, Colorado...
TTTTCGAGCCATAAGAGAAACGATACCAGGAGCAGGACAAGCCTGTCGAGACTCACCTCGCCAAAATCCCCTACTTGGGGTTTCGGTCCCCTGCCGGCGACTGATCCAACCCGAACGCGGTATGGAGCGAACGCATCGCGAGCTCGGCATATTTTTCGTCGATAACACAGGAGATCTTGATCTCCGATGTGCTGATCATGAGAATGTTCACGCCTTCCTGCGACAAGACTTCGAACATCTTGGCGGCGACTCCTGAATGGGAACGCATCCCGACGCCGACCAGCGAGACCTTCGCGATCGCCTCGGTCACGGCAACCGATTTGGCGTCGATAGTTTTCGCCACGTCCTGGATCAGCGGCAGGGCTTTCTTGATATCTGCCCGTGGAATCGTGAAGGAAATATCTGTCATGCCCGACTGACTCATATTCTGGATGATCATGTCGACATTGATGTTAGCCTTGGCCACCGGCCCAAAGAGTTTGGATGCAATACCTGGTTTGTCCGGCACGCCCACAATCGTGATCTTGGCCTGATTTCGATCGCCGGTAACTCCCGACACCGCAACCGCTTCCATATCCTCATCTTCACGCGTCACAAGCGTCCCCTTTCCTTCTTTGAAGCTGGAGTTCACCTCGACCGGCACATTGAACTTCGCAGCAAACTCGACGGAGCGGCTCTGCAGCACTTTGGCACCCAGACTGGCCATTTCCAGCATTTCCTCATAGGAAATCTTGTCGACTCGTCGAGCCGCCGGCACAATGTTGGGGTCCGACGTGTAGACACCGTCGACGTCGGTAAAGATGATGCACCGATCGGCCTTCAGCGCCGCCGCCAGCGCGACTGCTGTGAGATCGGAACCTCCGCGCCCCAACGTCGTGACATCCGACTGCTCGTTGATCCCTTGAAAACCGGCGACCACTGGAATGACGCCGTTGAGCAGGGCCTCGCGGATTCGATCGGCACTCACCCGGGTAATACGCGCCTTGGTATGGGCACTGTCGGTCATAATCCCGACTTGGCGCCCCGTAAAGGATTGGGCATCGAGTCCTCGTGCCCGCAAATCCATCGCCAATAAGGCGATGGTCACCCGCTCTCCGGTCGACAGGAGCATATCGAGTTCGCGATCGTCCGGCAGCGGCGTCACTTCATGCGCCAACCGAAGCAACCGATCCGTTTCGCCGCTCATTGCGGACAAAACAACTACAACGCGATGGCCATCCTTGTGCGCCCTCTCGATGCGGTCGGCCACACAGCGGATCCGCTCGATCGTGCCCACAGACGTTCCCCCATATTTCTGGACAATCAGCGCCACGACCCTCAGGATCCTTTTGCGAACAGTCGCACGATAAACTTCGTCGTATCACGAGGAGGCACTGTCGAGGCTTGAGCATCAGCCTCGATAAATCTCCGTCCGGCCCCGGCAGAGGGGGCTGCCGCACTGTCACGGTAGGCAAAGAATCCCGGACCCTCCGCCGCTTGGCCATGATGCACGTTGCCTGAATCGCAGAAGGCCACGATGCGATGGGAGCCCAATTTAGCCAGCCCTTCGAGCAGCGGCCCTACCAGCTCGCGGTCGACCGCTTCGATACCCTTCACCTTGGCCGCGACATCCGACCCGTAGACGACCTCGTCCGGCAACTCCACATGCACGTAAGCAAAGTCCTTCTTCTTCAGTTCCTCCAGGGCGACCGCCGCTTGGGTACGAAGATCCGCACCGGCCAATCGCGCGCCGTCCACGGCTTCGAGTCCGGCCAGGATGCCGAGTCCGCGATGAACATCGCTCTGTGAGACCACCACACCGGACATCTTCATTCGCTCAGAGAGGCTTGGCCAGAGAATGGCCCGGCCTTGGCCCCAGAGCCACAGACAATTGGCCGGCCTCTGCCCCGCCTCCCGGCGTTCATCGTTGAGGGGGTGATCGCGCAAGATCTGAAACGAGGCGTCCATGAGTTTCCAAAGAATGTCGGATCCGTCTCCCGTCGGCAATGCATCGACGATCGGTCGACCAACCAATGATTGTGGATCTGTACAGACCGCTCGCGACTTCCCGTTGACCCACACCATGAGATGACAGTGGCCTAACCCGGGATAGAACTGAATCATCTCAGACCCGAGCTGTTCATTGATCGCATCGATCAATTCGCGGGCCTCTTCTGTCGAAATCAGGCCGGCGGTGGCATCATCCATCACCACGTGCGGTCCAAGCTTCTTGATCTCGTTCAATCCGCCTTTACTCTCGGACTGGGCGTCTGCCCGCAACGTGACCATCGTACAGCAATAGACCACATCATGATCGCCGATAGCGACCCCCAGACTTGCCGCTTCGAGCGGACCAGGCCCCTGGTAGTACTTCTTGGGATCGTATCCGAGAATGGTAGTTCCCATCAGACCTCTCCCCTGTCGCACGTTATCAGGCGCCGCGACCAGGAGCCCAAGCTCCCCACCTTGCGCGAGGCGATCCAGGTGAGGGGTCGAAGCCGCTTGAAGAGGAGTTCGTCCGTCCAATTCCTGCCGGGGATGGTCTGCCATCCCATCGGCATGGAGAATTACATATTTCATCGGAGCCCTGCGCTCATTGTGTCTACACCCTTAACAGACGAGCGACATCCTCCCGCGTCGCTCTAACGGTTTTCGGTTGGGCCGATACGCTGATGGCTGTGTCGGCATCTTTCAATCCATGGCCAGTCAAGGTACAGACCACTGTCTCACCTTCACGCAATCCGCCTTGCTTACTCAACTTCATCACGCCGGCAACCGATGCGGCAGACGCCGGTTCGCAAAAGACCCCCTCCGTCGCCGCCACCGCCCTATACGCCTGGAGAATCTCTTCATCCGTCACCGAATCGATCGCTCCCGTGGATTCTTTCACGGCATGCAAGGCCGCTTCCCAGCTGGCCGGATTGCCGATCCGGATCGCCGAGGCCACCGTCTGTGGATTCTCCACGATGTGGCCAAGCACGATGGGCGCCGCACCGGCTGCTTGAAACCCGACCATGCGAGGCAGTCTCGTAGATTGATTGGCCGCACGGTATTCCTGGTACCCCTTCCAATAGGCAGTAATGTTACCGGCATTCCCAACCGGCAGCACATGAACGGTCGGGGCATCGCCGAGCTGATCGCAGACCTCCATCGCAGCGGTTTTCTGCCCCTCGATTCGATAGGGGTTGATCGAGTTGACCAACTCGATGTGGTAGATCGCCGACAATTCTTTGACGATGGTCAAGGCCTGGTCGAAGTTTCCTTCGATCTGGATGACTGTGGCTTGGTGCATCATGGCCTGGGACAGCTTACCCATCGCGATCTTCCCGGCAGGAATCAACACATAGACCACCAGTCCAGCCCGCGCACCATAGGCCGCAGCGGAGGCAGATGTATTCCCCGTGGAGGCACAGATCACCGCCTTGGCACCGGACTCAACGGCCTTTGAGATGGCCATCGTCATGCCGCGATCCTTGAACGATCCTGTCGGATTTAAGCCTTCGAATTTGAGATAGAGATCGATACCGGGAGCGATCTGCTTGGCCAGTCGCGTCGCCCTGATGAGTGGAGTGTTGCCTTCACCGAGCGTCACCACGGGGGTACGTTCGGTCACCGGCAGAAACTTCCGATATTCTTCGATCACACCACGCCAGCGATTCATCGCATTATTCGTCCTTACCCTCGACCCGGATCAAGGTGGTGGGCTCGGAGATGAAGGCCATGCGATTGATCGCTCGCAATGCCGTTTGGACATCGCGCTCCGTGGCGGTATGGGTCTTGATCACGACCGGAACCGTTTGCCCTTCGCGTCGTCCCTGTTGGAGGACGGACGAGATACTAATACCGCACCGGCCCAGCTCCCCTGCGATTTGCGACAAGACACCGGGGCGGTCCAACACCATAAAGCGGAGGTAATAGAGCGAGCTGATTTCTTCCATCGGCCGCATCCGAAGCGGACGCCGCTGGTCCTGCTGGAACGAGGCGGGCGGCACTCGCCCAACCGCTCCTTTCAACAGATTGCGCGCGATGGCGATGATATCGCCAACCACCGCACTGCCGGTCGGCATGGACCCCGCGCCCCGTCCATAGAGTACCACGTCGCCCACGGCATCGCCGACAAGTTGAATCGCGTTGTAGACTCCTTCGACTTGGGCGATCGGCGACGAGGAGGGCAGCATGGTGGGATGCACTCGGGCTTCAACTTCATTGCCAACCAGCTTGGCAATGCCCAGCAACTTAATCGTACAACCGAACTCTTTGGCGTACGCGATATCGAGCGGCGTAATGTGGGTGATCCCCTCCGTGTACACATCTTTCACATTGACCGGTGTTCCATAGGCCAGCGCTGCCAGGATCGCCAGCTTGTGGGCCGAATCGATACCGGCCACATCGAATGTCGGATCCGCTTCGGCATAACCAGCCTGCTTCGCTTCGTCGAGTACCGTCTCAAAACTCTGGCCCTTATGGGTCATGCGCGAGAGTATGTAATTGGCCGTCCCGTTGATGATCCCATAAATGGATTGGATAGTATTAGCCGCCAGCCCTTCTCTCAATGCCTGGATGACGGGAATCCCCCCGCCCACGCTCGCTTCGAAACCTAGGTCGACGCCCCTGCGGGAAGCCGCGGCAAATATTTCTTCTCCGTGTAACGCGAGCAAGGCCTTGTTGGCGGTGACGACATGTTTGCCTGCCGCAATGGCCTCCAGAATTATGCGTTTGGCAACATCGTAGCCCCCGATCAACTCAACGACGATGTCGATCGACGGATCGGTGAGAATCTCCTTCGCATCGGTCGTGAGGCAGCCAGGCGGCAGGGTAAGACCTCGGTCATGTGTCACATCGAGGTCCGCAACCCGAACGATCTCGATCGGCACACCAACCCGGCGGCTGATCAAGGCGGCATTCTCCAAGAGAATCTTCGTGACACCCGTCCCGACCGTTCCGAACCCAATGATGCCGACGCCCACGCGCGAGATCATTCTTCCGACCCCTCAAGCTTCAAGGCCTTGCGAATGCCTCGCACGGCTTGTCTCGTGCGATGTTCATTTTCGACAAGGCCGAACCGCACATATTCATCCCCGCCTTCACCGAACCCGATCCCGGGAGACACGGCCACTTTCGCCTCACGGAGCAGGAGCTTCGAAAACTCCAACGAACCCAGAGACCGATAGGGTAGGGGAATTCTGGCCCAGACGAACATGGTAGCCAGGGGCTTATTCACCTGCCACCCGATGCGATTCAGTCCGCTCACCAACACATCTCGACGCTTCTGGTAACGCAGGACTGTCTCTTTGACACAGTCCTGTGGCCCATTGAGGGCAATGACGCTGGCAATCTGCAAAGGCTGGAAAATTCCGTAATCCAGGTAGCTCTTGATCTTGGCCAAGGCCCCGACAACCTCGCGATTACCGCAACAAAAGCCCACGCGCCAACCGGGCATGTTGTAGGCCTTGGAGAGGGTATAGAACTCGACGCCGACATCCTTGGCCCCGGGAACCTGCAGGAAGCTCGGCGCCCTATATCCGTCGAACACCAAGTCGGCATAGGCCAGGTCATGAATGACAATCACGTTATGTTCTTTGGCAAAGGCGACGATTTTCTTAAAAAACTCGAGATCCACCACGGCGGTGGTGGGATTATGCGGAAAATTGATGACCAAGATCTTCGGCCGAGGGAAGGTCTGGCGATAGACCCGCTGTAAATCGTCGAAGAAGTCACTGTCCGGACGCAGCTCGATCCCTCTGACTTCTCCCCCCGCAATGATGAAACTATACATATGAATGGGATAGGTCGGCGTCGGCGTCAGCACGACGTCACCGGGCCCGATCAAGGCCAGCGCCAAATGTGCCAAGCCTTCTTTGGAGCCGATCGTGACGATGGTCTCGGTCTCAGGATCCAGGTCGACATCGTAATTCCGCTTGTACCAACCCGCGATCGCATGTCGCAGTTTCGTAATTCCGCGCGAGGCCGAGTAGCGATGATTTTTTCCCTTCCGCGCCGCCTCGATCATCTTCTCGACGATATGGCTTGGCGTCGGTTGGTCAGGATTCCCCATTCCGAAATCGATAATATCTTCGCCCTGATGACGAGCCTCAAGCTTGAGGCTCTGCACCTGGGCAAACACATAAGGCGGTAGCCGCTTAATCCGATAAAATCCGTCGCCTAATCCCATCAATCCCTTGTCAGTGATCCTCACACGCACGGAAGCATCGAGAGACAGGCCTCCTCCGCATCAGGGGGCCTATTCTAATGGCGGGGGACGTATCGAGTCAAATTATGGTGTGATTCTGTGGGGTTCGGTATTCCAACCCTTCAAACTGATTGGGACCACACACCACCAACTCCCTTCTCCCAGTCCTTGCCCCACCCTGTTGATTTCTGTTACAACTGCAACGCCTTTCACTCTCATCACGCAACTCAGCTTCTCCTTGTTCCACATAGCCAGAACGGAGGATCCGTGCCACGACTTGGGGTGAATATCGACCATGTGGCCACATTGCGGCAGGCCCGTGGTGGAACCGACCCTGACCCTCTTGCCGCCGCCGTGCTGGTAGAATTGGCCGGTGCCGACGGCATTGTCGTCCACCTCAGAGAAGATCGGCGACATATTCAAGACCGCGATCTTCGCCTCTTGCGGGAACTCATCCGCACCAAGCTCGATCTGGAGTTGGCCGCCGATGAGACGATGGCCAAAATTGCCCTGACCATAAAACCAGACATGGTCACGCTCGTCCCGGAACAGCGTCAGGAACTCACGACCGAAGGCGGCCTCGACGTGGCCAGCCACAGAGATCGTATCCAGCAGATCATCGCCCTGCTCCACGATGGCGGCATTCCCGTCAGTCTGTTCATCGAACCGGATTTGGCCCAGGTCAAAGCCGCACACAGAGTCTCAGCAGATTTCATCGAGCTCCATACCGGCCGCTATGCAAATGCCAGACGCTCGAAAGAAACCGATGCGGAAGTGGAGGCGATTACACAGGCCGCGAAGCTCTCCTACAAGCTCGGAATGGGCGTCAATGCCGGGCACGGCTTGGACTATCGCAACGTGATGCGGTTGCGGAATATTCCGGAAATCGTCGAATACAACATCGGCCACAGCATCATTGCCCGAGCGGTTCTGGTGGGCCTCGACCAGGCCGTGAGGGAGATGAAGGCGTTGCTGAATTGAACCAGCGCACCGGTGCGGCACCCCGTGCTCCATGGACAACGCGATTTGCCTCGCTCATGACATTGCGACGGAAGAAACAGATCGCTTTCCTCCCCCCGCGCACCCAGTCCCACGAGCGCAGTCGATCCCGTATGGTAGACCACCGATGAAGATCGTAACCGGAACCGAGATGCAGACACTCGATCGCCGCACGATCACCGAGGCGCATATCCCTAGTGCTGTCTTGATGGAGCGGGCCGGCGAGGGAATTGTCAGGCATCTGGAGGAGCACTGTGGGCCAGCGCGAGGTAAGACCATCACCATCCTCTGCGGAAAGGGTAATAACGGAGGGGACGGATTGGTTGCAGCACGCCTGCTATGCCGCCGACGCGCTCGGGTTCGCGTGGTGCTTCTCGCGGCGCTCACCGATCTGAGTCGCGATGCCGCGGCCATGTATCGTCGGTTCGTCCACATCACGGGGCGATCAGCGGTCAGTCGATTCCGGTCATATGACCAGACACGGGGCCTCGTCGCCTCCAGCGACATCCTCGTCGATGCTCTCCTTGGTACTGGATTATCCTCTGAAGTATCAGGAACCTATCGTGAGGCCATTGAGCTCATCAACGGTGCCGGGAAGCCGGTCATCGCGGTGGATATCCCGTCCGGCATCCATGCCGATACCGGCGCCCTCCTGGGGCAAGCAATCCGCGCTACGTTAACCGTCACGTTCGGTCTCCCAAAACTTGGCCTCTATGTCGGTGCGGGAATTGACCATGCGGGCACGATCCGCATCGTGGATATCGGCATTCCGCCTGCCTATGTAGACGCCATCGAGAGCCGGACCCTGCTGCTGACCAGCGACAGTGCTTTTCAGTCTCTACCGGAACGCGTACCCTCCGCGCATAAGGGAACCTTTGGCCATGCGGGGATTATTGCAGGGTCAGTGGGAAAAACAGGAGCGGCGGCGTTGGCTGCCCATGCTGCGCTCCGTGTCGGAACGGGTCTGGTAACCGTGGCAACCCCCAGCAGCGTCAACGACGTACTGGAAGCGAAGTTGCTGGAAGTGATGACGATGCCCCTCCCCGAGACAAAGGCACGCACGCTGGCCCGTTCTGGACTCGATCGCATCTTGGCCTTCATTCAGGCACGCACGGCGATCGCCATCGGTCCTGGACTCTCGACCCATCCTGAGACCGTTGAACTTGTTCAGTCGTTGATGAAACATCTGGATCGTCCCTCGGTCCTCGATGCCGATGCGCTGAACGCCTTGACCGGCCGCGTGTCGTTGCTGACCGAATGTAAGACTCCACCCATTCTCACCCCGCACCCTGGTGAGATGGCTCGACTCGAAGTTGATGCCACAACGCAGAGCGTGAACGCAGACCGAATCGGCACGGCCAGACGGTTTGCCCGCGAACGCGGCGTGTTCGTAGTCCTCAAAGGTGCGAGAACTGTGATCGCCCGTCCGGACGGGCTTGTGGCCATTTGCCCGACCGGCAATCCAGGCATGGCCACGGCCGGAACCGGTGATGTCTTGACCGGCATGATCGTCGGCTTACTGGCACAAGGGGTTCCTGCATGGGATGCCGCCTGTGCTGCGACCTATTTTCACGGATCAGCCGGCGATTTGGCCACCCAACACCTCGGACAGCCCGGGATGCTCGCCCGTGACCTGATCGCTCAAATTCCTTATGCGCTCCAGCGGACTAAAACGACCTAACGTCACCCAGCCAGCCAAGGCGAAACAGGCTGCAGTTCGCCGTAGCGCCACGTCGAGCCTGCCGTGGAAACTGGTGTCCACATCGCACCAACACACCGATCGGCTGGGCCAAGCGATCGGCCGCGTGCTACGCGGGGGAGAAACGATCGCGCTCTACGGACCGCTCGGAGCCGGCAAGACGGCGCTGGTTCGTGGAATCGCGCAGGGTCTGGGCGCATCGCCGACGGCAGTGGCAAGCCCGACATTCGTCGTGATTCACGAATATAATCAAGGGCGCCTGCCGCTTGCCCATGTGGATCTGTACCGTATTCGCTCGCCCCGCGAACTTGAATCGACAGGACTGATCGAGTATTTCTCCGGCCAGACCGTGACGGCAATAGAATGGGCCGACAGGGGCCTGGCCGCGCTACCGGACGACCGGATCGAAATTGCGCTGCACCATCGCGCCGCGCGGAGCCGGACGATTCAGTTGAGCGCGACGGGGCCGAAGTCTGACGAGGTCCTCGCCCTCGCGCGCAGGCAATATAGCAAGACCAGCAGGAAGCATCGAGCGTCACCCCGCGGGGCCTTGAACAGGCAGGGAACAACGAGGTCATGATTAGACTGATTCTGGTCGGAGTGCTTCTGCTCCTCTCCCTGGCGTTTTTCCTTCAGAACCAGGAACAGGAAGTCACGCTCCGGTACTTCTTTGGTCTCTTTGAAGCCTCAACGCCGATCTATCAGCCCATCCTGGCGGGGTTCGCAGTGGGGCTGCTAGTCTCCGGCATTCTTCTCTTTCCTCCATGGGTGCGGAGCCGTATCGAACTCCGCCGAAAAACCAAAGCGCTGCAGGAAGCTGAGTTGGACTTAGAACGATTGCGCCACTCGTCAGAAAAAGTCACCGGACGTATATCCCCCTCCCTGACCGGCGAAGCAGATCGAGACCGACGCGATGAGTGACGTAGACCCCTCGCCGCTGATGCGGCAATACCGCGAAATCAAGCGCGGCTATCCCGACGCCGTTCTGTTATTCCGCGTCGGCGACTTCTACGAAATGTTTTACGAGGATGCGCAGATCGCCTCCAAGCTGCTCTCCATTGCCCTCACCTCTCGCGACAAATCCAGCACCAACCCAGTTCCGCTCTGCGGAGTGCCCTACCATGCCGTGCAAGGTTATATCGCAAAGCTTCTCAAGGCCGGGCGGACCGTCGCACTCTGCGAACAGGTGGAAGACCCGAAACTCGCGAAGGGTCTCGTGCGCCGCGAAGTCGTTCGTTTGTATACCCCGGGCACACTGGTCGATATTGAATTCCTCTCTCCCGGAGAATCGCATTTCCTGGCGGCTGTCGCCTTCTCCGACGCCACGTCCACATCAGCCAAAGGGCAATCCGTCATCGGACTGGCCTG
>Ga0209108_10002634_pt1 | contig 10229 bp, 9 predicted proteins | sample Rifsed10ft1_FD_184003 | JGI IMG/M metagenome (GOLD analysis project Ga0209108, IMG submission 184003) | Soil microbial communities from Rifle, Colorado, USA - sediment 10ft 1 (version 2) | ecosystem: Environmental > Terrestrial > Deep subsurface > Rock core/Sediment | place: Rifle, Colorado...
GTCGCGCGCGGGGCCGCCGTGGAAGGGGGCGTCTTTCCCCTGTGTCAGCTGCTTCCTGAGTTGGGTGGTCAATGCGCTCGTGAAGGTAGGGTTGACCAGACCGCCGAGCTCGCTGCGCGGCGGAGCGATCTTTACGCCGGCGAATCGTGCGAAACTGCCGCCGCCGGTGCCGGGCACCTGCTCGAAATCCGAACTGACACCTTGGGCTTCCTCGAAAGCCCTGCTGGCGATGCTCATGCAGCCCGACCCGGCGAATAGTAGCGCGGTCAACGAGGCGAATCCGAGAAGCTTGCGCATGTTCGGATATCCTCCCTGACTTGATGATGACTTAGGAGAACAAGGAGGACTCTTGTCTTATTCCTCGACCATCACGCCTCCTTTTGTATTATATAACGTCTACTTGTCTCCAAGTCAACCGGCTCAGGGCGGCGCTTGGCCGAGGCAGGGGGTCCGGAACGAATGCGCAGTCCCTCAAGCATGAGATCAGACGTCAATCCTTGCCCTGCGGCGCTTCCCCCCTGGCGAGTCTCGTCAAGAACTTCGCCAGATCTCGCGCCATATCGCCAAAGGATTCCTTGAGATGATCTTCGCTATCGCCGCCGAACACACCGTAGGCCGCCACGCGACGGTCGGCCGTGACCATGACGACTTGACCTGACTGCACATCAACGAAGCGCATCTCCGCCTGAGCCTTGCTGCGACCCGCCCCGAACCCGACAAGATAGCGGAGTGCCCGGGAGCCAGGGGCAAGCCTCGTGATTGTCCCATCGAGCCGCAGGGCTCGCTCGGATCCGGGCTTGAACTCCGTCTCGCCCAGGTTGACGACCTTCCCAAAGACGGTCTGCATCGCTCCTATGCAGCCGGTCAACGCTACTGAGAGACCCACAACAAGCGCCCCGATGACCGATCGAGGTAGTGTCATTTGCATGTACCTCCTTATGCTTGCCTCCCGTCGGGTCGATCGGTTGTAGCGGCCCATGACATTGTTCTCCTTGGAAGCGATTCTATCCCGGCCCCGCGGCAGGTCAAGCGCCTCCTCGGGCCACTTGACGCAGCGCCTGTTTCGGTAGATTCTCGGGCGCATCGAGCGACTCGCGTGGCACCCGACCTGAGCAGAGAGAGGGGCGGCAATGCGGCCATATCGGAACTCCCCGTTTGAACCGGGCACGACACCTCGGGGAGAGTACCCTTGATCCACACACCCGTCTGTGACCTGCTGCGGATCCGGCACCCGATCGTGCTGGGCGGCATGGCCGGCAGCACCTCCGTTCCCCTCGTGGCGGCTGTCAGCAACGCCGGCGGTCTGGGGACGCTGGGCATCGCGCGCACCCCGGCCGAGCAGATTCCGAAGGACATCGGCGCCATCCGGGAAACGACCAAGGGTCCCTTCGGCGTCAACTTCCTGCTCTTCGTGGCTCGCGAGCCCGCCATCGACGCGGCCCTCAACGCACGTCCGCCCGTGTTCTCTGCCGCCTGGGCGCGGGCGGATCAGGATCTGCGGGCGCTCTTCGGCCGTGCGCACGAGGCGGGCAGCCAGGTGATGTACATGGCCGGCACGGTGCCGGAGGCGCTGCGCGCCAAGGCGGCCGGGGCGGATGTGATCGTGGCGCAGGGCACGGAAGGCGGCGGGCACGTAGGCTGGATGGCGACCATGGCCGTGCTGCCCATGATCGTGGACGCGGTCGGCTCGACACCCGTGATGGCCGCCGGGGGTATCGCGGACGGACGCGGGCTGGCCGCCGCGCTGGCGCTCGGTGCGCAAGGCGCCCTGCTGGGCACACGCTTCCTGGCCACGAAAGAATCGCCGCTGCACCCCAACTTCAAACAGGCGGTGCTTGACAGCGACGGGCACGACACGGTGTTGACGGAGATTCCGGACATCGCGCGCGCCAACGTCTGGCCTGGCGCCATGGCGCGCAGCCGGCGCAATGCCTTCATCGAGCGCTGGGCGGGCCGGGAGTGGGAGCTGCGCGCACGGCAGCCAGAGGCGGCCGCGGCCTTGGAAAGGGCCCGGGAGACCGGCGACGCGGACAACGCCTCTCTGCTTATCGGGCAGGACGCCGGGTTGATCCACGACATCCCGCCCGCGGGCGAGATCGTGGAACGCATCGTGGCCGAAGCTGAAGCGCTGCTGAAGGATCGCCTGCCCAAGCTGGTGCGGGTGGGCTGAGCGCCATCCGGGGGGAAGTCGCGCCCTCCGCCGGTTCTTGCTTGAGCAGCTCGGCAGCATCGGGTAGATAATCGTGGCTGACCCGCCGCGTCGCCCCCGGGGCGACGGGTGAAACCACGGCGTTGCGGCCAGCGCGGGAAGTCGGGGATGTCGTCTCCGAGCCATCGCCGCGGATAGCCGCCGGAGTAACGCCCGGCCGGCGGGCTCACAACCAACAGGAGTGCGGACCCGACGTCGTCGCTTTGGCGGGGAGTGTTAGAGTTGCCCAAGGTGTCAACGTGCGGAGATATCGACCCCGAATACTTCAGCACCGCTTTATGCTTCTGGCTCGGATGAGCGAGTTGAGAACGCTGGGGTGTGGCGAGGGCCTAGGCACTAAACCCGCATTCTGCGAGAATGAGTCGCTCGAAGAATCTATCCGACGGGTTTCGTCCGGTCGCTTCCAGCCACTTGAAAACGTCCTGGTCTCGTTTCGAGCTGTTACACGCGGCACACGCAGGAACGATGTTGCTTGGCGTCGTCCTTCCGCCTTGCATAACGGGAATCACGTGATCCCACGTCGAGGCGGAACTTCCGCAGTAGGCGCACCGCCCCTCGAACTCCTCTATGAGCATTTCTTGAGCTTCAGCGGGGATAGGATCGACTCCACGCCTGCGGCTGTGGGAGTGCTGCCGACGAGACATTCGAAATCGGCGACTCTCTCTGTACAAGCGTCTTGTAGTCTCGTTGGCGTGTGGACGGCAGAGCCCGGCATGGACCTGAAGTGTGGGCCTCCAGTCCGCGCACCGACGGCACCACGACCTCCCTGTGATCCGCATCTCGCGACGCTTTGCCTTCGACGGACCGGGGGTCTGTCTGGCATAGTCGCATTGCTTACAGATTGCTTTGCGACCATCTCCGCGTGTCGAATCGACCCAGAAAGCCGCCCGTGGTTTCCATTCACGACACCTGTAACACCACTTCTCTCGCGCTGTGAGCAATCCGAGATACACCGCCAGCGGCAAGCCGAGTCGTCTTGCAGCCGCCTTGCAACTTCCGATCCTGGTACCCACAGTCTTCGCCGCCTTCGTCAAACAAGGTAACACGGGGAGTGAGTTCGTAAGATGGGGAAGACACATATTGAGTGGACCCGTTCTGCCGATGGAACACCGGGATACACGTGGAATCCTGTTACTGGCTGTACGAGGATCAGCCCCGGGTGCAAGCACTGCTATGCGGAGCGGTTGGCGCGCCGCTTGAAAGCGATGAACAACCCGCGATACCGCAACGGGTTTGCGCTAACGCTGCAAAGCGACGTACTGGATCTGCCGTTTCGTTGGCGGCGACCAAGCTTCGTCTTTGTGAACAGCATGAGCGATCTCTTCCATGAGGCAGTTCCTGACGAATACGTCGAGCGTGTGTTCGCAGTCATGAGGCGCGCTTCTTGGCACACATTCCAGATTCTGACAAAGCGCAGCAGGAGACTCGCGAAGATGGCATCGCAGCTTCAGTGGGCGCCCAATATCTGGCAGGGCGTGTCAGTAGAGAGCGCTCGCTATGTCTGGAGGGTCGCTGATCTTCAGAAGGTCCCGGCGGCCGTTCGGTTTCTGTCCGTAGAGCCCTTGTTAGGGCCGATTCCGAAGCTGCCGCTGAAGGGAATTCGGTGGGTCATTGTTGGTGGAGAGAGCGGAGGGGACCGCCGTCCGATGGACGTGGAGTGGCCCCGCGAGATTAGAGAACAGTGCATAGCCGCAGGCGTGCCGTTCTTCTTCAAGCAGTGGGGTGGTCGGACTCCCAAGGCCGGTGGCCGTGTCCTGGATGGCCGGACCTGGGATGAGATGCCCATCGTCAGCTCACCGGAATTGGAAGCGATCATGAGGTGACCTGCCGAGCCCAGGATGGTTTGTCGGCGTGGGGGTGAGCGAACCATTCTCATCTACGCGCGCCCCTCCAGCGCGCGCTTGAGCTGGTCCAGGTGGTTGTCGTCGTGCCAGGCGAGGATCGCGGCGTGGTCGGCGACCGTGGTCCGGGGGAAACCCTCGCGCATCCCGCCCCGCCCGAGGTCGGCCGGAGCGAGCCCGCGGAAGAGCGCGAGCGACTCCTGGCGCCGGCGGCGAAAGGCGGCGAGCGCCTCCGGGGCGTCGTTCCGCTGGTACTGGCGGTCCTCGGCCCAGCGCTCCTGATCCGGCGCCGGGAACGTCGGCTCGTCGAGCGTCAGCGCCATCCAGACCCGGAGCATCAGATACTCCTCGGCGTCGCGCAGATGGCAGACGACCTCCTTCGCCGACCAGTTCTTCGCGTCGGGACGGCGCGAAAGTGCGGCGTCGCCCGCCCCCTTGATCGCCGACGCGAGGTCGTCGGCCGCCCGCTCCATTCGTTCCAAGTTCTCGGCGACGGGGAGCTTCATCCGGTCGTCGATCGTCAGCATGGCGGCCTTCCTCTCGGGCACGAGCTGGTAGAAGAGGCTCGACTCGCGCTTGTAGAACCCTTCCGTGTGGAAGGAGTCGGCGAGGCGGAGGCCCGCGTAGTCCACGTGGTGGCCGACCTCGTGGAGGAGCGTCCGAAGATAGGTCCGGAACGCGACGACGCGCTTCTGCTTGGCGGTCCGCATCCAGAGCTGGATCGTGATCGGCTTGCCGCGCTCGTTCGTGTAGAGGCCGTGCAGCTCGCCCCAGCGCGCGTGCGGCCGCGCGGCCAGCACTTCCGCCTTCACGGGCGGCAGGCCCATCGCGTCGTTGAGGGCGCCGATCAGCGCCACGGTCGCTCGCTGGGTCGCCGCCCGGTCTTCTGACTTCAGCGCGGCGTCAAGCGCCGCGACGAGGGGGTGGAGCGCCGCCGGCTGCTCGAGGCGGATCTCGGCGATCGTGTCGCTCTTGCGGTAGATCGCCTGCTGGGAGCGGGTGAGCCGCGCGTAGTACGCGAACGGCACGACTATGTGCCCGTGAAGCGGGGCTTGCGCTTCTCGAGGAACGCTTTCGCGCCTTCGATCCGGTCTTCGGTCGTGCGGAGCAGCGTCGCCAGGTCCTGCTCGAGGCGGAGGCCGTCGGCGAGCGGCAGCTCGAGCCCCTTCACGACCGCCTCCTTCGCGTAGCGGAGCGCCACCGGCGCCTTCGCGGCGAGCGTCTTCGCCAGCGCGAGCGCCGAGGCGAGGACCTCGGCGGCGGGGACGACGCGCTCGACGAGGCCGATTCTCAACGCCTCGCGGGCGTCGATCCGCGCGCCGCTGAGGATCATCTCGAGCGCCCGGCCGCGGCCGACGAGGCGCGGCAGGCGCTGGGTGCCGCCGCCGCCGGGGATGATCGCCAGGTCGATCTCGGTGAGGCCGAGCCGGGCGTCGTCGCCCGCGATCCGGATGTCGCACGCCAGCGCCAGCTCGAGGCCGCCGCCGAACGCGTAGCCGCGGATCGCCGCGATGATCGGCTGGGGGCAGCGGTCCATCACGGAGCGGAAGTCCACGCGCTTGCGGCTCTCGCGGAAGCGCGTGGGCACCTGGGGCGCGACGAACTCCCGGATGTCGGCGCCGGCCGAGAATGCGCGCTCGCCGGCGCCCGTGACGACGATGACTCGCGCCTCGTCGCTCGTCGCCAGCTCGCCGAAGCAGGCCGTCAGCTCCTGGCGCATCCGCTCGTTCATCGCGTTGTGGACGTCGGCGCGGTCGAGCGTGACCGTCGCGACGCCGTCGGCAAGCTCGTAGCGGATCGTCTCGTAACTCACGTCAGCGCCTGCCAAACCGCTGGCGCGCGGTGCGCGCCGCCTCGAAGCCCGACGTGAGCTGGCTCTGGTCGGCGTCGGCGAACGAGGTCGCCCGGTGGAGCGCCCCGGCGGTGGCGTTGATCGCCTCCTTCATGCTCACGTAGCTCATGTCGCGGATCCTTTCACGACGCCGCGACGCTTCAATTCGGCGATGCCGACGTCCGTGTAGCCCAGCTCCCCGAGCACCGCGTCGGTGTGCTGGCCGAGCGCCGGCGGCGGGCCGGCATCGCGCGCCGGCGTCTCGGAGAAGACGAGCGGCTCGCCCATCATGGTGAGACGCCCGACGTCCGGGTGGTCGTACTCGCGGATCATGTCGTGGTGGCGCGCCGCCGGATCGGCCATGAACTCGGGGACTGTCTGGACCGGCGCCGCCGGGATGTCGTTCGCCGCCAGCACCGCGAGCCAGTGGCTGCGGGGTTTCGACTTGAACGTGGCGTCCATGAGCGGCAGGAGCGCCTGGTTGTTCTCGAGGCGCAGCAGCCACGAGGCGAACCGCGGATCGTCGGCGAGGGGCTTCATGTCGAGCGCCGTGCAGAGCTTGACCCAGAAGGCCTGGTTGCCGACCGCGAGGAAGAACCACTGGCCGTCGCCCGCCTGGTAGAGGCGGTACGTCGGGTTGTCGCGGACGATCGAGGGCTTCGACGGGTACTGCAGCACGGTGCCGGACTGGAGCGCGAACGCCGCGCGCAGGAGCGAGGTCTCCACCCGCTGGCCCCGGCCCGTGCGCTCGCGCGTCAGGAGGGCGGCGAGGATCGCCTGGGTGGCGAGCGCGGCCGCGTAGTAGTCGGTGACGGGGATGCGGAGGTACTGCGGCGGGCCGCCGAACCCCTGCAGCACCATCACGCCCGACATCGCCTGGAAGAGCGGGTCGAAGCCGGGGCGGTCGGCGCCGGGGCCGCTCGAGCCGAACGCCGTCACCGAGGAGTAGACCAGGCGCGGATTGAGCGCGGCGAGCCGCGCGTAGCCGACGCCGAGGCGGTCGGCGACGCCGGGCCGCATGTTCTCCATGAAGACATCCGCGCGCTCCGCCAGCCGCTCGACGATGTCGCGCCCCTCGGCGGTCTTCAGATCGACGGCGAGCGAGCGCTTGCCGCGGTTCCAGCCGAAGAAGCCGGGCAGCTCGCGGAAGGAGTCGCCCTCGAGGGACTCGACCTTGACGACGTTCGCGCCCATGTCGGCGAGCTGCATCGCGGCGTACGAGCCGGCGATGTAGCTCGTGCAGTCGACGACGCGGACGCCGTCGAGCGGCGGCGGAGCAGTCACCGGCGCGGCGCGGCTCCCGGGTCCGTCATCCGGCGACGGCTCGCACGATCAGCTCGCGGTGGTAGTCGCCGTCGCCGTACAGGGGCTCGAGCGCCTTCGCCCGCTTGAAGTAGAGATGGAGATCGTACTCCCAGGTGAAGCCGATGCCGCCGTGGATCTGGATCGCCTCGCCGCACACCTTGCGCGCGGCGTCGCCGACGTACGCCTTGGCGACCGAGGCGGCCAGCGCGGCGTCTTCCGCCTTCGCGTCGAGCGCCCACGCCGCGTAGTAGACGGCCGAGTGGGAGTTCTCCACCTCGAGCAGCATGTCGGCGCACTTGTGGCGGATCGCCTGGAAGGAGCCGATCGGCTGGCCGAACTGCTCGCGCACCTTCGCGTACTCGACCGCCATGTCGAGGCAGCGGCGCGCGGCGCCGAGCATCTCGGCCGCCGCGCCGACGGCGCCGCGGCGGAGCAGCTCGGCGAGGAGCGGCCCGGCCTGGCCGGGCCCGCCCAGCACGCCGTCGGCCGGGACGGCGACCCGGTCGAGCTTCACGATCGTCAGACGGGTCGCGAGGTCCATCACCGGCGCGGGCTCGAGGGTGAGGCCGGCCGCCGCCGGGTCCACGAGGAAGAGCGTCAGGCCGTCGGTCGTCTTCGCGGGCACGAGGAGCACGTTGGCGACGTGGGCCCAGGGGACGAACTGCTTCGTGCCCGAGAGCGTGAAGCCGCTGCCGCTCTTCTCGGCGCGCGTCGTCATCGCCTCGGGGTTCCAGTCGAGGTCGGCGTCGAGGAGGGCGATCGTCGCCCGCGCGTCTCCCGTGGCGACGGCGGAGAGCCAGCGCTTCTTCTGCGCGTCGCTGCCGGCCCGCTCGATCGCCGTGGCGGCCAGCACGGTCGGCCAGTAGGGGCCGGGGCAGGCCGCCCGCCCCAGCTCATCGAGGAGGATGGCGGCCTCGACCATGCCGAGCGCGCTGCCGCCGTAGGCCTCGGGCAGGGAGAGGCCGAGCCAGCCGAGCTGGGCCATCTCCTTCCACAGCGTGTCGCTGTCGCCGCGTGGGTCGTCCCAGAGGAGGCGCACCGCGGCGGGCTTCATGTGCTCGTCGAGGAACGCCCGGGCCGAATTTTTCAGTAATTGCTGGTCGGGGCTGAATGAAAAGTCCATGGCGTCAGGCCTTCAGGCGGTCGGCGCGCACTTCCTTCGGCAGGCCGAGCACGCGCTCGCCAATGATGTTCTTCTGGATCTCGGACGAGCCCGAGTAGATCGTGCCCGCGCGCGACCAGAGGAACGCGGTCGCCCAGGTGCCGGGCTCGCCGGAGGAGGTGTCCACCTCCTCGAACTCCTCGCGCGCGGAGATGAGCTGGCCCCGGTGCCCGAGGATCTCGAGCGCCAGCTCGTAGTAGCGCTTCTCGAACTCGGTGTACGAGAGCTTGGTGATGGACGACGCCGCGCCCGGCGAATCGCTCTTCAGGAGCGCCGAGAGGACGCGGAGCCCCGCGTAGCGCTGGACCTCGAGGTCCGCGTAGATCCGCCCCAGCTTGGCGCGGACGACCGGGTCGTCGAAGAGCGGCCGCCCGCCGCGCTTGAGCTCCTTCGCCGCCCGGACGAGCTGGGTGAAGGCGATCGCGTAGCGCGTGACGCGCCCGAGCGAGTTGGCGCCGCGCTCCCAGCCGAGCGTGGTCTGGGCGATCTCCCAGCCCTGGGTCAACCCCCCGATGAGATCCCGCTTCTCGGCGCGGGCGTTGGTCATGAAGACCTCCGAGAAGAGCGAAGACCCCGTGATCTGCCTGAGCGGGCGCACGTCGACGCCGGGCTGGCGCATGTTGAGGAGGAAGCACGCGATGCCCTTGTGCTTGGCGACCTTCGGATCGGTCCGCGCGAGGAGGATTCCCCAGTCCGAAATCGGCCCACTGGAGGTCCAGATCTTCTGGCCGTTGACGAGGAAGTGGTCGCCCTGGTCCTCCGCGCGCGTCCGGAGGCTCGCGAGGTCCGAGCCCGCGTTGGGCTCGGAGTAGAGCTGGCACCAGATCTCCTCGGCGGTGAGCATCTTCTTCAAGTAGCGCTGCTTCTGCCAGTCCGTGCCGTGGACGATGATCGTCGGGCCGATGAAGCCGATGCCGAGTCCGTTGATGGGCGGCGGCGCGCTGACGCGCGCCATCTCGTCCTGCACGATCGCCTGCTGCATCGGCGAGGCTCCCCAGCCACCGAACTCGCGTGGCCAGAGCGTGCCGACGTAGCCCGCCTCGTAGAGCTTCCGGTGCCACGCCTTGCGCTCCTCCAGCGTCGCGAGCTCCTGCGTCGGCACGTTGGCCTCGAGCCAGCGCCGCGTCTTGTCCCGGAACTCAATGTCCTCAGGCGAGTAGTTCAGGTCCATCGGCCGCCTCCTCGCGGGGAATGAGCGTTTCTAGCACGCGCAGGGCGACGAATCAACGGGCGCGCCCTCACCGGCCGTCAAGCCGGGGCGGGTAGCCGGTAGATCGCGGTGTGGAGGATGTGGGCGACGGGACGCGGGCGGTCGCCGGCGACGATGACCACGTCCAGCTCGACGAACTCGCGGCCCTTCTTCTCGAAGAGCGAGCGGACGCGCCCCCGCGCGGCGAGCGTCTCGCCGACGCGCGCGCCGCCGAGATGCCGGACCGTGCTGCCGGCGTGGATCCACGGTCCCATCCGCACGTTCTGCGAGAGCGCGCGGTTGGCCTGGTGGAGGAAGAACGCGGGGTGCGCCCGGGCGCCCGCGCCTCGGTAGAGCGGGTGCGCGTCGCTGACGCCCTGGAGATACTCGGTCGCGCGCGGCTCGTCGTAGGTCTCCACCGGCGTGCCGAGCGCCGCGAGGCCGCCGAGATGCTCGCGCGTGGCGGCGGGCCGCTCGGCCGGCAGCGGCGCCGCGGCATAGAGGGCGAGGTTCACGGGCACGGGGGTGCCCGCGGGGAGCGTCGCCGTCAGCGTCGCGCACTCGCCGCCGGTCGTCGTGGCGGTGAGCGCGGCCGTCACCGCCTTCGCGTCGCGCCCCGTCACGGAACCGCTGACCGTGACCTCCTCGCCATCGAGCACCGGCTTGACGAACCGCACCGCAGCCGTGCCGCG
>Ga0209108_10002635_pt1 | contig 10227 bp, 10 predicted proteins | sample Rifsed10ft1_FD_184003 | JGI IMG/M metagenome (GOLD analysis project Ga0209108, IMG submission 184003) | Soil microbial communities from Rifle, Colorado, USA - sediment 10ft 1 (version 2) | ecosystem: Environmental > Terrestrial > Deep subsurface > Rock core/Sediment | place: Rifle, Colorado...
ACGCCGCCCGAGTTCGATCTCACCAGCACGGCCGGCGATTTCGCGATCGACGCCCGGATCCGGATCACCGGCAGCACGATCAACGTGCTGATCTGGGACATCAACTAGCCGGCAAGGAAATAGGGAAGCATGTTCGCGAACGATACAGAGAGCCTGGCCACCTCACCCATGGCCGAGCCCCTCGGCTCCGCTCGGGACAGGCCCATCCGGCTGGATCTCAACTTCCTGCCGGAGCGCTACCGCGGCCCTCGGCTGCGGCTCAGCGTGCTTCGCCCCTGGTTGTTCCTGGTCAGTTTCGGGCTGTTGCTGATCCCCTCGGTTCAGCTGATGGGCAGGCACCTGGGCGCACTGACGGCGGTCCAGTCGGCGTTCGAGACGGTTAGCGCCGAGCTCGAGGCCTATCAGCCGCTGGCCGACGAACGAGCCGAACTCGAGGGCCGGATCAGCTCCGCCGAGGCCCAGGCGAGCGCGATCGAAGCTGCCTATCAGATCATCAACATCCATCGGGTGACCTGGAGCGATCTGGTACCGCGCATTCTGGCTTCCGTCCCGGACGGGTTGGCCCTCACCTTGGTCAACCACTCCGCCGAGGAGGTCATCCTGGAAGGTCTCGCCACCGAATACGGGTTGCCTTCGGCGTTTGCCGACTCCTTACAAGAACTGCCGGACTTCCGTGCGGTCATCATCCAATCGGTGCAGCTGCTGCTTCCCGAAGAGAAGCCAGCCGTCGAGCTCGAGGCGGAGGGCGAGACCCCGGCCGAGCCGCCGGTGCTCTACAGGTTCCAGATCACTCTCCAATTCCCGGTGATCGAAGTCGCCGAGCCGCAGCCCGAAGCTCAGGAGTAAGCGAGCCCATGTTCGAGCGATTCAGGAAATCCCTGCGAGACAACCCGGCCCGGTCCGCACTGGGCCTCAGCCTGCTGTTGGGGCTGGTCAACGCGGCCATGATCGGAGTTGCCCTCGTCAGCCGGCAGAGCGCGGCCAAGCTGGCGATCGAGGTGACCGGGCTGCAGGACAGCCTGGACCAGCTGCAGCAGGTCGAGCGAGAAGGGCTGCAGGGCCTCGAGCAGCAGGCGGAGCAGGCCGAAGCACGGTTGGCCGGGCTAGTGGCCTCCTTCCCGGCGCTGGGGGAACCTTTCGACCTGTATCGACGCGGCTTCGCCCTCGCCATCGAAAGCGGAGTCGAAATCCGGGGGATCGAAACTGGCAATTCGACGGTGCAGGAGACGCCGGTCGGCCTGCTCAGTACGACTACATATCAAGTGTCCGCCGCCGGTGACTTTCCGGCCTGTATCGACTTGCTCGGCCGGCTGGAGCGGGCCGGCCTGCAGACCCTGGCGCTGGAAGGGCTCTACATCGGCCCCGGCGACCGGGCCTGCGACTTCCAGGTGATCGTGGCCAGCGCGGTGCCTGCCGCCGATCTCGCCGCACCGAGTGGGGGAGGATAGCGCGGATGGCAAAGAAGATTGGCACGATCGATTTTGACGGCCGAACCATACGGCTGCTGATCTCCAAGGGCGACGAAGTGCTGCACTGGGCAAGCACCTCCGTCTCAGGAGACCTGATGAATCAGGGGCTGATCGGCAAGCCGGAAGGGATGGCAGAGCAGATCGCCGGATTGCTCGGCTCGGACGGCGTTCCCAAGCGGAGCTTCGTCACCAGCCTGACCGCCCACCGGGCCACCTCCAAGGTACTGACCCTGCCGAAGGTCAAGCCAAGGTATCTGGAGGAGGCGGTCCGGCGCAAGGCGAAGCAGGAGATGCCGCTGCCCATGCAGGAGACCTACCTCTCCTGGCAGGTGATTGGGGCGCAAGACGGTCAGCTGCAGGTTTACGCCTTTGCGGTGCCGCGCAACATCATCGACCGCCAGGTCGAGACCCTGAAGGCTGCCAAGCTCAAGCCCCGGGGGATGGATCTCAAGCCGCTTGCCCTGGCGCGGGCAGTCAACGACCCGAACTGCATCGTGGTCAATCTGGAAGATCAGGGACTGGGAGTCGTGCTGGTGGCCAATGGCACTCCGGAGATCATTCGCAGCGTGCCACAGACCGCCGAAGACGCCGGTCCCAAGGAGCGGGTTGAGAAACTGTCGCAGGAGCTGAATCGCACGATCCAGTTTTACGAGGAAGCACATCGCGGCAGTCCACTCCCGTCGGAGACCAAGGTCTACGCCACCGGACTGCTGCTGGAGAGCGAGGAAATCCGCCAGCTGTTGGCCAAACGCACCCCGTACTCGGTCGAACTGCCGAAGCCGCCGATGAACCTGCCGGAGGACTTTCCGGTGGCCGCCTTCAGCGCCAACCTCGGACTGGCGATGAAAGAGCTGTGATGCAAGCGCTCGGCTTCGGATTGTTTGGCATGATCTTGGGAAGTTTCCTCAATGTCTGCATTGATCGGATCCCGCGGGGCGAGTCGCTCGGGGCCGGTCGCTCCCATTGCGACAGCTGCGGCCGCTCGCTGTCGGCGCTTGAGTTGATTCCCGTGATCAGCTATCTCGCGCTGCGCGGGCGGTGCCGCCACTGCGGCGCACGCATCCCGCTGCGTGTCCCGCTGGTCGAGCTCGGCACCGGCGTCCTGTTTGGGCTGATCTGGCTCCGCTATCCGGCGAGCCCGGAAGCCCTGTTGATCGCAGCCTATGGGGCCCTGCTGATCGTCATTCTGGTGATCGATCTAGAGCGAGGCCGGATCCTGAACAAGCTCAGCTATCCGGCCATCGGCCTGGCGCTGCTGGCAGTCCCGTTCACCCCCGGGCGTGATGCGGCCCAGCTGCTGATCGGGGGAGCGGCCGCCTTCGGACTGCTGCTGCTCATCGCCTGGATCTACCCGGCCGGAATGGGCATGGGGGATGTGAAGCTGGCGGCCTTCATCGGCCTGACGGTTGGGCACCCGCAAGTTTGGCTGGCGTTGTTTCTGGCCTTCGTCGGGGGCGGCCTGATCTCGGGAGGGCTGGTCGTGGCCCGGGTGATCGGGCGCAAGGATCCGATCGCCTTCGGCCCTTTCCTGGCGGCCGGGGCGATCGCCACCCTGCTCTATGGCGAGCAAATCTTGAACTGGTGGTCACGTGGGATCTGAGATGAAAGTTGACGGCTTGCTCAAGGCCGCGGTCGATCGAGAGGCCTCCGACCTGCACCTGCGGGCCGGCGCGCCGCCGGTCCTGCGGGTGAACGGCACGCTCGTTCCGCTGGACAACGGACAGGGAACGCTGAGTCCGGAGGACACCGAACACGCCTTCCGCGAAGTCACCAGCGAGCAGCATCGGGCGATGTTCGCCGAGGGCAACGAGCTGGATTTCCATTACGCCATCCCCGAGCTGGCCCGCTTCCGGGTCAATGCCAGTATGCAGCGCGGCTCGATCTCGCTGGCCTTCCGCAGGATCGGGCTGGCGATCCCGTCGATCGACGAGCTCAACCTGCCGCCGATCTGCAAGAGCCTGGCCCTCAAGCCGCGGGGCCTGATCCTGGTGACCGGGCCGACCGGCAGCGGGAAATCAACCACCCTGGCGGCGATGGTCCAGCATCTGAATCACAGCGAGGCTCGGGTGATCGTCACCATCGAAGATCCCATCGAGTACCTCTACCAGGACGAACGCTGCGTGATCACCCAGCGCGAAGTCGGGCGGGACACCCAGTCGTTCGCCGGAGCGCTGCGCTCGGCGCTGCGCCAGGATGTGAATGTGATCCTGGTCGGGGAAATGCGCGACCCGGACACGATGGCCGCCTGCCTGACCGCGGCCGAGACCGGACACCTGGTCCTCTCCACGCTGCATACCAGCAGCGCGCCGATGACGATCGACCGGATCATCGACGTCTTCCCGCCGCATCAGCAGGCGCAGATCCGGATGCAGCTCTCGCTCACCTTGGAAGCGGTCCTGTCGCAGACCCTGCTCCCGCGCATCGACCGCGAGGGTCGGGTGCCGGCAGTCGAAGTGATGATTCCCAACGCGGCCGTGCGCAATCTGATTCGGGAGGGCAAGACCCACCAGATGCCCAATGTGATTCAGACCGGTGCCCAAGAAGGGATGCAGAGCCTGGAGCAGTCGCTGCGGGACCTCTATCAAAGGCAACTGATTGGCTACGACGACGCCTCGGCTGCCGCCAACGATCCGGAGGCGCTTAAGGCGCTGATCAAACGGGGATGAGCTACGACTTAAGTCCTAGGACTGAAGTACGAAGGCGACCGAATGGGTGTAAGGTGCCTGTAAAGTCAGCGGCGCCGCCTTCCATGCAATACTTTGGCTGGAGCAATCCGACAACCTGAATGGGGAGGGAGGCTGTATTCGCACGGAATCATCCCAAAGACTAGCCGGACAAAGCGACCAGAACCGAAACTTGACACTTGGAGAAAAGGAAATGCTGAGAAAAATGAGAAAAGGCGAACGAGGCTTCACCCTGGTCGAGCTCTTGGTCACCATTGCCATCCTGGGCACCCTGTTCGGGATTGTGACCCTGGCCCTGAACGGCCTGGCGACCAACGCAACAACCAACATCAAGGCAGCCGAGAAGGATCAGGTACAGACTGCGGTGGATATCTACCTGGCGGCAAACTACCCGACGATAACGTCACTGACCGCCCGGACCACCGCCGCCGTAGTCGCCTCCGCAGACACAGATGCACCCTTCAAGAGCTACCTGCGGAAGCTTCCCACCCAGTACACGTACACCTGGACGGCCAGCGGCGACGTCACCCAGCCGTAGGGGTGAGCCCACAGCATCTGATCTGACCTTCGCTTCCCCATCAGGTGAAACGAACCGACTCCGCATTGACGGGGTCGGTTTTTCATTAAAGGCCGCATGCTACAATCCGGCGCCCATGCGGCTGGTCCACCTTTCGCTGACCAACTTCCGGAACTTTGCCAGCTTGCAGACCGAAATCCCTCCCGGCCCCACCTTGCTGGTCGGCGCCAATGCCCAGGGCAAGACCAGCTTCCTGGAAGCGGCCTACTATTTGGTCGGGGCCTGGTCGCCACACACGGCGAACGACCGTCAGCTCATCCAGCTCGGGACTCAGCCCCCGATTGCCCGGCTGGTCGGCTTAATCGAACGCGGCGACCGAACGGAACGGATCGAGATCCGGCTGATCCTCGAACCGGCCGCCAACGGCGAGGGCCGGCTGCGCAAGGAAGTCTTGCTGAACGGAGTCAAGAAGCGAGCGACCGATCTGCATGGACGATTCAATGCTGTCTTGTTCTTACCCCAGGATGTGGAGCTGGTGGAAGGCCCGCCGGCCGGCAGGCGGCAGCAGCTGGATGCGACCCTCTCGCAAGCCGATCCCAACTACGCCGCCGAATTGCTGGAATACGGAAAAGTGCTCACCCAACGCAATGCCTTGTTGAAACAGCTTCAGGAACGAAAGGGAAGTTCGGGCCAGCTATCGTTCTGGGATCAGAAGTTGGCCGACAGCGGTGGTTCGCTAATGAGCCGCCGGGCGTCCGCCCTCGCCGAGCTCAATCAGCTGGCCGGGCCCATCCATGCCGCCCTCACTGCGGGGGTGGAGGCGCTCGCGCTTGAGTATCGACCGTCGTTCGATCCGCAGACCGCGAACCCGGGAGAGCCCTGGCAGATCGAGGCGCTGCGCCGGGGATTGACCGCCGAGCTGGAACGGCTCCGCCCGGAGGAGCTCGGCCGGGGGATGACCCTGACCGGCCCGCAGCGGGACGACCTGGCCCTTACGGTTAACGGCCTGGACCTGCGCCAGTACGGCTCGCGGGGTCAGAATCGCACCGCTATGCTGTCGCTCAAGTTGGCTGAAGCGGAGTGGTTGGTTCAACGGACCGGCGAGCACCCGGTCCTGCTGCTAGATGAGGTGCTTGCCGAGCTCGACCCCCAACGGAGGACGGATCTGCTGGAGCGGCTCGCCGCCGCGCCCCAGGCCCTGCTCACCTCGGCAGATGCCCAGATGTTTAGTGGGGAGATCCTGGCCCGCTCAAACGTGTGGCAGGTCCGGAGCGGGCGCCTCAGCCCGTGATAGGGCGTTTGGCGACGATCCCCGGCCGCCGGGGGTATTTCGCCGGCGTCTCATTGATCTTTTTGACCACAATCAAGAAGTGGGTTTCGCTGACCCCCGGAAGCTCGACCGGGACGACTTGCTGCAGCACGCCGCCCAATCGCTGGAGCGCCGGCAGAGCCGTTATCGTCTCTGCCGGCCCGCTCTCTCCCTTGTGAGCGATCGCCACCCCATCCACCCGCAGCAGCGGAAGCAGGTATTCGAGCAGCACCGGTAGTCGGGCAACTGCCCGGGCCACCGCCCAATCATGCTGGCCGCGGTAGTTGGGATCGCGACCGAGTTGCTCGGCCCGGGCCTGCATTACCTCGATGCCCTCCAGTCCGAGCAGCCGGACGATATGGCGGCAGAAGTCGGCCTTCTTGCCGATCGACTCCACCAAAATCAACTTGATCTGTGGACAGGCGATCTTCAGTGGGATCCCTGGGAATCCTGCGCCACTTCCCACATCGACCAGCTTATCCCCTGCCCGGGGTTTGAGTACCAACAGGCAGCTCAGGGAATCCAGAAAATGCTTGACTTCAATCTCCCGCGGCTCGGTGATCGCGGTCAGATTGACCCGTCGATTCCAAACCTGCAGCTCGCGGGCGTAAAGGCTGAAGGCGTGGAGCTGCCCGCTGGACAGCCGCAGCCCAAACAGTGACTGCGCCGCCCGCGCCAAATCCTGAGATTCGCTAGGCATGACCTGGATTGAAACGGGTTCGCCGGATCAGGCTTTTGAGGCGTGGAGCCGGGCATGCAAGCCTCGCAGCCCGGATTGCAGGCGAAGCAGCACCTGGTCGCGCCGGGTGCTTGGAATACGGTACGAGCGAATCAGCCCCTTCGCAACTCGTCCGGCGCTTTCGGGTCGGCCGGTCAGGCGTTTAAGCCGCAGCTGGACCTTGCGCAGGAAGCGGGCCATTTCGGTCACGGCTTCGCGCTGGATGATCCCGTCCCGACCGGAGATCAGCAGAAAGGAGTTGAAGGCCTTGCTGCGCAATTCGTCCAGTGAGTCCAGCCAGCTGTCGAGGTCCGCCTCTCCGACGTATGGCGGCTCGGAAACGGTCACCGTGTCGCCGATGAAGGCGATTTCGGCCTCGGGGAGGATCACCCACATTGAGCCAGCGGTCGGCCCGGGCCGGTGCCAGAACAGCACCTCCCGGTCCCCGAGGTGCAGAGTCAGTTCGGTAGAAAACGAGAGATCCGGTACGGCCTTGCTGACGCCGGTGACTCGCTTCAGCCGGTCGGCCTCGGCCCCGATCGGCCGGGCGCTGCCCTTGAAGGCATCCGGCCAGCCGCGCATGATTTGCAGGGTTGCTTCGTGGGCCACGATCGGCAATTCGAACACCCGGGCCCCCAGCGCGCGGTCCGGATGGTGATCCAGCAGCGCCAGATATCGAGAGCGGCCGTGGGCAGCGAGATCGGCCGCCCACTCACGCCCGTCATCGGTGCGCAACGGGCAATCCACCAAAAGCAGGCCCCGCGACGAAGGCACCGCTCCGGCGATCACGCCCTGATACTTGGTGGCGAGCAGCACCCCAGAACGCAGCTTGCGCAATGTGCTCCTTAGATCGGCAGGGTGAAAATGAAGCTGGATCCCTTGCCCACGGCACTCTCCACCCAGATTCGACCGCCGTGGGCCTGAATTGCCAGCCGGCAGAAAGCCAAGCCTAGTCCAAGCCCTTTCGGGCGTCCCCCACGATTCACCCGGGCAAACTTCTGGAAGATCCGCTCTTGGTCATCGCCAGCGATGCCGGGGCCATTGTCGCTGACTTGCACTCTCAGGTTCCCATCCTGGCGCTCCACCGCCACGCTAATCTGCCCTTCCGAACGCGAGTACTTGATGGCATTCTCCAGCAGGTTGATCAGCACCCGGCGGATCATGTCCGAGTCCATTTCGACCATGGGCAGATCGCTGGCGCCCAGGTCGAAACTCAACACGTGCCCCTTGCCCTCGGCGACCGGGTGGATCTCCTCTACCGCCTCAATGATCAACGCGCTGAGGGAAGCCTTCGATTTGTAAAGCACGGCCTGGCCCGCCTCAAGCTGCTCCAGATCCAGGAGCTGCTCGATCAGCCGGGATAGCCTGCGCCCGGAACGGAGGGCGATGGCCAACACGGATTGCAAGGCTTCGTCATCCGCCGGCACCGATCCCTTCAACACTTCCAGGCTGGAGAGCACATTTCCCAGCGGTGAGCGCAGATCGTGAAAGATCATCGAAGTCAAATCCGAGCGCAGCTCGTCGAGCGCCAACCGCTCGGAGATGTCCCGTAGGATCCATTGCAGATACGGCCGGCGCTCGATGTCGATCCGCTTGACGTACAGCTCAACCGCGGCGCCTTTCCCCTGCTTGGTCCGGGCATTCGATTGGTAGGAGATCGTTTGGCCCAGCTCGAGTTGGCCCAAGTTCGGCGGCAGCCGCTGGCCATCCGGCTCGTGCAAATCCGAGACCGACACCCCGAGCAGCTCGGCGCTGCTGTACCCGAGGAATGCCTCCGCCCGGTGGTTGGCATCGGTAATCCGACCCTCCAGGTCGCTGATCAGGATCGGGTCGACGCTGTCTTCAAACAATCCGGCGTAGCGCAGCCGGGCGGCCTGGGTTTCACTAAACAACTGGGCATGGGCGATCGCGGTCCCCGCCAGTCCGGCGATGCCCCGCAGCAGTTCCATCCGAAGCGGGTCAAATTCCGCATTGCGTGGATTGATCGCTTCGAGCACCCCGATAATCTTGCGTTGTACCCGGATGGGGATCGCAGCGATATTGCGGGTTTCGAAACCGGCCTGCTGATCGGCTCCGGAGTAGAAGCGCGGGTCGGCGCCCACATCCGGCACGACCAGCGCTTCGCCATGCTCGGCGACCCAGCCGGCGATCCCTTCGCCCTTCTTCAAACGCAGTCCGGTGATGACTTCGGCGGCTCCCCCGAGTGCGTTGCGGAATTCGAGCTCGCCGGAGTCCTCGTCGATCAGCGCAACCGAGGCCCCCTCGCAATTTAAGGAACGAACAGTCTCCTTGAGAATCTGGTGCAGCACTTCGTCCAACTTCAAGGTGGCGGTCACGGCCCGAGCGGTATCGACCAGCGCCCGGGTGGCCTCCAGCTGCCGCTGGCTGTCGGCAAAGAGCTGGGCGTTGGCGACCGCGGTCGCGGCGTGGTCCGCGAAGGCGGAAACCAGGTCGACGTGGCTCTGGTGGAATGCGCCGACCCGGTGGCTGTCTACTGAGAGCACCCCGACCGCCTTTTCGCGCAGCACCAAGGGCGCTCCAATCCAGCCGCGGATCCGTTCTGCGCCCGGAAAGGAGTTGGTCTTGACCCACCCTGGATCTGCTTGCACGTCGTCCGAGAGCATCGGGGTCAGGCTGGCCAGCACTCTCCAGATCGGCACTTGAGGATCCTCGCCCAGGGTCTGGCCAATCAAGTTCTGCTCATCCTCAAAACCCATCCCGGCCACCAGCCGGAGAGTGTCGTCCTCCACCACAAAAATGCTGGCACTGTCATAGGCGATCAGCTTTTTGAGTTGCAGCAGCACTTGAGAGAAAACCAGCCCAGGATCCAAGGCTGAGTTGATGATCTTGGCGATTCCTTGCAGGGTGGAGGCGAGGTCGTGACGCTGTTGCTCGGCCCGAAAGAGGCGGGCGTTCTCCACCGCGATCCCGGCCTGGTCGGCGATCGCCCGCAGCAGGTCCAGATCGTCCTCATTGAAATGGTCGGTGTCAGGATGAACCAGCGTCACTACCCCAACGACCCGATCGCCCACGATCAGCGGCGCACTGATGGCCGCCTTCGATTCCCCATCCCCTTCGTCGACCGCTCGCCGCAGCCAGCGCGGGTCCTCCCGGGTGCTGCCGACCAGGACGGGTTCTTTGTTTTCGACCACCCAGCCGGCGAGGCCGCGCTTGAAGGTCTCGACCAGCCGCTCGGCGGTGTGATCGTGGACATTTCCGTCGTAGGCCAACGCCCCTTCGGTGACCTGGCCTTCCTCGTCCAAGACCAGGATGCTGCCGCTCAGGGCGCCCACGTTTTCCATTGTCAGTTGAAGGATTCGCTCGAGCAGGTCACCCAGGTGGAGATTGGCCGCCAGCTCTCGGCTGATCTGGTAGAGCAGCTCGAGAGAGGCTCGAGCGCGCTCGGTCATGGTGGTCTCGACACTCAAAACGGGACCTTTAGTCCTGGGCAAATGAGGGTTTGCTGAAAGGCGACGTGGGGAATTCCTCCTCACACTCCGGGGGACCCAGATGGGTGAGGTCGCTCATTG
>Ga0209108_10002636_pt1 | contig 10225 bp, 9 predicted proteins | sample Rifsed10ft1_FD_184003 | JGI IMG/M metagenome (GOLD analysis project Ga0209108, IMG submission 184003) | Soil microbial communities from Rifle, Colorado, USA - sediment 10ft 1 (version 2) | ecosystem: Environmental > Terrestrial > Deep subsurface > Rock core/Sediment | place: Rifle, Colorado...
GTGAGCTCGGCGGTGGGCAGGCCGGCGGTGCCGGGGTGGCCGAGCGGCAGGCCGTTCAGGCGGCCCAGGTCCGGCGGGCGCAGGTGGAACTGGCGGGCGATGCGGGCCAGGGTGTCGCCGGGCTGGGCCAGGTAGTCGCCGGGGGCGGCGTCCTGGGCGAGCGCGGAGGCGGGCAGGAGGAGAAGGATGAAGTATGAACCCCACGAAATGCTGTGGGGCAGGTGATGAAGGATGAAGGAGAGCAGGCGGCGCATCATGGGGCGGGGTGCAATTGCTGTACCAAAACCTTTGTCACGAATTACCACGAATTAGGGCACGAATTTCACGAAGGGCCGCTCTCCGTCTTTCTCCGCGTGCTCAGCGTACTCCGCGGTGAATCGTCATTCGTGAAATTCGTGCAATTCGTGGCGACGGTTTTGTCCTTGCGGTCTGCTACCGGATGAACGCCCCCGGCTGCCGGGCGAAGGCGTCGTCCAGGCGCTGGCGGTGGTGGACCATCAGGCTGAGGGCGTCGAGGTCGGCGAGGGCGTACCAGCCCCAGGCGGTCACTTCGTCGCTGGTGCTGGGTTCGCCGGCAACCCGCTCCACCAGGAAGTTGTGGGCAATTAGATGGAAGCGCCCGCCGCTGGCGTAGGTGAGCAGCATGTCGGGGTTGGAGTAGACGCCCAACTGCCGCACCACCTGCACGCTTAGGCCGGTCTCTTCCAGCACTTCGCGGGCGCAGGCTTCAGCCAGGGTCTCGCCGCTCTCGACCCCACCGCCAGGCAGCACCCAGTGGCCGTTGTCGGCGCGGCGGGTGAGCAGCACCTTCTCGCCGCTGGGGTCGAACAGGGTGGCCGAGCAGCCCAACAACAACGGGGCCCCCTTGGCGATGCGGGGGCCGTACAGGAGTTTAGCCATACGATGGAGTCACCCCTACCGAATAAACGCCTCGGCCCGGCGGGCGAAGGTGTCGGCCAGGCACTCGCGGTAGTGGCTCATCAGGTCCAGGCCGTCCAGGTCGCCGGGGCCGAACCAGCCCCAGGCGATTACTTCGCTGCTCAGGCCGGGCTGGCCGGCGACGTGCTCCACCAGGAAGTTGTGGGCGATCAGGTGATAGCGCCCGCCGTCGGGATAGGTGACCAGCATGTCGGGGTCGGAGTAGACGCCCAGCAGCCGGGTGACGCGCACGCTCAGCCCGGTCTCTTCCAGCATCTCGCGGGCGCAGGCCTCGGCCAGGCTCTCGCCGCTCTCCACGGCGCCGCCGGGCAGGCACCACTGGCCGTTGTCGGCGCGGCGGGTGAGGAAGACCCGCTGGCCGGCGGGGTCCAGCAGGGTGGCGGAGGTGCCCAGGCGCAGAGCCGCGCCCTGAGCGATGCGGGGACCGAAAAGGAGTTTAGCCATCAATCAAAAGCCCCAGATGCGCCAGGTTGTGCAGGCAGGTATCCACCTTGTCCAGGGTCGCGGCCTGCTTCTGCTCGGGGTCGGTCAGTTCTTCGCCGCCCTTCTCAATCGCCAGGGTCTGGTTGGCGAGGACGAGGCCGGCCAGGCTGGCCCGGTCCTGGGTGCCGTCCAGGAAGGGTAATAGGTACCAGCTCAGGGTGTCAAGCTGGATGTGATGGTGATAGGGGTTGGCGACGTTGTGGCTGTAGAGCGCCTGGAAGCGAGCGCTGGGCAGGGCCGTCGGGCGCTCGCCGGGGAGCACGGCCAGGGCCGGGCCAAAGCTGTGCAGGTCAATCAGGGTGCTGTCGTAGGTGTAGCCTTGCAGCAGGTTCAGGCCCAGCGCGTCGCCCTCGCGGGCCAGCAGCACGCGGCTCTGGGCCATGGCCGGGTCGGCATAGGCCAGGGCGCAGGCCTGGGCTGTCAGCTCGGTGAAGGGCAGAGCGCGGGGGTGCGCGTTGGCCAGCACCTGGAGCGCCGCCTTGGTGACCGGGTGGCTGGTGGAGTAGGTGTTGGGGCTGCCCTCGGCCATGTACGAGTCGAACATCGCCCGGCTGAGGTCGGCTTCGGGGTCGGTGGGGCGCAGGGCCGAGCGGACGAACAGCCCGCGCAGCCGCTGGCCGGTGACGGCGCGGTCAATGGGCGCGCCCGCGTGGACCAGGAGCGACGAGCGGAAGGTGCGGTTGGAGAGGAAGTCGAAGAACTGCTCGAACTCCACCAGCCCGGTGGTGGTCCGCCGGGCGATCTCGGCGGCGTGGGGCATGAAGGTTTCGAGGGTCTTCAGGCCGCGGTCGGCGTCGGCCAGGTAGGCCAGGTCGTGCTTTTCCACGCGGGCGGCGAACTCGTGGAAGTAGATGGGCCAGTTCGAGTCCTCCAGGTATTCGTGAAAGATGTAGTCGTCGTCCTGGCCGGCCACCAACTCGGCCTCGCCACGCAGGCTGGCGCCGTAGGGGGTCAGCTCTTCGCTGTCGGCCGGGGCGACCAGATCGGCCAGGAGCTTGACATACTCGCGGCTCTTGCGGATACGCTCGCGGGCGTCGGGCACGTGGCGCACGTGGTGGAGCACCATCTCGCGCACGCGCAGCTTGTCGTGCCAGCCGGGGAAGGTGTTGTAGCTGATGTAGGCCACGCCCTGCGGGCTGAGGTGGTCGCGGCAGAGGGCCAGGATCTTGTCCTGCACGGCGGCCTCCACCCAGGAGTAGACGCCGTGGCAGAGGATGTAGTCGAACTGGCCGAAGGTCTCGTCCACGTCGAGGATGCTGGCGTGGCGCAGGGTGAGGTTCGTCAGACCGAGATCGGCAATGGCGGCCTGGCCGTCGGCCACCTGCCGGGCAGACAGGTCCACGCCCACGAAGGTGCTGCCGGGCAGGTTGAGGGCCATGGAGAGCAGGTTGTGGCCGTTGGCGCAGCCCAGTTCCAGCACGCGGCAGTGGTCGAGGGGCGCGGGGTCCAGCCCCAGCAGCGCGCCGATGGTGGCCAGCCGGTCGGGGTGGGTGCGGACGTGGGTGCGGTTGAGGTAGGGGACCTGGTCATAGCTGAAGGCGGCGGTGGGCATGGGGGATAGTATAAAGAAAAAGAAGAAGAAAGAGAAAAAGAAAAAGAAAAAGCCGGGCACCTGGATCGGATACTTGGCTCTTGACAATACTATACGTTGCACAGTATAATGATACTGTGTGGCGCACAATATAGTGGAAAGCAAACCGTGACCGATATCAATGAAGAACTGAGCAAGCTCCAGTTGGAGCTGCGGCGCGGGATCGTGGTGCTGGCCGTGCTTAGCCAGCTAGGCACCCCGCAATACGGCTACAGCCTCGTCCAGCGGCTGGCCGACCTGGGCATGGAGATCGAGGAGGGGACGCTCTATCCGCTCCTCCGGCGGCTCGCCAGCCAGGGTTTGTTGGAAAGCGACTGGGAGCTCAGCGAGAGCCGGCCGCGCAAATACTACCGCATCAGCCCGGCGGGGCGGGCCGTCTATGACGCCCTGGTCGCGGACTGGAACGAGACCGTCGAGGTGATGGCGGGCATTTTGGGAGGCAACAGCCATGAGTGACTTGGTGGAACGCTATCTGTACCAGGTGGGCCGCTATTTGCCGAAGGCGGAGCGCGCCGAAATCCAGGCCGAACTCCGCTCGCTGATCCAGGATCAGCTTGACCATCGGGGCCAGGGCAGCGCCAGCGTGCAGGACGTGGCGGCGGTGCTGCAAGCGCTAGGCTCGCCGCTGAAGATGGCGCGCTCCTATGGGGCCGAACAGTACCTCGTCGGGCCAACCCTGTACCCCGCCATGCGGCGGGTATTGCGGACGGGCCTGTACGTCATCCCGCTGGTGGTGGTGGTGGTCAAGGTCATCGTGGCGCTGACCGCCACGAACCCTACGCTGGTCGGCTTGTTCTTCGACGTGGTGTTCACCTCGGTGCAAGCCCTGCTCGTGTTCATCGGGGTGCTGGTGGGCATCTTCGCCCTGCTCGAACGGTCCGATACCGATCTGAGCCAGTTCAAGGAGAAGACCTGGAACCCGCTAGACCTGCCGGCGACCGTTGAGGCGGGGAAGGTACAGGATGAGGTCGCGACCGACCTGGCCGGGAATGTCTTCGCCCTGCTGATCCTGCTGTACTTCCTGGTGGTGGGCGGCCTGACCCTGAATTTCAACCTGGCCGACCCGGGCGACGTGATCCCGGTGCCGCTCGCGTGGCTGCTGACGGTGATCGGGGCGCACCTGGGGCGCATTGGGGTGATCGTGCTGGTGCTGCGGCGCGGCCGGTGGAGCCTGGGCGCGGCGTTGGGCTTCACGCTGCTGGATGTGATCAGCGCCGTGGGCGGGTACTTTGTCATCGCCCGGCCCGGCTATGACCTGCTCGTGGGCGCGCTGCCGTGGCTGACGACGATCCCGCTAATCAGTTGGGGGCCCATCGCCATCTCCGCGTTTGTGGTCTTGCTCGGGCTGCTGGGCGGGCTGGACCGGCTCATCAAGCTCGGCGTGTTCAGGACCGACCAGGCCAGCCCGCCGCCCTTCAACATCCCGACGACGGGCTCGCGCTAGAACGCCCTCCCAGGTTTCGCTCGTGCGCTGGACCGGCAGGCTCGCCAGGCAAAACCTGGCCGGTCTGGCGCGCGATTGGTATCGCATTGTTGATCAACCATGGAAAGGATATCGAAATGAAAGCTATTGTTTACTCACGTTTTGGCGCGCCGGAGAAGGTGTTGAAGTACGTTGACGCCGCCAAGCCCGCGCCAGCCGAGGACGAAGTGCTGGTGAAGGTGCGGGCCGTCTCCCTGAACTACGCGGACGTGGCCCTGCTGGGCGGCCAGCTCGGCAAGCCGCTGCTGGGACAATTGAGCACGGGACCGTTCACGCCCAAGTTCCCCATCCTGGGCTCGGACATCGCGGGGACGGTGGAGGCCGTGGGCGGCGCCGTCACCCAGTTCCAGCCCGGCGACGCGGTCTTCGGCGACCTGTCGGCGCATGGGCGCGGCGGGCTGGCGGAGTACGCCACGGCGCCCGAGGCGGTGCTGGCGCACAAACCCGCCAACGTCGGCTTCGAGCAGGCCGCCACCCTGGGCATTGCCGGGGGCACGGCGCTGATGGGGCTGCGCGACCAGGGGCAGATTCAGCCGGGGCAGCAGGTGCTGATTCACGGCGCGTCCGGCGGCGTGGGCACGTTCGCCGTCCAGATGGCGAAGGCGTTTGGGGCCGAGGTGACGGCCGTGTGCAGCACCGGCAAGCTGGACCTGGCGCGCCGGCTGGGCGCGGATCACGTCATTGACTACACCCAGAAAGACTTCTCCAAGAACGGGCGGCGCTACGACCTGATCCTGGGCGTCAACGGCAACCGGGCCGCGAAGGACTTTTTGCGGGTCCTGAAGCCGCAGGGCGTGTATGTCATGGCCGGCGGCACCATGCGCCAAATCTTCGATGCCATCCTGCGCGGCCGGAGCCTGTCCCAGGCCGGCGGCCGGCGGGTGGCGGTCGTGAACCATGCCCCGGTGCAGGCCAACCTGGCAGCGATGGGCGAAATGCTCGCGGCCGGCCAGGTGGTTCCCGAAATCGATGCGCTCTACCCGCTGGCTGAGGCGGTGGCGGCCTTCCGCTACCTGGTGGCCGGACACGCCCGCGGCAAAGTCGTCATCACCGTGCCCTAGCCGGGTCAAGAGCTGACATACCGCGCCAATCGCTGGGCCAATCTCATCGCCGGCGCGGTGACCATCGCGGCCATTATTGAATGGGCCGGGCGATCTGGATGACTGGCTGTTCGCAACGTTCGAAGTTGTCGCGCTGCTGCTCATCATTGGGTATGCCTGGCGGTGGCAAGCACAGCCTGCGCCGGCTGCCGCCGCTTGAAAACAGCGGCCGGCGGCCGGCCGAGGCATGCCGAGTGGGGCTAGCGCAGGATCGCCGGCAGCCGCACCGGATAGTGCGGGTTGTCCACGATCACCACGACGTACACCGGGTCGAACGCGTCGGTAGGGCTGGTGAAGGTGAGCAGCGATTTGTGCTGGCCGAAGTCCTGCCAGGTGAGGGTGGTTCCCACGATGATTTCCTGCGGGGCCAGGCCGGACGCGGCGCTCAACGCCACCCACGGCTGGCTGGACGAGACCTCCCAGGCCAGCGATTGGCCCAGGTTGAGGTTGTCCAGGTAGAGGGTGGCGGTGACGGCGCCATTGCCCGAGCCCAGGAACACCAGGTCCGGCCCGGCGATGAGGGTGTCGGGCGTGGGGGGCACGTCGTTGGGCGTGGCCACCACGGTGACGCTGACCTGGTCGAGCGGGTAGTCGCCGCTACCATCGTTGGCGATCAGGCTGATCGCATGTAGGCCCTCGCTCAGGCCGGCGGTGCTGAGCGTGGCGCCGGTCCCCAGGCTGCCGTCCTGGTCCGACACCCACTCCAGTTCCTCATCCAGGCTGCCCAGGTCCGCGTCGTAGGCCCGCGCTTCAAAGCTGACGGTCTGGCTGACGGCGATGGTGACATCGGCGGCGGGCGCGGTGATCTCGCCTTCGGGCAGGTGGTTGAGGACGGAAAAGACGGCGTCGGACGTGTCCTGGCTGGCGTGCAGGCCGTCGCTGGCGGTGACGCGGAAGAGAGCGCTGTCGCCGGCCGGCAGGTTCTCGTGCGGCACGGTCACCTGGGTGGTAGTGATGAACAGGGCCACGGGCTCCCAGGTGCTGCCGTTGTCGGCGCTGTACTCAATGTCGAACACCAGCGGGTCGCCGTCGTCGTCGCTGGCGGTCCAGGTGACGGTGACCTCATCAAACTCGGAGAAGGCTTCGCCGCCGTTGGGCGCGGTAATCTGGACCGCGGGCACAGACAGGCCGGCGTTCACCTGGGCCAGCAGGCTGCCGTTGGGGCCTTCGACGTGCATGGCGGCGGCCTCCGCGACGGCGGGCACAAAGACGGCGATGAAGGCCGAGGCCGGCTCGGCCTCGTCGTAGGGCGACGGGCCCGCCTCGATCTCAGTCGGGGCGAAGGGGTGGCGGGCGATCTCGTCGCCGTCGCCATTGAAGAGCACGACGGCATACGGTCCGGCGTCGGGCGGGGGCAGGTCGGGCGCGGCCAGCATGACGGTCGTGGGCAGCAGGGTTGCGTCGCCGCTGGCGGGGTCCAGGGCGCCCAGCACGGCCAGCAGGTCCTGGGTGGCGGGGCCGAGCGGGGCGGTGGCAGCGGCCGTTTGGCTGGCTTCGAACACGTTCTTGAGCTGGACATAGGTGAGCTTGCTGACCCACTGGTAGTCGCAGTAGGTCATCACATCGGATGAATAGGGGCCCCAGATGGGACTCTTGCCCTGGATGAAGCGCAGGGTATCGAAGCCGTAGATGGCGGCCGGGTCCCACAAGTTGTAGGTGGGGCTGATGGCGCCGTTGGGATAGTGCGTGACGGCCTTGGCCTCGCCGCCGCAGCCGTCCTTCACATAGCCGGGGCCGCCGCGCACGTGCGGCCGGCTGAACTCGTGGCCGAATTCGTGGGCGCTGTACCAATCGGTGTAGGAACCGTCGAAGTCCCAGCCCCAATCGTTGGCCCCGGCGGGGCCGCCGCCCGCGCGCACGAACCCCGCCTGCCCCAGCAGCCCGCCCCGCGGGGCGCAGCCTCGCCGCCAGCCCACCGCATCGGTGACCAGGCCCAGGAAGCCGGTGCGCAGGGGCGGGTAGAACGGGTTGCCGTACACGCTCACGGCATGCTTGGCCAGGTAGGCCCACAGGTATTCGCAGGTGGGGTGGAGCAGCCGCCAGCCAAACCAGGCCGGCTCACGGTAGGCCTGGACGGTGGGCAGGGTGCGGTACTGGACCTTGACCGCGCCGACAGGGAAGGCGCGGACGAACCAGTCGGTGGACTTCCACAGGTCGTAGGCCCCGGTGGCATACACGGTGCTGGTGAGCACCATGGGCTGGTTGGCGATGACCAGGTGCACCTTGGGCACGAAGTCGAAGTGGACGGTGACAGCCAGGGTGTTGTTGAGGTAGGTGGTCTCCTCCGGGTTGGGGGGACGCCACTCGAGGTTGGGGTTGATGGTGGCCGTGAGGGTGACGGCGTTGGAGAAGGTGACGGCCAGGGGCAGCTCGAACAGGAAGGCGTGGTTGATCAGCAGGCGGTTATAGACCGGGCGGACGTTGATGAGCGGGCCGCCGGGGGCGATGGGCAGCAGGAAGGAGTGGTTGTTGCCGACCCGCACCATGAGTTGGGCGGCGGCGGGGTGGACGCCGTTGGTGGAGTGGGCATAGACCCGCACAAACGTGCGCTTGCCCTGCACCAGGGGCACGCTGTTGTTCAGGTCCTGTATAGATTGCGTGACTTCGATGGCATCAATGATCAGGTCGGTGACGGGGGCGGCGGGCCGTTCTTCCGCGCCGGTGGGAGGGCTGTCCGCCGAAGCCGGGCGGGTGGGGCCGCGCCCCAAGTTGGAGATCGAGAACGCCAAGCAGCCCGCCACCAACCACCAGACCGGCGCCCGGAACCCGCGCATTGCTGCCTCCTGGTCACACCGAAAAGTGGACCGAATCAGGCAAATTTCAGCGAAATTGTGAGAGAAAACCGAGATGCGGTTACTATAGCACTGATTGTGCAAGCCGCACATCGCGGATTCAGAATCTTCTCATCTTCAATTGCCCAAAAGGGCCTTGCAATTAATCTCGAGTGGTGTAGAATACGGCTGACAGTCCGGTTCGCCGGCTGTCACCCCAACTGCCCCCCCTCAGTTGGGGTTTTTTTTGCCCCGTGGCGGAAGGTATATAATCCGGGCCAGAGGAAGCGTGCCATGAGCATTCAGCTTGAAATCCCGGACTCGGTGGTCCAAGCATTGCGGTTGCCCCCAGCCGATCAGAAGGAGCAGTTGCTGCTGGAGTTGGCGGTGTCGCTGTATGCGCGCGGCTTGCTCTCGTTTGGCAAGGCCCGCGAGCTGGCGGGCCTATCGTTGCGCGAGTTTGGTCGGGAGCTGGGAAAGCGGGCCATCCCGCGGCATTATGGGCAGAATGAGTTAGGGGACGATTTGCGGTATGCCGTGGTGTAGCTCGTGGCCCCTACACAAGTAGCTGCAATGAATGGGCAGGATTTGCTGCTGCTTTTGCGAGAATTGGATAGCCCAGATCAAGACCGAGCGTGGGAGGCCGCGGATCAACTGTGGGGCCTGGACACGCCAGAATACATTCCGTTTCTCTGCCTCGTGATTGAGCATAGCAGATGGGACTACGTAGTTGATCGGGCAGCTAGCCGGCTGGCGCGCCTGGATGGCCCTCCAATCCTAGTGCTATTAGCTGCCGTCACGCGTCTTTGGAAAGCGTATGCCCGCCGCAATGACATCGACTCGCTGCTGAAAAACACTGGATATGCCATCGCGGACAGCGAAGAAGTGGGCGAGCGCATTGTGCTGGAACAACTCAATAGCGCCGACGTCACTCACCGCGAAGTGGCAACGTTGTTTCTACCTTTCATTTCCGAAGAGACGGCCGTCGAGAAGTTGCTGGAGTTGCTGCGCGGCAACGATGATTCGGGTGTTAGGACAATGGCCGTATCGTCTCTAGGGCAATTGGTCGGCGCAAGGATTGACAACGAGACCGCATTTGACGCCTTACTTGAAGCGAGCAATGACCCGGAACCCAAGGTCCGCAGCGCCGCTATCCTGGATCTGAGCCTGACCTGCCATTCCAAGGCGAAAGAAGTGCTACAACGAGCGCGGAACGATGAATCAGAGCTTGTGCGCCATGCGGTCACGGAAGGCATCAAACAGTGGAAGGGGAATGGTTGTGGTGAAATCTAGGGGGAGCTACGTGCTGCCTACCATCCAGCGCCGTCGAAGAGAATGTCCAAAGTCTCATCATTAGCTGACGCCATCCGCGCCCACGTCCACGACGGCGATGTGGTGTATGCGGCCGGCTTCACCCACCTGATCCCGTTCGCCGCCGGGCACGAGATCATCCGCCAGGGACGGCGCGGACTGACCCTGGCCCGCGCCACGCCCGACATCATCTACGACCAGATGACGGCGGCGGGCTGCGCGGCGAAGCTCATCTTCTCTTACTCCGGCAACCCCGGCGTGGGCTCGCTGCGCATCGTGCGCGCCGAGATCGAAGCCGGGCGGCTGGCGTATGAGGAGTACAGCCACTTCGCCATGATCACGCGGCTGACGGCGGGCGCGGCCGGGCTGCCGTTCCTGCCCATGCTGCCCACCGGCGCCGACGACCTGGCGCGGGCCAACCCGCATTACCGCGCCATCGAAGACCCGTACAGCGGGCGGCGGCTGAACGCGGTGCCGGCTCTCAACCCGGATGTCGCCATCATCCACGCCCAGCGCGCCGACGCCGAGGGCAACACCCAGATTTGGG
>Ga0209108_10002637_pt1 | contig 10223 bp, 9 predicted proteins | sample Rifsed10ft1_FD_184003 | JGI IMG/M metagenome (GOLD analysis project Ga0209108, IMG submission 184003) | Soil microbial communities from Rifle, Colorado, USA - sediment 10ft 1 (version 2) | ecosystem: Environmental > Terrestrial > Deep subsurface > Rock core/Sediment | place: Rifle, Colorado...
TCCCGCGCAGGTCAGCTACGAGCAACTCGTCGAGATCTTCTGGCGCAACATTGACCCTACGCAGGCTAACGGACAGTTCGCTGATATTGGCAAGCAGTACCGCACGGCGATCTTTTATCACTCGGAGGCGCAGCAGCAGACTGCGATTGCGTCCAAAGAGAGGTTAGCGAAGTCCGGCAAGTTCAAAAAGCCCATCGTGACTGAGATTATGCCCGCGGGGCCGTTCTACCCGGCCGAGGAATACCACCAGAAGTACTACCTGAAGAACCCGGACCACTACAAACGCTACGCCGTTGGCTCCGGGCGGGTGCCCTTTTTGCGCGCCACCTGGGGCGACGACGGCAAGCACTAGGCCGCAGCGCAATCCGCGCGAATCCTTTATAATGCTTTGCTGGCTACTCACTCGCTTGCCGGTGGCCCCGTGGTGCAACGGTTAGCACGCGGCCCTTTCAAGGCCGAAATACGGGTTCGATTCCCGTCGGGGCTACCATTTCCTTTTTGCAATGGTTTCTCCAGCAAAGATTACGCATGATTCTTGAGAGTGGAGGGAAAAGATGGCCCTGGGCATGAGGAGTGCGAATCCGGCGCTGAGCCAGAAGACGTTTGAACAGGCGGGCCCGATTGGCGCGGCTGGCGCAATGACCATTCAGGGCACGGTGAACAAGACCGGCCTGATGCTCTTGTGCGTGGCGGCGACCGCGGCCTACACCTGGACGCAGGCCATGCGCCAGCCGGACAACCCGGCTGCCGCCGTACCGTATTTGCTGGGCGGGGCCATCGGCGGGTTCATCGTGGCGCTGGTGACCATTTTCAAGAAGGAGTGGTCGCCGTTCACCGCGCCGATTTACGCGCTGCTTGAAGGGCTGTTCCTCGGCGCCATTTCGGCCTTTTTTGAGATTCGCTATCCCGGCATCGCCTTCCAGGCGGTCGGTCTGACGTTTGGGACGCTGTTCGCGCTGCTGCTGGCGTACAAGTCCGGCGTGATCCGGGCGACGGAAAACTTCAAGCTCGGCGTGGTTGCCGCGACGGGCGGCATTGCTCTGCTCTATGTGACGACGATTGTCCTGGGCTTCTTTGGCATCCAGGTGCCCAAGATTTACGAGAGCGGGCCGATCGGGATTGCCTTCAGCCTGTTTGTGGTGGTGATTGCCGCGCTCAACCTTGTGCTGGACTTCGACTTCATCGAGAGCGGTGCGGCCGCAGGCGCGCCGAAGTACATGGAGTGGTATGCGGCATTTGGCTTGATGGTCACACTCATCTGGCTGTACCTCGAAATCCTGCGCCTGCTGGCCAAACTCCGCGACCGCCGCTGAGTTTTTCCGAACCTCGCCCGCATCACGAGAGGCAATCCTTGCCCGCGGACCGCCTTCCGAGGCGCGGAAACGTGACTTTCCAAGATGCGAGGCATATGCACTTGCCACTCGTAGAGCTTCCGTGCAGAATGGGCCGCTCGGACATGCGGAAAAAGCCAAGCAGGATTCATGCCGAACGCCACGCAACTCTTCACGATTGGCCACTCGAATCAGGAGTGGTCGTCTTTCGTCCAGACCCTCAGTTGGTTCAGTATTCCGCTGGTTGTTGACGTTCGCAGCCGCCCGCACAGTTCGCGCCATCCGCAATTCAGCCAGCCTGAGTTTGAGGGAGCGCTGCGAGAGGCTATGTTGAAATATCTATTCCTGGGTGAAGAATTGGGCGGGCGGCCGGCGGACGCGAAGGCGTACCGGGATGATGGAATGGTTGACTACCGTGCGCGGCGCCAATCCTACGGATTTCGCGCGGGGATCGAGCGCGTGTTGAAAGAGCTCGAGGCTGGTCCGCTGGTGCTGATGTGCGCGGAGGAGGACCCGCTCACGTGTCATCGCTTTCTAATGATTTGCCCTGAGTTGGTCGCCAATGGAATCGCCCCGCAGCACATCCGGAAGGGGAGCATCATCGAAACACAGAGTGAGGCTGAAGATCGCTTGCTGGTGGACAATGGCTTCGGGGACGTCACCCGTTCATCGCTCTTTGCGGCCGGCCGAGAGGAGGCTCTGGAACAGGCTTACGTTCGGCAGGCGGAGAAGTGCGCCTTCCGTGTGGATCCTTCTCTGGTGGAATACTGGTAACTAGAAAATGCAGTCCACAATATGTACAATAGGGTTTGCCGGAAAGACAGCGGAAGAGTTTTTTCGCCTGCTCGCGGCCGCCTCCGTGAAGAAACTTGTCGACATCCGCGAGCATCGAGTTGGCCAGCTCTCGGGCTTCGCGAAGTATCCAGATCTGCCTTTTTTCCTGGAGCGGCTGGGTCCGATCGAGTATGCCTACGAGCCGCTGTTTGCACCGAGTCCGCCGATTCGCAAGGCCTATCGGCAAAGCCGCGATTGGGATGCCTATGAGGCTTCCTTTCTGCAATTGATGAAAGAGCGAGACGTTCCTGCAATCATCCATCCCGCTGATTTTGCCGGTACAGTTGCGCTCCTGTGTTCAGAACCGGGACCCGAGAAATGCCATCGGCGCCTTGTGGCAGACCTGCTTGCGCAGCATTGGCAGGCACAGGGTCACACGGTCAATATCCAGCACCTGGTATCCGAGAGGCCCATCGCCATCCCAAAAAGAAAGACGCGGCGCCGCAAAGATGACCGAGCTCATCCTGAGTGAGATCACGCGCATGAAGCCGGGAGTATGCATCATCGGCATTAAACCGGCAGAGAAAGGTTATCGTTCCGTTCGGCCGGGGCCGCCGTATGGGCACGCCTGGCCGTTGCGTTTTCCGCACCACCGCGGCGACAAATTGCAATTCGAATTATCAGAAGCAGGGAGAATCCCACCCCACATCGAAGACCATTGGTCTACAGGCGTGCGTGGGCAAACGGGCCGGGTCTCCGAGGCGGAATTGCTGGCGTGCCTGCAGAATGCTGAGGTGGCCGGAAGCGTGAGGGACCTGTTTGCTTGCCGAGTCAGCTCAAAGCGCCGTGGCGCATTCGTTCTTGCCAAATTCGCGCGACGTTCGATTTGCGGAGTGGAAGCTCCAATGATCCGTCTCAGTTGGGAGGCGAAGGAAATCCGAGCCTCCGTTGTGCTTCCCTCCGACGAGACCCTGCCGGACCTGCCGGTGGTGGACCACAGCTGGCACTCCTTTGCGGAAGCGGCCCTCGAACAGATGGACGGTGCAAATAAAATCCAGCGGCTGAACCGCTTCCTTACACAGCGTTTTCAGCGGGGGATTCTCAAGGGTGAGAAACATTTCCTGCGCATTGGACTGACGCGGCCCACACCAAACGTCTGCTGGCTGATGGTGGACACCTTGTTTCCCTTTCCTCGCAAATCGTGGCTTGCCGAGCTGTGTGGAGGGCCGGGGGCCACGAATCCACCTGCTCAATGACCATGACCAACTCCGAAGAGGTCCAAACTAGCAGGCTCCGCGCAGTTGTCGAACAGTGCCTGCGGCGGGAGATGGCGTCGGATGCAGCATTTCCCTCTGCGGAAGAAGATGTTGTGGAAAGCGGCGCGCTCGATTCCATGGCCTGGGTCAGCTTTGTGAGATGTGTTGAGGACGCCACCGGCGTGCGCGACTTTGGCGAGCGGATGATGGACCAACCGAGGAGTCTGCGAACCATGCTTGCGGTTCTCGAATCCTCGCAGGGCCGGGAGGAAAAGACGGCGACTCCGGTTTCCGCGCCGCGCCCCGCGACAACGACTGGCATCGCAGGCTGGGCCCATGCCGTGGGCTCCTGTGTGGTGGAGGCCGCAACCGTCGAGCGTGAATTTCATCTTCCTGCCGGAAAGATCCGGAAGGGAGCGGGAATCGAAACGGTGGCGCGGCTGGCCCGAGAAGAGGATGAGGTCAGTTTCTGCGCCGCGGTTTGCGATGCGGCTCTGGCCCGAGCCGGCTGGAACATCGGTGAGGTGGACTGGTTGATTGCGACCAGCGAGACACATTCACGGGTTCCTTCCCTGGGTGCTTCTCTTCACGCGCGGTTGCTGGCCGGAGAAACCTGCGGGGTCCTGGACGTTGGGGGCGCCTGCGTCGGCTTGTTGAACTCTCTCTCAGCGGCCCAGGCCTTACTAATTGCCGGAAGAGCGCGCCGTGTCCTGGTGGTCAGCGAGGATGTACACAGCCGGGTCTTGACGCCCGGGCGCGTGAAAGGGGAATTCGGCGGGTTGTTCGGGGATGGTGCGAGTGCGTTTCTTTTGCGCGCGGCGGAGGGCGGCGAGGCGGAAGCACTTTTTCGTTTGGGTGAATTTCATTTTGGCTGCTCGAGCGTTTACGCGTCTGCGTTACGCATCAGCCTCACCCCCACTCAGGAAGTCGCTCTGAGGTTTGAAGGGGAAGCGCTGGCTCGGGCAGCCGTCGAACAAATGGAAAGAGTGATCGAAGACGTTGAACTGCGGAGTGGAAAGAATCGAACGGACGCCAGCGCCTTCGTCATCCATCAGCCGAACCCGCGCCTGGTGAAGCTTTTGGCGCGGCAAGCAGGTATCCCGGTGGAGAAAATTCCCGTAGTGGCCAAGACCTGCGGCAATCTGGGGTCTTCCACCTGCGGAGTGGCTTTGAGCATGGCGCTGTCGGAGCTTTCCGCAAAGACTGTGGATCAGCGCGGCCCCATTTTTCTGGCGGCTGTTGGCCCGGGGATGTTGTGGGGTGGCGGGGTGCTCTATTAGGTTGAATCGCGATGGTTGATCATCTTCAGTTGCACGATCTGGTGCGGCAGTTGGTGGCGGTGGATTCGGTGAATCCGACGTTGGTGCCGGGGGCGCGAGGCGAGGCGGCCGCGGCGGAGTTTCTGCGCGAATGGCTGAAGGGGCAGGGAATTGAGGCCCGCCTGCAGGAAGCGGCGTCGGGCCGACCAAATGTGGTGGCCTGGCTTGGCCCGCAGCCGGCGCAACCAACGGGCGAGAAGCCGCGGGCGGCGCTGGCCATACTCGCGCACATTGACACAGTTGGCGCAGGGGACATGGCGAACCCGTTTACGCCGCGCGAGCGCGACGGCCGCCTCTACGGGCGCGGCGCGCTGGACATCAAGAGCGGAGTCGCGGCCATGTGCGCTGCGGTAGTTGCGGCGCAACGCGACGCCGCGAAGTTCGCTCGGCCGCTGCTAATCGCGGTGGTCGTAGATGAGGAGTGCAACAGCATCGGGACCGAGGCTCTGCTGCGCGAGTACAGCGCGGAGGCGGCCATCGTGCTCGAGCCGACGGACCTGAAGCTGGTGGTCGCGCACAAGGGCTATGCGTGGTTTGAGATCACCACGCACGGCCGGGCCGCGCACGGAAGTTTGCCGGCGGAGGGTCGCGACGCCATCCGGATGATGGGCCGCGTGCTGGGACTGCTCGACGCGCTCGACAAGAAGCTCGCCCAGCAAGCTCCCCATGCGCGCCTGGGTTGCGGCTCGCTGCACGCTTCGCTGATCCGCGGCGGTCAGGAGCTATCGAGCTATCCGGTTGAGTGCCGTCTGGAGTTGGAGCGGCGCATGCTTCCCGGGGAGACTGAGGCGCAGGTGGAGGCTGAGCTCCGCGCGATGCTGGACGGCCTGCAAGTGCGCGATGCTGAGTTTCGTGCCACGTTGCGGGCACTGGGCTCACGTCCGGCGTACGAGATCTCGCCCGATGCGCCCGTGGCTGCGGCCGCAGCGGCGGCGATCCAGGAAACAATTGGCTCGGTCGAGTTCGCCGGCATGGCTGCTTGGACCGACACTGCATTGCTGGCGGCGGCCGGCATCCCAGGCGTCGTCTTTGGTCCGTGCGGCCGCGGTTTGCACGGTGCCGAGGAGTACGTCGAGCTCGATTCCGTGACCACGTGCGCCGAGGTCCTGCACAAACTCATTCAACGATTCTGCCGTGGGTAGCACGTTCTTCCCGCTTGTGAATACTCTGCATTCGATCCGGCACAGTTGTTCGCGTCCGGGGCAGCCCTGTATCTCCAGCCAATTCGCTTAGCTCTTGAATTGTGTCGAGTTAGCTTTGGCCAGACCACTGGCCGATGCCTTGCATAGAAGCATTCATGCGACTCCTGGGCATCACCACACCACTCGGACGTCGGAATTCCAGGAAGTCCCCGAACGGCAACCCCAAGGATGAGCCCGCAGCTCGAGGACGACTCGGGCTGCGGGCCTCCGCTTTCCGTCCGGACGAACCGGAAGCACTCAGGAGTCATCTTTTGAATCGGTGGAGAAACAAGATGCCAGCGCGCGCTGCGAGACCTTCCTTTGCAAGAGGTTTCACATTGATCGAGGTCGTGGTGCTAAGCAACCCTGAAGAAGCTACAGTTTAGGTCTCCGGTTCACCCCCAGCCCGCGGTAGACTCCGCGGCAATGGCTGGGCTGAAAGATGAGCGAAGAACCCACCACTAGCCGCTCACCATTGCACATCCCGGAAGTGGAATTAACCCCGAGGATCTGGGTGCATACGGGGTGAAGCCGACTGCCCATTGCTACGCGGCCTAACTTGGGCAACAAAGCGTAACAAATCGTAACGCCGGAATGTTCGCGGTTGAAGGTGGGGAAACGCCCCCACCCGTAACACCCTTTAATACAGACTGTTTACGGATTCCTTCGGAGGGAACCGGAATTGCTCGTACAGTACCCGTACCGAAGAGAAGCAGCCAAGCAAAAGCGACGGTATTGCCCATATGCGAAACTCCAGAACTTCAAAGAGAAGCCTCAGCTTCGCCTCCAGCCAACGCGGGTTTTCCATGGTGGAAATGTTGGTAGTGTTTCTGCTCATTGCGACGATCGCTGCCATGGCCATTCCCATGTATCTGAGCATTGTCCGCAACTTGCGAATGAGTGGAGACGCGCTGTCCCTCCATGGCAGCGTCTCGATGGTAAAGATGCGCGCGGCCGCGCGGTTCACGCGATCGCGTGTTTACGCTGATCTTACCGCCAGGACGTATCGCGTCGAGACCTGGAACAAGGCTGGGGCGGGCTCGTGGGTCACCGAAGGTGGGACCCAAAATCTGTCACAGGGCGTCAACTTGGGTTTCGGCACTCTGAGCAACCCACCAGAAGGTACCCAGACGGCGCTCGCCCAAGCACCGGCGTGCCGAGACAATGCGGGGGCCACGATTGCGGACACTGCCTGTATCGTATTCAACTCGCGCGGGATCCCCGTGGATGCTACCGGGGCACCCGTCGGGAACGGTGCTCTTTATATCACCGACGGCAGGAAAGTCTGCGGTGTGACCGTTTCCGCCACCGGTCTAATTCGTGCCTGGCGCACCTATGTGTCGGGTGCCAGTTGGCAGAGAATGTAGAGCATGGGAAGGATGAATCCTATGAGGCCGCACAATGGTTCCAGGCGCACTTCGGAAGCCGGCTTGATCCTGGTCGAGACTCTGGTGGCCACTGGCGTCTTGCTGGTTGTCGCAGTGGGCGTTATGTCTCTGGCCGCAGTTGCCGTGTCGACTACGGAGAACCAGGGCCACCTGGTCGCCCGCACCACCGAGTATGCCCAGGACAAGATGGAACAACTAATGGCTTTGGCCTATGGCGATGTGACGAGCAATACCGCTCTATTTCCGACTGGTAATTCGGGTGGGACGGGTCTGGCGGTCGGTGGCAGTTCCAATCCGAACGCTCCTGTGGCCGGCTACGTCGATTACCTGGATCCGAATGGCAACCTCCTGGCTGGTTCTGGTGCACCGCGCGGCTGGTTCTACAAACGTGCCTGGCAGATCTCAACCCCTGCAGGCACGACGAACATCAAGCAGATCACGGTTACCACGATTGTGGCGGTCAGCGTCGGAGCCAGGGGGCAGCTACCGCAATCCACCGTCATCTGCTTGAAGACGCTTCCATTTTGAGGAGGAACTGTGTCTCCTTCTGCAGGAGCCGAACGATACGCGACCCGCACTCGGCTTAGCGGGTTTTCCATGATCGAGCTGATGGCCTCCGTTGTCGTCCTGCTGATTGTTTCCGGCGCCGTGATGGCCGGCATGACGCAGATGATCCGCACCCAGGGCACAGTCGCGAACCGCACGGAGATGCATAGCAGTGTGCGCAGTGCGACCGAATTGCTTCAGCAAGAGGTCGGTCAGGCCGGCAGAGTCAGCCTGCCGGGTGCGGTAACGTTGACATCGCCCGTGCCCTTGCCGGGCACTCAGATCGTCGGGGTGAGTTCCACCAGTGGGATGTTCAATGGTGAGCGGCTGGTAGTGGGAACCGGAGCCAATCAGGAGACAGTGACCCTGAGCGGCGTCAGCCCCTCGACCAAGTTGATTGCTGCCTCGTTCCTTCTGACTCATGCGGCTGGCGAACCCGTTGCTGTACTAGGTGGGTTTCCTACTGGGGTCGTGCCGACAAATGTGGCGAATGGTTCGACCGGATCCGTCCTGAAGCTCTATGGCGACATCAACAGTGATGGAAACATGGTGTACATCGAATATACCTGCGATACGAATGCCAGGAACCTGTATCGGAATGTGATGCCAATTGCCGCGGCAATCAAGCCTGCGCTGGGGAGTGCACAGTTGCTCCTGACCAACGTGCTTCCAAATCCGGACAATACACCCTGCTTCACCTATCAGCAGAAGACCGTAACCGGCACCACGTTTGTGCTGAACGTAGCGATCACGCTGACCGTTCAAACGCAGTACAAAGACCCGCAAACGAACCGGTTCCAAACGGAGACGAAGGCATTGCTGAACGTCGCGCCGCGAAACGTCTTTGAAGCCTGGCAGCTGGCTGGATTCGGTGTGAATTCGCGCCTCCAGCCGATGCCGCCCAGCGTGATGAACTTGTTGCGCATGCAAAGTGTGGTAACGCAGTGAGAGAACATGGAGGATCGATTCATGATGAAAGCGCGTGAACGGGGCGTAGCCCTGGCCTTTGCGATGATCATGGTGCTGGTGTTGTCGGTCCTGGCGGTTTCCCTGATGTTTGTTTCACAGGCGGAGACCTGGTCCAGCATGAATTACAGGCTGATGACGCAGGCGCGATACGGAGCGGAGGCCGGACTCAACAAGGCGATCAACCATCTGGTTCACAACTATACGCCGCCGGGCGGGGTAACGGATCCATTGGGCAACTACAATACGACTGTTTCGCCGGTGTTGGCCAACGGCGCGCCAGTCATCCTTTCCTCCAACAGCTCGGTTACCTCCAACTACCCGGTTTCTTCGGCGCAGGACGCTTTCCGCACGGCCTCGCAGGGGTACCTGAATGCGGGCCCAACCGGCGTGAGTTATAACTCCTATGCGACGCTGCTCTCGATGCGACAGATCGCGGTCTATGGTTCCAATACGCCGGCCACGATTCAGACGTGGTTGGTGACCGCTGACGGCAATATAACGGGTATACGGGATGCGCAGGTGGAAGTGTCGGCCATCCTGGAGCGGCAGCCTATCCCGGTATATGCGTATGCGGTGTTCGCCACCTATCCCGGCTGCGACGCATTGGGATTCAGCGGCGGTGGAACCACGGACAGCTTTGACTCCGGGAACATCGAGCGACTGGATGGAAGCGTCGTCACCCAGGCGTACGGTGGGAATGTGGGGTCTAATGGGAACCTGCAGGGGAGTGGTCGTCCTACAACCATCAATGGCAGCCTTTCCACCCCGCGAAACGGAGTGGGCAACTGCACCACCACAACCACTACGGCCTTGACGGACAGCGGCAATATGCAAGTCACCGGGGGAATGGTGGAATTGCCACAAGCAATTGATTATCCGCTTCCGAGTCCGCCCAACCCCATGCCCCCGACCAGCACTCTGAATCTGACCGTGAACTCGCCATGCGGCGGGATTCCAAACTGCGTCAAGGTTGGGGACCGAATGACTCTCGGCCCAGGCTCGTATGGGAACCTCAACCTCACCGGACAGGCGGACGTGCATTTTACTGCCGGAACCTACACGATCAACAGCATCACCCTGACGGGAAACGCCACGCTGACAATTGATTCGGGTCCGGTGATCCTGCAAGTGGCGGGTCAGAATATCGGTGCCAACCAGGCCGTGATTGACTTCACCGGCGGAACTTTTGCGAACCCGAGCATGAACCCCGCAAATCTGCAAATCCAGTATGCTGGCAGCGGTCTGATCAAGTTGGCTGGCAGCTCCGCTGCTGCCGGACTGGTCTATGCTCCGGGTGCGCGGATCAATTTCACGGGCGGCGCGGATTGGTATGGAGCGGTGATCGGCCAGTTTGTGGATGATTCGGGCGGTACAGCGATTCACTACGATCGCTCGCTGCAAACCGGATTTTTCACCGTCAGTAACTATATGATGAGTTCGTTTACGTGGAAAAAATACT
>Ga0209108_10002638_pt1 | contig 10219 bp, 6 predicted proteins | sample Rifsed10ft1_FD_184003 | JGI IMG/M metagenome (GOLD analysis project Ga0209108, IMG submission 184003) | Soil microbial communities from Rifle, Colorado, USA - sediment 10ft 1 (version 2) | ecosystem: Environmental > Terrestrial > Deep subsurface > Rock core/Sediment | place: Rifle, Colorado...
GATGACATTCTCCCAGCGCACTCGCCGCGAGATCACCCTGTCGCGGCCTGGCATGCTGTTACTCGCCCTGTTCGCTCTGTTCGCTCTGTTCGCTCTGTTCACTATGTTCCACTCGGGTTTCGCCGCCGCCGACAGCACGCCCCACGGCCAGTTCGCCGTGTGGGCAATCGGGCTGCCGAACGGCTACGTCATCATGGAACACCAGGCCCAAGCCGTGCGCGTCACGGCGGACGACGTGATGCGAGGCATGGTCGATGTTCAAAGCGGCACGCGCATCGTCATCACCACCACCGAGCCTTCGGGCATTGCCGTGGATTTCCGTTCGCCCGGCAAGCTGTTCCGCGCGGTTCAGATCGACGGCATCGGCAGCGGCATGCAGTTCGGTCCGGCAGGAGGAACGATCATCGAAAGCCAAGCCACCGCCGGTCGCCGGGTCGTCACGGTCAACTACCGCTTTATTCTTGCCCCGGATACCAACCCCGGCACCTACGCCTGGCCGCTGACACTTGCGGTGCGCGCGCCCGCGCTGCGCGATCTCGCATCTCTCACCGGAGCACACAATACGGTCACCAACAGCGCCCGGCACCCCGCCCACGATCGACGCGATGCCATACTCATCGGGCGTGGCGAGCTGTGATGGGCCCCGCTTGTCATCGGGTGTCACGTTCTCCCGACCGATTCGCCACCACTCCCAGCGCTACAGTTCCTCCAGGCCCGCTCGAACTCGGCCTTCGTGCGCTGGCTCGCGATCGCGTATGACACATCGACGGCGCCTTCTCCGAGCAGCGCGAGTTCTCCGTCTCCGAACGCGTCGGCTTCGCTTGCGCAGCTCCTCAACGCACCGACAGTCTGGTTAATCGGGTGCAGGAACAGCCGATCACTTTTACGGAGCAGCCGCTGCCGCCCCCCGGTACTGATCCATATCAACGTGGCCCGCAGCGCCGCCACCTACAGTTTCAACTGAGGAAGTTCGACCGCATGACTGCATATTCATGGCCAGGGGAGGTGACATGGACAGGCGCCTGAATTTTGACGCGTATTCGCCGCTGGAAATTTCCGAGAAGATCCAGAATGTCGGCGTGACCAAGGCGCGCCTGCCGACATTGCCGACGCTCACGCTGGGGGTGGTGGCGGGCGGATTCATCGGACTGGGCGCCCTCTTCTTCACGATCGTTGCGAGCGACGCGCACTTGTCGTTTGGGATCTCGCGCGTACTCGGCGGCATCGCATTTTCCCTGGGATTGATACTCGTCGTCGTCGCCGGAGCGGAGCTCTTCACCGGCAATAATCTGCTGGTCATGGCGTGGGCCGACCGGAAGATCACGACGTGGGAGCTTGCGCGAAACTGGATGCTGGTCTACCCCTCCAACGCGGTCGGCGCGATCGGGCTCGCGATCGTGGTGTACCTGTCGCATCACGCGGACATGAACCAGGGCGCGGTGGGCCTTGCCTATGTGAAAATCGCCGCCGCCAAGACGGCGTTGCCGTTCTGGGAGGCGTTCTTCAAGGGCGTACTGTGCAATCTCCTCGTCTGCCTCGGAGTGTGGCTCGCGATGGCGGGGCGTAGCGTCACCGACAAAGTCCTCGCGATCGTGTTTCCGATTGCCGCGTTCGTCGCAGCGGGCTTCGAGCATAGCATTGCGAACATGTACTTCATCTCGCTCGGCATTTTTCTTAAGGGCAGCGTCGGCGCGGCCGCGCCGAATATCGACGCATCAGCGCTCGACTGGGGCGGCTTTATCGGCAACCTGGTGCCGGTGACGCTCGGCAATATCGTCGGCGGCAGTGTAATGGTCGCGCTGGTCTACTACTCGGTTTACGGCCGCAGCGCCAAGACCTGAGTCCCCGCCGGTTTGCCATCGCCCTGCCGAGGTCGGCCACGGACTCCAGCGTGGGACCCTGGGGTCAGGTGTCGCCTTTTGCGTCAGTCCGTCAACCCCAGGCTCGGGTCTTGCGTTTTGCCTGCAGTTATCAGGATTGCGGTGATGGCTCGTCCGCTCAGACTGGAGTTTGAAGGCGCGATATACCACGTCACGTCGCGCGGCGACCGGCGCGAGCCGATTTTTTGCGACGACTCCGATCGCAAGATGCTGCTGGCCATCGTCGGGCAGGCGATGGAGCGCTTCGACGCTGTGGCATACGCCTACTGCCTGATGGAAAACCACTACCACTTCGTGCTCCGGACGCAGCAGCCAAACCTGTCGCGGTTGATGCGTCACATCAATGGCGTCTACACGCAAGCCTATAACCGGCGCCACGCGCAGGTAGGGCATCTGTTTCAGGGCCGGTTCAAGGCTCTGCTGGTCGATAAGGACGCCTACTTCCTCGAAGTCTGCCGCTATGTCGATCTCAATCCCGTTCGGGCCGGCACGGTGACGCAGCCCGGAGACTGGGCGTGGAGCAGTTATCGTGCCCACACAGGGCGGACGCTGGTGCCGGGCTGGCTCGACAGTTCAGCGCTGCACCGACAGTTGACCCCGGAAGCGGGACACGGGCCACGGGGCTATGCACGGTTCGTTGCCGCAGGGCGAGGCGTGAGGTTGTGGGATGTGGCGTTGACCGGTCAGATTTATCTTGGGGACGCTCGGTTCGTGCACAAGATGCAAAAACGCGCGGGGTCGCTGCATGATCGCGAGATTCCAAAGGTCCAACGCCGACTCGCGGCGCGTCCGCTCTCGTCGTATCTCACGCAGCACGACCGCAATACTGCCATCGCGATGGCCTATCTGGAGGGCGGACATACACAATCGGCCATCGCCGATGCTACCGGGCTGTCCGTATCGCGGGTGAGTCGGTTGGTTTCATTGAGGAAGGCAAAAGGCAAGACCTGACCCCAGGGTTCCAGCTTGGCCATGTTGCCCCCGAAAATCGCAATGAACCGCCCTCAGCGCGTGCATCGCGACAGATTTCCGTATCACCCTGCCGATTCGACCGCGGTGCTCTGCTGCAGCAGCTTCAGCATCGGCGCCGCCTTGTCGAAAGTCTCCTGATACTCGTCTTCGAGCCGGGAGTCGGCGACGATGCCGCCGCCGGCCCAGCACCGCACGGTGCCGTGCGAACAAACGAGCGTTCGAATCGCGATATTGGTGTCCATGCCGCCGTCGAATCCGATATAGCCGATCGCGCCGCAGTAGACGCCCCGGCGCTGGGATTCGAGTTCCTCGATGATCTGCATCGCGCGCAGTTTCGGCGCACCGGTGATCGACCCGCCGGGAAAGCAGCCTCGCAGCAGGTCGATGGCGTCGCGGTCCCGCCTCAAGTTTCCCGTCACCGTGCTTACCAGGTGGTGCACGGTCGCGTAGCTTTCCACTTCGAAGAGCTTCGGCACCCGCACCGAGCCCAGCGCGCAGTTCTTCGACAGATCGTTGCGCAGCAGATCGACGATCATCACGTTCTCCGCACGATCCTTTTCACTTGCGCGCAGTTCTTCGACGAGCTGGGCGTCGAGCCGCGGGTGTCCGGCGCGCGGCCGTGTGCCCTTGATCGGCCGCGTTTCGACTCGCCCGTCGCGCACCGCAAGGAAACGCTCCGGCGAGGCGGACAGCACGCGCGCATAGGGCGTGCTGAGATAGGCCGCGAACGGCGCGGGATTCATGACGCGCAGCGCCTGGTAGGCGAGCCAGGGATCACCCGTCGCCGTGGCGGAAAAACGCTGGGCGAGGTTGACCTGGTAGCAGTCGCCGTCGCGGATGTAAGTCTGCAGGCGGCGGAATGCCCTGCCGTAACGCTCGCGCGACATGTTGGAGGCGACCGGCGAGGTCACGCGAAACGGCGCTCGCCGTTTCTCCGGCGCAGGCGCGCTGAAGCGGCGCACCAGAGCGTTCCATTTCAGGTCCGTTTCCGGATCGCGGCCCTGCCCCGCGAGCCAGCTCCTGCGTTCGAGGTGATCGACGACCATCGCCCAGTCGTAGATGCCGACCGCCATTTCCGGAATGCGTTCAGCATCGCGGACCAGCGCCGGCAGCCGCTCGAAGCGCCGCGCGAGATCGTAGCCGAAGTAGCCGATCGCCCCGCCGCAGAATGGCAGCTCGCCGCCGCAGGCCGGGTCGATGGCGATATGGCGGCGCAGCAGAAGCAGTGGGTCCTCGCGCGAGAGTTCGATTCCCTGGTCGTGGATCTCGGTAAGCGGGCCGCGCGTGACCAAACGCACGTACGGCTGCGCAGCGAGGATGTCGAAGCGCGACTGCCCGGGGTGATGCAGACCGCTGTCGAGAAACACCGCCCAGGGATCGTCGGCAATCGCTTCGAACAGCGCAGCGCTGTCCTCGTAATATTGCAGTTCTGTCAGCAGGGGTGCTCGCATGCGGCTCGGTAGAATCGCTGTGTTGCCATCGTCAAGCACATTGTGCCTGAAGTCGCCGCTCCCGTGTCATTGCGTCCTTAGCGTCCTTAGGGGTCACCTTAGCACCTTAGGGGTCAGGTCTTGCCTTTTGCCTGGCATGCCGAAAGAGCGAGGCAAAAGGCAAGACCTGACCCCCAAGGTGACCAAGATCGTGTCATCGGGAGGCACGGACGCTTCGGGCCGAAGCAATCTCGTCAGAACGACGATCCCGGCTGCGCGAGGAACGCGATCTCCTCGGGCGTCGAGACACGGCCCAGGATCGCGTTACGGTGGGGAAAGCGCCCGAAACGCTGGATGATGACGTAGTGCTTTCGCGCCCACTCCAGCAAGTCGGCATAAGCCGCATCCTGCGCCAACGCCCCGAAGCGCTGCATGGAGCGCTCCTGCGAAGCGCGGTCCTCGGCGTGCTCGAACGGCAGATACGCAAACGAGCGTTCGAGCGGCACGAGTTCAATGTCCCAGCCGCGGGCGACCATGCGTTCGGCAGCGGAGAGTGCCTGCGCATCGGCCGCAAACGCGCGCGAACTGCCGCGGAACATGTTGCGCGGAAACTGGTCGAGCACCACGATGAACGCGAGCAGCTCGCGCGCCGTTGCGTCCCACTGCGTGAGGCGGCCCGCCGCGGCCCCCTCGTAGGTGGAGAGAAAGCGCTCCCGGATCGATGCGTCGAAGGCGTCCGACTTCCTGAACCACTCCGCGCGCCGCTGCCCCGCCTGCGGCGAGCCCGGCGCGTCGAACCAGAAATCCAGGACCCGTTGCGCTTCCGCTTCCATGTCTCACGCCTGATCCTCGAAAAATCATTCCGTGATGATCGTTGGGATGCGCTTTGCTTATCCCAACCTACGGCTTCCTCAAAACACCACCACGCTGCGGATCGATTTTCCTTCGTGCATGAGATCAAAACCCCTGTTGATCTCGTCGAGCTTCAGCCGGTGCGTGATGAGGTCGTCGATGTTGATCTTCCCGTTCATGTACCAATCGACGATCTTCGGCACGTCGCGCCGCCCCTTGGCGCCGCCGAACGCCGTGCCCTTCCACACGCGGCCAGTGACGAGCTGGAATGGCCGGGTGCGGATTTCCTGCCCCGCGCCCGCCACGCCGATGATGACCGACACGCCCCAGCCCTTGTGGCAGCATTCGAGCGCCTGCCGCATCACCTCGACGTTGCCGATGCACTCGAAGCTGTAGTCGGCGCCGCCCCGGGTCAGATTGACGAGGTAGGCAACGAGATCGCCCTCGACCTCTTTCGGATTGACGAAGTGCGTCATGCCGAACTTCTCCGCGAGCGCCCTCCTGCCGGCGTTCACATCGACGCCCACGATCATGCTGGCGCCGGCGAGCCGCGCGCCCTGGGTGACATTCAAGCCGATGCCGCCCAGCCCGAACACGACTACGTTCGCTCCCGGCTCGACCTTCGCCGTATTGATGACGGCGCCGATCCCCGTGGTCACGCCGCAGCCGATGTAGCAGACCTTGTCGAACGGCGCGTCTTCGCGAATCTTCGCCAGGGAGATTTCAGGCACCACGGTGTAATTCGCGAAGGTGGAGGTGCCCATGTAGTGAAAGAGCCTGTCGCCGCCGGCGGAGAAACGACTCGTGCCGTCCGGCATCACGCCCTGGCCCTGCGTCACGCGGATAGCCTGGCAAAGGTTTGTTTTCTCCGAAATGCAGTACTCGCACTGGCGGCACTCGGGAACGTACAGCGGTATCACGTGATCACCCTTCCTGAGCGACGCGACGCCGGGCCCGACGTCCACGACGACGCCCGCACCCTCGTGTCCGAGAATCGCCGGGAACAGCCCCTCCGGATCGGCGCCCGATAGCGTGAACTCGTCGGTATGGCAGATGCCGGTGGCCTTGATTTCGACCAATGCTTCGCCCGCCTTCGGGCCATTGAGATCGACCGTCTCGATCGTGAGCGGTGCGCTCGCCTTGCGCGCGACCGCGGCTTTGACTTTCATGAATCGCCCTCGGACTCGAAATCTGGAGAATCCAATACTACATCAGCCACAGAGATCACAGAGCCATCGTAGGTTGGGGTGAGCACCGCGAACCCCAACACCGCGCGGTATGCTGTGATGATTGTTGGGATGCGCTCTGCTTATCCCAACCTACAACTTCGGCACGAAATCGTGCCTCGCAATGACGGGCTCGCAATAACAGCGTTGGCCGCGCTTTTCGCATTACACTTGCGCGGATGGAAAGTTATCGCGGACGGTTTGCGCCCACCCCCAGCGGGCCGCTGCACTTCGGGTCGCTCGTTGCCGCGGTCGGCAGTTATCTCGAAGCCCGGTGCCACGGCGGCGACTGGCTGGTGCGAATCGACGATCTGGATCCGCCGCGCACAGTTCCTGGCGCGGCTGAGGCCATCCTGCGCACGCTGGAGGCCTGCGGGCTCACCTGGGATGGTACCGTCGCTTGGCAAAGCCGGCGTTCGGCCGCGTACCACGCTGCGCTGCACCGGCTGCGACAGGACCATCTTCTCTACCCCTGCGCGTGCAGCCGGCGCGATATCGCCGATGCCGCGATCGCGGGCGCGGAGGGCGCCGTCTATCCCGGCACCTGTCGCAACGGTCTCGTCGCTCAACGAAGGGCGCGCGCGCTGCGTCTCGACACCCGCGGCCGGATCATCACCTTTGACGACGCCATCCAGGGCCGCGTCACCCGGGACATCGCCGCGGAGATCGGCGACTTCGTGCTCTACCGCGCGGACCGCGTGTTCGCGTATCACCTTGCGACCGTGGTCGACGACGCCGAGCAGGGCATCACGCACGTGGTGCGCGGCGCCGACCTCCTTACATCCACGCCGCGCCAGATTCTGCTCCAACGCATGCTGGCGTTGCCCACGCCGGCGTACGCGCACCTGCCGGTCGCGGTGGATACCCAGGGGGCGAAACTTTCCAAACAGACGCTTGCCGCACCGGTGGAGGCGCGCGACCCGCTACCCGCACTCGTCAGAGTGTTGCGCTTTCTCGGACATCCGCCGCCTGATGCGGCGGCCGGCGGCCTCGGAGACCTGTGGCGCTGGGCACTCTCGGAGTGGCGAATCGAGCGCGTCCCACGAGAGCATCGTAGGTTGGGGTGGGCACCGCGAACCCCAACGCTCCCGCGTGCGTCATGAAGATTGTTGGGATGCGTTTCGCTTATCCCAACCTACGGTCCTGCGCCCGCGATGAGCGCGACCGCGGCGGTATGAATGTTTTCGTAGCGGGATGCGGCGAGGAAGCGGGCGAGAACACGTGTGGCTTCGGTCATGGGTCAGCGGACGCGGCGCGACCCCGCATCCGGCGCCCCATGAGGCCCGGCCTCCATCGCCGCCAGCGGCCCCCGCCGGAGGTCCGCCGTCGGCAGCATGCCCGATTCCGCAGGCGGCGCGGGGCGAGCGAGGTGGCAGCCGCTTGCGAGCCACTCGGTGCAATCCGCCGCCGACAACGCACGCGAGAAATAGTAGCCCTGGATCTCGTCGCAGCCGTTGGCGTTGAGAAAGTTCAGTTGCTGTTCGGTCTCCACACCCTCCGCGATCACCGCGAGTTCCAGACTGTGCGCCATGGTGATGATGGCCTTGGTGATCGCCGCGTCGTCGGGGTCGGTAGTGATGTCGCGCACGAACGAGCTGTCGATCTTGAGGGCATCGAGCGGAAAGCGCTTGAGGTAACTCAGGCTCGAATAACCGGTGCCGAAATCATCGATCGCCACGCGCACCCCCAGTGAATTGAGGAATTCGAGCGTACGGGCGGCCTCTTCGGTGTTGTTGACAATGCAACTCTCCGTGATCTCGAGTTCCAGCAGGTGGTGTTCTATGCCCTCTTCCTCGAGGATGCGCGCGATGGTGGCCCCGAGCTCGCTCGCCTGGAATTGGCGCGCCGAGAGGTTCACCGCGACCGGCACGGGTCTGATCCCCGCCTTCTGCCACGCCCTGATCTGCGCGCACGCCGTGCGTATCACCCATTCTCCCGCCGGTATGATGAGCCCGGTTTCCTCCAGCATCGGGATGAAGTCTGCCGGAAACATCATGCCGAGCTCCGGGTGCTGCCAGCGCAGCAGCGCCTCCACGCCCGTCACCTCGCCGTTCGCCAGGCTCGCCTTGGGTTGGTAGTAGAGCAGGAATTCGCTGCGCTGGAGCGCGTGGCGCAGGCTGTTTTCCAGGTTCAGCTTCTCCATCGCACGGGCGTTCATCTCGGGCGTGTAGAACTGGATCCGGTTACGCCCCATCTCCTTGGCGCGGTACATGGCAGTGTCGGCATTTCGGAGCAGCGCCTCCTGGTCCGTGCTGTCGGCCGGATAGAGCGTGATGCCGATGCTCGCGCTCGCAAACACTTCCTTGCCAGCGAGATCGAACGGCCGCGACAGCACCGCCATCATCTTCTGCGCCACCAGGCCGGCGTCGTCCGGGTGGGCGAGAGTCGAGAGCACGACCGCGAATTCGTCGCCGCTCAGCCGGCCCACGGTGTCGCCGGAACGAACGCACCCGGCGAGTCGTTCCGAGACCTGCCTGAGAAGCAGGTCGCCGGCGCCGTGGCCGAGCGTGTCGTTGACGTTCTTGAAGCGATCGAGGTCGAGGAACATCACCGCCATCGTCCAGCGGTTGCGCCGCGCCTGGGACAGTGCCTGGTGCAACCGATCGAGGTAGAGGACGCGGTTGGGCAGGCCGGTGAGATTGTCGTAATGCGCGAGCTGGCGCAACTGCTCTTCGCTCGCCCGCAGCGCCGCTTCCGCCTGCTTGCGCTGGACGAACTGCCCGATCTGGCTGCCGATGGCGCCCACGAATTGCAGCAGCGCTTCGTCGGGTTGCTTGATCTCGCGGCTGAAAAATTCGATGACGCCCAGCGGCTGCAAGTCCGCCATGATCGGAAATCCAAACGCACTGTGCAGGCCGGCACCGGCAGCGAGCTGGCCGCGCCGGAAATCCATCTGCCCCATGACATCCGCGAACCAAACCGGCGCGCCGGCGCGCCACACGTTGCGAACTACGCCGCCAGTCCGGGCGCCGGGGGCCGCGGCGTGCCTGGACGGCGCCTCGGTTGTCCTCCCTTGACTCGCGGCGATGAATGCTGCGACTTCTTCATTATCCGCATGCCACGTCTCGCAGATGCGCAGCATCTCCTCCTTCTCGTCCCATTGCCAGTGCGCACCGCAAGCCCAGCCCAGGCCTTCACAAATCGTCCGCAGAACGCCCCTCATCGCCTCCGCCACCGATGCCGCCTGCGCCAGCGCGCGGGTGACCGCGTACTCCATCTCGCGCTGGCGCTCGGCCCGCTTGCGCTCGGAGATGTCCTCCAGGATGCGGATGAAGTACTCGGGCTGGCCCGATGCGTCTCGCACCAGCGACACCGTGCGGTCCACGGTGATGACGGAACCATCCTTGCGCAGGTACAGGCGTTCCGAGAGGAACGACTCCAGTTCGCCCTTCAGCAGCTTGTCGCGGTACCTGGGCCGATCCGAGTCCACGTTGTCCGGGTGCAGAATCTGGTCGGTCGTAAGTCTCAACAGCTCCTCGCGGGTGTAACCGAGCATCTCGCACAGCTTGGAGTTCGCGCGCAGGATGCGGTCCGAGTCGATGTCGGTGTGCATGATGCCGACCGGCGCCTGATCGAAAGTCCGCTCGATCTGAGCTTCGAGGCGCTTGCGCTCGGTGATGTCCTGTATGACCCGGATGAAATAGAGCGGCCGGCCCGCCTCGTCGCGCGCGAGCGACACGGTGCGGTTGGTCCAGATGACCGAGCCATCCTTGCGCACGTAGCGCTTTTCCTCCGAAAAGGTGCCGATCGCGTTGGCGACGAGGCGCGCCCGGTACGCCCGCCCCACGTCCAGGTCATCCGGATGCGCGACCATGGTGGCGCTTTTGCCTATCAGTTCGCCGGGGGCGTAGCCCACCAT
>Ga0209108_10002639_pt1 | contig 10218 bp, 5 predicted proteins | sample Rifsed10ft1_FD_184003 | JGI IMG/M metagenome (GOLD analysis project Ga0209108, IMG submission 184003) | Soil microbial communities from Rifle, Colorado, USA - sediment 10ft 1 (version 2) | ecosystem: Environmental > Terrestrial > Deep subsurface > Rock core/Sediment | place: Rifle, Colorado...
CGGCCATGAGTCCCAAGCCGATGTTGAGCGACCAGAATGCCGTGCGGAGCAAGCGCTCGTCCCAAGGAATATTCGGCTTGAGTCCCCGCAAGCAAAACAGCACGAGCCCGATGCCGAGCATTCCGTAGACGCCGAACAACGCCGTATGGCCGTGCAGCGGCGTCAGATTGAGGCCCTGCATGTAGTAGAGCGCCAACGGCGGGTTGATCAGAAAGCCGAACAGACCGGCGCCGACGAGGTTCCAGAATGCGACGGCGATGAAGAACATGATCGGCCAGCGGTAGCGGACCATCCACGGCGTCGCCTGGCCGAGCTTCGCCGTTTGATATGCCTCGAACCCGATATAGGCGAGCGGCACGACCTCGAGCGCCGAAAAGCTTGCGCCGAGCGCAAGCACCGCGGTCGGCGTACCGCTGAAATAAAGATGGTGCAACGTGCCGAGCACGCCGCCCGCCATGAACACGATAGTCGCGAACAGCACCGCGATCGTCGCGGTTTTCACGGCCAGCAACCCGAGGCGGGTGAACAGGAACGCGATCACGGAAGTGGCGAATACCTCGAAGAAGCCCTCGACCCACAAGTGAACCAACCACCAGCGCCAGTACTCGACCATCGACAGATGGCTGTGCTCGCCCCACATCAACCCGGCGCCATAGAAAAGACCGATGGCGGCCGTCGACAGGAACAGGAGCACGATGATCGACTTCGAGTCGCCGCCGCGCCGGATCGCGGGCCATAGCGCACGGCCGACGAGCACGAGCCACAACATGAGGCCCAAGAACAGGAACCACTGCCAGAAGCGTCCGATATCCGCATACTCCCAGCCCTGGTGGCCGAACCAGAAATTGTGCTCGAGACCGAGCTTCTGCATGACTGCCAACCACTGCCCCGAGAACGCGCCGGCCACGATGACGAGCAGGGAAACCCAAAGCAGATTGACTCCAAGGCGTTGATACTTCGGCTCGTGCCCGGAAATCGCGGGGCCGATGTAGAGCCCGGTCCCGAGCCAAGCGGTCGCGATCCAGAGCACCGCGAGCTGCGTGTGCCAGGTCCGCGCGACTGAGTACGGCAGAATCTCGGCGAATTCGACGCCGTAGAGCTGTTGACCTTCCACTTGGTAGTGCGCAGTGATCACACCGAGCAGAATCTGCACTAGAAAGAGCGCGAGGACGACCCAGAAATACTTCGCTGTCGCGCGCATCGACGGTGTGACCCGAACCAGCGCGAGCGGATCGGATGCGGGCAATGGATGCCTTTCCTCCCGCGCGCCGTGATTCACGGCGTGATGCCAACCGAGCAATGCGATACCGGCAATCAAGAACAGCACGCTGAATGCCGACCACAGGAACGTGCTCGCCGGCGGCCGGTTTCCGATGAGCGGCTCGCCGGGCCAATTGTTCGTGTAGGTGATGCTCGAATCGGGCCGGTTGGTCACGGCGGCCCAAGCCGTCCACCAGAAGAACGCCGTGAGGGCGCGGCGGTTCTCCGCGTTCGGGACGGTATCGTTCTTCATGGCGTATGCTTCGCGCAGCGCCGCGGTTCCGGCATCGCTGCCGAACAGGCTCGCGTAGTGGGTTGCGACGGTGTCGATCGCGGCCGCGCGGTCGCCGTCGAGCGTGACCGTGTCCGTCGTCGCGTCATACGTGTTGACGCGCATGCGTGCCTCGAGGCGGCCGCGCAGCGCTGCGCGCTGTTCGTCGGCGAGGTCTTCGTAGCGCTCCGCGCCGACGTCGCGCCGTGCCCAGAGATCGAGCACGGCGACGGCTTCACGGTGCAGCCAATCCGCGCTCCAATCCGGCGCCACGTAGCCGCCGTGGCCCCAAATGGACCCGAGCTGCATTCCGCCGATGGACTGCCATACCTGCCGGCCGCGGCGAATGTCGGCGCCCGTGTAGAGCAGCGCGCCGTCTTCCGTGACCACCCGATCCGGCAACGGCGGCGCTTTGCGGTAGATCTCCCCACCCATGAGAAGAAGCACCGCAAACGACGCAAGCAGGAGTGTCGACAGACTAATCCAGAGCTTGCGTGTACTGCTCACAATGCCTCCCATAGTGCGTTCGCCATCGTAGCAGAACGTGCCGATGGCGAGCGTTTGGAAGGTGAGACTGCGCTACCCTGCCAGCCGCTTAGGCTCCGCTGCGTTGAATTTCGTCGTCCAGCCGAAGCACTCGTCGGCGGGCATCGGCCGAGCGAACCAGTAGCCTTGACCGAGATCGTAGCCGATAGATTGCAGATAGCTCTTGACCCATTCGGTTTCGACGCCTTCGGCCACGACTTGCAGGCCGAGCGCATGCGCCATCTGCACGGTCGACTCGACGATGACGCGATTCTGCTCGCGGGTTTCGAGATCGATGACGAACGACTTGTCGAGCTTGAGCGCATGCACGCGCAAATCGCGCAGATATCCGAGCGACGAGAATCCGGTGCCGTAGTCGTCGATCGAGATCAGAACGCCGAGCGCATGCAGATCGCGCACGATGCGGCGCGCACGGTCCGGATCGAGCAACATGGCGCTCTCGGTGATCTCGAGCTCGAGCTGGCGCGACGGGACCCCGGACGCGCGCAGCAGCTCCCGCAGGCGGCCCGGAAAATCGACGTCTTGCAGCACCCGGGCCGACACGTTGATCGCGACGCGCAGCTCGAGGTCGCGGCGCTGCCAATTGGCGACGTCGCCGAGCGCTTGGGTGATCGTCCATTCGGTGAGCGGCCGAATCAAATCCGTGGACTCGGCGAGCGTGACGAACTCCGCCGGCCCGATGGTGCCGTGCATCGCATGCTGCCAACGGATGAGCGCTTCGACGCTGTCGGCGCGGCCGGTACGCAAGTTGATTTGCGGCTGGTAATGCAGGCTGATACCCCCGTTCTCGATCGCGGCGCGGAGCTCGCTCAACATGCTCAAGCGGCGTACCGTGTGCTGGTCGTCTTCGCGGTCGTAGTATTCGTAGGCCGAGCCGTGCCGTTTGGCTACGTACATGGCGACGTCCGCGTGGCGCAACAGCTCCTTCGAGTCGCGGGCGTGGTCCGGCGAAATCGCGATGCCGATGCTCACGCCGACCTCGATCGCGATACCGCGGGCGTCGAGCGGAGCCTTGAGGCTCTCGACGAGACGTTGCGACAGCTCGCCGATGGTCTCGCGACTGTCGACGTCGGTCAGCACCACGGTGAACTCGTCGCCGCCGATGCGGCTGATGAAGCAGCCTTGCGTGAGCTCGCTCCTGAAGCGACGCGCGACTTCGCGCAGCACCTCGTCGCCGACGTCGTGGCCGAGCGTATCGTTGACTTCCTTGAAGCGGCACAGATCGAGCATGAGGAGCGCCACGCGCTGCCCCGGCACGGCCTTGGCGAGCACGACGTGCAAATGGGCGGTCAAGGCGGTCCGGTTCGGCAGGCCCGTCAATGGATCGTGAGTGGCTTGGTGCTCGAGCGCGCGCTGCTGCGCCTTGCGCTCGCTGATGTCGCGAACGATGGCGGTAAACAAACGCCCATCTTCGGTCGCGACCCGGCTCATCGCGATCTCGGCCGGCAAGGTGCGTCCTTTGGCCGTGCGTACGTCGTGCTCGACGATGCCGCCGGTCAGCGCGTCGAGTGTCGTATGACGCCCCGTGAGCAAGCCCGGGATGAAGTCGATGAGACGGTTCCGGACCAATGCCGCATTGGGGCAATCGAAGAGCCTGGACGCCGCCGGATTCGCGGTTCGGATCACGCCGTGCTCGTCGACGCAAATGATGCAATCGGTCGAGGAATCGACGACGCTTTTCAACAACGCGTCACGGCGCTTCAGGCCGACCGCGTAGGCGAGGGCGCGCCACGTTTGCTGGTCCAGAGAGCGGAGCGTTGCGGCGACGAAAATCCCGAGCAATACGACGGCGAACGGCACGACCTCGAGCACTACGCGCTCGGCGGAATAAAGGTAAAGCGTGGCCACGGCCAGCACGATGCAGCCCGCGCCGACGAGCAACGAGTTTTGGCGCCAGGTCCGTTTGCTGAAGAGAGTTGCGCACCCCGCGGTCCAGGCGGCCAGCAGGACGAAGAGCAACCATTCGGGCGGCGCGCGGAGCGGTCCGGCACGCAGCGTTTCGGTCGCGAAAGCCTGCAATACGACCCCCGGCAGCGCTCGGTACACGGGGACGGAAAGGATGTCGCGGAGCTCGACGGCGGTCGGTCCTACGTAGATCGTCTTGCCCCGTAGCGCCGCGGGGTCGATGGTTCCGTTCAGCACGTCGATGTATGACACGTAACCGAACGACGAATCCTCGATCGAGAAGTCGATGCGCACGTTCGAGCCGGCGGGCAGGCGGGCCTCCTCGGCGAAGATCGATCGCATCACTTCGCCGTCCACTTCCCAGGACGTGCGCATCCCTCTGACGAGACCGTCTTGGCTCGGCTCGAGAATCACCGATGCAAGCTCCGCGTGTTGCGCGAAACGCGCAAGCGGGCGAGTGACGGTCAGCGCACTGTCGGCCCCGTTCCGTGCCTGAAAATGCGTCGCGAGGAACACCGGCGTGTCGTGCCAAGCGGCGAGGGCGCGCTCGAAGAGCGCATCATCCTCGGGCGTCGAGTACGAGCTGAAATCGATGTCGAGGAAAACTTTGCTGGGATTTCCGGGCCGCAATTGTTGCAGCAGCCGAGCGTGATGGCGGCGGGGCCACGGCCATTCGCTGAGAGCCTGCAAGCTTTGCGCATCGATGCCGACGATTACGATGTCGGAGTTACGCTCGTGCGCGAGCAACGTGGCGCGCGCCTCGGACACGGCATTCTCGACGCGCGCGAGCTGGCCACCCCAATGCAAGAGATAGGCGAGCCCGAGAACCGGCAGCACGGCCGCCGGCCAAACCAGGTCGGACCGCCGAATCACGGTAGTTACAAGAGGCCGCCGAGCAGGCCGCCGAGCAAGCCGTCGTCCGGAGGCGGAGGAGGCGCGTCATCGACAGGATCGCTGTCGGTGTCGCCGCCGAGGTCGAGGTCGAGGTCGATGATGGGGTTGTCGCCGCCGAAGTCGAGACCGAGATCCAAACCGAGACCTAAACCCGTATCCAGTCCGACGTCGACGGAACCGGCGCCGAGATCGACGCCCGTGTCGAGTCCGACGTCGACGGAGCCGGCGCCGAGGTCGACGCCCGTGTCGAGCCCGACGTCGACGGAGCCGGCGCCGAGGTCGACGCCCGCGTCGAGTCCGACGGCGACGCCGGCCGCGCCCAAATCGACTCCTGTATCGAGATCGAGATTCGCAGCCCCGGCGCCGAGATCGACGCCTGCGCTCGCCGTGCCGCTGCCGAGCCCGAGATCGACTTGAGCGCCCGTGTCGAGGCCGGTGCCCTTGCCGAGATCGAGCCCGAGATCGGCGGTCGGCGCGCCGGCGCCGAGTGTCAGATTCGCGTCGGCGGGTAGATTCGCGGTGCCGGCGACGCCCGCGCCGAGCACGGTGTCGACGAGACCCGCCACCTCTTCGTCGACGCGCTGCGCGGCAAGCGTGTCATCGGCGGCCGCGCGGTCCGCCGCCTGCGGTGTCTCCAAGCGCTCTTCGTCCATGCCGATGACGCGGATCGAGCCGTCGACTCGCGATCTGATCGCGATCTCGCCGGCATTGAGCTCGACGACGTCGTCGCCGTCCGGCGTCCTGATCTCGAGCAGGCCCTCGAACAGAGAGATCGTCGTGCTGTTCTCCTGCACGGCGACGTTGAACTGCGTTCCCTTGATCACGGCGACCAAGAACGGCGTCTCGACGCGGAACCGGCCGACGTCGCGATGCGCAACATCGTAAAAGACATTGCCGCGGTGCTGAATGAGCCGCGCGATCAACTGACCGTCGGCGGCTTCCGCGGGTATTTCGACGTCGGTGTCGGCGGCAACCGTTATCGTCGTGAGCGCTTGCGTCAAACCGAGCATGCCGTCGTTGCCCGTAACGATTCGCGCCGGCAATGAGACGGTCGAATCGAACCGAACTTCGCTCTTGGCGCCGGCCATCGTTACCGACACGTTCCCGGCAACCGCGCTCACATAGAGACGATTCGCATCGCCGGATCGCGTCGACGGAGTCGTCGCGGAGGCTGCGAAGGCGAGGAAGAAGGCGACGATGAACGTATTGACTCTTCTCGTGCTCATTATTCTTTGTCGCGTTCGCACGCGGACATCTCCGTGTCGTCAACTGGCGACATCATAGAGAGCGATTCTCCGCTCCGGTGTGACGGTGGTCACAGCGGCGGCGAAGATTATTGTTCATAATGCACGTCGTTCCCGATCTCGAGCATGTTGTCGATGAGTGCCCAGCGCTTTGCGCGACGCGGCCGCCGTGCGCAAGTGTGCGATTCGAAATCGCGACGCATCGCAACCAGAACCCCACTTGCCATAATCGCTTCCCTACTTGTAGTAATCTCGGCCGCAGCGCACGCTGCGGCTCCCGACCTTTCCGCAGTCGTGATTCGCGGCTCGACCGTCTACAGCGCGCCCGAGCTCTTCTTCGCGTACCAGAACCATCTCGGTAAGCCGATCAGCCAGGCCGGCACGCGGGCCATCGTGGCTGCACTCGGCACCCGCTACGAGAGCGACGGGTACGCGCGGCCGCGGGTGCAGGTCGACGATGCCTTGATCGCCGCGGGCATTCTGCGTATCGAGGTCTACGAGCCACGGCTCTCCGAGGTCACGATCAGCGGCGACCCGGGTCCGCACCTTGCAACCCTCGAGCGCCTCGGATTCGCGCTGCGTGACGACGGGCCGCTGCGTCAGCGCGACATGCAGACGACCGTACGCCGCATGCGCGAGTTGCCGGGCTTGACGCTGTCTGCAACCACGGCGCTGGATTCCGATCAACCGCACGCGTACCGCCTGGATTTCGATACCGAGTTCGAACCCGTGACCGGCACCGTAGAGCTCAGCAATCGCGGCACCGAGGAGGCCGGCCCGAACTTCGTGCTCGGGCAGGTCGTCGCCAACGGGTTCTTCGACGGCCGGACCGATCTCGGGCTGCAGTTCGGTGCGGCCACCGATTACGACGAGTATCACGGCCTCGGCATCGTCGCCAATGTCGGCATCGGCGATAACGGGGCGCGCACATCGTTCTTCGGTTTCCGCTCGCGCTCGAATCCGCACGAGGCCGTGCTCGATCGCGACGACTCATATTTGCGCGATCGGATCAGGATCGGCTTCAGCCGGCCGTTGCCGGCCGTGACGGACATGACGGTGGCCCTATCGGCGGCGCTCCGACTCGACGATCTTGCGATCCATCGGTCCGCTGTACGCTTGCGCGACGAACGTCTGCGCATGCTCGAGTTGCGCTCGAGCTTGAGCTGGCGCCGCAACAGCGCTACGCAATATGCGAGCTCGCTCGACGTCGTCAAAGGCCTCGGCGGCGTCGGCAGCGGACTCACGGCCCTCGATCTCATCGACGATCCGCGGCGTGAGGATTTCGTGGTGACTCACTTCAACCTGACGCGACTCACTCGGTTCAACGAGCGGTGGTCCGTCAGGCTCGACGCATTTGCGCAACAGAGCGCGTACGTGCTGCCGTACGACCAACGCTTCAAGATCGGCGGCGACCGTCTGGGGCGCGGTTTCGAAGTGGCGGAGATCGCGGGCGACCAAGGGCTCGGCGCGAAAGTGGAAGTTCGCCGTCGCCTACCCACGGCACCCGCGGTGCTCGGTCGGGCATCGATCCATGGGTTCTACGATATCGGCGCCGCCTGGAAGCAGGACTTACCCGGCAGAGAATCGGCTGCAACCGCGGGCGTCGGCTTCGCCGTCCAAAACGGCCGTGTGTCGGGGACGCTCGAGGTTGCGCAACCGCTCACCCACGCCGACGTCGAGGGCAGCACGGGACTCACGCTGTTCGTCGAGCTCGTGATTGCGCTGTAGATCTTTGTAGGAGCGAGCTTCGCTCGCGATCTTGTCTCAGTCGCGAGCGAAGCTCGCCCCTACATTCCATTCCGGGGTTATCGACAGCATCGCCTGGGCATGCGTATATTCCGATGTCGATCGATCACATGTCGGGCGAATCGGAAGGGGGAAACGCCATGGGCGGGATGCGAATAAGCACGCGGCCGAGCTTGGACCGCAGAGCTTTCATCGAGTCGAGTATTCTCGCGGCCGCGGGTCTCGTGGTCGGGGGCGTCCCGGTTGGCGCGCTCGCTCAGGACCGGCGCCTGACCACGATCGGCGGCACGGCGGCGACCCGGGCCGGCCGTGTGCGCGGGCTATTGAAAGACGGCGTGCAGCAATTCTGGTGCGTGCCTTACGGCGCGCCGACGGACGGTGCGAACCGTTTCATGCCGCCGCAAGCGCCTTCGCCCTGGTCCGGCGTGCGCGATTACTTCGAGATCACCTACGCGGCACCGATCGCGCCGGACGCGCGTGAGCCTGCGCCGGTCGTCACGGCGCTCAACCGGCATACGCCGCAGAGTGAGGACTGCCTCACGGTCAACGTATTCACGCCGGGGCTCGACAACGAGCGCCGGCCCGTCATGGTGTGGCTGCACGGCGGCGGTTTCTCGACCGGCTCCGGCAACTATTTGCTCTACGACGGCACGAACTTGGCCAAGAAGGAAGACGTCGTCGTCGTCGCCGTCAATCACCGGCTCAACATCTTCGGTTTCCTGCACCTCGCAGACCTGGGTGGCGAGAAGTGGCGGCAGGCGACGAACGTCGGCATGCAGGACATCGTTGCCGCGCTCGCCTGGGTGCGCGACAACATCGAGGGTTTCGGCGGCGACCCGGAGCGCGTGACGATCTTCGGCCAGTCCGGCGGCGCGGGGAAAACCACCACGCTGATGGCGATGCCCTCGGCACGAGGCTTGTTTCATCGCTCGGTGGCGCAGAGCGGCTCGGCCTTTCGCGGCACGACCGCGGCCGATGCGAGCGAGGGCGCCGAGCGCTTCTTGCGTAAGCTCGAGTTGCAGAATGACGAGCTCGACCGGCTGCAGAGCCTCGACTTCCGCGCCATCCAGGCGGCCTATTACAGCGCACCGCCGATCGAGCGGCTCGGCAGCGGTCCGGTCATCGACGGCCACATCTTGCCGCGCCACCCATGGGACCCGACGGCGCCCGCGTATTCCGCCGATGTGCCGTTCATGGCGGGCTCCACGGAGACGGAGAACGGCTGGGTGGGTCCGCCGCCCTATGAGCTTTCGGACGCCGACATGCTCGACCGGTTCACGACGCGGCTCGCGAGCAACGATGCGGCCGAAGGACAACGGCTGGTGGATCTCTACAAGCGGCTGCATCCGGAGATGCGCAACCAAATGCTCTGGCTCACCGCCGAATCGGACGACACGCGGCGCTTCAGTGCGCAGGAGCTTTGCCGTCTCAAGCACGAGCAGGGCGGGGCGCCGAGCTATCTCTACTTTTTCGATTGGCACTCGCCCGTGCACGACGACCGCATGGGGTCGTATCACACGCTCGACATTCCGTTCGTGTTCTACAACATGGATATCGGTGCGTCGATGATGGGCGCGGCGCAATCGCGCTACGAGCTCGGTCACGTGATGAGCGCCGCCTGGGCGGCGTTCGCGCGCAGCGGCGACCCGAATCACCCCGACATGCCGCATTGGCCCCCGTTCGAGCCGAACGAGCTTCCCACGATGATGTTCGGCGAGCGCGTACGCGTTGCGAACGATCCGAATCGGGAAGCGCGCCTCGAGCTCGCGGAGTTGCGACGCAAGCGGCCGTCATAATTCCCGTGTAGGAGCGAGCTTCGCTCGTGATTCTTCGGTGATTCTATTTGTAGGAGCGAGCTTCGCTCGCGATCTTGGCTTAATCGCGAGCGAAGCTCGCTCCTACAATCCGTCGTCGACCTTGACGTTCTCGGGCGCGAGCGTGAGCCCGGAGGCCTTGGCTTGCTCGAGCAACAGTACTGCGAAATCGCAATCCGTGTGTCCTGCTTGCACTGCCTTGTCGACGATGTCGCGCGCGAGCTGCGTGAGCGGTAGGGGAACGCCGAGCTCCTTGCCTGCCTTGAGGCCGAGCTCGAGGTCCTTACGCAGCAGCACCGGGGTGAACGTCGGCGTGAGATCGAGATTCACGAGCGCCGGTGTCTTGTAGCGCGTGAAGGCCGAGCCCATGACGCTCGAGTTCATGAATTCGAGAAACGCATGCCGCGGCACGCCGCGTTTCTCCGCGAGCACGGTAATCTCGGCGAGGCACTGCGTGACGACGCCGAGCATGAGGTTGTGGCAGATCTTGACCATGCGCGCGACCTCGCCTTCTCCGACATAGGTCACGCCGGCGCCG
>Ga0209108_10002640_pt1 | contig 10212 bp, 13 predicted proteins | sample Rifsed10ft1_FD_184003 | JGI IMG/M metagenome (GOLD analysis project Ga0209108, IMG submission 184003) | Soil microbial communities from Rifle, Colorado, USA - sediment 10ft 1 (version 2) | ecosystem: Environmental > Terrestrial > Deep subsurface > Rock core/Sediment | place: Rifle, Colorado...
TATGCGGCGATCGAGCCGCACCGGGCGGGACGCTGGTACGTCAACTACCTGGGCGACGACGAAGCCTCCGAGGCCGTTCGCGACGCATACGGCCCGAACTACGATCGACTTGTCGAGGTTAAGAGCCGCTACGACCCCGACAACGCCTTCCGCCTGAATCAGAACATCCCGCCAGCCTGACCTCGAGCACATCAAGCAGCCTGGCTGAACTCGCAGAAGAGCGGGGCGTTCGAGGCGAGCCAGCGGTCGAGGTGCGCGAAGTAGGCCTGCACGTTCAGTGTGACCGGCACGTCGCTGCGGCTCGGCTGGAGCACGATCTCGGCTTCGCCGTCGCAGGTCACCAAGGCGCGGGAGCAACGCCCCGCATCTCGTCCCCCTCGTGCGGGCCGGTGCCCGGTTCATCGCCGGCCAGCTACAGGAAAGGAGTGCGCCACTGCCCCAAGAGGAACCGGCCGCTACCGAGGAGCCCGCCGCCGCCTGACCTGGATAGGCGTACCGGCGCCCTGAGCGGCGAAGGTAGCGTCGACAGGGGGTATCGTGCGATGAGCAACCCGGCGGCTACTCGCTCACGCCATTGCGTCGGTCGGTGAGCGGTCCGTCGCAGGCGAGAGGGTGAGATAGAGTTGGAGTATCAGCACCATCACCCGGGCGGCATTGGCAGTGGCTCTGCTCGTGCTGGCGGGGGTCTTCACCTGGGTGGCGGTGACGCGGGCGAACAGCGGTCAACCCGGCGCCGGAGCCAGCCTCCTGTCTGCTCTCCTGCCGCTGGTGGCGGCCGGGCTGCTCTTCATTCGTCGCGGAGTCGGGGCGACGCTCGCCATCTTCGCAGCGCTGCTGGGCAGCTCCGCGGACTGGAGCGTGACGGTCTGGTCTCCCGCGTCATCATCCGCTGGCTGATCCCGTCGACGCCGCGGAGGAGCTCGGTCAACCGCTTCGTGCCGGTCTCGAGCAGGTAGATGACGATCGTCGACGACTTGTCTCCGACGCGGTCGAGTAAGTCGCGGGCCCGGCCCTGGTCAGGTCGATCGGTTCCTTGGTCGAGCCTAGTTCCCGGACGGCCATGGTTATCTCCGCGGCCCCGACGCCATTCGCCGGCTCGTGCGACAGACGGCCGGGGTCTACTCTTGCCCGGTACAAGGAGCCCCAATGGCAGAACAAGAGCTCGACCGCCTGATCCGGAAGATGACCACGGCACTGACCGCGCTGAGCGAGGCGAGGACGAAGGCGGTCGCGGATACCACGAACGACTCTCTGAGCAACGCCGTGAACGACGCCTATCGAACCTACGAGACCGCCGACAACGCGATCCGCGACTACGTCTTTCGTCTCGTCGGCTATCGCCACTGACCCCGCCGCCAGTCGATGGCCTTCGGAGTAATCGGGCAACGGTGTCTCGCTCACGATCGTTCTCTATGAAGAGGGACCTCGCTGTCAAGGACGGGCCTCTCGGCTCCGTCGTCGAGCGTGCTGCCGGTGGATCAGGGGCCCGCGGACTGTTGGCGGGATCGAGCAGCGCTCATCTCTCTATGGCCTTCTGCGAGAAGGACAAGGTCTGGTGGGAGGCTGCTCCGGCGGCCCAATTCCATGGCGGGTCGTCAGGCGACCAGAACGAATGTGGGCCCTGCCGGCGCGAAGGGTTCGTTCTTGGTGAGGATGTGCCAGATGGCTTCGGCGAGCTTGCGCGCGATGTCGACCCGGGCGACCTAGCTCCGCGCTGCCGGCCGAGGCGTTGCTTGGTCCGCTCGTAGCGCTCCCGATAGTGGGCGTCGCGGGCGGCGTGGGTGGCGGCCTCGATGAGCGCCCAGCGCAAGTACTTGGGGCCGTTCTTGGCGAGCGGTCCGCGGACGTCGCGATTGCCCGACTGACGGACGATCGGACAGAGGCCGGTGTACCCGGTCAGCTTCTTGGGCGAGGCGAAGCGGCCGATGTCGCCGATCTCCGAGGCGATCGTGTAAGCCAGGACCGGACCGATCCCGGGGACCGTCAGGAGCAGCGGAATGGAGGGGTGGTCGACGCCGAGGTTCCGGAGGTCCCGCTCGCAGGCGTCGATCTCGGCGCCCAACTGGTCGACCATGCGCAAGCTCGTGCTGAGCGTCGCCGTCCAGGGCTCGGGCAGGGCGAGCCCGGCGAGCAGCTCGCGGCCTGCCACACCGAACAGGTCCGCAACGGCCACGGGTTGGCCGAACGTCATGAGCGTCGCGTGGATCCGGTTCTTCAACGCGGTCCGGTGGTGGACGAGGTGGAGCCGGAAGCGGGCCCGCTCACGCTCGGCCCGGATCGCCGGATCGGGCAGCCAGATGGCCGGCACGAGCTCGCGCCTCGCGAGCTCGGCCAGGACCCAGGCGTCGATCTTGGCCGCGTCCGCGATCTCGACATCCCAGCCAGCGAACTCAAGGGTGTCGTGGACGAAGCGGGCGCCGGTCATCGACTCGATCGCCGCACTGACCTCCTGACCCTGCCGCAGGACGTGGGCGGCCAGCGTCCGGAGTGCGTCGGCGTCCGGGCGGACGGCGGTCACCTCGATCGTCCGGCCGTTCTCATCGAGCACGTGCACATCGAGCCTCTGGCGTGACAGGTCCAATCCGGCGTATAACATGTCCTGGGCGGCCTCCTGGTGCTGGTTGCTTTGACAACCCAACGTTGTCACCAGCGAGGCCCTTCTTCATGACATTCCATAGTGTTGGTCGATCGCCCTGCGGGCTGAGACGCCGACGAGACGGTCCTCGGCCAAGCGAGTTGACGCGAGCAATCAGCCGCTCGCGCCTGTCGTCGTCGGCGCTGCGCCGCGCTTCGTCGGCCTCGCTCGCCCACCTCCACGCCGTGACAACCTGTCCCAAGTCCGACCGCGCCATCCTAGCTTCATCGACGCTGAGGTCGGCGGAACCGGGCAGGGTCAGGGCCCGCCAGTCGCCCGGCTTGGCCGCCGCCCACAGTCGCGGCTGACATGCGTCGCTCCCATCGTCCAGACGCTCGCAGCTCACGCCGCCGATCAGCCACGGCGAACCGGCGCGGTCAGGAGCCAGTCCGTCGGTCATCTTCGAGAGGTCGTCCGGTAGGACGAGATCCGTCCAGGTCGCCCCATCGGCCGACGTCCAGAGATGGACCCGGGTCCGGCACGCGGCGCCGGTCCTGGGCACTCGAACAGGTTCGTTGACATGACCCGCCGCCCAGCGCCATCGACGAGAGTCCGTCGGGTGAAGTCGTAGCCATCCGCGAAGACCGTCGCCCGACGACTCCACGCCAGGCCGTCCTCCGACCACCAGATCTCGCGCTGGTTCGTCGCCTCGCCCTGCCAGTAGAAGAGTGACGCCTCCCAGCCGCCCGGGACCGGCCATACCGACGAGAACTCGCTGCCCCGGGAGAAGGGACCGGCCTACGCCGGAGTGCCCGCTCCCGCCGATCTCCGCCACCGCGTGCCATCGTCGCTCACCCACGAGGCCCCGGGGGTGGGGCTGGGGGCGCTCGTCAGGCTCGGGGGCGCTGCCGGGTGCGCTGTTCGAGGAAGCGGGGTACGCCATCGGCGCCTTCGCATCTGACCACCCCTGCGGATCTCCACGCTGCTGCCACTTCGGGTGCCATGGTGCCGATTGCCGGCGACGGAAGGCGACCGCGACGCCGAGTTTCGGGACGGAGCGAAGGCAAGCGAGCCAGCAGGCAATGCCCGAAGGTGGCCAAGTGCACACAGGCACTGTTCCCCATTCTTGGGAGCATGTACTATCGACCCACATGCGCGGGCGCCATTCGCGCGAGCACCCGCACATGGTGAACACGGGAGGGAGGTCATGAGGGGAGTCGGCCGAGTGGCCATCATCGTCGTTGTGCTGCTGGGGGTGGTGGCGACACCGGTTTCAGGAGCGGATGGCGAGAGCAGCGGCCTGGCTCCCGAGTCAGCAGTCGAACACAGATCTGCCTATGGTCTGCCCGTGGACGCCGAAACGATGGCAAGGCTGGCATCGTCGTCCGTCGATGTGGGCTCAGAGGCCTGGGGCATCCCCTTGACGGCCGAGGAGCAAGCCTATCTGGACCTGAGGGCCAGGATGCATTTTGCCGACAGCGTATCCCAGAACCTCCTACCCACCCTCCGGGGCCTTTCCAAGTATGCGGGTGCATACATCGACCAGAAGGCGAACGGGGCACTTGTCGTGCTCACCACGGGTGACGTAGACGGGGTTGAGACCCAGGTCGCATCCCTCATGCCTGCTCAATCGCGAGGATCCAGGGTTGAGCTGGCCAAGCACACGCTTGCCGAACTAATGGACGCGATCGCAGGGGCCGGAGCTGCCTGGTCTACCATGTTTCCAGGCGTCCAACTCCAAGCTGTCGCCTTGGACGAGCAAGGCAATAGGCTGGTCCTAACCATAGCCGAGGACGCGCCCGACCTGGACATCTCTCGGCTCCGTAGTCAGCTAAGGGTTCCGTTGGAACTGTCCAGGCGCCCGCCCGACTCCGACACCGTTTGCACTACCCGCGACAATTGTGCGAATCCCCTCCGGGCAGGAACGTGGATCCACAGGAGCGGTCTTCCCCCGGTGGGCACTCTGCCGGACTGCACGATGGGCTACCATATCGTTATCGGGACAAATGAGCACTTTACAACGGCTGGCCATTGTGGCTTTGGCGGCGACTTCGACTGGTTCAACCGTGTTCTCGGTGAGATTGGGAATGACGGGCTAAGCCTCTATGGCGACGACGGTCAAGACATAATGTATGTCAGCATGAATGATGCCCAGCGGTCGCAATACATCTACGCATGCTGCTTGGATATACTTGGGTATGTGTTTCCGATCCAAGGAGAGACGCTGTGTGCGTCCCTTGGTCGCACCAACAACATCAGATGCGGCGTCGTTCAAAGCACATGGGTAAAATATAAGAGCGACACGCCCAACCCTGATATCTTCGTGTGGGGTGGTGATCTGGGAATCTCAGCTGCCAACGGTGACAGTGGATCTCCCATCTATCGGCTCAACGACAGTAATCAGGCGCGTGCCATCGGATTGATTACAACAGAGTTTGGTGAGTTTGCGCGGTTGGATACTAGCCTAGATAACTGGAATGCCAACGTCGTGAAATAGCGGATGTATGGCCCCGCCAGTTAGGTTCCTCAGTCTCTCGATAGTCACTCTCCTTGCCCTCACTGGGTGCCAGGCTGCACCAATCGTTACACCGACGGCTTCGCCTGATGGGTCGTCCGGCGGTTCGGATGCGCCGAAGATCTGGTCGATCAAGCTCGGTTCTCAGGAGCAGGCAATGAGCGCTGACCTCACGGTGAGCGACGAGACCGGGCACGTCGTTGGGCTCGTTCAAGGACGGCTGCAGATGGCCGCCTTTGCGAGTACCTCCCTCGTTGTCGGGCCGGTGGCCGACCAGCCGACCGTCACCGGTCTCGATTTCAGTCTCGCCCCTTGCCAGCACCGTCCGACTATCAGGCTCGTGCCGCTTGGTAGAAGCGTGCTCATAAGCCTAGACACGGGACCACGGGAGCCCGGGGGTTGTGACGCAATGGCCGTTCCATACGGAGTGCACATCAGGAGCGATCAGCCCTTGCCGATGACGGACCTGGTAGCCCACGATCAGAACGAGGGCACGAATTCCTGGGGACTCCTCGCCCCTACGATCGGCGACAACCGAGGAATCAAAGTAGTCGACGAAACAGGGCATGTCGTGGCCGTTTCGGCAAATCCGGCCTTGGGAGCGGAGCAAGGCGCTGCTGGCATTTCCGTCGACCGCGGCGGCCGCCCCGATCAGATCGTCGTAAGCTGGGTCGCCGACCCGTGCGAGACGACAGCAGAGTTGAGGCTGGCGACTGTGCCGAGCGCGGTGTCGATGACGCTCGACCTCGCACCACTCGACCCAGCGACGTGCAACGGAGGACAGATGCGGTTCTCGATCACACTTGCTTTCGACGTGGCGGTCTCACCGGACGCCTTTCAAGTGTCCGTCGACCATGTGAGGTAGGATAAAGAGCCGAGGGCCCATGGGGGTCCGCGCAGGCCCAGCACTCTAGTGTTGGCTGGTCGCCTCGGGTCGACAAGCCGAACCGGGGTTTCAGTCGAACGGCCTGGACCACGGGCTAGGGTGATCCTAGCGCGGCGGGATCTGCGGCGGGTTATCCGGGCGCGAGGGTCAAGAATCGGTGATCTTCAGCCCCTGCTGGAGCAGGAAGGCGGCGGCGAAGAAGGCGATCGTGCCGGCCAGCACCAGGACGAACATCACGGCCATCACTCGCGCATGATGAGACGACGCAGGCGATTCATGCGGTCAATGCCCGTAGCGGGCGCAGCGCGGCGAAACGTAGCGAGCCAAACAAGACGGCATCGCGCCCGTCGTCGCACTGCTGCGTGAAGTCGGCATCGAAGTGGACCAGTAATCCGCTGCCGTCGAACTGGACCTCGTGCACCGTGAGTGCACCCGTTGCCCGAGCGCACCCACGGCCATCGCCGCCCACCCACAGCACCCCAACGCCCTGTGTGGGCACGCCGTTTGTCGCCTGATATGTCGTCCCCTCGGCAAGGGCCTCACCCGACGGCGCAACGAACCGAAGAATCCAGGTGCCACCGTCGACATAGAAAGTCGCCGAGGCATGTGAGGGATCGGCTTCGGGCGCGGTGATCGAGTGGTCCGGGGGACCCAGGATCCACTGGTCGCCGGCGCTCACCTCTTCATTCGGTTCGCCGTCCAGATAGACGCCGGTCGTCCGTTGGACCGCAGCCGATGGCGCCAATCGGTAATACGGAAGCGCAAAGCGCCAGGACCAACGCCAGTGCGGCTCGTTCCTTCATCAGACTCCCCCTCGTCTGGTTCGGTCGGAGGCGACAAGAGCCGGCAGTGGGGCCACGATCAAATCCAGTGTCCGAATGCGCATCCGGCTCCCCTCCGAGTGAGCCTCGGCGAGGCGAGGATATCGGTGGTACGGAAGCGTGTCACGTCGGGCGCCCGTGTTGTTGGTGATCCTACGCACCGCCATCGGGTGCGGGTAGCGAAGCGGATTTGCGAAGGCGTGTCGTTGACAGGAGAGCGCGCTCAATCAACCTCAGCCCCGGGTGCCGGGTTCGGCCCAGACGCGGAGCCGTGGTCTCGCAGCCAATGCTCGAGGACCCAGGACGCACGCGTCGTCTCGCCGGACAGTTGGAGGGTACGGGCGTGGGCCAGATCCACGAGCTCGTCCTCGCCGATCCGGCGCGGGTTGGCTGGGTCGGGACGCAGGTCGTCGATCGGGACGTCCTCGACGACGAGGGGGGGAAGCTGATCGTCATCGATGCGCCCGAACCCTGGGGAGACTCGTCGGCGCGCCTATCCTCAAGCGGTGCGGCGCCTCACCATGCTCGCGTCGTTCCTGGCCGTCGCGGCGTCTGTGCTCGCTGGCTGTGACGCCTGGAACGTCGAGTTCGTCCTCCCGGCGACCAGAGAAGTCAGACTCCGACCCGATTGCAGTATTGCCATCGCTGACCTCGCCGCTGTGACGACGACCCTCGAGGAGGGTCAGCCGCTCCCGCCCGATACGGTGATCGTGGTGGCCGACGCTGACTTCGATGGCCGAGCGACTCTTGGGACGGACGACGTCGAGCGTCCCTCGATCACGCTCCACCTCGTTCCGGCCTCCGCCGAGCAGTTCGCCGAGTACACGGGCACCCACATCGGCGAGCTGGTGGCGGTCGCGCTGAACGGGAGGGTGGTCGTCGCGCCCGTGATCCAGGCACCCATCGAGGACGGGGCGATCACCCTCCCGGCCGGACCGTTCGGGGACTGCGTGGCCGATTAGCTCTCCACCGTAGCCCGGAGGCGTCACCACCCACGTTCGCTCGGCTCCTTCCAGCTGGCCTTGCACCGTCGCGCCCGGCGAGTGATGGATGACGGGCACGACGCCGGATGAGCGTCGGCGAGCCAAGGGGCCAGCGAGATGGCAGACGAGACGACCGTGCGCCGCTGCATCGGTTCGACCCGCTTCGGGATCGAGCCCCACGACGCGCCGATCGAGGAGTTCCCCAAGCAGCCCAGCCAGGAGGACGGGCTGGGCCGGATGTGCCGGACCCACTGGAACGAATACACCCGGGGCCTCGCCCGGGAGGCGAAGGCCAGGAAGGTCGCCACCGGGCACGTGACTGGTGATGCCAGGGCAACCCGACAGCGAGGGCGGCCCATACCCACGCCGGCGGCCGGATCGCAAGGCGACGCCGGATAGGCCGACGCCACCACCCAGCATCGCGAGCCCCGGGCGCGAGTCCGGGGCTCCGATTTCTCCGGCCGCTCGATGGGCCACGGTTTGTGTCGATCGAGCCACGTCGGCGCCCTGTCGCGCCCGTGGGCGAACGGGGGGACTATCGCCGCGCCGCGGTCGACCAGGCCGGCAGGCGCAGACCTTCTGGTCCCCTGTCCCGCTCACGCCACGTACCATGCCAAGGTGTCGTCATCGGACAGCGGGAGGGTCCCAGAAGCCCCTTGGGGGCACACCCACTGTTACCATCGCGGCGATGTTCGAGGTCGCCGGCGTCGAGATCCGCACGATCGTGACCGACAACGTCGCCACCCGCTGCGACGGCTGTCGGGAGATCATCGAGGGGACTCCGTGGCGGATCAGCATCCTCGACATCGTGTCGCCCGAGACGCCGCCCTCGTGGACCGAATCACCACTCCTCAACCCCGGCCCGTTCCAGTTCCACTCCGATCCGGCGCATGTTCGCGCCTGGATGGCGGCCAAGGGTTATCTCTTCTGTCGGAAGGGCATCGTCCGCGAGATCATGCGACCGGTCCCAATCCCGGGCGACACGCCGCGCTACGGCCTGTGCGATGGGCTTCATCGCGACGCTCACGAGTTCGTGCCGGCCTGAGCGACCGACCGATCGACCGATAGGACTCCATGGATCCGCTTGTCGTCATTCCCGGCATCACGTCGGCCATCGCCCTCCTCATGGCCGTCATGCTCCTCGATCAGTGGCGACTCCGCCGGCGGACCTATCAGGTCGTCTGGGCGGCCGGCATGTCGTTCTTCGGTGTCGCATCGGGCGCCGAGGCGATCGCCGCCGCAGGTGGCTGGACCGAGGCTCTCTATCGCACCTGGTACCTGACAGGGGCGGTCTGGACCGCCGGCTGGCTCGGCCTCGGAACCGCGTTCCTCCTCGCACGCACCCGCTTCGGCTACACGTTCGCCTTCTGCCTCGTGTTGGCCGGCGTCTTCACGCTCCTGACCCAGCGGCGCTTCGACTACCAGGGCGCCGGTGCGGCGCCCGTCCTGTATCTCATCGCGGCGATCGTCATCGCGGTCGCGGTCGCGGTCGAGACCTACTTCTCGAACGAACGATGGCCGCGGATCGCCGCCGTCGGCGTCGTCGGTGCGACGCTGCTCTCCGTCGTCCTCATGACCCAGACCCAGTTGGCGCCGCCGGGCTACGCCCTCGACCCCGAGACGGGGATGCCCGTCGGCGACCTCTTCCCGGGCACGATCCGTCTCCTCACGCCGTTCATGAACATCACCGGCGGCCTGGCGCTCGCCTTCGGAGCGCTCTTCTCGGCCTACATGTTCATGCCCAAGCGACGCGTCCTGCCGTACTCCCTCGATCCGACCCAGAGCGGCGACCAGATGCTGTTCAACCTCCTCATCGCCCCCGTGGCCATCACGGTCAACTTCGTGGCGTCGTTGCCCGGCGCCGTACGAGCCTTCTCCCGTGGTGAGCTTCCCTCGCGCGTCCCGGCCACGCTCCTCATCGCCATCGGAGGCTTCACCGCGTCTGGGACCGATGCCCTGAACCGCTTCGGGTCGACGGAGCTGTTCCAGGTGGGGAAGCTCATCTCGGCCATCCTTCTGTTCGCCGGCTTCCTCGTCTCGATCGAGGTCTTCAGCGAGTTCCGCATCCCGTTCACCGATCGGCGGCTCGGAGGGCCGCGGCACGAGCCGTCGCCCGGTCCGGAGGCGGGTCGACCCTAACGGGAGGTCGCTCCGGGGCCACCGGCGGCGGTCCGGCCCGGTCTGGCGGTCGATTGGTGCACCGCATGCACCAACGGGCGACCCGGCCCGGTCTCGGCGGTCGGTTGGTGCACCGCATGCACCAACGCGCGGCCCGGCCCGGTCTCGGCGGTCGGTTGGAACAGCGCATGCACCAACGGGCGACCCGGCCCGGCCTCGGCGGTCGGTTGGTGCACCACATGCACCAACGGGCGGTCCGGCCCGGTCTCGGCGGTCGGTTGGAACAGCGCATACACCGCATGCACCAACGGGCA
>Ga0209108_10002643_pt1 | contig 10207 bp, 8 predicted proteins | sample Rifsed10ft1_FD_184003 | JGI IMG/M metagenome (GOLD analysis project Ga0209108, IMG submission 184003) | Soil microbial communities from Rifle, Colorado, USA - sediment 10ft 1 (version 2) | ecosystem: Environmental > Terrestrial > Deep subsurface > Rock core/Sediment | place: Rifle, Colorado...
CCGCCCAGCGTGTCTCCCCGTTCGCCGGCGGCGTCGATCGCTGCCTTCATCTCCTCCTCGGCCTCGGGATCCGCACAGCGCACGGCGGAGCCGGCGGCGCGCTCGGCGATCTCCTCCCAGCGCTCCGGCCGCGTGCGGATGCCGACCCCGCCGATTTCCGTGACGTGGCTGAGGATGGTCACGCCGAACGCGGCCAGGAACTTGCGACAGATGGCGCCGACGGCCACCCGCGCGGCGGTCTCGCGGGCGCTGCTGCGTTCCAGCACCCGCCGCACATCGCGGAAGCCGAACTTCTGCGCGCCGACCAGGTCGGTGTGTCCCGGGCGCGGCCGGGTGATGTCCGGCTCGTCCTGGCGCCAGTCCCGATTTTGGATCCACAAGGCAATGGGCGCGCCGATCGTTTCGCCGCGGATGACGCCGGAGATGACCTCGGCCCGGTCCTGCTCGATCTGCATCCGGCCGCCCCGGCCGTAGCCCCACTGGCGGCGGGCCAGATCCTGAGCGATGTCATCCTCGGAGAGCGGCAGCCCGGCCGGCAGGCCCTCCAGGATGGCCACCAGGGCGCGCCCGTGGGATTCCCCCGCCGTCAGGAACCGCAGCATCGTGCCGTCATTATACGGCTCCCCCGACAGGCCGAGCGAGGCGGCGCGGAGAATCTGCCGCACATGCGACTGCGCCCCGCGGCTCGCGTGCTCTACGCGCTCGGCGGCTTCGGATCCGCGCTGCTGCAGCAGACCGTCCTGCTGTGGGTCTTCTTCTTCTACGCCCCACCGCCTGGGCAGCTGCACCCCGCCCGCGCCACCCCGGGCATGGTCGGCCTGGCGATGGCGGCCGGCCGGATCGTGGACGCGCTGGCCGATCCGCTCGTGGCCCACTGGAGCGACAGCCTGCGCAGCCGCTGGGGGCGCCGCCGCCCGTTCATTCTCGTGGCCTCACCCCTGCTGGCCGTCTGCTTCGTCCTCCTCTGGCGGCCGCCCGACGCCCGGATCTCCACCGCCAACGCCCTCTACCTGGCCGTCACGCTGGGGGTGTTCTTCTTCCTGTACACCATGGTCCTCAACCCCTACACCGCCCTGTTGCCGGAGGTGACGGCAGGTGGGCGTGGGCGCGTGGCCACGACTTCGCTGCAGGCGGCCTTCAACCTGGCCGGCCTCGGCGCCGCCTTCGTCGGCTCCTCCTGGCTTTCCACCCGGTTCGGCTTTTCGACGATGGGCCTCATCCTGGCGCCCTTCGGTCTAGCCGCGCTGCTGACCTCCTCTCTGACCGTGCGGGAGAGAATACCCACGGCACCCCCTCAGCCGATCCGGGCGACGGTGCGTAGTGTCTTCAACGACCCGCGCTTCCGCGTCTTCATTCCCGCCATCGCCACCGTCTGGTTCGGCCTGAGCATGGTGCAACTTTCTCTGGCTCTGATCGTGACGGTGCTGATGGGGCTGCCGCAGTCCGCCATCGCGCTGTTCCTCGGCCTCACCCTGGGCACGACCGTGGTCTCGCTACCCTTCGCCGCGCGCCTGATCCGGCGCTGGGGCGGACGGCGCACGATCCTGGGAGCGATGACCCTCCTCGCTGCGGAACTCCCTCTGGCGGCGACGATCGGCCGCTGGCCCGTGCCGTTGAGTCCGGCCGTCGAGGGCGGGCTCATCCTGATGCTCGCCGGCCCCGCGATCGGCGCGATGTTCATCCTGCCCAACGCGCTGCTGGCCGAGATCGCCGAGGATCACGGGCGCCGCGGTGGGATACGTGTCGAGGGGATGTTCTTCGCCTTCCAGGGGCTGATCTTCAATGGGACGACGAGCCTCTCTGCGGCCACCCTGGGCGGGCTCCTCCAGTGGCTCGGCCAGGCGCCGCCGGACGCGTGGGGGCTGCGCGCCGCGCTGCTGACTGCCGCGGTCTCCACAGCAGCGGGAGCATTGATCTTCACGCGGTATCCGGCGAGCGATCGCCCGCCGTCGCGGCGGCGGCTCTAGCGGTGAGTGGATCTGTGTCGTTCCAGTACTACGCCCGCCGGCGGTTGGCCAGGTAGAGGCGGTAGAGGCGGCTGACGGTGTGGTGTGTACGGAAGTGCCGGGACTGCTCCGGGCGCAGGCTGCCGGAGAAGGTTATGGGAACGTGCAGCAGTTCGTGGATCAACACGCGGTCCTGCTCGGCGCGGGAGAGCCGGTCGAAGGCGGGGATCATCACTTCGACGACATAGAGCGCCGGCAGACGGAGCGCCTGCTGGAAGATCGGCGACAGGCCCCAGATGCGCGCCAGCGCGTTGGCTCGGGAGCCATAGGTGCGGACGGCGACGAGGCGCCGTGGATCGACGTGCCGGAACCCCACGGCCCGGGCGATGCGCACCAGCCGCCGCCGAATGTCCGCTGCCTGTTCCCAGCGCAGGCCGGCGGTGCCGGAGGTCTTGGGCTTAGGCGGACGCCTTCTCACGGGCATGGCGCGCCATCGCCGCCATCAGGCGGATCTGTCCCAGGTGGTAGGCCAGGTGCTGCAGCGCGTGCAGCAGGGCGAACGCCTTTGTCGTCTGCACCGTCCCCCGCGCCCGCTCCGCCTGTACCGGGGCCTGCAGCTCCGCCGCGCGGAGGCCCGTCAGCACCCGCTCGGTGGCCGCCTGCGCCTCCCGCAGTGTCCGCACCAGCCCCTGCTTCGCCAGGGGCTCGCGCCCAAACTCCGCATCGCGGTTGCGTTCCCGCGACCCGCCGCCGGCCACGCCGCTGATCCAGAAATTCTCCGCGGCGGCCATGTGGCGCAGGAGGATGCCGATCGTGTTCTGCAGCCCCGGAAAGGTCCGGTTGATGTCCGCGTCGTCCAGTTGCTCCACCACTTTGACGAGTTGCCCCCGCAGATCTTCGATCACTTCGTGAATCACAGCCACCTCTGGGTCCACCGCGTCCTCCGGTTGCGCCCCGCTACGCGCTGAGGGCGATCTCCAGCCTCCGGTTGATCTTCCCTTTGTTCTCCGTCTTCACCACGCGCAGCGTGCCGATCTCACGGGTGGTGCGCACGTGCGTGCCGCCGTCGGCCTGGGCGTCGAACCCCGCGATCTCCACCACGCGGATCGTCGTCAGGTGCGCCGGCACCAGGTTCTTCGCCGTGCGCACCAAGTCGTGCCGCTCGAACTCCTCGCGGCTGACGAAACGAACCAGGATGTCGCGCCCCTCCTGGATCACCCGGTTCGCCTCGCGTTCAATCGCCGCCACGCGCTCGGGGTTGAGGTCTTCCAGCGCGAAGTCCATCCGCGCCCGGTCGGAATAGATTTGCCCGCCGGTGACCGTCGCGCCGAAGAGATGGTAGACGACGCCGCTTAATACGTGCACCGCGGTGTGGTGGCGCATCACGCCGTACCGGTGGGGCCAGTCCAGCACGGCAGTTACCGGCGCGCCCGCGGGCGGCGGCGCCCCGTCGACCTCGTGCCAGAGGCGGTCTCCCTCGCGGCGGTGCCCGACCACGGCGACTTCGCCGCCGGGCCAGCGCACCCACCCCCGGTCCGGCGGCAGCCCGCCGCTTCCGGGGTAAAAGAGCGTCTCCCGCAGCACCAGGGCGTTCCCGGCGGCCTCGACGACCGCGGTCTCCACCTCCGCGGCGTAGGCGTCGTCCAGATAGAGCAGGCCGCCGTCCCCGCCGCTCATTTGCTCACCACCCGGTAGATCACGTCGCGTTCCCACGTCCCGTGCTGCGTCGCCGGCAGGTGTTCTAGTTGAAAGAGGCGCAGGTCGCCGATCATCGGCCCCGGCTCCGGGCGCCGGTCCAGGTCGGTGCGGAAGTGGAAGTAGAGATGCCAGTTGGTGCCGGGCACCGATTCGACTTCCATCAGCTCCACGTATTCCGGCTCCACCCCGGTCTGCTCCTTGAGCAGGCGCCGCGCCGCGGCCTCCGGATGCTCGCCGTGGCGCAACGGGCCCCCGGGCAGCCGCCAGCCGCGATCTTCAGCGGCGTCCTTCACCAGCAGCACCGCGCTGTCCGCCAGGACCACGATGTCGCCGATGAGCGTGTGAATATCGCAGCGCGTTTCGGCCATCGCGGAATCCCGTTTGCCCTCAGAGGGATTTCTCCACCACGACCATCCCGTCGGGACACCACGAGTGGGCCCGGCGCTCCATGCGGACACCCCGCAAAGACTGCTCATCCGGCGCGAAGAGCACCACCCGCCGCGCGCCGCGCTCCCGCCCGCGGGCGGCGACCGCGCCGACGAGAGCCGGTATCACCGTCGCGCTTCCGTCCAACAGTGCGATCACCACCGTAGTGCCGCGCACAGTGAAGAAGGCCACACCCTCCACCGATTCCCCCGCCCGCAGCACGCGGCGATCTTTCACCAGGCCCTGGACCAACGGCGGCAGCAGCGTGCGAAACCGCCAGCCCAGCGGCACCAGGTTCTGCCAGGCGTGCAGCGTCTCTCCCGCGCGCAGCCACGCGGCGATCGCCGCCACGTCACCCGCGTCCGCGTCCCGCACCAGGGCATCGTAGGGCACGTCGATCGGGCCTTCCGCGATCGCCATCTCCTGGACGATCGCCCGGGCGAAGGGGCGAAAGCCCGCCCGCTCCGCCACCGCCTGCGCCGCGTATTCGTGGGCGGGGATGGCGGTGCGCGCGGTCGCGGCACCGAACCGCTTCGCCAGCGCTTCTCCCTCCGCCACCAGCCGGCGACCGATGCCGGCCCCCTGGCGGTCGGCCCGCACGCGCAGCCCCTCCAGCCAGGCTTCCGTCGCGCTCACCAGGGCGACATGCAGCGCACCGATCACCGTGCCGTCCTCTTCCACCAGCACCTGATGCGCCGGTTCCTCCGCCCACGCGTCCCACTCCGCAGGCAGCGCCGCGAGGGGATCGAGCGCGGCCCGGTGGCTAGAAAGCGGCAGTGTCTGTACGCGCATACGGAAGAGAAACCCGGCCCCCCGCGCCCGGATTCCGCCGGCGCCCCCGGCCTGCGGCCGGGTTAACTCGCGGCGGGTCGGAGACGGCGGAGGTCGCTGGCCAGCACCTGCAGCAGCAACCAGAAGAACACCAGCGCGGTGGCGTGCCGGTAGAAATTCCGCCCCGCCGCCGAAACACCCTTTGCCTCCATTTTCGCCAGCGCCAGATGGCCACCGTCAAGCGGCATCAGCGGCAGCAGGTTGGCCAGCCCCACGCTGAGGTTAATCTGCGCCGCCAGAAAGCGCAGCGCGGCAGGATGGGCGGCCCGCAGCAGCATCGCCGTGGCGCCGACCACGCCGGAGAGCTGCACGCGCGGGGGGCGCGGGCCGACCAGGCTGTTCACCGTTTCCGGAGTGATCCGCGGCGGCAGCAGTAGCAGGCCCAGCAGCAGGTTGGCGAAGGGGCCGGCCAGCAACACCGGTACGCGCCGTTCCGGCGGGAGGTCCTCCACGTCGATGGCGGCGAAGCCGCCCACGAGCAGTGGCCGCAGGCTGAGGGTGGTGCCGTTGATGCGCCGCGCCAGCAGCCGCGGCCCGAAGCCCACCGCGATCTCCTGCACGCGGCCGCCGACGCGCCACGCCACCAGCGCGTGCGCCAGTTCGTGGATCAGCACGGTGCCGGAGAGAACGGCCAGCGCCCGCAGCCAGCGGCCCCACATGCCGCGCCCTACTCCTCCTTGCTGATCGTGGCCACCGCCGCCAGGCGGTCGCCCGCCGCGAGTTTCTTGACGTGCACCCCCTGCGCCGCGCGGCCCATCAGCGGAATGTCCTTGACCGACGTGCGCAGCACCTCGCCCCGGCTGGAGATGATGAGGATCTCGTCGTCCGCGTTCACGGGCCGCACGGCCGCCACCGGCCCCGTGCGCGCCGTCACCTTGAGGGTGATCACGCCCATGCCGCCGCGGTGCTTCAGCGGATACTGGGCGAACCGCGTCCGCTTCCCGAAGCCGTGCTCCGTCAGCGTCAGCAGTGCCTCGCCTTCCCGCGTGTCGGCGAGCCCCACGACCCCGTCCCCGGAGCGCGCCCGGATCCCCTTCACGCCGCGCGCGGTGCGCCCCATCTCCCGCACCTGGCCGGCCTGGAAGCGGATCGCCCGCCCCATCCGGGTGGCCAGCACGACCTCCGTGTCCGCCTGGATGAAGCGGACGCCGACCAGTTCGTCCGCGCCCTCGAAGGTGATGGCGAAGATCCCGGCGCGTTTGGCGTTGATGAATTCCATCAAGCCGGTCTTCTTCACGTAGCCGCGGCGCGTGGCCATGAAGAGGTACCCGTCCTCTTCAAACGAGCGCAGCGGGATAATTGCGGTGACGTGCTCCCCCTGCGCGACGGTAATGAGGTTGACCAGAGCCAGCCCGCGCGCGGTCCGCCCGGCCTCGGGAACCTCGTGGGCCTTGATCCGGTACACCTTCCCCTTGTTGGTAAAGAACAGGAGGAAGGCGTGGTTGGTGGTCACGATCAAGTGCTGCACCACGTCCTCCTCCTTGGGGGTCGCGCCGACCACGCCCTTGCCGCCGCGCCGCTGCAGGCGGTAGCTCTCCAGCAGCAGGCGTTTGACGTAGTTGTTGCGCGTGAGCGTGATGACGACGTCGACGTCAGGGATGAGGTCCTCTGCCTCGAACGTCTCCGCCTCCCGGCTGACGATCTTTGTGCGCCGCACATCGGCGTAGCGCTCCCTGATCTGTTGCAGCTCGTCGCGGACGGAGGCCATGATCAGCCGCGGCCGCGGGGACTCGGCGTCGGCCAGCATCTCCTTGTAGCGGGCGATGTCCTTGAGGAGGGCCTTGTACTCCTCCTCCACCTTCTCCCGCTCCAGGGCGGTGAGGCGCTGCAACCGCAGGTCGAGAATGGCGTTGGCCTGCACCTCGGAGAGCTTGAACTGCTTCATCAGACCGGCCCGCGCCGCGTCCACGTCCTTGGCTTTGCGGATCAGGGCGATGACCTCGTCGAGGAACTTCAGGGCGGTCTTCAGGCCCTCCAGGATGTGCGCCCGCTGCTCCGCCTTCGCCAGGTCGAAGCGGGTGCGGCGGATGACCACGACGCGCCGGTGCGCCAGGTAATGCTCGAGCAAGGCCCTCAGTGTGAGGACCTTCGGTACGCCGTCCACCAGGGCCAGCATGATGGCGCCGAAGGTGGTCTGCAGCTGCGTGTGCTTGAAGAGCTGGTTGCGCACGATCTGGGGGTTGACGTCGCGCCGCAGTTCCATGACGATGCGCATCCCCCGGCGGTCGGACTCGTCCCGCAGGTCGGTGACGCCGTTCAGTTTGCGCTGCCGCACCAGGTCGGCGATGCGCTGGATCAGCGCCGCCTTGTTCACCATGAAGGGCAACTCGGTGACGATGATCGCCGTCTTCCCGCCGCGGAGCTCTTCGATCTCCACCTTCGCCCGCACGGTCATGCTGCCGCGGCCGGTGGTGTAGGCCTGCTTGATCCCGTCGCGCCCCAGGATCAGCCCGCCGGTGGGGAAATCCGGACCCTTGACGATCTTCAGCAAATCCTCCGCCGGCAGCTCAGGGGTGTCGATCAGCGCCACCAGCCCGTCCACGATCTCCCCCAGGTTGTGCGGCGGAATGTTCGTCGCCATGCCCACGGCGATGCCGCTGGCCCCGTTCATCAGCAGGCTGGGGATGCGCGCCGGCAGGGCGACCGGCTCGCGCATCGACTCGTCGAAGTTGGGGACGAAGTCCACCGTCTCTTTGTCGATGTCCGCCAGCATCTCCATCGCCAGGCGGGAGAGCCGGGCCTCGGTGTTGTGGTTGACGAAGCCGTTCGCCACAAATGAGTGGCAATCGCTGTCGACGCGCACCGAGTACACTGGCTGCTCGCCAGCGTTCTCGACGCCGACCACTTCTTCAAAGAGGTACCCGGCGCGCACAATCTGCTCGATCCGCGCGACCTCAACCTCCGGCAGGACCTGCACCAGCCGTGGCGGTGCCTGTACCAGGCGTGCCGGGCGGTCGAAATTGTGCTTGGCCAGCCACTCCCGCTGACCGCGCGCCGCGTGCCGCCGGACGAATCCCGCGACGTACGGCACAAAGTCGGTCTGCGAGAACCCTTTCCCCGTGTGGGCGGCCAGCACGCAGCGCAGCGCCTGCCGCTTGGCTTCAGACAAGAAGCCGATCTTCTCCGCAAACCGCTCCAGGTTGTCCTTACCAACGATCAACAACCGGAAGGTCCCGCGCTCACGTTCCTCGTTGATAGCGCAGACGATCCCAAAGCGTAGCAGCACCGTCTGCACCTGCCGCAGACACTTCCGGTTTTTCGCCGAGAGGCTCACGCGCAAAAGGCTGCGACCGGACCGCTCGACCGCACCGTCTCCCTCAAACAAGCCTCGCAAGAAAGCCGCCACCACGGCTTGCGGTGATCTCAGGAGCGCTTCCGGCATCTCCCGTTCAGCCGATTTCCCGCTCAGCCCCAACGCCCTCAGGAAGGCAATGACTTGCACACTGACTACCTGCATCTGCCAGAACGGCTTCTTCCCGTAACTCGTCGGCTCCCGAAGGAACTCATGCAGGCGGCAGGACGGGAAGACGCGGCGCCACGTTGCCCGGAATGCCTCCGCAAAATCGCCAACGGTGTTCGTAAACTCGACCGCTTGCTTCCGGAAGGTTCCCTCGGCAAGCAGCGCGCCCAGAAGAACGGCAAGGTCTGTCGTGAGACGCACAGGGAGTTCGTGCTGTTCCACTCTAGAGCCAGCCGGAACCACCGGATGGTAAGGCCGCAGATCCACGGGTTCGTCGGGCCAGAGCGCCTCGCTTCTGTCCATCACGACCCAGTCACCCGCCCGGATTTGCGCCAGGGTCTTCCAGACGAGTGTCGTGCGCCCTTCGGCGTCGGCCACACATGTCAGGAGTGGGTGGTTAGTCGTGCCTGTTACCTCATACCCATGCCGCGTGCGTACGCGCAGGGTCGGGAACGCGCCGCAGTCAAACCACTTGCTGGCGGAGTGCACCCGCCCATCCCGCGAAAGCACCCTCATTGTGATGTCTTCTTGCCCTGGGGAGGACAGGTGGTCGATCCGGACCAATCCTCTGTCTGTGACCGCCAGCGTGTCCCCTGTGACACAATACCTCATCGCGCCTGCGGGATCACCATCGACGGATCCGAAGTTCCCCTGCGGGTCGATCAGCGGGTAGCGGAAGGACCAGTCCTGCGCCATCCGCACCAGGGATTCGTAGATGGGCACGTCGCCGTGCGGGTGGTAGCGCCCCATGACGTCCCCGACGATGCGCGCGCTCTTCTTGTGCGGACTGTCCGGGCGCACCCCGAGTTCGGACATGCCGTAGAGGATACGCCGCTGCACCGGCTTCAACCCGTCGCGCACGTCCGGCAAGGCCCGGCTGACGATGACCGACATGGCGTAGTCGAGGTAGGAGGTCTTCATCTCCGTCTCGATCGCCTGCGAGATGATGCGTTCCTCGAGAGCCATCCGCCCACCTCATGCCGCGCGAATACCGTCGTGGACGCCCGTCGGGCGTCCACGGGAACATCTTACGCGACGCCGACCATCAAATGTCCAGGTTGCGGACTTCGCGGGCGTACTGCACGATGAACTGCCGGCGCGGTTCGACCTCTTCGCCCATCAGTGTGGAGAAGATCCGCTCCGCCTCCTCTGCCTCGGTAATCTCCACGCGCTTCAGCGTCCGCGTCTTCGGGTCCATCGTCGTCTCCCAGAGTTGCTCCGGGTTCATCTCGGACAGGCCCTTATAACGCTGGATCTCCACCTTCTGCCCACGGGCCTCCAACTCGCGAACGACGATCTGCCGCTCTTCGTCCGCGTAGGCATACTTCCGTTCCTTGCCCGCCTTGATCAGGTAGAGCGGCGGCTGGGCGATGTAGATCTTGCCGCGCTCGATCAGTGGGCGCGTGTAGCGGTAGAAGAAAGTGAGCAACAGGGTCCGGATGTGCGACCCGTCCACGTCCGCGTCCGCCATGATGATGACCTTGTCGTAGCGCCGCTTGCTCAGGTCGAAGTCGCTCGCGATCCCGGTGCCCAGCGCCGTGATGATGGCGCGGACTTCCTCATGGTTGAGCATTTTGTCCAGGCGCGCCTTCTCCACGTTCAGGATCTTGCCCTGGATGGGTAGGATGGCCTGGAACTGCCGGTCGCGCCCCTGCTTGGCTGAGCCGCCGGCGGACTCGCCCTCCACGATGAAGAGCTCGGCGTGCTCCGCGTCCCGCTCCACGCAGTCCGCCAGTTTGCCCGGCAAGGTGGAGATATCCAGCGCGTTCTTGCGCCGCACCAGATCCCGGGCCTGCTTGGCCGCCTCGCGCGCCCGCGCCGCCGTCAGCGCCTTGTTGATGATCCG
>Ga0209108_10002644_pt1 | contig 10206 bp, 10 predicted proteins | sample Rifsed10ft1_FD_184003 | JGI IMG/M metagenome (GOLD analysis project Ga0209108, IMG submission 184003) | Soil microbial communities from Rifle, Colorado, USA - sediment 10ft 1 (version 2) | ecosystem: Environmental > Terrestrial > Deep subsurface > Rock core/Sediment | place: Rifle, Colorado...
GCTGCGGTCGGTCGCGTCGGATGCTATGTTCTGGAGCAGGCGATTAACGTCGCTGCGACGGTCACCACAATCGAACAGATTCGAAATTCCAATTGCAGCCCTGAGCGGATAGGACTCGCGACTGCCGCCGTCTCGGCCAGGAAGTCCGGCCGCTTCCGGGCATCGAGCCGGGCCTGGCGCTCTGCCCGTGCCGCCAGGATCTCCATGCGTCGGCCGCGGAACTCCCGTTCCAGGGCCGCGACGAAGGCGAGGGCGTCGGCGGTCAGGACGCGCTCCGATGCCCCCGGGACGCCCGGGCCGATAAGGCGGATCCCGATCATTCCTGGCCCTCGCTCCGGCGGATCGTCGCCTCGATGAGTCCGTGCGGCTCGTCCGTCGCGACGTAGACCTCGCGATCGTTCTCGAGACCGAACGGGGAGAGATCGTACGCCCAGTGGTGGAGGTTCGGCATCGTCATCGAGATCTCGTCGAGCGCGGGCTCGGCCTCGAGGATCGCCTTGCCGATGATCCAGATCGAGGCCTGGACCGACGGGCTGAAATGCTCCGCGAAGACGTCGCGGAAGGTCGCCAGGACCCTGACCCACGCCGCGTCCCAGTCGTGGCGACCGACGCCGTAGCGCCAGGTGGCGCTGACCTTCGTCGCCATGATCCGATCGTCGGTCTCGGCCAGCGTCGTGTACCGGTCGCGCGGGAAGCCGGCGAATGCGCTCTTTGCCGTCTTCATGACGGCCATGTCCTCGACGCCGGCGTCAACGGCCACCGCGTCCCGCGTCGCGGTCACGACCGCGGTGCGGTTCATCCCGCCGGTACGAAGGAAGGCATCCGCCGCGGGCCCGCCGCTCGTCGCGATCGGATCCCACCGGTGCTCGGCCAGCCAGACCGTCGATCGGGCCACCTGGGGGAAGCCCAGGAAGTGCTCGGCGAGAGCCCAGCCGTACTCCTCGAGCGCGCCGCCGAGATGATCCCTGGCGATGACGTAGCAGGTGTTCTTCATCGTGTCGGTGGCGACGACGTGGCTGTTGTCGCCGGCCGTGTGGGCTTCGTCGAAGTCACCCTCGAGGGCGACCCGGACGACGACATCGCGGACGACGTGCCGGCCATCGGATCCCCGGTGGACCCGCACGACATGGACCCGGGCCTTGCCGTAGCGGGTCGATCTCAACTCGATCATGGCGTCGCCTCTGACAGCTTCCGTTGACGATCGGCGGCGATGGCGACGACCGCCCGGAGGGCGCGCTCGCGCTCCGCCTCCCGGTCCGCCCGAAGCGCGGCTCGCATCTCGGTGACGAGCTCCGCGCGTGGCCGGCCCGCGACGTGGACGCAGTATCGGAACCCGAACCGGGCCTCGTAGGCGTCGTTCAATCGGCCGAGCTCGTCGTTCGAGTCTGCCGCCTCGCGGTCATAGCCCTGCTCGATGAAGCTCATCGTGGACACGGTGGCAGGCGGGGCGCCAAGGCGCGGATGGGCGTCGATGAGCTCGATCTGCTCGTCCTCGGGCATCGCCAGGGCGATCGACTCCGCCCGCCTGAACAGCGCGGGCCAGGAGCCGAACGGGCGCTCGGCGACGAGACGGCCCAGGAAGCGCGACGCCCCCTCGAACAGCGACGCGAGCGCGGCGGTCGCCTTCTCCGCCGGCATCGCATCGAGCTCCGCGACGCTCTCGGTCGTCGCCACCTGGTCCGAACCCCGAACAACGCTCATGGGGCGAGCGCCATGCGGAGACTCATGCCGGGGCGGGACCTCACGGTTTCAGCTGCCGCGGTAGGTCGTGGCACCGAAGGGCGCCAGCAGCAACGGCACGTGATAGCTCCGGCTCGTGTCGTCGACCCGGAAGTCGACCGCCACGCGGGTGAAGAACGTCCAGCGCTCCGGATCGATCGTGAACTCGAGGCGATAGGCGCCAGGCTGGAGTGGCCGCTCGAGGAGGTCGGCCACCCGTCCGTCGCCATCGGTCATCGTCTGGGTCATCCGGCCGGGCTTGCCATCCTCCGTGTCGATCCGATAGAGCGTCACGACCACACTCGCCGCGGGCCGTCCGGAGCCGGTGTCCAGCACGTGGGTGGAGATCGTCGGCTGTCCGTCGGCCACATTGTCCTCCGTCCTGCGGTCGAGTCCGCTCATCGTGCCGGTCATGCCCCGCGCTATCCTGCCGGGCATGCCCGATCTGTCGATCCGCGTCGGCGACCTCCACTTTAGCGCGAGCTGGGAGGCCGCCGCACCGACGACGGTGGAGGCGATCCGTCACTGGTTGCCGATCAGGAGCAAGCTCATCCACTGCCGCTGGAGCGGCGAGTCGACGTGGATCCCCTTCGGCGATGCGCGCCCTGGCATCGACTACGAGAACCACACGAGCCACCCCGCGCCCGGCATGCTCGCCATCTACCCCGGCGGCATCAGCGAATGCGAGATCTTCTTCCCGTACGGCGCGACGTCGTGCTCGTCGAAGGTCGGCCCGCTGGCCGCCAACCACTTCGCCACGATCGAGCCGGACGAAGGGTGGGCCGCCCGCCTCCGCGAGGTCGGCCGGCGCTGCCTCTGGGAGGGCGCCCAGGACATCGAGATCGCCGAGCCCGCCTGACCGACCGCTGCGATGACCGATCTCCTCATCCGCGGCGGGACCGTCGTCACCGTGGACGGATCCCGACGTGCCGACGTTGCCGTCGACGGTGGTCGGATCGTCGACGTCGGGCCGGGCCTCGGCGAGCGTGCGGCGAACGACGCGCGGGAGACCGTCGACGCGACCGGCCTCCTGGTCCTGCCCGGCTGCATCGACGTCCACACACATGTCCGGGTCCCGACCGACGCGGAGCCCGACCGCTTCTTCCAGGATTCGGTGGCGGCGGCGTTCGGCGGCACGACGACGTTCCTCGTCTTCAACACCCCCTCGACGGGCGGAGCGACCGCCGTCAGCACGTCGCTGCGGAGAAACCTCGCGAGCTGGCGCTCGCTGACCGACAGCGAATCGGCCATCGATTACGGGGTGTCCCTCGTCGTCATGGGCCAGATCGAGGATCCCGTGGCCGAGATCCCGGCGATCGTCGAGGCGGGCGTGCCGACGGCCAAGGCCTTCATGGTCTACGACTTCCGGCTGCCCGATCGGACGCTCCTTCTGACGATGCGGGCGATGGCGCGGGCCGGCGGCATGCTCCAGGTCCACTGCGAGGACCCGGTCCTCATCGACGCCGCCGTCGAGGCTGCCCTCGCCCGCGGCGACACAGCGCCACCGTTCCACGCCGTGACGCGGTCGCGCGAGGCGGAGGCCGTGGCGACCCACCGGGCGATGGAGTTCGCCCGCGCGGCGGACGCGCCCGCCCACGTCGTCCACCTCTCGTGCGCGGCCGCCCTCGATGAAGTCCGCCGTGCGAAGGCGGCCGGCATCCGTGCCCATGCCGAGACGTGCCCCCACTACCTGACCCTGACCGAGTCGCGCTACGAGGATCCCGATCCCGCCCGAGTCATCGGCGCCGTGATCAGCCCGCCTCTCCGCTCGGCGACCGATCGCGATGCGATGTGGGCCGGGCTGGCCGACGGGACGCTCGACCTCGTCGCGACCGACCACGTCCCCGACCGCCTCGACCGGGAGAAGGTCCTCCCCGCCCCGCCGTTCGACCAGATCAGCAACGGCGCGCCGGGCATCGAGACGCTCCTCACGCTCGTCTACGGCCATGGCGTCGCGAAGGGACGCCTCACGCTCGAGCGGATGGTCGACCTCTTGGCCACGACCCCTGCCCGACTGTTCGGTCTTGGCTCGAAGGGCTCGATCGAGCCCGGCAAGGACGCCGACGTCGTCCTCTTCGATCCATCGACTCACCGGACGATCCGGGCGACCGATCTCCACCACACGAGCGACTACACGGCCTACGAGGGTCTCGACGTCGACGGCGCCGTCCGCTCGGTGTTCGTCCGGGGCCGCCTCGTCGTCCGCGACGGCGCCTTCGTCGGCCAGCGAGGCTTCGGCCGCTTCGTGGAGCGTCGACTCGATTCGTAGCATCCGAACCGCAGGACGCGCCTCCGGGGCACGCTATCCGACGGAACTGCTCTGGAACCCGCCATGCGCGCGCACGGAGCGCGTCACGCGGCTGCGAGGCGTCGATTCGGGCGGGCCAAGCGGCTACGGGCCTCACGGGGTCAGGCCGTCGCTCGTAGCGTGCCGGGGAAGCGCGTACTGGAAGAACCGCGCCGCGACGGACGACGGGCCGCGGACAGATCTTTAGTCGAAGATGCCGAGCGGGCAGTGGGCGGTCACGACGAAGTTCGGCATGTCGACGATCTCGCTGATCCGAAGGTCCACGGCCACGCTGCAGAGCAGGTACGCCTGGATCGGTGACAGGCTGTGCTCGCGGCCGAGCCAGTCGATCATCCGCCTGAGGGCGTCGCGGGCGGCGACGATGAGGTCCGGCCCGATGCCATCGGTGGCGTAGCGGAGGCCGTTGCGGAGCTCGGCGTTCGGGTCGGGGGCGGCGATGAACTCCGGGCCCGACACGTGGACGTCCTTGCGGACGGCGAGGCGGACGAGCGCCCGCATCGGCGTTTCGATGGCGGTGCCGCAGACCTCGCCATCGCCCTGCGTCGCGTGCCCGTCACCGATCGAGAAGTTGGCACCCGGAACGAAGACCGGCAGGAACAGGGTCGAGCCGGCGACGAGGTGCCGGGTGTCCATGTTGCCGCCATGGAGATCCGGCGGGATCGTGCTCAGTGGACCGGCGAGGGGCGCGACGCCCATCTCGCCGCAGAAGGGCGCCAGGGGGACGTGGATCCCGGGCCAGTACTCCGCTCGACCGGTCGCGCCCGGCACGGCCGTCACCTTGTAGAACGGGTCGGGGAAGTCATCGGCGAGCAGACCGAAGCCCGGGATGCTGGCGGTCCAGCCCCAGTCGCCCGGCGCGAGCTCCAGGATGTCGATCTGGAGGGAATCGCCGGGCTCCGCCCCGGTGACCTCGATCGGGCCGTTGACCTGGTCGACCCGGTCGAAGTCGAGGTTCGCGAGGTCGGCGGTCGTCGACTCCGCCGTCAGTTGCCCGAACGACGCATCGATGCAATCGAACTCCACGATGGCGCCCGACTCCACGGTCCCGACCGGCGGGATCGCCGGATCCCAGGCCAGATGGTTCTGCTCGCGGGCGACGTGGATGGTCGGGGTGTGAAGCGCGCTCACTCACTCCTCCCGTGGTCGGCGGCCCCCGCGGGAACGTGCCCACGAGGGCCGCTGGTCTCACACGTTGGTTCTGCTAGGCGGACGCCTCCCCCGCCATGTCGCTCTCGGTCTCGCCCATCGCCTGGCCGACCCGCCCGATCGCCTCGCGGCGGCTCGTCCAGAGATACAGGCCGATGACGATCCCGACGACCATCCAGGCGGCCACGAACAGCGGGGCGTACGAGTACGGCGCGGTCAGGGCCGAGAGCTCGAGATCGATGATCGGGATCGTGACACCGCCGATCGTCGAGATGAACGCCGGGATCATGAGGATCACCCCGACCACCGGCACGACGACGTGCTTGACGATGTTGAACTCGTCACGTCGCTCACGCAGGTAGAACCCGATCACGGCCACGTTCACAGCGATGTACATCCCGGCGAATAGCAGACCGAGCGCATAGCCGAGCACGAAGTACGTGTTCAGCGGGCCCGGTGTCTCGGGATAGGAAGACGCCAGCCACAGGCTGAGGGCGACCGCGATGACGATCCCCAGGATCCCCTGGAAATGGACCGCCGTGGCGGGGGTCCGGTGCGTCGGATGCACGGACCCGAAGGCCGCCGGCAGGAGCCGTGAGCGGCCCAGCGAGAAGATGGCCCGGGTCGATGCGTTCGCGCCCGAGTTGGCGTTGGCGAGACAGCTGTTGAGGATGGCGAAGACGACAAGCAGGCTGCCGATGCCCGGCAGGACCTCGCTGGCCATGCCGCCCCACGGGTTGCCCTCGTTGGCAGAGATGAAGTCGGCCATGTTGGCTGGGCCGAAGTAGACGGTGGCCGCGTAGTAGCTGAAGACATAGAACAGGCCGATGAGGATGGCCGACCACAGGACCGCCTGACGGATGGTCCTCTTGGGGTCGCGCGTCTCCTCGGCCAGGGGGGCGGCCGCCTCGAAGCCGACGAAGGCCAGGAGGCAGAAAACCATGCCCTGGAGCGCCGGCTGGATGCCGGCGTCGCCCGGGATGAACACCGATAGGGTGTTGTCGGCGTTGAGCACCAGCAGCACGGACACGAACAGGAAGATGCTGATCTCGATGAGCCCGAGGACCACGCCCGTCCGGGTCGAGAAGCTGATCCCGCGATAGGTGAGGTACCAGACGATCCCGGCGCTCAGGACGGCGATCGGGAGCCAGAGCAGGTCGTTCGAGAACCCGGTCAGCTCGGTGACCAGGGCCGCACCATAGAAACCGAAGGCCGCGAACAGGACGGGCGGCACGATCGGCTCGGCCAGCAGGAAGGCCCAGGCCATCAGCCAACCGGCATACGAGCCCAGACCGCGGCCGACGTAGGTGTACATGCCGCCCGCCGACGGCAGGTGGCGCGCCAGCTCGCCGATCCCGTAGGCGGTGAACAGCACGGCGATCATCGCCAGCAGCACGGCCAGCGGCGTGATCCCGCCGGCGAGGCTCGTAGCGAAGCCGATCGATAGGGCGACGGCGACCGCCGGCGCCATGTGGGTGATGGACTGGAACAGCACCTCTGTCAGGCCGATCGCGTTGCGTTCCAGCCCCTGTGACTGCGAGGCCATCGGATCCTCCCTCCGACCCGCCCTCATGGGTTGAACGCTCCTCAAGCGCACGGGTCGGCTGCATACTAGGCAGCCAACGACGCGAGGGGAAGAGGGATCCGCAACGGGAGGCTGCGTGAGCGACGCGGAGGCGGCACGCGAACGCCTGGAGGCGATCGGGGCGCGCTACCTCTGGATCGGCTACCACGACTACGCCGGCCTGGCCCGGGCCAAGGCCGTCGGACCCGACCGGCTCGACGATGCACTCGCTCACGGCGTCGGCTGGGCGAAGGCGAACTGGGATCTCGCCATCACCGACCACCAGGTGCCGGATCCGCTGTTCGCGGCGGACTCGGGCGACTTCCGCCTCGTGCCCGACCCCGCCTCGATCCGCCCGCTTCCGCACCGCGAGGGCGCGGCTCTCGCCTATGGCTGGCTGACAGAACCGGACGGGACCCCCTGGGAGGGCGACCCGCGCCGTCGCCTGGCGGCGGCGGAGGACGCACTTGCGTCTCGCGGGCTTTCGGTCGGCGTTGGGATCGAGGCCGAGTTCTATGTCGCACGGCCGTCGGCGGACGGATCGTTCGAGCCCGACGACCACGGTCGGATGTTCAGCCAGGCCGAGCTCGACGCCCGCTGGTGGCTCCTCGAGACGGTGCTCGAGGGGCTCGCGACCATGGGCATCGCCGTCCACCAGATCGCCAAGGAGTACGGCCAGGGCCAGTACGAGCTGTCGCTGCTGCCGACCGGCGCCCTGCCGGCCGTCGACGCCTTCCTGGCCGCCCGCGACCTCATCAAGGCCCTCGCCCGCGATGAGGGCATCGTGGCCACCTTCATGCCCAAGCCGCACGAGGACTATCCGGGCTGCGGGTTGCATGTCCACCTGAGCCTCACGGACGCGAGCGGTGGCGACCCGCTGGTCGACCCGCGGGATCCGGCGGGCATGTCTGCGGCCGGCCTGGCCGCGATCGCCGGCCTGCTGACGCATGCGGCCGGTCAGACGGCCCTCGGCTCACCCACGCCGAACAGCTTCAAGCGCCTGCTGCCCGGTTCATGGGCGCCGGCCCACGCGATGTGGGCGGTCGGCAATCGGGCGGCTCTCATCAGGATCCCTGCGCCGGGGGCCGGCCGACATCTCGAGTACCGCTCGGGCGACATGAGCGCCAACCTCTACCTCCACCTCGCCGGCCTCCTGGCCGCGATCGCGGACGGGCTGGATCACCAGGCGCAAGCACCGTCACCCGTCCAGGTCGACGTTGGTCACCTGTCCGACGGGGAGGCGGCCGCGCTCGGTGCTCCACGGCTGCCATATCGGCTCGATGTAGCCCTCGACGCCCTCGAGGCCGATGTCGTCCTGTGTGAGGCGATGGGCCCGACCGTCGTGCCACACTACCTGGCCGTGAAGCGCTTCGAGTGGGCAAGCTACCTTGCGGAGTCCGGCCTCGGCGCGGATGACGTTCGCGTGTCCGAGTGGGAGCGAGCGACGTACCTCGAGCACGTTTGATGGCCGTCGGGTCGCAGCCCGCCGCCCGCGCCGTTCCGGGCGGTCTGCCGCCACGGCGGGTGGCGGAGGCGCTGTTCCCGGACGTCCCGATCCACTACGTCGACCGGTTCGAGGCGATGGCCGACCTGCTCGACTCGTTTTCGGATCAGCGGCCGGCCACCTGCGGCGCCTACGTCGCACGCTACCTTCTGACGCCCCTCGGCCATCCCGTCCACGAAGGGGTGTCGACGACCCGGGAGGACTACCTGGCTCTCCTGGCCGGAACGGTGGTCGAGGCGTACGAGGATGCCCCCGCCGAGGCGGTCCGAGCGGAGGTCCGGCGCCTCGGCATCACCGATGGCGAGGCGGTCGATCGCTACGGGGAGGCCTACTACGCCTGGCCGCTGCGCGCCTCGGCGGACCCTGCCGTTGCGGGCACGAGCCCGACCGGGACGGCGCGGATCATCGCCGCGGCATCTGACGGCGTGCTCGCGACCCTGCCCCTCCCCGCCAGGGATGCATCGGGCGCGATCCGGCTGACCGAGAAGGCCTGGAACGGCGTGCTCGATCTCTTCGACGATCGGCTGGTCGACTGGCGCATCCACCCGATCGCCAATTACGAGTCCGACCAGCTGCTCGATCCGACCAGCGCCGCCTATGGCGCTCCCGCGTTGACCTCACCCGACCCGGCCGCCGCGATCCCGCTCGACCGCTGGGGCGTCGGCCATTTCGCGGGTCTCGGAGCGTTCTGGCGAGCGGCGGACGGCCGCCGGTGGGTCCTCCTCCTGGACACGTTTCGGCACCGCGGGTTCTCGCGCTACGAGCCGCAGCCGGCCGAGCTCCTCCGTCGCGCCCTCGTCCGTGACGATGGTCGCGAGGGCGGGCTCCTCCTCGTGCTCCCGCGCGAACATCTGGACGCCGCCCGGGCGGCCATCGAGGTGACCGGCCTCGACGTCCGGATGTGGGGCAACGGCTCGCTCGAGCCGGAAGGCTGGGCCTGGGAGTACGGCCGCTGACCTATCCGCCAAAATCGCAGTGCGCGCTTCCACGGAGCGTTATCCGACAGCTGACCACCGGGAATCGCGGTACGCGCTTCCAGGGAGTGTTACGTAGCCGCCACGGCGCCGATCGGCGTCTCGACGTGAGCATCGGACCATGCCGAGGCTCGCCGCGCTTCGTTACGTGCCACGGAAGCGCGTAGTGGAAGGACCGCCTCGGCGCCTTGCCGTCGCCGACAGGATCGGCGTCTGTCAGCGGACCAGTCGGCAACATCGACGTTCGATGACGACCGGCCGACGATCACCAGCCTCCGGCGTCGCGGAGGAGACGGGCGAGGACGCGGGTGGCGGCGGCGCGGCGATAGTCGGCGGTCGAGCGGACGTCGTCGATCGGCGAGATCTCGGCGGCGAGAGCTTCCGAGGCACGCGCCGTCGTCGACCGATCGGGTCGGCCGCCCTCGAGGACCGCCTCGGTCGCGGTGGCCCGGATGGGGGTGGCGGCGACCGACCCGAGCGCCACGCGCACGTCACGCCAGGGAGCCCCTGGCTCCGGCTCGGTCCAGGCGAGCGTCATGACGACCTTGCTGATCGCCTGGGCGCGTCGGGTGCCGACCTTGCGGAAGCGCGCCTGACGTCGATCGACGATCGGGAGTCGAACGCGGAGGACGAGCTCATCGTCGGCTAACGACGTTAGTCGATACGCTGGCCAGAACGCCGAGGCGGCCACGGACCGTTCGCCGCGTGCACTCCCCACGATGATCTCCGCGTCGAGCGCGAGGAGGACCGGAAGCGTGTCGCCGGCCGGAGAGGCACTGGCGATGTTGCCACCGATCGTGCCACGGTTCTGGATCTGGGCGGCTCCGATCGTCGCGGCGGCCTCCGCGAGCGCCGCCGCGTGGGAAGCCACCTCGGGCGACCGACGGATGGCCGTGTACGTGGTCAGGGCCCCGATCGTGAGCCGATCACCGGCGACCTCGATGCCACGGAGCGCGTCGAGGGCCCACAGGTCGAGGACGCGGGCCGGCGG
>Ga0209108_10002646_pt1 | contig 10204 bp, 9 predicted proteins | sample Rifsed10ft1_FD_184003 | JGI IMG/M metagenome (GOLD analysis project Ga0209108, IMG submission 184003) | Soil microbial communities from Rifle, Colorado, USA - sediment 10ft 1 (version 2) | ecosystem: Environmental > Terrestrial > Deep subsurface > Rock core/Sediment | place: Rifle, Colorado...
AAAGCGCCGGCCCTCAGAATGACAACAACACGGTCACGGGGTGGGTTCGTGGCGCTGTTTCTCGCGCTGGTCGCGGAGCAGGGCTTTGCGGGAGAGGCGGATCTTATTGCCCTCGATGGCCAGGACCTTGACCATGACCTGGTCGCCGAGCTTGAGTTCGTCGCGGACATCGCGGATGCGGTGTTCGGCGATTTCGCTGATGTGCAGCAGGCCGTCGGTACCCGGGAAGATTTCGACGAAGGCGCCGAAGTCGGCCAGGCGGACGACCTTGCCGAGATAGGTCTTGCCAAGTTCGGCCGAGGCGGTGACCTCGCGGATCATCTGCAGCGCGGCGTCGGCAGCGGTGCCGTTGTTGGCGAAGACGTGGACCTTGCCGTCGTCCATGACGTCAATTTTCACGCCGGTGGCTTCGATAATCGAGCGGATCTTCTTGCCGCCCGGGCCGATGAGGTCGCGAATCTTGTCGGTGGGGATGGAGAGCAGGAACAGGCGCGGGGCGTAGCTGGAGATGGCGGGCCGCGTGGCGTCGAGGGTGCGGGCCATGGTGTCCAGAATCTCCAGGCGGGCCTTGCGGGCCTGGGCCAGGGCTTCGCGCATCATCGGGATGCTGATGCCGCCGACCTTGATGTCCATTTGGAGCGCGGTGATGCCGGTGCGCGTGCCAGCGACTTTGAAGTCCATGTCGCCGTAGTGGTCTTCGGCGCCGGCGATGTCGGTGAGAATGGCGTAATTGGAGCCTTCGACCACCAGGCCCATGGCGATGCCGGCGCAGGCGGACTTGATGGGCACGCCGGCGTCCATCAGCGCCAGCGAACCGCCGCAGACAGTGGCCATCGAGGAGGAGCCGTTGGATTCAAGAATGTCCGAGACGAGACGCATGGCGTAAGGGAATTCCGCCTCGGGCGGAAGCAGGTTGGCGAGTGCGCGCTCGGCCAGAGCGCCGTGTCCGATTTCACGGCGGCCCGGGCCGCGAAGAAACTTCACTTCGCCGACGGAAAACGGCGGGAAGTTGTAGTGGAGCATGAAGCGCTTGAAGGCCTCCTCTTCGAAGAGCAGGTCGAGGCGCTGCTTGTCTTCCTTGGTGCCGAGCGTGAGCGTGGCCAGGGCCTGCGTTTCACCGCGTGTGAAGAGCGCGGAGCCGTGCACGCGCGGGAGCATGCCGACCTCGCAGGTGATGGTGCGGATCTGGTCGAAGGCGCGTGCGTCGGGACGGCGGCGGAGCTTCAGGATGTCGTCGCGGAAGTAGTGCTCGCGGAGGCGCTCAAAGGCGCGAGTAGCCAGGGCGCGGCGATCTTCTTCTTCCTCAGGGATGGTCTCAAGGATCTCTGCCTCGAGGGCGTCCACCAGATGGTAGCTTTCTTTCTTGGGGTGCTTGGCGGTGTCCAGAGCGTCGTGGAGGCGCGCGCCGTATTTCTGCTCGATTTCCTTGTAGAGAGCTTCATCGAAGGGCAGCGGGGCGACCTCGACCTTGGTGGGCTTCACCATGCCGTGAAGCTGGCGGATGGCCGAGACGATTTTCTTGATCTGGTCGTGACCGAACTGGAGGGCGTCGGCGACGGTGTCTTCACTGACTTCGAGGGCGCCGGCTTCGACCATGACGACGGCGTCTTCGGAGCCGACGACGACGATATTCAGCAGGCTGGTCTTCTGCTCGACGGTGGTGGGGTTGGCGACGAGCTGGCCGTTCAACAGGCCGACGCGCACGGCGGCAATCGGCGTGGTGAAGGGCAGGTCGGAAATAAAGCAGGCGGCCGACGCACCGGTGATGGCGATGACGTCGGGGTCGTTTTCGCTGTCGGCGGAAAGTACCATGCCGACCACCTGGGTCTCATTGCGCCAGGCTTCGGGGAAGAGCGGGCGAAGCGGGCGGTCAATCATGCGCGAGGTGAGGATTTCGCGCTCGGACGGGCGACCTTCACGCTTGAAGAAGCCGCCGGGAATTTTTCCGGCCGAGTAGGTGTACTCGCGGTAGTCCACGGTGAGGGGCAGAAAGTCTTTGGGATTGGTCCGGGAGTCCATGCAGGCGGTAACGAGGACGACGGTGTCGCCATAGCGGGCGACAACAGAGCCATTGGCCTGTTTGGCAATTTTGCCGGATTCGAGGGTGAGGGTGCGTCCGCCAACTTCAACGGTGACCTGATGGGGCGCAGACAGCGACATAACTTATGTTCCTTTCGCGTTCCGGCATGGCCGGGACGCCGTACGGTTGCAAGATGGAGATCCGAGATCTCGTGTGGAAGAGAACCAGGCGAGAGAGCGCGGAGCGGTGCCGGTCAGAAAAAAAGCGACCGGGCCAAACGAGCGGCCGGTCGCCGGACGCACAGCAAAATCCGCGCGGAGGCAGAGGGTCGAACCGTGTGGCGGCCAGCCAGTGAGGCTGCCGCGTTACTTGCGCAAACTAAGACGTTCGACAATATCGCGATACCGATCCGGGTCACGACGGTTGAGGTAGTCCAGGAGTCGGCGGCGTTTATTGACCATCATGATCAAGCCGCGCCGCGAAGCATGGTCCTTGACGTGAGACTTGAGATGAGTGGTCAGGTAGTTGATGCGCTCGCTCAACCAAGCGATCTGAACTTCCGGCGAGCCTGTGTCCTTGGCATGAACCCGGTATTGTTCGATCAACGCTGACTTGGCTGCGCTCAAGCCTCTTCCTCCTCCCCCTGTCGTGCCCTGCTCTACGCTGTTCATGTTCTCTTCGACGCCAAAAAGCGTAACACAGGGGGAGGAGGGATGTAAAGAAATTGTAAAGGCAAGGGACAGGTGACAGGGGAACAAAGAGGGCGTGCGCTGCACACCCCAACGGAGACAAAGAGCACAGGCAAGAGTGTCAGTGCTACCGAGCCGACCACTACAGATGCGTGGCTCGGGGGCGGATGAGGGCGAGGAACTCGTCGCGCGTCTGCTTGTCTTCGCGGAAGGAGCCGAGCATGGCGCTGGTGACGGCCTGGGAGTGCTGCTTTTCCACCCCGCGCATGACCATGCAGAGGTGGCGCGCTTCAATCACGACGCCGACGCCTTCAGGCTCGATCTTCTGCCAGATGGCCTGGGCGATCTGGCTGGTCAGCCGCTCCTGAATCTGCAGGCGCCGGGCGAACATGTTCACCAAGCGCGGAATCTTGCTGAGGCCGATGACTTTCTTCTGGGGGATGTAGGCGACGTGAGCTTTGCCGAAAAAAGGCAACAGGTGGTGCTCGCAGAGGCTGTAAAGCTCGATGTCTTTGACGACCACCATTTCGTCGTAGCAGACGCTGAACATGGCGCCGTTCCAGATTTTCTCGGGGTCTTGGTGGTAGCCGCTGGTCAGGAACTTCAGAGCCTTTTCAAAGCGCTCGGGCGTTTTCTTCAGGCCGTCGCGGGCCGGGTCTTCGCCGATGAGGGCGATGATGCGGCGGGTGAGGTCGGCGACGGTTTCGGCCGGCTTGTCGTGCAACAGGATTTCTTCGGCGCGCTTGGTGGCTTCGCTCATATTGTGCTCCCTAGGGGTTCGCCCCAGTATTCAAAACTGTTCAGACCGGTCTCTTCAATGCGAATGCGCTCAAGCCGTGCGGCCGGGAAGGCGCGGAGGCGGCGGTAGATTTCAACACAGAGATTTTCCGTGGTGGGGACGCGCTCGCGGAAGAGGGGCACCTCTTCGTTGAGGTAGCGATGGTCAAAGGCGTCGAGGACTTCGCGCTGGACGAAGCCATCGAGGTTAACAAGACTGGCGACCATACCGGTGGCCGGGTCGGGCACGCCGGAGACAGTGACTTCAACGACGTAGTTGTGGCCGTGGCCATAGGGGTTGTTGCACTTGCCGTAGACGCGGTTGTTTTCGGCCTCGCTGAGCGCCGGGTTGTGCAGGCGGTGCGAGGCGGAAAAAGAGTAGCGACGAGTGAGATGGATGTTCATCGGCTAGTCTTCTCTGCCCCGGGGCCTGCCCCGCTGCCGGCGCCGTTGGGTTCGCCGTAGCAATCGACGAACAAATCGGGCGTCTCGTAAAGGCGGACGCGGTGCAGCTTCCCTTTCGATATACGAGGTTCGAGCAGGCGCCAGATGACGGCAGCGATGTTTTCGCAGGTGGGGATTTGACCGGCGAGCTCGGGGACTTCGTAGTTGAGGAAGCGGTGGTCCATGCGGTCGATGATTTCGCGCTGGAGGATTTCCTTCAGCTCCTTGAGGTCGAGGACCATGCCGGTGGCGGGGTCGGGCGTGCCGGCAACGGTGACTTCGAGCACGTAGTTGTGGCCGTGGCCGTGGGGATTATTGCACTTGCCGAAGACACGGCGGTTCTCCTCCGGCGAGAAGGCCGGGTTGTGGTAGAGGTGCGAGGCGGAGAACTCGATTTTGCGGGTGATGAGGAGCATTTAGCAATCAGCTTTCAGCCATCAGCTTTCAGCGAGCGACTCGAGCTCGATAATGGATAGCTCATGGTCGATAGAAATACAAGGTGGCTATGAAAAAGGGCTAGGACCACGAACCGTGTATTCGCGGCCTTTCCAGATGACGGAGCCGCGGGCGTAGCGGCGGGCCGAGGCCAGGAGCGCTGCGGCGTAGAGAAACACCCCCACCAAGTAGTATTGGATGCGCGAGAACGGAAAACGATTCCGGCGGAGGACCGCGGCGTAGGTGGCGTGGCGTCCGGCGAGAAGAAGCAGGCCGAGCACGGCCAGGACAGGTCGCCAGAAGCCGAGGGCGAGAAGCAGAAGGGGAATCCAGGGCACGACGGTCGCAAGCTCGCGCGCGAGGCGGGCGGGAGTGGCACCGATGAGGGGATAGAGATTCTTGGTCCAGCCCTGCCACATGGCTGAGAATGAGCGGTACATGCGGGCGCGGACAATTCCCTCCCCTGAGGCGAAGTGGATGCGGTGGCCTGCGGCTTTGGCGCGGCGGGCCAGGGCAACATCTTCGAGGATTTCGCCGGCGACGGCGCGATGGCCGCCAATGGAGTCGTAGGCGTCACGGCGGATTAGGAGGAATTGGCCATTGGCAGCGGCGACGGGGGAGGCGGGGTCGTTGACCTGGTCGAAGGAGAAGAGCTGTGCGAGGCGGCAGAATATGAACGGAATCAGGGCGCGCTCCCACCAGGAGTGGGTCTCCTGCTCGGGGGAATACGAGACCAGAGCCGCGTCGGAGTGTTGCGCGTCGGCCAGGGCGTGAGCGGCGGAGTAGGGGAGATGGAGGGTGTCGGCGTCGGTGAAGAGCAGCCACTGGCCGGAGGCGCGCTCGGCGCCGATGGAGAGGGCGTAGTTTTTGCCGACCCAGTCGTCGGGCAGCGAGCCGGTCTCGAGGATGCGCAGGTGCGAGATGCGCGCGGCGAGATCGGCGAGGATGGCGGCGGTCGAGTCGGTGGATTGGTCGTTGATGACGATGATTTCAGCGATTTCGGGCTGCGCCGCAAGGGATTCGACGGCGCGAGCGACCAGCGCCTCTTCGTTGCGGGCCGGGATGATGGCGGAAACAGTGGCGTCTGAGCTCATCGGGAACTATACGGCGATTCGAGTCGCATAGACTCGGGCGGAAGCGCTATTATAGCCGGTGGAGCAGGCGCCTTGCTGAGAAAACTGATGACCGGGATCGCGCTGGCCGGGGCGGTGGGGCTGGTGCTGCTGTTTGCCTCGCCGAGCTACCGGCAGGGCCAGCCGAGCCTGGCGGGGAGCCGCGCGCCGGAGTTTGCGTTTACGCTGGATGGGAAGCCGGCGAAGCTGGCCGACCTGCGCGGACGCGTGGTGGTGCTGAACTTCTGGGCGACGTGGTGCCCGCCGTGCGTGGAGGAAATGCCGTCGCTCGAGCGGCTGCACCGGCAGATGTCGGCGCGGGGCGTGGTGGTGCTGGGCGTGAGCGTGGACGAAGACGCTGCGGCGTACGAGAAGTTTTTGCGCGAGCGGCAGATTACGTTTCCGACGTACCGGGACCCGTCGAAGAAGATTGCCGCGTCGTATGAGACGTTCATGTACCCGGAGACGTACATCATCGGGCCGGACGGGCGAATTGCTCGCAAGATTATTGGAGCCCAGAATTGGGATGGCTCCGAGATGATGCACTACCTTCTGCAATTGATGAAGTAGCTCTTCGTGGATAGCGCCAAGTAATCAGCCAACAATATTGGAAGATGCCGGGTAAAGCCGCCGCTACAGTGGCCGGCAGGGAGTCGGCCGCTACACAGGAAAACCGTCGCCCATGGAAGGCCAAAGGACAGAGGGCGCAGCATGCTGCGCCCCTACAGAGTGGCGGCATCCCTCGATCGCGCTCGGGACAAGAGCCGCCGCAGTCCAAAGCGCTACTCGTAGCGAAGGGCGGTGACGGGGTCGAGACGCGAGGCGCGGATGGCAGGGATGAGGCCCGCGAGAACTCCCACCAGCACGAGAACCACGACGGAAATTGCGACCGTGATGAGCGAGATGTTGAGGTGGATGTCCACCTTGCCGGAGGTGTCTTCGTAGGCGGGGCCGAGGAACGGCAGGGTGCCAATGGCAGCGGCGATGCCCTGGGCCAAGAGAATGCCGATGAGGCCGCCGAGGAGAGTCATGACCAGGGCTTCGGCGAGGAACTGGAACTTGATGTGACGGCGGCGAGCGCCTAAGGCGCGACGGAGGCCGATTTCGCGGATGCGCTCGTCCACGGAGACGAGCAGGATATTCATCACGCCGACGCCGCCGATGCCGAGCGTGAGCGCGCCGATGAACAGCAGCAGGGCCTGAAGGCCGATGGTGATGCCTTCGTAGATGGGCTTGAACTCTTCGTGGCCGACCATGGTGATGGCGCGCTTGTCGTTGGCAGAAAAGCGCTGGCGCTTGGCAATGGCGGCACGGACCTGTTGCATGGCCTGCGCCTCGAAGCGCGGGGCGACGGGAACGAAGACGATGACGCTGGCGTTGCGGGTATCCCAGATATCACCCGCGGCGGAATAGGGGATGAAGGCAGACTCATCGTCGCTGGTGAAATAGTTGGAGTCCTGAAATTTGCGGTCCATCGAGCCGACGACGGTGAAGCGCAGGCCGGAGACCTGCACGGTTTCGCCGATGAAGGGGCGGGTGCCGAAAAGTTTTTCGCGCAGGCGGGCGCCCAGGAAGATGACGCGGCGCCGCTCCAGGAGATCTTCGGGCGTAATCCAGCGGCCGTCGCTGGGGACTTCGTTGCGCATCTCGCCGTACTCAGGGCAGACGCCGCGGATGGCGGTATTGGCAAGCGCGGCTTGATAGGCGATGGGGAGGAAGCGGACGGTTTCACGGCAGGCCTGACGAACAAGGGTGGCTTCGTCAAGAATGGCCTGGAGATCTTCCTCTTCAAAGCGGACGCGCTTGCCGGCGCGCTCGCCGCCGGCCTGCTCGCTGGTGGTGCCGGGCCAGGCGATGACGGCGCCCTTGCCGAAAGCTTCGAAGGTGTACATGAGGATGAAGCGGAAGGAGGAGCCGTAGGCGAGAAGAATGGTGACCGCAACAATGCCCCAGACGATGCCGAGCATGGTCAGGAAGCTGCGCGTTTTGTTGCGCCATAGCGTGTCCCACGATTGACGGAGGATTTCCTTCCACATCTCTTAGCTCTCAGCTTTCAGCAGTCAGCTTTCAGCAACCAGGGCGGGCACAGAGGCCCACCCCTACGAGATGGCCGGCACAGAGCCAGCCGCTACAACAGCTAGCCGCCGGCTTCGTAGCGGAGGGCCTCGATGGGGTCCACCGCGGCGGCGCGACGCGCCGGGTACATGGCCGAAAGCAAAGCGACCGTGCCCAGCAACAAAAATGAAATCAGGCCGGTCTTCCAACCCGGGAGCAGACCGGCAAAAAAGGGCGGCATGGGAATCAAGTTGACCAGGCCGCAGAGTCCGTAGGCGAGGCCGAGGCCAATGCCGCCACTGAGAAAGACGACGATCAGCGTCTCAATGAAAAACTGGCCGAGGATGGAGCGCCGAGTAGCGCCCACGGCCTTGCGGACGCCGATCTCGCGGGTGCGCTCGCGGACGGCGACGAGCATGACGTTCATCACGCCGATGCCGCCAAGGAAGAGGGTGACGACGCCGACGGCGCCGAGGAAATAGTTCATGCCGTCAATGATGAGCATGAAGGCCTTGGCGTCTTCGACGGTGTCCCAGATGCCGGCGGCTTCTTTGTCGTGCGGGTCGAATTTATGCATGCGGCCGAGAGCGCGGCGGACCTGGAGCTTGCATTCTTCGTGCTCGGCCCAGGATTTGGGAACGACCAGCAGGCGATCCACCGAGTCGGCGGGCCAGGGGGGCCGATTGGGAATATCGCGGATCATGGCGGTGAAGGGGATGAAGACTTTGCGGATGTCGGCGCCATCGTAGCTGGAGTTTTGATCTTTTTCGCGCATGACGCCGATGACGGTGTAGGGGATGGAGTTGAGTTGAATGGTCTCACCCACCGGGTTGCGGGAGCCGAAAAGCTGCTTGGCGCTGTCGCTGCCGAGGAAGGCGACGCGGCGGGCTTCGGCGAGGTCCTGATCGTCGTAGAAACGGCCCTGGGCGACGGGCAGAGTGCGGACCTCGGCAAAGGGCGGGTAGGAACCGGCAACGGTGTTGTTGCCGCTGTTATAGAGGCTACGAATTGCAGCGTTGTTGCCGAGCTCGGGGATGACGTATTTGCAGGCAGTGGCCTCGGCGGCAACAGCTTCGGCGTCGCCGTTGAGCCAGATCACACGGCGGCCGGCGCGGATGCCGCCGGCCTGCAGGCTGGTGCGTCCGGCGAAGACAATCATGATGTCTTTGCCGAAATTAGCCTGCTGTTTCTGCTGGCCTTGACGAAAACCTTCGCCAGCAGCCACCATCAAAGTGATCGAGACGATGCCCCAGATAATGCCGAACATGGAGAGAAAGGTGCGGAGCTTATGCGACCAGAGGGTGCGAATGGTGTCAGAGATGAGGTCGTGGAGATTCATTAGCAGCCGTCAGCTTTCAGCCTTCAGCTATCAGCTTTGAGCAATCAGCTATCAGCAACCGCTGGACCGTAGGGGCGACGTGAAGCCGCCCCTACTGCAGGATGACTTTCTGTTTTTCGTTGAGCCCGGCGAGAAGCTCGGTCTTGACGCCGTTGCTGATGCCGAGCTTCACCGGCACTTTCTTGCGGCCCTTTTCGGCCTTCGCGTCGGGGACCTCGATCGAGGCGCTGCGGTCCTTGTCATAGACAATCGAGGCCTCGGGGACGATGAGCACGCCCTTTTTTTCTTCGAGGATGATTTCAGCGTTGGCGCTCATGTTGGCCTTGAGCTCGCCGCCCGGGTTGCGGATGGAGACGCGGACCTCGAAGGTGGTGACGTTGTCCTTTTCCTTGCCGAGCGGGGAGATCTTGGTGACCGTGCCTTCGAACTTCTTGTCCTTGAAGGATTCGACGACGATGCGAGCGGGCTGGCCGAGGAAGACTTTGCCGATATCGGCTTCGTCCACTTTGCCGAGGACATAAACGTCGCTGACGTCGCCGAGGGTGAAGATGAGCGTGGCCTGCGAGCCGAGAACGAGAATGGAGCTGACGGCGTCGCCAACCTGGACGTCGCGGGAGAGCACCAGGCCGTCAATCGGGCTGGTGATCGTGGAGTTGCGCAGGTCCTCCTCGGCGCGTTCGAGAGCAGCCTGGGCCTGAGCAACATTGGCCCTGGCGCGGGTGACTTCGGCGCGTGAGACGGCGGTGTTGCGCAGGGCGGTCAACTGACGATTGAGGCCGAGCTGATAGGACTTGTCGGCGTCCTCGAGAACGGACTTGGAAATGAGGCCGTCTTTGAAAAGCTGCTGGGCGCGGCCGAGACCGGACTTGAGAAAGGGGACGTCGGGGCCTTCGGCTTCGACCTTGTTGCGCTCGTAGGTGGCCTGGGCCGCTTCGAGGGCGGCTTGCGTGGCTTGCAGTGTGGCCTGGGCCTCGCGGACGCGGGCCTGCAATTCTTCCTTATCGAGCTCGGCGAGGATTTGGCCCTGCTTGACGAAGTCGGAGTAGTCCACGAGGAGCTTCTTGACGATGCCGCTGGCCTTGGATTTTACCTCGACCTTGGCGAGCGGCTGGATTTTTCCGGTGGCCACGACACTGCGGGCCAGGTCGCCGCGGTCAACAGTGGCGAGCTTGGAGTCGGGGATTTCGTTGTCCGGGCGCAGAGCCGCCATGATGCCGTAGGCAGCGCCGATCAGCACCAGCAGGACGATCACGATTATAATGATGCGGCGACGCCGCTTGCGACCGTTCTTGCCGTTGGTGTTCATGCGTAATGCCCCCGTCAGGAACTGAAC
>Ga0209108_10002648_pt1 | contig 10198 bp, 10 predicted proteins | sample Rifsed10ft1_FD_184003 | JGI IMG/M metagenome (GOLD analysis project Ga0209108, IMG submission 184003) | Soil microbial communities from Rifle, Colorado, USA - sediment 10ft 1 (version 2) | ecosystem: Environmental > Terrestrial > Deep subsurface > Rock core/Sediment | place: Rifle, Colorado...
AAGATCGGGCACGAGATCATGCGTTTGCTGCGGACGATTGCCAAGGAGCAAGGCCGCAGCGTCGTCATCGTCAGCCACGATCAGCGCATCAAGGACATCGCCGATCGGGTGCTGTGGCTTGAAGACGGCGAGTTCAAGGAGATGACCTCGATGGCCACCGATCCGGTTTGCGGGATGTCCATCGAGCGCGAGCAGGCGGCGGCCCGGTTGGAGCAAGAAGGCCAGACCTACTATTTCTGCTCGCGCGGGTGCCGCAGGGAGTTCGAGGAACAGGCGCGCGCCGTCCCAAGGGGAGGTTGGTACGCCGACTGAGTTCGTGGCGACTGGCTAAGGCGCCTCGAGCAGGACCGGCTCGGCCAGGAGCTCGTCGATCTTATCCTCCAGCTCGGGAGGATAGAGGGGGCCGACCTTGACCCAGCGGACCTGGCCGTTCTTGTCGATGAAGAAAGTTTCGGGGACGCCTTGGATCCGGTACGCCTGGGCGATGCGAGTTCCGAGATCAGGCCCGTTCAAGTAAGTGATGTTGAACTCGGCGAGATACGCCATAGCTTCCTTCTCGGTGTCGACCCAATCGACGCCGAGGAAGACCACGCCTCGCCCCTGGTAGTCGCGCCACGTCTTCTCCAGGTAGGCGGCCTCCTCGCGGCAAGGCGGACACCACGACGCCCAGAAGTTGACGACCACCACCTGGCCGCGCAGATCGGTGAGCCTGACGGTCTGGCCGTCGAACCCGGTCAGCGTGAAGTCGGGCGCCGGCCCGGAGCCGACGGGTCCGCTGCGGGTGCGGTTCAGCCCCCAACCCAAGACGCCGAGGACCAGGAACACACCGACGAAGGCGCTCAGACGTGTCAGGCGTCCGGTCCACGAGCGCCGCGCCGGCGTGGCGACCGCGGAGGGAAGACTCTGGGCCGAGTCGCTCATCGAGACCTACCCCGTCGGTCGGACGGCAGGCTCTGCTGCCCGGGACGCAGGGTCGGCCGCGGGACGGCAGCCTGGCGCGTGGGCCTCGGTGGAGGATCCTGGCGAACGAGTGTGGTCGCGGCGCATCGTGGCCATCATCACGACGTGCATCAACGGGCAGAGCAGCACCAGGCCGAAGTACAGAACGCTCGAAGCCGGCACGCGGAACAGCGCGATGGCGGCGATCCCGGCCAGCGGGATCAGGCAACACAGGAGCATCAGCAGAACGTGACTCTTCTTCATCGGACGGCCTCCGAGGATCTCGATTCCCCTCACGCCTCGGGCACCCCTGCTGCAACACTATCCGAGCTCTTCCTCCTCGGCCAGCGCCAAATGGCCCGCCGACCGTTAGCCACCAGTGACGAGAGCCCGACCTACCCCTGGTCGAGAGTCCGGCGCATTTCGTCGAACTGCTCCTTCGTGATCTCACCACCGGCGAAGCGTCGCCGCAGGATCTCCGAAGGTGCCTCGCCGGCGGACCTCATGCCCGTCGAATGCGATCCGCCGCGCGATGATAGTTGGACCGCCCACACGACACCCGCCACCAACAGGGCGCCCAGGACCAACAGGAGCACCGGCCAGATCAGCATCATGCCCATCATGTCCCAACCTCCCACGCCTGCCCAGGGCGCTGGTGCCTGGGTCGGCCATAGCGCGCCACGCGGGCAGGCGGGCCAAACGACCCGCCGCTCACGGGCGCGTCAACATCTGCCGGCGCCGCGGCGGCCGGCCGGGCACCGCTACCCGTGGTGTTCAGCCTCCCATGGGTTGCCGCTCCCTGCGGCGGCGGCGACAGCCTTCCCATCCGACAGGCCGAGGGTCGCCTGCATTTCTTCCAGCTGATCTCGACTGATCTCGCCCGCGGCGTAGCGCCGCCGCAAGACGTCGAGGAGGGAATCCCGCTGCCCTCCCTCAACTGCCGACCCATGCATTTCTCCGTCATGATCCATCTCGTGACCCATCATGCAGCACATGCTTTCCTCCCTTTCTCCCTTGCCACGCCGAACGCGTGGGCTGGCGAGACGTTACGGCGCCAGGACGGTCATCGTCCCGACCATCCCGGCCTCCTTGTGCCCGGCCACGGTGCAGAAGAACTCGTAGGTCCCGGGCTTGGTGGGTGTGAACGTCAGATTGTTGGTGGCGCCCGGCTCGGCCGCCACATGCAGAACAGGTTCCACCCCCGCCCCCATCTGCATCTCGTGCTCGGCGCTCATCGGATCCGCCTCGCTGACCGACTCCACCGGGATCTCGAGGACGCTGAAGTCGTGCTCCAGTGCGTCTTCGTTGACGAACGTCAGATCAACCGGAACCCCGGCCGTCACCTCGAACGTCGACGGGCTGTAGGTCATGGTCTGGGCCGTCAGGGTGATCGCCTGAGGCTGAGGCGCCGAGGCGCACCCTCCGAGGAACAGCGCCCCAGCGGCGATGGCGGCAACCGACTGACTTCTCATCGACAGGATCTCCTTTGGCAGCGGACGGCGTAGAGGCTACCTGTGGCGGCGGCTCCGGCAAGGGCCATTTGGCGCGTCCTGGCTACGGTGCAACGTCCCAGGTGAACACCCGCTGCGGAACATCCGTGTCACGGATGGTCAGACGCAGAACGCCGGCGCCGGCGAGGATGTCCTCACCATCCGTCGCCGCGCGTGGAAAGGAGAGCGTCCCGCCGTAATGATGCCCACTGCCGATCGGCCAGCCGATGGCTGCCACCCGCCGCCCGACATCGCTCTCGAGGGTTGACAACGCCGCCAGGTCCCAACCGAGATCCACCGCGTGAGTGTTCATGGTGACGGCGAAATCGATCGTTCCTCCGTCGTCGTTCAGATTGAGAGGCTCAATCACAAACTCAACCGCGCCCTGGGCGTCGGTGCGGGCGAGGCTGGCCGATGGCACAGCAGTGCTTGAAGCGACGGTGGCCGTCGGGACAGGTGTCCTCGTAGGCCGCGCACCGTTGGAGGGACTTTTGTCTCCAGCCGGGCCGGCGGAGCAGGCTGAAAGCAGCAAGCCATGAACGAGGAGGCCGACCCAGAAGCGTTTCATTCGCGCTCGCTTGTCCCTCTTGGCGGGATAAGGGCGCGGCGCCGGTCCCGACGGATGAGCCACAACATCGCGGCAATACCGGCGAAGTTGGCCGCCAGGCCAAGACCCATCAGGGGCGTCTTCCACGCCGTCAGGAAGGTCGCCGCGAGGCTGACGCCGACGATCGGAAGCACGTCCGTCACATGATGCGCGCAGCAGGCGACCATGGCGACGGTCGACAGCCCGCCGCCGGCGGCAGTCGAGGCGCCAGCCGCGTGCGGTGCGGGACGGCCACCGGCGCGGGCGAAGGCGTACAATCCGACCTGGACGCCAAAGGTCAGCATGATCGGCAACACCAGCCAGCGATCCTGCCAAAACAGGTCGAGGGCGTGCCGCGGGGACTCGGCCAGCGACACGACGCCCAGGTACACACCGCTCATGACCAGCGACCCGAGCAAGCCGATGGTGACCGCCCGGCGAAGCGGAGAACGACTCGTCCACCGAGGACGGGGCCAGGCGGCGGTCGCAAGGGTGAGGTGGTGCGTCGGATCCGACATTGAGCAGGCGCGGCTCCTGGAAGAAGGTCCTCGATCAGCGTAGACCCGCGAGCGCCGAGCGCTCAGCGCCTTTTGGCTCCGGAGTGCATCCGCCATTCGGCCTGCCCAAATGTCGCCAGGATGCGGATCAAACCGGATCGCGGATGGGACAAGATCGATGGGACCGCCGGAACCCCAGGCGGCCGGGAAGTCCGCCGCCGGTAAGCGTAGCGGCCGGGAAGTCCGCCGCCGGTAAGCGTCGAGTCCCCACTTCAGCCGGCCATGCGATCAATGGAGGGGCAAGTGACTGACCATCACGATCACGAGCCCTCGCCTCAGGCCGGGGGTCGAGGGCACGGCGAGGGTCATCCGCAGGGCCATGGGCAACCGGCGGGCCAGCACGATCTTGCCGCCCACCGTATGGGGGCGGCCGGCCACGAGACGCGGGCCGGCGCCGCGCCCGAATCCCACGGGGCCCACGCCGACCACACCGGCCACGAGGCGATGTTCCGCCGCCGCTTCTGGATCTGTCTGGCCCTGTCGATCCCGGTGATCTACTACAGCCCGATGATCCAGGAGTGGTTCGGCTTCACGCCCCCGGCTTTCACGGGAAGCGGCTGGATCGAACCGCTGTTCTCGATCGTCGTCTTCGCCTACGGCGGCTTTCCGTTCCTGCGCATGGCCGTCCCCGAGTTGCGCAGCCGCAAGCCGGGGATGATGACGCTCATCTCGCTGGCGATTAGCGTCGCCTTCATCTACAGCCTGGCGGCGCTCGCGATGATTGCCGGGGAGACCTTCTTCTGGGAGTTGGTCACGCTGATCGACATCATGCTGCTTGGGCATTGGCTCGAGATGCGCAGTGTGCGGCAGGCCTCGGGCGCGCTGCAGGAGCTGGCCCGGCTCATGCCGGACATCGCCGAACGCGTCACCGCCGACGGGCAGACCGAAGAGGTGCCGGTCCGGTCCCTGCGGACGGGCGATCTCGTCCTGGTTCGACCGGGCGGCAGTGTGCCGGCCGACGGCGAAGTGGTGGAGGGCGAGTCGGACGTCAGTGAAGCGATGATCACGGGCGAGTCCAATCCGGTGGGGAAGAGGGCCGGCGCCGGAGTCATCGCCGGCACGATCAACGGGACCGGAAGCCTGCGTGTGCGCGTGACGGCCACCGGCGACGAAACGGCGCTGGCCGGCATTATGCGCCTGGTCGAGCAGGCGCAGCAAAGCAAGTCCAACACGCAGATCCTGGCGGACAAGGCCGCCGGCTGGCTCTTCTACGTCGCCCTGGGCGTGGCGGCCATCACCGGCGTCGCCTGGACGATCGCCATCGGATTCGACGCCGAGGTCGTGGCGCGCGTGGCGACGGTCCTGGTCATCGCCTGCCCGCACGCGCTCGGGCTGGCCGTTCCGCTGGTGGTGGCGATCACGACCGCCATCGGCGCCCGCAACGGAATCCTGGTGCGCGATCGGCTGGCACTTGAAGAGGCCCGCCGCATCGATATCGTGATCTTCGATAAGACCGGCACGCTCACCAAGGCGGAGTTCGGCGTCGTGAGTATGGCGACGTCCACCGGGTGGTCAGAGGACAGAACGTTGGCGCTGACGGCCGCCGTCGAGGGCGATTCTGAACACACGATGGCGGTGGGGATTCGCCGCACGGCTGAAGGCCGCGGTCTCGTCATTCCTCGGGTGTCCGGCTTCGAAGCAATCAAGGGGCGGGGCGTGCGCGCCCTACAGGATGGTCACGAAGTTCATGTCGGCGGGCCACGCATGCTCGAGGCGCTGGCCGCCGGGCTGTCGGAGGACCTGAAGGTCTTCGAGGAGCAAGCCAGCCTGAAAGGGCAGAGCGTCGTCTACCTGTTTCACGATCGTCGGCCGGTTGCGGCGCTGGCTCTGGCCGATGTGGTGCGCCCGGAGAGCAAGGCGGCGGTCGAACGCCTGCACGCGATCGGCGTCGAGGTGGCGATGCTCACCGGCGACAGCCGGGCGGTGGCCGCAGCCGTAGCTCAGGAGTTGGGGATCGACCGTTTCTTCGCCGAGGTCCTGCCCGAACACAAGGACCAGCAAGTGGCCGAACTTCAGCGCCAGGGCAAGCGAGTGGCCATGGTCGGAGATGGTGTCAACGATGCGCCGGCCCTCACCCGGGCCGACGTCGGCATCGCCATCGGCAGCGGCACGGACGTCGCTATCGAATCAGCGGGGATCATCCTGGTGCGGAGCAACCCCCTGGATGTGGCCAAAATCTTCGAGCTGAGCCGCGCCAGCTACCGCAAGATGATCCAGAATCTGATATGGGCCACGGGCTACAATGTCGTTGCTCTGCCGCTGGCGGCCGGCGTCCTGGCGCCGTGGGGGATCCTGCTCTCGCCGGCCCTCGGCGCCTTGTTGATGTCGCTGAGTACGGTAATCGTCGCCATCAACGCCCAACTGCTGCGGCGGGTGAGGCTGGCGGCGTAAGAGCAGTGCTCAGTGGTCGGTGGACAGTGGTCAGCCGCCCCGAGAGTCTGACCTCTGCTCTTGGGTGGGTGGGACGCTCGTGAGACGCGCCCGCTCGGGTTCTCGCCTCTAGCGCTGCCCCGGTTACTCCTCGTAACGCAGCTCGATCGCCGGCGGCAAACCGCCGATGATCCGGAGGCTGCCATCCGCCTGCCGCCGGACGTAATACTCGAACATCCCATCGCGCCTTGAGCAGAACATGCTCTCAGACACGCCGGCGCAGGCCGGCCATTCGGCAACTTGCCCGTCGGGGCCGGTGAACGTCACGGCGAACAGGTACGTGTCCTTGTCCACCTGCGCCTGAACCGTTACATCCCGCACCGGCGAGCAGGGGAATTCCGGATCGGTGCAAAGCACTTCGAGCAGCGCCGCCGTGTCCCCCGGGTCCACCTCGGGGACGAGGTCGGCCACCGAGGCCTGGTCCAGGACGAGCGCATTCCAGGCAGTGGATTCCTCCAGGACCAACTTGCCGGCGGCCTCGGCGTACTCGCCTGCTGCGAGGTGCCCGAGGTACTCTTGAAGCACCTGGAGGGCGTCCGCCTGTTCAGGTGGGCGGCTCCCCCAGACAACGAAGGACACCCCGAAGCTAGGCGGCAGGACCAGCCGCGTCCGATCATCGCTGAATCTGGGTTGCCCGCCGAGGCCGAACGGGTTGTGCATCGCATAAGCCGGGATCGGGGCCTCCTGCCAGGTCGTCGTGTCCCACAGGCTCAATGTCGGCGTCACCAGGCCGTCCGAGTCGATGTAGCCGTACGTCAACATCGTTCGACCGTCGCCGGCGAGCACGAACCGGTTCGTTTGGGTCGTGGCCGGTTGGGGCGCCGGCTCGAACTCGCCGCTCGCCAGATCGAGGATCTGCCATGCGCCGCCGATATCCAGGAACAGGCGGCCCGCATCCAGGTATTGGACCTCGCCCAGCGCGAATTGGCGAGCCACCGCCGGGAAACCCGCGACGGACTCACCCGTCACGAGGTCGAACACGCGCAGCGAATTGTCGATCGAGTTGACGGTCAGGATGTGCTTGCCATCCGGGCTCAGCCTGTGGGTGTTCGCCGGGACTTCCTGATGAATCGAAATCGGACGGGCCACGTCCTGCACGTCCCACCACTGGACGAACGACGGGTGGCCACAATCCCCTCTGAAGTCGAGCACCAGGAACCGGCCGTCAGCCGAATGGTCGAGGGTCATCTTCGAGCAGTTGGTCGCCGCCGGCTCCACGATGCCCAGGCGCTCACCGCTGGCCGAGTCGAAGACCGTGATCTCGTTGTCGACGAAGTTGTACTGCGTGAGGTACTGCACGCCGCTGTAGAGGCGCGCGCCGTCGGGACTCCAGACGAGGCTGGTGATGCTGGAGTGAAAATCGCCCATCTCGTGGAGCGTATCGCCGGTGGCGGTATCGACCGTCCACAGGCGCTGGTCGTCGCAGATCGTGTCCATCTCGCCCACCAGGTAGAGCGGCAGGTCGCACCCGGCGACGGCGAGCATCGATCCATCCGGGCTGAAGGACATCCGCTCGATCACCGGCGAGAGGGGGTCGAGATTAAAGAGCGTCGCGCCCGTGTCGATATCGATCAGGCGCAGGACGGTGCGGTCATAGCAGATGTCATCCTCTTCCGGCTCGCAGCCGGCGACCGCCGCCAGACGTCCGTCCGGGCTGATCGACAGGCCGATGTTCTTCATCGACGGCTCGTGGCTGTAGCTCTCGCGCAGGACTTGAAAGCGGCCGGCCATGTCGATCGTGATCGCTGCCGGAGTCGGGATGGCCGTGGGCGCGGCCGTCGGCACGACGGTGGAGGTGACGGCGGGGACGGAGACTTGCCCGTCGGCGGACGCCGGCGTCGGCTCGGCGGTTGACGCCGGCTGGCCGGTCGCCGAGGGAGCAGACGCGCCGCACGCGGCAAGGAGCAGGGCGGCGAGCAACGCCGAGGCTCGAACGACGAACCCGGATCGGGGCATGGTGATTCTCCGAAGGAAGGGCAGAACGGGCTAGACCAAGTACAGGGGCATTCGCAGGATCATACCGGAGAATCTCGTCGGCAGGGTGGAGCGGCTGCATGCGAGAGCACGGCCGGCAAACGGACGGGGCCTCAGATGGCCTCTGCGTCTGAAGGGGGTCGCGTGAGGCCGCGCAGCGTCGCTTCGAGAACGACGACACTTCGAGCATACTCTGCCAGCGAGATGTGTTCTCGCGCCGTGTGGTCGAGGGACGAATCGCCCGGCCCGTAGGCGACAGCCGGGCAGGCCCAGGCCGGGGCGACGAGATTGAGGTCGGCGGTCCCGGTCTTCACGACGAAGGCCGGCCGACCGCCGGCGTCGCGAATGCCCCGCAGGAACGCGCGCGTCAGCGGCGTATTCTTCTCGCCGCGGTAGGCCGGCGTCGCGAATCCTGCCCAATCCACGACGGCGCCTTCGGCGATGGCCTGCAAAGTCTCCATCCATCGCTGCGGCTCGATGTCGGGTGGCAGCCGAGCACCGAGATGGATCCGCGCCCACGCCTGGAGGCCGTCGTCATCCGACGACCAGCGCTGGAGGGACGGGACGACACGGTCGAAGAGGCGCTCGCGTCCACGGTTGAAGGACTCCGCCCATGTCTGGATGGAGGACCATGCGGCCAGCGCCGCCTCGCACGCCGTCATCTCGGGCGCAGCCGAGTGCGCCAGGGGCCGGCGAACGGTCACCGTCGTCCAGGCGCTCCCCTTGTACCCGAGGGTGATTCGGTCCCAGCGGCTTGGCTCGCCGACGATCGTAAAGCGCGGGCGATAGCCCTGGGTGAGCAGATGCCGGGCCCCGCGCGAGTCGCCTTCCTCATCCACGGCGCCAACGACAACGAAGCTCCACCCTTCAACTCGGCCGACACCGGCTACGGCGTCGACGAAAGCCGCCAGCGGACCCTTGGCATCGACCGTCCCTCGCCCATACAGCAAGTCCCCGTCGAGGCGAACGGGGATGACGCCCGGGACGGTGTCGATGTGCCCGAGCAGGATCGCCTGGTTTGGCCCATCCCCCATCCGGCCGACGGCGTTGCCGCTTTCGTCGGTGGAGGCTTCCGTGAAGCCCAACTCCAGCATCCGACCGACGAGCCAGCGAGCGGCCTCGTCTTCCGACCCCGTCGGACTGGGGATTCCCACCAGGTCGATCAACGTCTGCGGAGGGGAAAGGTCAGGCATGATCGGATTCCGGCAAGGTCCCCGCCAACACTTCCCGCAGGACATGGAGCACACGCTCCAGCTGCTCGTCCGTGATCACGAGGGGAGGGAGCAGGCGAAGCACCGTCAGCCCGGCGGGAAGGGCGATCACGCCCCGCTCGAGCATCGCCTGCAGGGCGGCGGCGACCTTGTGCCGAAGCTCGATGCCGATCATCAGACCCAGGCCGCGGACTTCACGAACGGCAGGCGAGTCGATGGCCTTCAGTTGTTCGAGCAGGTAGAGACCTTTCCGCGCTGCCTGGCCCGGCAGATCATCGTGCGACATCACCTCCAGGGTGGCCAGGGCCGCGGCGCACGCCAGCGGGTTCCCGCCGAAGGTCGAACCGTGCGTCCCGGCCGGTTGCGCTGCCACCGCTGCGCCGATCAACACGGCCCCCATCGGGATCCCTCCCGCCAAGGACTTGGCCACACACAAGAGATCCGGCGTGAGGCCGGTGTGCTCGATGGCCAACAGCTTCCCGGTTCGGCCGTAGCCGGTTTGGACTTCGTCAATGATGAGCAGGGCTCCGCGCCTTCGACAAAGGTCCTCGGCCGTCTGCAGGAACTCAGGAGTCCCCAGATGGACGCCGCCCTCGCCCTGCACGACCTCCAGAATTAACGCTGCGGTGTCTTCGTCCAGCGCCTGCTCGAGGGCCGCGGCGTTGTTGTAGGGAAAGTGGCGGAATCCGGGAACCAGAGGCTGGAAAGGCTCCCGGTAGTGCTTGTTCCACGTCGCCGAGAGGGCGCCCATGGTGCGGCCGTGAAACCCGCGCATGGCGGCGACAATCCCGGCGCGGCGTGTCGTCAGTCGGGCGAATTTGATAGCCGCCTCGACCGCCTCGGTGCCGGAGTTGCATAGGTAGACCCTATCGAGGCCGGGCGCCAGGCCCGCCAGCCGCTCGAGCAGGGCGGAGCGCTGGTCGTTGCAGAAGGCCTCGTGACAGGTAATCAACCGCTGCGCCTGCTCGGCGATCGCCGCCGCAACGATCGGATGGGCGTGGCCCAGGTTGG
>Ga0209108_10002649_pt1 | contig 10197 bp, 7 predicted proteins | sample Rifsed10ft1_FD_184003 | JGI IMG/M metagenome (GOLD analysis project Ga0209108, IMG submission 184003) | Soil microbial communities from Rifle, Colorado, USA - sediment 10ft 1 (version 2) | ecosystem: Environmental > Terrestrial > Deep subsurface > Rock core/Sediment | place: Rifle, Colorado...
AACGGTCACCCGGGGGCCGTCCCGGAAGGCATGTACGGACACGTTGCTTCCGCCGTAGCGAGCCGCATTGGTCAGCAGGTTGCGGATGATCTGTCGTAATCGGAGGGGATCGCTCCATATGAAATCAGCCCGGGGATCGATGTTGACCGTCGGGATCGGCCTTGCCCCGCCCACACAATGGCCGGCAATGACGGTGTTCAGCTCGGCGCGGAGATCCACCCGGCGTGGCTGGAGGGTGAGCGTCCCGGTGTCCGCCCGGGTGGCCACCAGGAGGTCTTCGATGATGTCGGACAGCTCGGAACTCTGTGAAGCGATGAGATCGACTATCTCTCTGGCGTCGCCCCCGTCGTAGATCGACCAATTGTCGTGGAGTTCGTGGGACAACCCGACCACCGCGGTGAGCGGTGTCCGCAGTTCATGACTCACCGAGGCGACAAAGCGGTCCTTCGACCTGATGACCTCTTCGAGGCTGTCCTTCAGGGTGGTGAGCTGGGCGAGCGAGTCCTCCAGGCGGCCGTTCTCGAGGGACACGCTGATCTGGTTGGCCAGGGTATCGAGTAGAGGTACGTCGTCCGCCACGAAAGAACTGATGTCGCCGACACGATTGAAGACAACGATCGCCCCGACCACCCCTCCGGCACGAGTCAAGGGAGCAACGATCGCTTCCCGGAGCCGGCCCCGGTCGGATGGAGGGAGGTTGAGGGCGGATGCATCGCGCTCGCGCAACAGCGTGGCCTGACCCACCTCGGCCAATCTCTCCCATGCACCCGGCGGCAGGTCGGCGGGTTGCATCACGATCAGTCGGTCTCCCGGTCCGACCGCCGTCCAGAAGGTCTCCAGCCGGTTCCGTTCTGAGAAGAGAAGGATTTCGGTGTACTCGGCGTCGAGCATCCGAGTGGCATCCCGGCAGGCAGCCACCAGCGCGGCTTCGATCTGCGGTGACCGCTGCAACGCCCGGGTGGCCTCGTAGAGTGATTCCAGTTTGGCTCGCTCGTGGCGTTGCGACACATAGGCGCGATAGGCGAGAAAGAGGATCACCGGAGGCATCAACGCCAGCCAGCTTGCTGAGGGCGCCGCCCACAGGATGACGACCCCGCTCACGGCCAGACTGGCATTCATCGAACCGGCCAGGGAACTGAGCGCCAGAACCTGCACGAGATTGTGGCGTGGCACCCGTCCGCCCGTGAGCCGGATGGCCCTGCTGATCAACAGGGTCGCAGTGATGGTCGCTACCAGGCTGGCCGCCACCGCGGCTAACCATCCGGTCATGCCCAGCGGATCCCCGAGCGCGACAATGCCACGAAAGACGATGACGGCCAATCCGCCCTGTAGAGAGAATTGAGCGATATTGAACGCGAGTTTGATGGGAGGGAGCCGGCGGTTGAAGGCATAGACGGCCGAGATTCCCACCAGCTGGCCCACCGCCAGTTGAATCGGCGCGGCGAAGAACAGGCCCAAAATCAGGGGGATCTCGCCCATCGAGAAGGAGTACGCGTCCGTTCGGAAACGGAGGTGCACGACGGCCAACCCCGCCACATAGAAGCCGACGGCCAGGCCCCACCACGGCAACTGTGGTGAGGTCCGCAACACCCCCAGATCCAGAACCGAGTACCAAACAGCCGCGGCAGCCAGCGCAATGACCGAGGTGAGCACCCACACCCTGGTAGTTCCGCGCACAATCGCGGGAGAGCCGTCAGGCCGGCGCACTGAGTGCGTCACGTATTTCCTCTTGTGTTTGGTCGACGGTGTTCCGTGCCACTTCTGTTCCTCGCATGTATCGGCAGAGGGAGGCTCAGTCTTGACCGTCCGTATAAGGGTCTTAGGTCCCTGGGTTGGACCGGGAAGTGGCGCCTACTCTTACGAGAAGCCAACCAGAAGAGGAGTTGAACATGGAGTATCGCACTGAGCGCGACTCGATGGGCGAGGTCAAGGTACCCGTCGACGCCTACTACGGGGCATCGACCCAGCGAGCCGTCGACAACTTCCCGGTCTCTGGTCTCAAGATCGACCGCCGCATCATCTGGGCTTTCGGATTACTCAAGGGCTCTGCTGCTGAGGTGTCGGGAGCCGATGGTCACGTGGACGTGGACAAGGCAGGGGCCATCCGCAAGGCGGCCGATGAGGTCATGGCGGGTGATCTCGATGATCAGTTTCCCGTCGACGTGTTCCAAACGGGTTCGGGAACCTCCAGCAACACCAACAGCAACGAAGTGATCGCCTATCGGGCGACCCGGCTGCTGGGCGGCGAACCGGGTTCGAAGCTGGTGCATCCCAACGACCACGTCAATTTCGGCCAGTCCTCCAACGACACCTTCCCCACCGCCATGCACGTGGCGGCAGTCGATGCACTGCGCAAAGATCTGCTCCCGGCACTTTCCCAACTGGGCGCATCGCTGGAGGCCAAGGCGCATGACTTTGCCGACGTCGTCAAATCGGGGCGAACCCATCTCATGGATGCAGTGCCGGTCACACTCGGGCAGGAATTCTCGGGATACGCAGCTCAGGTCCGCAAAGGAGCGGAACGGGTGGAAAGGGTGATTCCGGAGCTCGAGGAGCTCCCGCTGGGCGGCACGGCCACCGGGACCGGGATCAATTGCCCGGTTGGGTTCGCGGCCAAAGTCATCGCCGTCATGGCGGGACGTACCGGGTACTCGTTCCGCGAGGCTGCCAATCACTTCGAAGCGCAGGCGGCCAAGGATGCCGTCGTCAACGCATCAGGGGCCTTGAAGACGGTGGCGGTCTCCCTGTTCAAGATCGCCAACGATCTTCGGTGGTTGTCTTCGGGTCCGGTGACGGCCATCGCCGAGATCAAGCTTCCGGCCTTGCAGCCGGGGAGCTCGATCATGCCTGCCAAGGTCAACCCGGTCATACCGGAGATGGCCATGCAGGTCGCCGCACAGGTGATGGGTAACGACGCGGCTATCGCTTGGGGAGGCGCCAACGGCAACTTCGAGCTGAACGTCATGATGCCGATGATGGCCCGAAACCTGGGGGAGTCTATCTCCCTGCTGGCCGCCTCCTGCCGGCTTATGGCCGAGAAATGCGTTGACGGCATAGAGGCAGACGTCGAGCGTGCCCGGCACTTGCTGGAGAAGAACGTCATCGTGGTCACCGCTCTCAACCCATATATCGGATATGACAACGGCTCGATTGTGGCCAAGGAGGCATTTGCCAGCGGTCGAACGGTGCGCGAAGTCGTGCTGGAAAAGGGGTTGATGAGCGCAGAGGAGATCGACAAGGCGCTCGACCTCAAGCGAATGACCGAAGGGGGCGTTGGCTAGGCGAGCGAAGGCTCCCCGGCTGCGTTTCCCCCCAAACCGACTGATAGGTACTACCGGTCGTCTCGATCGCGGAGGGCCTCTGCCAGGGTGGTCCAGGCCAGATAAGCGCACTTGATCCGGACCGGGAACTTGCGAACACCCTGTAGGGCTTCGAGGTCTCCGAGTATCGCGCCGGGCCGGTCGGGGTCGAGCCCGGCGGGCGGCGCCGTCTCGATGTCCATCATCGCCTTGAACGAGGCGATGAGGTCGAGGATCTCGCCGGTCGTTTTGCCTTCGATGGCCTGGCTCATCATCGATGCCGAGGACTGGCTGATCGAACATCCCTGACCGCGGATCGCCACTTCGGCGACCCGGTCGCCGTCAAACCGCAGATCGAGCGTGAGTTCGTCTCCACACAGAGGGTTGTTGCCCTCGGCGTGGGCGTCGGGGTGGTCGATTACCCCACGGTTGCGCGGGTTGCGGTAGTGGTCGAGGATCACTTCGCGATAGAGCTCTTCAATCGACACGGAAAACCTCTTGTACCCGCCGGAGGCCGACGATGAGTGCATCGACGTCGTCTTTGGTGTTGTACACCTGGAACGATACGCGGGTCGTTGCCGGCACGCCCAGCGCACGTGTGAGTGGCTTGGCGCAGTGGTGGCCGGCCCGAACGGCAATACCCTCTTGATCGAGGATCGTGGCGACGTCGTGCGGGTGAACATCGCCGAACGCGAAGCTGATCACGCCGCCCCGCTCTTCGATATGCGGCGGCCCGAACACCCGTACCGGTGGAAGCTCGGCCAGCCTGCTCAACGCATATTCGGTGAGTTCTCGTTCATGCTGGCGGACCGACTTCATGCCGATCTTCTCCAGATAGTCCACCGCCGCTCCCAGGCCGATGGCCTGGACGATGGGAGGGGTGCCGGCCTCGAACTTGTGGGGGACCGGCGCCCAGGTTGATCCTTCGAGCCGGACGTCGCTGATCATTTCCCCTCCGCCTTCGAAAGGCTCCATCTCCTCGAGCAGCGACGGGCGACCCCATAGCGCTCCGATACCGGTTGGCCCCAGCATCTTGTGACCGGAGAAGGCCATGAAATCGACCCCCAGCTTCTGCACATCAACAGGGGCGTGGGTCACCAACTGGGCGGCGTCGACGACGACGAGGGCGCCGTGGTTGCGGGCGATTCTGGCAATGTCGGCCACGGGCGGCATGGTCCCGGTCACGTTCGACATCCCGGTGAAGGCGACGACCTTGACGCGTTCGTCGAGGAATTCCGGAAGGCGGTCGGCGTCGAGCCGGTAATCGTGTGTCATCGGGAGGTAGACGAGCTCAGCACCGGTTCGGCGGGCGACCATCTGCCACGGGACCATGTTGGAGTGATGCTCCATCGTCGTCAGCAGGATCTTGTCACCGACGCTCAGATGATCCATGCCCCACCCGAAGGCGACGGTGTTCAGCGCCGTCGTAGCTCCTCTGGTGAAGACAACCTCCGCGCGGGAGGATGCGTTGATGAACCGCGCTACCTTGCCGCGCGCTTCTTCATAGGCGGTTGTGGATTCCTCGGAGAGAAGGTACGCCCCCCGATGGACATTGGCGTAGTGGGTTCGGTAGACAGCATCCATCACGTCCAAGACCGGGGCTGGTTTCTGACTCGAGGCGGCCGAGTCGAGGAACACCAGGGGCTTGCCGTGAATCCGGCGCTGGAGTACCGGGAAATCCGGCCGCAGGTGCGAGAGGTCGATCATTCCGCCGGGGCTTTCACACCGGGGCGACGGTCCGGAAGGATTCGTAGCCTTCCTCTTCCAGCCGAACAGCCAGTTCGGGGCCTCCGGAGGTGAGCACTTTGCCATGCATGAAGACATGGACCACATCGGGCGTGATGTAGTCGAGGAGGCGTTGATAATGGGTGATGATCAAGAATCCCCGTTCTGGGCCGGTCAGTTTGTTGACCCCGTCGGCGACGATACGCAAAGCGTCGATGTCGAGACCGGAGTCTGTCTCATCCATGATCGTCAGCTCCGGTTCGAGAACGGCCATCTGGAGCACCTCGTTGCGTTTCCGCTCCCCGCCGGAGAACCCCTCGTTCAGGTAGCGGTCGGCGAAGCTCGACTCGATGCCGAGCTCTTTCATGACGTCCATGACCTTGAGGCGTAGCTCCAGCACCGTGTAATCGATGCCGGTGCGGTTGGAGAGAGCGGTGCGCAAGAAGTTGACCACCGATACGCCCGGGATCTCCTCCGGATACTGGAACGCCAGGAACATCCCCAGGTTGGCCCGGTAGTTGGGCGGCGCCCCGGTGACGTCCTCCCCTTTGAAGAGAATCCTCCCGGCGGTGACCCGGTAATCCGGGTGGCCCATGAGCACATTGGCCAGCGTCGACTTGCCCGATCCGTTGGGGCCCATGAGCGCGGCGGTCTTGCCCCGCTCAACTGTGAGGTCAACTCCGCGCAGTATTTCCGTATCGCCGGCACGGGCGTGAAGGTCTTCGATCTGGAGGAGTGGCTGGGTGGACATGGGCACAGCCTAAATACACCACGGGTATAGTGGAATTCCAGGTCGGATCCTCCAGCCGGCTAGTTGCCGGCTCAGGCCGACGGCCCCTCGATCAGTTCCGCCGTCAGCCGCATATCGAGGTCCATGGTGACGGCCGTGCGGACCACCGCTTCTGCGTCCGAGAAATCCATGAGCATCGAGATGGTGCTGGTCGTGTCCTGCGAGTATTTCTCGACGATACCGGCTTCCTGGTCGAACCACACCGTGCCGTTGGCGGCGGACGGTGCCACGGTGATCACGAAGGTGATGTCCGGGGTCTCCCGCCCGGTGTCCGAGGTCGTATCCCCTGGTTCTGCTCCGAGTTCGCCGAATGCGTCGAAGAGTCCCTGGAACATCTCTCCCAGGTCGAGGATCACCTCCGAGGTTTCGGTGGTGAACTCGATCGCCGCAACCTCGTGCCCGTCCACCGTCTCGGTCCCGATGACCTCGTAGGTCGAGGTGATCGACATGGCGGCGTCGAGTCCTTCGATCTCATCGGATTGGGTGAACGACCAGGTGTCTCCGACTGCCAGGGGCTCATCTGGAAAGGCGGGACCGAAATGGCCACTCAGGCCACCGGAGGTGAACTCGCCCAACTCACTGAACGGATCGCCGAAGAACGGGAAGTCCTCCGGGATCTCCTCGCCATCCACCGCAACGAGGTGGCCGTACTCGTCGATTACGATCGTGATGTCCGGAACCTCGACGAGATCGGGGACCGTCCCGTCTTCGATCATGGCCTGGTCGACGGGTTCCCCATCGATGGTGCCATCGATGTCGAGTTGATCGAACACGCCGGAGATGGAGATCTGACGGGTTCCCGGTTCGGGTCCCGCTGCAATGTCATAGGAAATGGTTCCGGTGATGGACGTGGTGACGCTGATGTCCTGGGGCGGGTCCTCACCTAGCAGGCTGTTATCACCTTCGGCATCGACGGTCATCTGCAAGGTCTGATCCAGGGCGAATCCGTAGTCGTGGTGGTCACCCGGCTCGTAGGAGTACACGAAGGCGACGGCGGCGGCCTCCGGGGCGGTGCTGGTCGAGGGCAGGGTCGTCGACGAAGGCGGGGTGGCATCTCCGCCCGGGCCGCACGCCGCGCCGAGCACCGCCATCGCGATGAAGATAACCGTCACTCGTGCACGCATGGCGACCCACCTTTGTTTGAAAACGTGATTGAGACCGAAAGACCATTGAACATCTGTAGACGCTATCGCCATTATCGACCAGCGGTGGTGATCCTTGAACCCCCCTTCTCAGGAGCGCAGTACCTCGAACGTCCGGTCGAGTCCCGACAGGTCGGAGAGGTCGAGGTGCTGGACATAGAACTTGGTGACGCCGGCTTCACGAAGCCCGGCCAGCGACTCGGCAACCCGGGAGGGAGGTCCGAGCGGGATGCTGTGTGAGACCCATCTGCGCTCGAGCTCTTCAGGTTCATCATCTCGGACGGCTGCGGCCGCTTCCAGCCTCCGCCGGTAATCAGCTTCGTCCACCCCGACCAGTACCGGTCCCATCACGCTCATCGTGATCATGGCGGGGTCGCGACCGGCCTCCCGCGCGGCCCGGCGGACTCTGGCGATCTTGGGGGCGATGTCGGAAGGATCGGCAATGAAATGGTTGTATTCGTCGGCGAAGGTCCCGGCCAGCCGGGGGGTGCGGGCCCGGCCTTGGCCTCCGACAATGATGGGGATCGTGGTGACCGGGTTAGGACGGACGTCGGCTTCCAGCTCGTAGTAGCGACCGGCAAAAGACTGGGGCCCGTCGGCGAACGCAGCTTTGAGGTAGAGGAGCGCCTCCTCCAATCGGCCGAACCGCTCGCTCCAGGCAGGGAAGGGCAGCCCGAAGGCATCGTGTTCGAGATCCATCCAACCGGTCCCAACGCCCAGATCGAGGCGCCCACCCGACATCTGGTCGATAGTGGCGGCCGTCTTGGCCAGCACCGCCGGGTGCCGGAAGGTGATGGGCGAAACGAGCACACAGAGGCGGATGCGAGCGGTTTCCCGGCTGAGCCCGGCCATCACCGCCAGAGCGTCCGTTGCGTCGGGTGCGGGCTGGCGGTTGGCGTAGTAGTGGTCGGAACGGGCGAAGGCCACCAGACCTGCCTGTTCTGCCCAGCGGGCGGCGGCGAGCTGCTCTTGGTACGTTCCGCCCAACTGGGGCTCGGTCATGAGGGCAAAATCCACTCCGGCTCCTTTTCCGCCGAGGTTACTCACCGCCTGCCCGGCTCCTCCCGGCGGAGGTGGCGACCGCGGACCGAGAGCCGGATCCGGAGGCCATCCTCCGGTCGGGTTCGGCGGTTGTTAGGGGCAGGCCCCGGTAGCATGATTGGCATGTCACCTCAGACCGCAGTCATCGTCGGCGCACTGTTGCTGGCCGCCTTTCTGGTGGTGATTGCGGCCATGGTCTGGCAGGAAGCCCAACGCCGATCCGACTCCGGTTACCTCGTCTACTCCGTTGACGATGCCGTCGACTTCGCACTGGCAGACCTGGATGAAGACGTACGTGGGCGTCTCGGGAAGGCGGGGGTGCGGCGTATTCTCGAATGGGAGGTGTACTACCTGCAGGGTCTGGCGGATCGCAAGCACGCCCGGGAGGTAACGGTGGTTGCGGGTGGTCACGAACCGGCGGTCGCCTACATAGCCGGGCAAATCAGCGGCCGCCACGGAGTTAGTTACGACCTGGCGGATGTCCGTGAAGTGCTGGCCGGTGAGGCCCGGTATCTAGCGGCCATCGGGGCCGTGGGAGAAGCGGTGGAGGAAGCGCCATGATGACCGTTCGGTGCGGGCGATGCAGTACCGAGTTTCCCGTGCAAGGGGTCGGCCGATACCCGTGTCCGGCCTGCGGGGCGGTCAACGAGGTTCGCCCGGCGGCCGCGCCGGAGCCATCATTGACGGTGCCACCGGTTGCCCCCGAGCCGGTGAAGCCGTCGCCGAAAACGACCTGCCAGGAGTGCTCTTTCAGCTTCATAGTCGGAGACATTGAAGTGGCACCATGTCCCAACTGCGGTTCGGAGGTTGTCGTCGGGAGGAAGCCTTGAGCGGGTGGAAAGACTGGGAGCGCGACTACGGAGGGCAGCAACCGCGCCGTGAACGATTCGTGAGCCTTTCCTTCGAAGAGGTCCCGGCCCTGGTTGACGGTGGGAACGTCGACGAACGCATCGGATTCCCCGGTGCCTACCCGTACACGCGCGGCATTCATGCCACCGGGTATCGCGGCAAGCTCTGGACGATACGTCAGTTCGCCGGGTTTGCCGGCGTGGCCGACACCAATGAAAGGTTTCGGAAACTGCTGGCGGAAGGCCAGCATGGACTGTCGGTTGCTTTCGACATGCCGACTTTGATGGGCTACGACTCTGATGATGCGATCGCCCTCGGAGAGGTCGGTCACTGCGGGGTAGCCATCGACTCGGCGGACGACATGGCAGGTCTCTTTGAGGCGATTCCACTCGGAGATGTGTCCGTTTCCATGACCATCAACGGCCCGGCGGTGATCCTCTTCGCTTTTCTCCTGGTGGCCGCCGAAGAGCAGGGCGTGGACTGGAAGAACCTGCGCGGCACGCTCCAAAACGACATCTTGAAGGAGTACATCGCCCAGAAGGAATGGGTGTTTCCACCGGAACCCCATCTGCGGCTGATCGTCGACATGGTCGACTTCTGTCGCACAGAGGTGCCCCAATGGAATACGATCTCGATCTCCGGCTATCACATCAGGGAAGCAGGAGCCAATGCCACCCAGGAACTGGCCTTCACCCTGGCCGACGGATTCGCCTACGTGGAGGCTTGCCTGCGGGCCGGGATGCGCATCGAGGATTTTGCCCCGCGATTCTCTTTCTTCTTCGACGCCCATATCGACTTCTTCGAAGAGATCGCCAAGTTCCGGGCGGCGCGCCGGATCTGGGCTCGCTGGATGAAGGAGCGATACGGAACCGACGATGAGCCTTCGCTGAAACTGCGGTTTCATGCGCAGACGGCCGGTGTTTCGCTGACGGCCCAGCAACCGGACAACAACGTTGTCAGGACTACCGTCGAGGCCCTGGCCGCAGTGCTTGGTGGCACGCAGAGCTTGCACACCAACGCCCTCGACGAGGTGTACGCCCTGCCTACCGAGGCGGCGGCCGAACTGGCCCTGCGAACCCAGCAGGTCATCGCCGAGGAGACCGGTGTGGCGGATACCATCGACCCGCTCGGAGGTTCCTGGTTCGTCGAGGAGATGACCGATCGTATGGAACGGCGTGTCGAAGACATCCTGCAGGTTGTAGACCGACTCGGCCGCGGCTCAATGCTGGACGGCGTGTTGCGCGGCATCGAGGAGAGCTACTTCCAGTCCGCCATCGCCGATTCCGCTTACGAGTTCGAGAAGGCGGTCAACACCGGCGACCGATCCGTCGTCGGGGTCAACAGGTTCGTG
>Ga0209108_10002650_pt1 | contig 10195 bp, 8 predicted proteins | sample Rifsed10ft1_FD_184003 | JGI IMG/M metagenome (GOLD analysis project Ga0209108, IMG submission 184003) | Soil microbial communities from Rifle, Colorado, USA - sediment 10ft 1 (version 2) | ecosystem: Environmental > Terrestrial > Deep subsurface > Rock core/Sediment | place: Rifle, Colorado...
CCGCGGGTTGTTCACGAGCCGCAGCATGAAGACCAGGATGATCGGCAGCAGGATGCCGTTGAGGTTCTGACTGACCAGGATGACCCCGATCAGGGGCAGGCCCGGGACGAGCACCACCACGGCGCCGATGACGATCAGGGCGGTGTATAGCCCCATGAAGGCCGGCGCCTCGCGGAACTTGCGGGAGACCCCTGACTCCCAGCCGAACGACTCGCAGACCGCGTAGCTGGTGGTCAACGGGATCACGGTCGCCGCCAGGACCGATGCGCCGAACAGCCCGAAGGCGAACATGCCCTCCGCCAGGCCGCCGGCGACCGGGCGGAGCGCCACCGCCGCATCGGCGGCGGTCGTGATGCTGAGGCCGCTCCCGAACAGCGTGACCGCCGTCACGATCACGATGAAGACCGCGATGACGTTGGTCCACAGCGCGCCGACAAAGGCATCGGCGCGTTCCAGCGTCAGCTCCTCCGGTCCGAGCCCCTTCTCAGCCACCGACGCCTGGAGGTAGAAGAACATGTACGGCGTGACGGTGGTACCCACCACGGCGATCATCAACAGCAGCTGGGACGGCTCGCCCGGCAGGTGCGGCGTGATCAGCGCCCGCCCGACCTCGCCCCAGTTGGGCTCGACCACGAACGCGCCGACGATGTAGGCCAGGAAGACGACTGCCACGGACAGAAAGACCCGCTCCACGATCCGGTAGCTGCCAAACACGACCAGCGCCCAGATGGCGGCCGCGATCAGCGGCACGGTGATGAAGCGCGAGGGTCCGAAGATCTCGAGGGCGGCGGCGACGCCGGCGAACTCGGCGACGATCGACGCCGCATTGGCCACGATCAGCACCAGCATGGCGACCAGCGTCCAGCGGATGCCGAAGTCGTCGCGGATCAGGTCGCCGAGACCCTGCCCCGAGACCGCCCCCATCCTGGCGGACATCTCCAGGGCGATCGCCAGCATCACGGTGGTCACCGGCAGGACCCACAGCAGCGAGAAGCCGGTCGAAGCGCCGAGCACGCTATAGGTCGCGATGCCGCCCGCATCCGTCCCGGCCAGGCCGGCGATCAGCCCCGGACCCAGGACGCCGAGGAAGGCGAGAAGCCCGGTCCGATGGACGCGGAAATTGGGGAGGCGCTCGCGCAGGGTGCGCTGCGCGCGCCGGATCGGGCGGGGGAGGGCCAGGCGGCGGGGCACGGTCGCCTACCGCTCCTCGGCCGGCTCGTAGATCTCCGGGAGGCGCTTGCGCCACCCCTCGCCCAGCGCTCGCTCGAAGGCGTCGTCGACGGTCACGATGCCCTGCATCCGGCCCTCGGCGTCGACCACCGGCAGGGCGAGCAGGTTGTAGCGCGCGATGGCCGCGCCGACCTGCTCGGCGTCCAGGTCGAGGGCGACGCTGATCGGGTCGGGGCGCATGAAGTCGCGCACCGGCGTGTCGGGGCTGGCCACGATCAGCCCACGCAGGGTGATGGTGCCGACCAGCATGCCGTCGGCATCGGTCACGTACAGGTAGTAGACCTGGTCCGCGTCGGGGTGCAGCTCGCGCAGGCGCTCGATCACCCCCTCCGCGGTCGTCTCCGGGGTGATGGTGATGAAGTCGGTGGTCATCAGGCCGCCGGCCGTCTCCTCGCCGTAGGCCAGCAGCTCGCGCACATCCGACGCCTCCTCGGGCTCCATGAGGCCCAGCAGCTGCTCCTGGCGCTCCTCGGACAGGTCAGCGACCAGGTCGGCCGCCTCGTCGGGTCCCATCTCCTCCAGGATGTCGGCCGCCTTCTCCGGCGAGAGCGCCTCCAGGATGTCGACCTGGTCGTCGGATGCCAGCTCCTCGAGCACGTCGGCAGCCCGCTCGTCGTCGAGGGCGGCGAGGATGCCGGTCCGGTCGCGCGGCGCGAGCTGCTCGACGATGTGCGCCACGTCGGCGGGGTGCAGCGTGGACAGCGCCTGGTGCGGGACGCGCAGCTTGAGGCTCGACACGCTCGACTCGACCGGGTCGACGTCCTCCCACTCGATGTAGTTCTCGGCTTCCAGGTGCAGCACCCGGGCCAGGCGCTCGCCCGGCCCGGCGAGGCCGAGCCGGCGCAGGATGCCGGCCAGACCGACATCGACGGCGACCAGTCGCAGCTGCCCGTCGACCGGGGCCAGCTGGATGTCGTTGACGCGGACGATCTTCCGGTCTTCGACGTCGACGATCTGCTTGTCGAGCAGGTCGAGCCAGAGGCGGATCTCGTTCGGCCGCTGTCGGAAGGTGGCGAGGTCGATGCGGGTCGTGCGCAGTCGCGCCGCCGAGGCATCAAGCTCTTCGACGTCGCTCCAGGGCAGGAAGATGTCGCGGCCGCCCGCGACGCGGACCACGACTCCGGTGACCGGCGGGTAGCGCTCGCCCAGGGCGACGATCAGGTCACGGACCTTGCCGAAGACGTCGCCGTCCCGATCCCGCACCGGGCGGCCCACGATCTGGCTGAGGAAGAGCATGCGATGACCACCTCGCTCTCGCGTCGGATGGGACGTGACGCGCGCGGGTGGTCTCGACGGGTCGCGAGGGCGCCACTGGCGCCGAGCTCCGATGCTAGGCGCCGACCCTCGCTGTGGCCAGCGGCCACGCGCGCGCGCAGATTCGACTACCGGAACAAGCGTCCACGATGGATCGCGCTTCGCCTCGATGCGACTTCCGCGGCTGGCAACGGCCGGATGACCGCCGAGCCGGCCCGCATTCTAGACCGATGGAGGCGCCACCGGAACCCCGCCGCGATCAGACGGCGGCCGGCGCCTCCGCGGGGCGGACACGCGCCCTGGCCCGATGGCGGGCGACCTTGGCCTGGTTGCCGCAGGTGCGCATGTCGCACCACCGCCGTCGACCGGTGGGGGATCGGTCGATGAACAGGTAGCGGCAGCCCTCGTTGGCGCAGACCCGAAGACGGGACGGCGCATCATCGGCCAGGAACTGGGCCAGCGACGAGGCGATCGTGGCACGCGCCTGATCCAGCCGATCCCCGACCTGCGCGAACGTGTAGCGGGTCCCGTCGGGATCGCGCTCGATCTGGTGGTAGTGCAGGCCGTGGCGGAGGATGTGGTTCAGGTCGCGCAGCTGGTCGGTCGTCGGATGGCCATGCTCGGTGACGTCGGCGGCGATGGCGTGCAGGAGCCCCCGAAGATGGCGGAACCGATCGAGCCGGCGAGCGGTCTCATCCGGGTCGCGACGCAATCGCGCGGACTCAGCCGCCAGCCCACGGCCGCTGACAAGGCGCCGCGCGCGCAACCACGCGAGCAAAGCCGAGATGTCAGTCAGGGCATCGACCGGCCTCCCACGTTCGTATTCGAGCGTGTTTCCGAAGGATACGAACAGCTCCTCTGCCTGATCCGGCTCGGGGAGCAGCGAAGGTGTCTGGGGCATCGTGTAACCATTGTACACCGCTTGACAAGTTACACAGGCGGTCGTAGACTGGCGCATGTAACCATTCATCAGGCATAGACGAGTTACAGGACCGGATCGGGGAGGGCGAAGATGATGATGGCGTTGATCGTGATCGTGGCGGTGATGGTCGTCCTCGACCTGGCGGCACTGCGGTGGGGGGTCGATAGCCGCCTCCCGCTCGATGCCGAGCCGCGAAGCATTTGAACCACGCAGCTGACCGGTGCGGTCAGCGTCAAGAAAGAGGATTCCCATGAGCCGAGGAGCGACCTATCTCGGTCTGCTCGCCGCGCTGAAGCAGGACGAGATGCTGTACGAGGCGCGCCAGCGCCGGTACTCGACGGATGCGATTCGCCGACGCCGGAGCCGGACCTTCGCCGGCACCCTGCTTCGCGCGCTGCGCATCACCCGCCGCTAGCCGGCCACTTCGAGGAGCGGCCCGGCCCCTGAGAAGGGGCCAGGGCCGTTTTTCGTGCCCGTAGAATGGCGCGCATGCCACGACCGCGCGCCGTACGGCGATCGGACCACCAGCTGATCAGCAACGCCGACATGGCGCGGGTCTTCAGCGAGATCGCCGACATGCTCGAGATCTCCGGTGAGCTGGTCTACAAGGCGGTCGCCTACCGCCGGGTGGCGGATGCGGTCGAACGCTGGCCCGACGACGTGGCGCACCTGTTCGTCACGGGGGAGCCGCCCAAGATACCCGGCGCCGGGCCGGCGCTGAGCACCAAGCTGGCCGAGCTTGCGACCACCGGGCAGCTGGCCTACTACGACAGGATGCGCGCCCAGGTGCCGAGCGGGCTGCTCGAGATCCTGAAGATTCCCGGCGTCGGTCCGCGCACCGTGAAGCAGCTGCACGACGAGCTCGGCATCGACTCGGTCGACGCGCTGCGCGCCGCCGCCGAGGCGGGGACCCTGCGCGGGCTGAAGGGCCTCTCGGCACGCACCGAGGAGAACATCCTGGCTGCGATGGCGCGGCAGGCGTCGCGCGGCACCCGGCTGCTGCTCCACGACGCGGACGCGCTGATGGGCGGACTGGTGGCTCGGCTGCGCGACGTCAAGGGCGTGCGCGGCATCGAGCCGGCCGGCTCCCTGCGACGCCGGAAGGCCACCATCGGCGATCTCGACCTGCTGGCCGCGACCAACGATCCGGCCCGGCTGATCGCCGCGCTCGACAAGCTGCGCGAGGTCGAGCATGTGCTGAGCGCCGGGACCGACAAGTCGAGCATCGTGCTGGCCGATGGCCCGCAGGTCGACCTGATGGTCTGCCCGCCGGCCGCGTGGGGCAGCCACCTCGTCCACTTCACCGGCAGCAAGGATCACAACGTCGCGCTGCGCGGGATGGCGCTCGAGCGCGGGCTGTCGCTCTCCGAGAAGGGGTTCAAGGTGGTCGATACCGGCGAGCTGCAGCCGGTGGCGACCGAGGCGGAGGTCTACGAGCGCCTCGGCCTGCCGTGGATCGCGCCGGAGCTGCGCGAGGACTCGGGCGAGATCGCTGCCGCCCTGGCGGGCACGCTGCCGGCCCTGGTCGAGGTTGCCGACCTGCGCGGCGATACCCACGTGCACTCGGACTGGACCGATGGCGTCGATTCGATCGAGGCGATGGCGCTGGCGGCCCGCGACCTGGGCCATGAATGGATCGTGCTAACCGATCACTCGCCCTCGCTCGGCATCACCCGCGGGCTGTCCGCCGAGCGCGTCGAGGAGCAGCGGGCGCGGCTGGCCGACCTGAATGACCGACTGGCCCCGTTTCGGATCCTGCACGGGACCGAGATGGAGATCCGTGCCGATGGCGCCCTCGACTATCCGGACGAGCTGCTGGCCCGCTTCGACGTCGTGGTCGCCAGCGTTCACACCGCCCGTGGCCAGTCGACCGAGCAGCTGACCCGACGCACCCTGGCGGCAATCGAGAACGAGCACGTCGACGCCATCGCCCATCCGACCGGCCGGATCGTCAACCGCCGCGATCCGATCGCCCTCGACTGGCCGCGTGTCTTCGAAGCGGCGGCGCGCACCGGCACCGCGCTCGAGCTGAACGGCAGCCCGCGCCTCGACCTGGACGACAGCCTGGCCCGTGCCGCCGGCCAGGCGGGGGTGCGGCTGACGCTGGCCAGCGACGCGCATCGGACGGAGGAGCTCGACCAGCTGCGGTATGCCGTCTCGACAGCCCGACGGGCGTGGCTCACGGCCGACCAGGTGATGGGCACGCGCTCCGCCAGCGACGTGCTGGACCTGGTCCGATGACGGCGGCACGCGCAGCGCGCAGCGCCTGGGGAGCTGCGGTGCGACGGGTCGAGCGGCCTGAGGCGCTGCTCCTGGCGCTGCTCCTCACCGGGCTGGCGGTGTACGGCTGGTTCGCGCAGCCGTTCTGGCTCGCGGTCGCGATCGCCGGGCAGCTCGCGCTCGGTGGTCTCGGCGCGGTCTGGATCCTGGGCGCCGTGCGCGCCCGTTTCGGCTTCGCGCGCTACGCGACCCTGGCGGTCGCCGGCGTCTCCGCCACGCTGCTGGGGAAGCTGCTCGCGCCCGCCGCCCAGGTCGCGGCCGTGCCGGTTGTGGCGGCTGTGCTCTTCGGCGTGCTCTGGTTCGAGCTCCGGCTACCGGCGGGGCGCTCGCCGCGGCTGGCGCTGGACCTGACCCTGGTCGGCATCGTCTTCGCGGCGTCGGCAGGCGTGGCGGCCACCTTCCCGACCGCCAGCTGGCCACCGACCGTGATCCTGGTGGTCGCCGCGGCCGCCATCCCGGCGCTGCGTGCGGCCGAGCTGCGCGGGCGGTACGGCGTGGAGGCGGTCGGGCAGGCAGCGCTGCACCTGCTGGCCGTCACGCAGCTGGCGATTGGCCTGGCGCTGCTGCATCTGCCCGGGGTCGTCGGCTCAGCCGTGCTGGCGCTCGCCTTTCACGCGTGGACGGGGGCCGCCGAGGCGCTTGAAGGCGGCGCGAGGGGCTGGTCGGTGGCGGTCGAGTTCGGCAGCCTGGCGCTTCTCGGGCTGCTGGTCGCCCTCCTCCTGCGCGTCGCCTGAGCGCCCCGCGCATACCCGGCGCGCCCGGTGCGGCGTCGCACCGCCGGGCTGCAGCGACGCGCCGCTGCCAATCGCGTTGACACCCCTATCGGGCTCTGCTACAACAAGGCGCCCTTCGACCGGTTTGACCGGCTGGACGGGCATTTCGTGCATCTGGACCGCCTCGGGAAGAGCCAGGGGAGACGATGACGCTCGGAGAGACGGAGACCGCGAACCGGCAGCGACGCCACCTCACCGATGTCGCCATCGGCCAGGCGACGCGGGGCGAGTGGGAGGCCGCGGTCGAGACGAATCGACAGATTCTCGAGATTGGCGGTGACACCGATGCGTATAACCGCCTCGGCAAGGCGCTGGCCGAGCTCGGGCAGCACGCGGAGGCGCTGGAGGCGTATCGCGAGGCGCTGGCCCGGGACGCCACCAACCGCATCGCCGAGCGCAATGTCGGGCGTCTGCAGGTCATCGCCGCCGGCGAGAACCACGCCGTGGGTGACGGCAAGTCCGAGAAGGCGACCGCGGCCCACTTCATCGAGGAGATGGGCAAGACCGGCCACGCCCGGCTGATGAACCTGCTGCCGGCGCGCCAGCTGGCGCCCCTCTCGCCGGGTGACGCCATCGAGCTGGCGCTCGAGGGAGGGATCCTGATCGCGCGCGTGGGCGAGGTCGAGATCGGCCAGGTCGAGCCCCGCATCGGGGTCCGGCTGGCGAAGCTGATGAAGGGCGGCAACCGGTACGAGGCCGCGATCACCACGGTCGACCGGGACGAGGTGCGGATCATCATCCGCGAGGTCTTCGCCGATCCGTCGAACTTCGGCAAGGTCTCCTTCCCGGGCAGCACCGCCGGCCGTCCCGGCGACGTCAGGCCGTACATCAAGGGCACCCCGCTCCGCTACGATGACGAGGAGGAGTCCGAGGAATTGGAGGAGGAGTCCGAGGAGGTCGAGGAGCTCGACACCAGCCTTCCGGAATTCTCCGCCGAGCCCGACCTCGAGGAAGAGCTGCTCGAAGAACCCTAGGAGCCCGATTGACCGAGGCCGAACGGAAGCGACTGGATCATGTCGTCCTTCCACGCCGCCTCCCCGGGCTCGCGCTGCTGGAGCGTTACTTTCCATCGCCGGCCGACAACGAGGTCGATGCCGAGCTCACATCCTTCACCCGGCCGGGTGACACGGTCCTCGACCCATGGGCCGGCACCGGCTGGACCGCCCGCCGAGCGATCGCGCACGGCCTGCGGGTCGTGTCAGCCGACCCGAGCCCCTTCGCGCAGCTCGCCGCGCAGGCCTTCCTGCTTGCCCCCGAACCGGCCGCGCTCGACGCGGCCTTCGCGCAGCTCTCCGCCTCCCGCCGCGTCGATGTCCCTCTCCGCCAGCATCTCGAGGAGCTGTACGCCACCCACTGCGCCGCGTGCCGTCGGCCGGTCGTCGGAGAGCAGTTCATCTGGCCGCGCGACGGCGACGCGCCGGGCCGCAAGGTGTACCGCTGTCAGAACTGCGACCTGTCCGTGGGCGGCCCCGAGGAGCGAGTGGCCGCGATCGACGAGGCGGATCTCGCCAAGCTCGGGATCGACCGCCCGGCGCCGCCGGATGCCGGCGCCGGGGCCGGCGACCCCGCCGCCGATGGCGAGGACGACCTGCCGCCCGCGCCGGTCGGCCTGACCGCCGCGCCCGACCCCGAGGACGATCCGGCCGCGCCGATCGGGGAGGCCGGCGGGCCGCCCTCCCCGGCGCCTGCCGCCGCCGACCCGCCGACCGGGGCGCTGCGCTCGGGGCGCCCCCGCTACGCGTCCACGGTCCACCCTGATCCGGTGGCTCAGCCCGCGGGCGACGTCCGCCAGAGCCTGCACTACCAGCAGCTGCGGGATCGCTTCCCCGTCCTGGATGGCCGCGAGGAGCTGATCGACGAGCTGCTGGACCTCTACACGCCGCGGAATCTCTATGCCCTGCAGACGATCGCCAACAAGATCGACGCCGAGTTTCGCGAGCCGCCCCTGGCCGCCGTCTTTCGCCTCGCGCTGGCAGCCTGCCTGCTGCCCGGCAGCCGCCTGAACGGCTACCCGGGGCGCGTCGCGTCGCTCCGCATCAGCGGCGGCCACGTCCGTCAGCCGGCCTCGCGGCACCAGCGGGAGGTGAACGTGTGGCGGCTCTTCGAATCGGCCGTGCGCGACGTGCGCATCGCCGTGGCCGCGCTCGGTCGCGACCGCCGGCCGGCCCGTTTCGCCGCGGACCTTGACGAGCTCGGTGGCGTCGGCGCGGCGAATGTGCTCTGGATCCGCTGCCGGCCGGCGGTGGTTGGCCAGTACCTTCCCTCCGACGGGGTCGACATGGTGCTCGGCTCCCCGGCGCCCGCCGCGAGCGTCGACGAGATGAGCTTCGAGTACCTGGCCACGGCCTGGCTGCTGGGGCGCGAGGCGGCCGAGACGCTGCGCCTGGAGCCGCTCTTCGGCGCAGCGCACGACCGCGGCGAGGCGGCGGAAGCGACCGCGATGCGTCACGCCCTGGCCTCGGCGGCCGGGGCGCTGAAGCCGGACGGCTGGTGCAGCGTCCTGATCGGCGGCGGCGATCTCGACCGTGTCCTGGCGGCGGCGATCGCCGGAGCGGCGGCGGACCTCGAGCTGGTCGACGTCGTCCACCGCGAGTCGATCCGCTCGGGGGAGGCGGTCTCACTCCACTTCCACAAGCCGTCGGCCGAGGACCGACTGCGGAGCGCCGTCAGCCCTGGTCCCCTCCAGCTCGGCGCGGATGGCGGGCACCTCACCTACCCGGAGCTGGCCGCGGCCATCGATCGTTCCGCGGTCGAGCTGCTGAGGCAGCGCGGCGAGCCCGCCGGCGAGGTGCGGATCGCTGCCGCCCTGCTGGTGGAGCTCCAGCGAGCGGGGCTGCTGGCGCGGGTCGCCGCGGCGAGGGCCGCGTCGCCGGCGCCGGGCGACACCGATGAAGAGGCGGCCGAGGGGCCCCCGGAGCGCATGGAGCGCGGTCCGCTGCTGCTGGGCACGCTGCTGCGCGAGGAGCTGGCGCGCGACGACCATCCGTCGCTGGTCCGCATCGGTGACGCCGAACGGCCGATGTGGTGGCTGCGCAACCCCGAACTGGCCGACTCCCCGCTGGCCGACCGTGTCGAGTGGGCCACCTTCTCGATCCTGACCACCGCCGGCCGGCTCGACGACGGCGCCTTTCTGGAGCGCATCTACGCCCTCTTCCCTGGCCTGGAAGCTCCCGACGAGGAGCTCGTGCGTGCCTGCCTGGAGGCCTACGCCGTGGTCGGCGAGCGCGGCGTCCTGCGCAGCGAGGAGGAGCTCGCCCAGCGCAGCGACGACCACGCGCGGATCATCGGCACCCTGGTCGACTACGGGCACCGTCTCGGGCTGCGGGCATGGGTCGGGCGGCGTGAGCACGAGCGCCCGTACGCGGGGGCGCGCCTCCTCGATCGCCTGCGCGACGACGAGCGGCGGGCCTACCTGCCCCTCATCGTGCGCGCTCCCGCCGAGCCGCTCGCCGCCCTGGACGCGATCTGGTACGTCCGCGGGCGGCTGGCCTTCATGTTCGACGTGCAGTGGACGGCGATGCTCGGCGAGCCGATCCTGGGGCGTGGCCGGCAGATCGAGCCGACCGAGCGCCAGGCCCGCTTCTGCGTCTTCCCGGCGGAGCGGACGGAGCTTCTCAGGATGAAGCTGGACCGATCACCGTGGCTTCGCGCGGAGGTCGCTCGCCAGAACTGGCACTTCCTGAAATGGCAGCACCTCGAGTCCCTCGCCGCACGCGAGGGGGCGAGCCTGGAGTGG
>Ga0209108_10002651_pt1 | contig 10194 bp, 8 predicted proteins | sample Rifsed10ft1_FD_184003 | JGI IMG/M metagenome (GOLD analysis project Ga0209108, IMG submission 184003) | Soil microbial communities from Rifle, Colorado, USA - sediment 10ft 1 (version 2) | ecosystem: Environmental > Terrestrial > Deep subsurface > Rock core/Sediment | place: Rifle, Colorado...
GTCGGATTGAAACGAGCCGGGCACGCCGTGCGCCTCGCCGCGCCGGAGACGTACGCGGGCTTCGCGGCGCAACAGGGCTTGGAGTTCGCCCCCCTGCCCGGCGACCCGGCGCAATTAAGCCAGGCGCTGGCCGACGTCGCCGGGACCCACCCCCTGCGCGCCTTCACGGTGGTGCGGCAGTTTGCGCTGCCCGTGGCCGCGGGCGTCTTCAGCAATGCCCGCGCCGCCTGCGCGGATGCCGATGTCGTCCTCTACTCGTTCCTGCTGGCCGTCGCCGGACACACCCTCGCGCGCGACCTCGGCAAGCCCGCGTTCTACGTTGACCTCTTCCCGGTCTTCACGCCCACCGCCGCTTTCCCCGGCCCGATGTTTCCTAATCTCCGCGCCTTGGGCGCGATCAACCGGTTCACGCACGCGCTCTTCGCGCAGATGTTTTGGCTGGGCAATCGTCTGGGCTATCGTCTCGTGCGCGGGCTATTTCCCGATTTGCCCGCGCGCCTGCATCGCCCCTTCGTTGACACACATAGTCCAACACCCATCCTCAACGCGTTCAGCCCGCACGTCGTCCCGCCGCCCGCCGACTGGGGGCCGCACATCCACACCACGGGCTACTGGTTTCTGGAAACTCCCCACTGGGAGCCGCCGATTGAGTTGCAGAGATTTCTGGACGACGGCCCGCCGCCCGTGTGCATCGGCTTTGGGAGCATGGTCACGCGCGAGGCGCAGATGATGAGCCGCATCTCGCTCTCAGCGCTGGCGCAATCCGGGCAACGCGGCTTGCTGCTCGGCGGGTGGGGCGGCTTCGGCGGCGGCCCGCTACCCCGGAGCGTCTTCAAGATTGACGCGGCTCCGCACGCGTGGCTGTTCCCGCGCATGGCAATGGTGGTGCATCACGGTGGGGCCGGGACCACGGCGGCCAGTTTGCGCGCGGGCGTTCCCACCCTCATCACGCCCTTCACCGCCGATCAACCCTTCTGGGGCCGCCGCGTAGCCGAGTTGGGTGTGGGGCCGCGCCCCATCCCGCGCAAGCAGTTGACGGCAGCGCGCCTCTCCGCCGCCATCACCACCGCCGTCGCCGACCGAGACATGCAGGCGCGCGCCGCCGCGCTCGGAGAAAAGATTCGCGCGGAAGACGGCGTGACCAGAGCGGTGGAGATCATCGAGCGCTGAGTTTCCTTCCGTTCCTTGAGTTCCCGTTCCCCTGTATACTTATCCCATGCTCACCCCTCTTTTCCCTCACCCCAAGCCCGTCATCGGCATGATCCACGTCGGCGCGCTGCCGGGGACGCCCGCAAGCGCTATGAGCGTCCGCGAGTTGGTCGAACTGGCTGCGCGCGAGGCGCGCGTCTACCGCGAGGGCGGCGTGGACGGCATCGCCCTCGAGAACATGCACGACGTGCCGTACCTGCGCGGGAGTGTGGGGCCGGAGATTGTGGCGGCGATGACGCTGCTCGGGCAGGCGGTGAAAGCGGAAGGCGGATTGCCGACGGGGATTCAGATTCTGGCCGGGGCGAACACCGAGGCGATGGCGGTGGCGCACGCCGCCGGGCTGGACTTCATCCGCGCGGAGGGATACGTCTTCGCGCACGTCGCCGACGAGGGCCTCATCGAATCGTCCGCCGCAAAACTATTGCGGTATCGGAAAATGATCGGCGCGGAGCGCGTGCAGGTCTGGGCCGACGTGAAGAAGAAGCACTCCGCCCACGCCATCACCGCCGACATCAGTTTGGGCGCGACCGCCGAGACGGTGGAGTTCATGCGCGGGGACGCGGTGATCGTCACCGGCAGCGTGACCGGCGACCCGCCGAAGATCGAAGACGTGCGCGAGGCCAAAGCCCACTGCCGCCTGCCCATCCTCCTCGGCTCCGGCGTGGACGTGAACAACATCGGCGCGTTCTTCCCCGAGGCCGACGGCTTCATCGTCGGCTCACACTTCAAGGTGGACGGGCACTGGGCGAATACGGTAGACCCGAAGCGGGTGGAGAGGTTTATGAGCGAAGTGCGAAGGCTGCGAGGGTAAGACCGTAAACCCTTATGCGGAGGGGCGGTGCTCGTGTGTGTTTGTTGAGCGGAGAAGGTTGTCAATCAGCCTATCGGCCTGCGCCCGCAGGGTATCTGCTTTCATTTCGGCCTGCCGCTGGAAAGTTTCCCAATCCACTTCGGGTTCGCTCTCGCTGCCCTCGCGAATCCATTCGGCCAGCATGCCGGGCGTGATTTCGGGATGGAATTGCACGCCGTAGGCGCAATCGCCGAACCGGAAGGCCTGATGGGCACACGTCGCGGAACCGGCCAGCGCCACCGCGCCCGGCGGAATCGCAAACGTGTCATAATGCCACTCGGCGACTTCGAACCCGTCCTCCAGCCCGGCGAATAGAGGGTCAGTCCGGCCCGCATCGGTGAGCGCGATGGGGGTGAGGCCGATCTCGGTCACGCCCCCGAGGTGGACTTGCGCGCCGAGCGCGCGGGCGAGCAGTTGCCCGCCGAGGCAGACTCCTAGCACGGGCTGCCTGGCCGTCACAGCTTTCTGGATGGCCCGGACTTCGTCCGCCAGCCAGGGATAGTCGGCTTCCTGATAGACGTTCATCACCCCGCCCATAACCAACAGCAGATCATACCCGGTCGGATCGGGGATCGCGTCGCCCGCATCTATGCGGATGACCTCCAGCGCTGCGCCGCGCCGCGCCAGCGCCTCGCCCAGATAGCCCGGCCCGCCGCCCGCTTCGTGTTGAAGGACCAGCACACGCATGTTCAAGACTCCCGGGATTTGATGTCACCCTGAGCGCCGTCTCGCCCTCGCGCAGCATCCCTGAAGCGGAGCGGAAGGGACGCTCGACGGGGAAGCGAAGGGTCTCCGGGCGAATTGGCATCAGAGATGCTTCGCCGCTTCCGGCGGCTCAGCATGACAGACTCGCACTATCGAATTACGCCCCGCGCGCCACGGGCCGCGCCGGATCACTGCACCATTCGCTCCACGAGCCGACGTACAACTTCCCGCCGGGGAGGCCCGCGTGCTCCATCCCCAGCAGGTTGTGGGCGCTGGTGACGCCGGAGCCGCAATAGGTGACCACGTTTTGCGCGGGCCGCTGGCCGAGCAGGGCCTGATAGCGGGCGCGCAGAATCTCCGGGGAGAGAAACGTCCCGTCGGGGTTCAACTGATCCTTGTAGAAGTAGTTCACCGCGCCGGGGATGCGCCCGGCCACCGGGTCGAGCGGCTCGCTGTCGCCGCGAAAGCGCTCCGGGGCGCGGGCGTCAATGACGAGGTAAGCGGGGTCGAGGCGCACGCGCTCCACGTCGTCCACCGTCACACGCATCTCGTCGCGCGGCGAGCCGGAGAACTGTGTTGGGGAGCGACGCTCGACACCGGGCCGCGTTGGCCGCCCCTCGCGCGCCCACTTCGCCATCCCGCCGTCCAGCACCGCCGCCTCCGCGTGGCCGAGATACTTCAACATCCACCACAGGCGGCTGGCGTACATTCCCACATCCTGATCGTATGCGACCACCTGCACTCCCGGCCCGATGCCCCACTGGCCGAGGCGCGCTTTGAACTGTTCCATGTCCGGAAGTGGATGCCGCCCGTTGCGCCCGGTCTTCGGACCGGAGAGGTCGCGGTCGAGGTGCGCGTACACCGCGCCGGGGACGTGCGCCTCGCGGTAACGCTCTTCGCCCCACGCGGTGTTCACGAGGTCAAAGCGGCAGTCCACCATCGCCCAATTGGGGTCGGCGAGGTGTGCGGCGAGGTCAGAAGCTGAGATGAGCGTCTTATAGGTCATCAGTTTTCACCGCCGAGCCCGCTAAGTGCGCGGAGAAAAAGATGATCTCGGCGTGCTCCGCGAACTCAGCGGCAAAAAGAACCCGCGCCTCTTGAAGCAGCGCGGATTTGCCAGCGGAGAGGGAGGGATTCGAACCCTCGGTGACCTTGCAGCCACAACGCTTTTCGAGAGCGCCGCATTCAACCACTCTGCCACCTCTCCGGCGCGAATTATAACAGAGAAGGCGGTAGGCAGAAGGCAGCCATTCACAGCTTTCTGCCGGCTGCTTTCTGCCTTCTGCCTACTATATCTCCACGCTCTCGTGCATCTGCGGCGCGTAAACCTCCGGGATGCCCTGCTCTTTGAGCGCCTCCACCAGGGCGCTGGAGGATTCCGGCTCGCCGTGGACGAGGAAAATCTTCTTCACGCGGGGCTTGAGCGCGGTGGCCCACTGGATGAGCAGGTCGCGGCCCGCGTGGCCGGAGAGGCCGTTGATGGTCGCCACCTGTGCCTTGAGCTTGAACGTATCGCCGAAGATGCGGACTTCCTTCTCGCGGTCGGCGAGGCGCCGGCCCAGCGTGTTGGGCGCCTGCCACGAGACGATGAGGATGGTGTTATTCGGGTCTTCGATGTTGTTGCGCAGGTGGTGCAGGATGCGCCCGGACTCGCACATGCCGGAGGCGCTGATGATGATGAGCGGCCCCTTCTGGTCGTTGATGGCCTTGCTCTCGTCCACGGACTTGGTGTACTTCAGGCTCCGGAAACCAAAGGCCTCGTCGTCGGGGTGCTGCATGAAGAAGGCCCGGGCCTCGTCGTCGAAGAGGCCGGCGTGCGCCCAGAAGACGGTGGAAGCTTTGCCCGCAAGCGGGCTGTCCACGTAGACCGGCAGGGGCGGGATCTCTCCGGCGCGCACCATCATGCCGAGGGCGTAGACCAGCTCCTGCGCGCGGCCCACGGCGAAGGAGGGGATGATGATCTTTCCCCGGCGGGCGATGGTTGCCTTGACCAGCGTCCCGAACTCCGCCAGCGCCTCTTCGGGCGGGCGGTGGTTCTTCGTCCCGTACGTGGACTCCATGATCACGTAGTCAATGTCGCTGAGGATCGTCGGGTCGCGCAGGATGGGGAGGTCGTAGCGGCCAATGTCGCCGGAGAATGCCAGCCGGAACTGGCGGCCCTTTTCCTTGATATCCAGCACCACGCTCGCCGAGCCGAGGATGTGCCCGGCGTCGTAGAAGGTGACGGTGACGCCCTCGGCCACTTCAAACGGTTTGTTATAAGACTCGTCGTCGAAGTATTGCAGCGCGGCCTGCGCGTCGGCCTCGGTGTAGAGCGGCTGGATATTGGCCGGCTCGCCCTTCTTGGCCGCGCGCTTGTTGAGGAACTCGGCGTCGGATTCCTGGATGCGGCCCGAGTCGCGCAGCATGTAGTCGCACAGGTCCACCGTGGCGTGCGTGGCGTAGATCGGGCCGCGGAAGCCCTTCTTGACCAGGTTGGGGATGTTGCCCGAGTGGTCAATGTGCGCGTGCGAGAGGACCAGCGCGTTGAGTTTCGCCGGCTCAAACAGGAAGTGGCTGTTGCGGAAGGCCGCTTCTTTGCGCGCCCCCTGATACAGCCCGCAATCGAGCAGGATTTGGGAGCCGTTGACGGCGAGCAGATGCTGTGAGCCGGTGACCGTCTGCGCCGCGCCGTGAAATGTTATCTCCATGTGGGTCTCCTGTTCTTCGGCGTAGTGCGTATTCCGTTGGCGTCGTCTACGTAATACGCACTACGCAATATGACTAATCTGCCCCCAACACCTTCAGTATTTCATCCCCATACGTCTGCCGCCGCCACGGCCCAAGCTCTTCAATTCCGGCCAGCTCGTCCGAGGTGCGCGGCGCGCGGCGCGCCAACTGCCACATCGCTTCGCGCGGAATGATGATATCGGACTCGACGCCGCGCGTCTGCGCCTTTTGCTTCCGCCACTGGCGCAGGCGCTCGTAGCGCTCGCGGACGACGTCCGGCTCGAACGCGGGCGGCGGGGGATGCGGGGGCGGCGCGGACAGGCCGCGCTGCACGGCGCCCAGGAGTCCGGCTCCGTGACGATGGATCTGCGCGGGCGTCATCCCCATCACGCCTTGCAGCTCGTTCGTCTGCGCCGGGCAGCGCTGCGCGATCTCCAGCAGGGTCTGGTCGCTCATGATTTTGAAGGGCGGTCGGTCGGCGCGCTCGGCCTGTCGCTCGCGGTAAAGATACAACTCGCGCAGCACGGCCGCCTGCTGAGAGGGGAGGTCGCGCGCGCCGTTGATGCGCCAGAAGCCGTGGCGGTCGGAGCCGTTCGGTTCCGGTTTCACCCGCGTGAGCCGGGCAAATTCCTCGCGCGCTTCTTCCACGCGGCCGGCGGCGGCGAGTTCGCTCTGCAGCACGTCGCGCAGGGCGAAGAGGTAGTGCGTGTCCAGGCGGGCGTAATCCAGCTGCGCGGGGGTGAGCGGGCGCTGGCCCCAGTTGGCGCGCTGATATTTCTTGTTCATCTTCACGCCGAAGCGCGCTTCGAGGATGGCGGCCAGGCCCATCTGCGGCCAGCCCAGCGTGCGCGCGGCGATCATCGTGTCGAAGATTTCGGCGAACTCAAAGTCGTAGTCGCGCTTGAGGCAGAGGAGATCGTATTCGGCGGCGTGGAAGACTTTTTGCTGTTGCGGATTGGCGAACAGCGGCGCGAGGCGGCCAAGGTCCGGCAGGGCGAGCGGGTCGAGAATGTAATCGCGGGCGGGCGTCGAAAACTGGATCAGGCACACGCGCTCGCGGTAGGCGAACAGGCTGTTGGACTCCGTGTCCACGGCCACCACGGGTTCGCCGGCCAGCGCCCGCACGAGCGCGGCCAGGCCGCGGGCGTCGGCGACGAACACGGGCGGGGGCAGGCTGTGCGCGTGGGTCGAGGAACCATCCGGCATGATAGGCTGTATTATCGGCCCTCTGCGTAACCTGTCAATTCAGGCAGAACTTGTTTGACGCGGGTTGGCATTTGTGATAAGTTTTACTTGCCCCATTGGGGACAGGACAAAAACAAAGCCGGTTTGGAAGGAGCGGTGGGGAGTGATATAATCCCGCCGTTCTGATTCAGGGTAAATACACATCTCTCTCGAAGAGGAGGGTAGAAGACGTATGGCTGCTGAAGCCAAAAGTGCGCCCGCCGCCCAGACCACGCCTATGACGCGGCGAGAATTTCTCTATTATATTTGGATGGCCTCGCTCGCGTTGTTCACGGCCCAGACCGGCGGCGCAATCCTGTGGTTCGCGGTGCCGCGCTTCAAGGAAGGCGAGTTCGGCGGCACCTTCACGCTCGACATCGGCGACATGCCCGCGCCGGACAGCGGCCCAAAGGCGTACGACGACGGCCGCTTCTGGCTGGTGAACCTGGGCGACGAAGACGTGAGCGACGAGCGGCTGCCCAAGACCGCTTCGGGCCAACTGGATTACCCCCAGAAGAAGGGCGTGAAGGCCCTCTACAAAATCTGCGTGCACCTGGGCTGCCTGTACAAGTGGGTGCCGACCAACAACCGCTTCGAGTGCCCGTGCCACGGGTCCAAGTACCTGGCGACGGGCGTGCGCGTGGACGGCCCCGCGCGCCGCAACCTGGATGTGTTCATCGTCCAGGCGCTGGATGCGAGCGGCAACGTGGTTGACGAAACCAAGCCGACGACCGCGGGCGGCCTCGACGGCGCGGCCATTGACATCACCAACGCGGCGAAAATCCGGATCAACACCGGCAAGCGCATCAACGGCGACTTCAACTCCGCGCCGGGCGGCGGCAAATAGGAGAGTCCTCCATGGCAGTCTTCAAATTCCACGTCCCCATCCTGGACGACATCAAATCCAAAGGCCTCATCCCGGCGCTGCTCTACAAGACGAACGAGGCTGTCGAGCGCATCACCGCCGGGTTGGACATCGAGGACATCCGCTCGGTGCTGCGCGGCGATCCGGCCCCGCGCCCCAACCCGCGCGTCAGGCCGCACGCCGACGGGTTCTGGTTCCACATGCGGCCCACGTACTATCACAACCTGACCCACGGGCTGTATCCCTCCTTCCGGCTCGGCTGGCTCTCGGTCTACTTCTTCGTGTTCGAGATTCTCACCGGCCTGGTCCTGATGGTCTTCTACACCCCCTCCCCGCTGGTGGCGTACGAGAACATGCTCAACATCCTCGGCGACGTCCCCTTCGGGCGGCTGATGCGCGACACGCACAAGCTGGGCGCGGAGGTGATGGTCATCGTGGTGCTGCTGCACATGCTGCGCACGCTCATCACGGGCAACTATAAGAAGCCGCGCCAGTTCACCTGGGTCACCGGCGTCATCCTCCTGCTGGTGACGCTGTTCCTGGCCTTCTCGGGCTACCTGCTGCCGTGGGATCAGCTCTCGCTGTGGGCCGTCACCATCGGCGCGTCCATGGCCGGGGCCGTGCCCCTGGCCGGCGATACGATTGACCTGATTATGCGCGGCGCGCCGGGCGCGTTCAACGAGGACGGCCTGCTGCGCTGGTATCTGGCGCACGTCCTGCTCCTGCCGCTCGTGGGCATCGTCTTCTTCGGCGTGCACTACTACAAGGTCGTCATCCACGGCCACAGCCTCCCGCCCGAGGCGGAGCCGGTGGGCGAGGATACGGCCAAGCGCGTCCCGACCGACCAGCGCACGTACTTCATGCCGGACGTGCTCACCAAAGAGCTGTTGTACGTCTCCCTGGTCACGATGCTGCTGGTCGTGGCGACCGTCTTCTTCTATCACGCGCCGCTGGAGCCGCACGCCGACCTGCTCCTTACGCCGCTGCACACCACCGCGCCCTGGTACTTCCTGTGGCTGCAGGGGATGCTCAAGCTCGGCGATAAGGTCCTTTGGGGCGTGATCGTCCCGACGAACATCATCCCGGGCATCCTCTTTGTGCTGCCCTATTTTGAAGTCGGCCCCAGCCGCCGCTACGGCGACCGGCGGGTGGGCCTGACCATCATCATGCTGTCCGTGGCCGCCATGGCGGTCCTGTCCTACATGGGCACGCCGCACTACGCGGTCAGCTCGTCGCCCGACCAGGAAGTGGTGGCCGCGCTCGTGCCGCAGACGCACCCCGGCCCCCTGCGCGACGCCAACTGGGATGAGCTGAACCACCCCGGCGCGTACGAAGCCGCGTTGTGGAACACGGCGCCCTCGCCCACGCTCAAGGAACTGCTCAAGATTTACAACGAGGAGATGATCAGGGCCGCCGACAACGCGAAATGCCGCGCGGCGAAGAACTGCCTGGTGGACGGCCGCGGCTATTTCATCGTCGAGAAGTGGCAGGCCGATCTCCTGCGCATCACCTTCCGCGTGATCTGGGCGGGCGGCCCGCAGGGCGGAGCCATCTGCCAGCTCGGCGCAAAGAACGAGTTCTGCCAGAACGTCTATTTGCACCGTCACTCCGACTACGGGCAGGGAGAATAAGCGATGACCTGGCGTGTTATCGTCGGCACTTTGAGCTTGATGGTCACGATGATCGTGCTCGGTTTCGTGGCCGTCACCGAGCAGGATCGCATGGCAAGTTTCACGCGCGCCTACGAGTCGCGCAAAGTCGAGGTCGGGGGGGCGATCTTTGAAAACAACTGCGCGCGCTGCCACGGGCTGGACGGCAAAGGCTCGGGCCTGGCCCCCGCCCTCAACGCGCAGGACCTGTTCGACGGCTCCCGGTTGGCGGCCGCCGGTTGGGCGGGCACGACAGAGGATTACGTCCGCGGGACGATTGCGAGCGGGCGCCCGCGCCCCTCGGCCTTCTACGCCGACCTCGGCTATCCCGAGCGCATGCCCACCTGGGGCGCGCAGTTCGGCGGCCCCCTGCGCACGGATCAGGTGGAGGCCCTCGTGGCCTACATTATGAACTGGGCTTCCGACTACGCCGGCGCCACCCCGCAGGCCGTGCCGACCGTGGTGCCTGTGGGCGCGGACATCACCGTGGCGCTGCCCGCGGGCGACGCCGCCAACGGCGAGACGCTGGCGAAGTCGGTCGGCTGCGCGGCCTGCCACATTGACCTGGCTGGAACCGGCGCGCCGCTCATCGGCCCGGCCTGGCTGCCCGCCGCCGACCCGGACGGCAAAAGCATTGGCGCGCGCGCCGAGGAGCGCTACCAGGAGGCGGGCTACGCGGGCAAGGCGACCAGCCCGGAGCAGTACCTGTTCGAGTCCATCGTGGACCCCAACGTGCACATCGTGGAGGGCGACTACAAGAACCCGGACGGCACCTCCAAGATGCCGAAGATCTACAGCACGAGCCTCGACCAGCAGATGGTGGCCGACCTCATCGCGTACCTCCAGACGATTAAGTAGCCGCCAGCGCGTTTACCGGTTGAATGAACAGGCCGCTCCAAATTGGAGCGGCCTGTTTCTTTGGTTATAGAGGTTAAGAAAATGATTTTGAAATGGGCGTCAACGGATAGGGCAACCGCTTCGCG
>Ga0209108_10002658_pt1 | contig 10188 bp, 7 predicted proteins | sample Rifsed10ft1_FD_184003 | JGI IMG/M metagenome (GOLD analysis project Ga0209108, IMG submission 184003) | Soil microbial communities from Rifle, Colorado, USA - sediment 10ft 1 (version 2) | ecosystem: Environmental > Terrestrial > Deep subsurface > Rock core/Sediment | place: Rifle, Colorado...
GGTACAACATTGAGCAGCACGCAGAAGATCTCCAGGAGTTGATGCTGAGCTTGGGCCTGCAAAGCCCTCTTTTGCTGGGTTTCTCGCTGGGTGGTGCTATCGCCACGCTTCTAGCATCGCGGGTTCCTTGCCGCGGACTGATCTTGCTTGATGGGATAATCGGTACGAGGGCCTTCATTGAAAACGCAGCTGCAATGTTCGTAGGCGCGTTCGGGGACGCATTGAGCTCACGCGGCGGGTTCGACGCCTATCTAGCTGCGTTCTTGTCGACGCCGGCCTCCGATGAGGCTGAGCGCTTCCTGAGGCGGCGGGCTCATTTCGAGCTCGCTCCTCTTGCCAATGGCACATTTCGCCGGCGGAGTCTCCGAGATGCCCTGGAAGAATCGTTCGCCTCTGCTGCAGAAGTCGACACTCTAACCACACTCGCCAAGGTGCGGTGCCCAGTTCTAGTCGTTCATGCAGCTCAGCCCTGGATCGGGGGACGACAGTACCTGACAGAGGATGTGATCTCCCGACAAGTACAGGCGTGCCGCCAGGCAGAGTTGTTCGTCGCACGCAACTCTGCTCACCCGGCGTTGATTCGCGATCCTGAGCCGGAGCTGCTGGAAGCCATTCGTTTGTTCGCGAGGCGCTGCGCCGTTTCCAACTGACGCTCTGCGCCAGGCATCTCTTTCCTCTGTGACCGAAGCTATGGCTAGAGCTTGTTGCCGAAGGACCTAAATCGGGATGGGTCTGAGTATAACGAACTCAGGAAGCGCCAGCCGGCTTGAACGCGGATGAGAAGCTGAGGCGCATAATGCGCGCAGCACACGAGGAGGAGGACGAACATGGCGAACACCGGCCTATCTGCCGTCTGGCACGACGCGGGTAAGCAATGGGAGATCCGCGAGCTGCCCCTGCCCGAGGTCGAGCCCGACGGCGTCAGCATCCGCGTGCTGGCGACCAGCGTCTGCGGCTCCGACCTGCACCTCTGGCGCGGCGACGGCGTCAAGCCCGATGAGCCACGCGACCCCTTCGTCTTCGGCCACGAGATGATGGGCACCGTCGCCGCCCTCGGCAGTCGCATCACCACGGACTCCTTGCGCCGCCCCCTGCGTGAGGGCGATCGCGTCGCCTTCGCCTACTTCTTCCCCTGCATGCGCTGCTACAACTGCATCCGCGGCGAGATGGGCGCCTGCAAGTTCCGCGGTGGCCGCCGCTCGCTGGAAGACTGGCCGGTGTGCAACGGCGGCTTCGCGCAGTACTACTACCTGCGCGCCCCCCAATTCCTCTTCAAGCTCCCGGACGACCTGGACGACGCCGCTGCCGCGCCCGTGAACTGCGCCCTCGCCCAGGTCATGGAGGCGTTCCACATCGCCAAACCGCGCTTCGGCGACAACGTCGTGATCCAGGGCGCCGGCGGCCTCGGCGTCAACGCGACCGCGGTCGCCTCAGAGATGGGCGCCAACCAGGTCATCGTCATCGACGGCCAGGAACCGAGACTCGACCTCGCCCGTCAGTGCGGCGCCACCGACACGATCAACCTCAACGAGTACACAACGCCCCAGTCCCGCATCGACCGCGTCATGGAGCTGACGCACGGCATCGGCGCCGACATCGTCATCGAGCTCGTCGGTTTCCCCAGGGCTGTCGAAGAGGGCGTGCAGATGTGCCGCATGCGCGGGACGTACCTGGAAGTCGGCCACATCTCGCCCGGCAGCATCGCCCACCTCGACGTCCAGAAGCTGGTCTCGAACCAGATACGCTTCAACGCCATCCAGCACTACGACCCCTGGATCATCCCCAACTCGATCGACTTCCTCATGCGCACGAAGGACAAGTACCCGCTGACCAAGGTCATCTCCCACGCCTTCCCCCTGGACCGCATCAGCGAGGCCTTCGAAACGGCAGAGTGGCTGGGAAGAGAAGGCGGCAGCGTAGTCACGCGGGCTATCGTCACGCCGTAGAGATACCATCGGCGACGGCGCACCGGACGCCCCTTCAGCGGGGGTTTGCGGGCGTCCCCCATCTCCAACGCCAGTGCTCGGCCGCGAGGGCGGCAGCGTCGTAACGCGGGCAATCGTCACGCCGTAGAGATACCATCGGCGTCGGCGCACCGGACGCCCCTTCAGCGGGGGTTTGGGGGTGTCCCCCATCTCCAACGCCAGTGCTCGGCCGCGAGGGCGGCAGCGTGGTCACGAGGGCGATCGTCACGCCGTAGCGAGCAGCATGCGAACAGCAAAGGGAGCGGCCTGTCTGAACCGCTCCCTGTTGCCTGTCGCCTGTTGCTTGTTGCCGCTCTACCGCAGCCCCGCCAGCAGCGCCTTGTACGCATCGAGGTTCGACTCCACGGCGATGTCCTGGAACACCGGCGCCCGGTCTGCCGAAACGCCGAGGTTCTCCGCCATCGCCGGCTGCGAGTCGTCCTGCAGCAGCAGGCCAGTGACCTCACGGCCGATCTTCGCCGCCTCCGAGATCAAGCGCAGGCCGTTGAGCGCCGCCTCCGGGCTCCGAGGGTCGTACTCAACCGGCAGCTGGGCCCGCTCGTCGTCCGTGAACACCTGGTCGCGCATGCTCTGCCACGCGTCCTTGATGTCGATTGCGTAGTCCTGGCGGTACCAGTCGAAGATTGGGCCGGAGCCGCGGATGCCGGGCTCGCGGTGCCAGGTCACGCAGGGCGAGAACACGTCTACCAGCGAGAAGCCGTTGGTGTTGACGGCCTTGAGGATGATCTCCACCAGCTCGTTGCGCTGCCAGGAGACGCCGCGGGCCACGTAAGCCGCCCCTCCGGCAATCGCCAGGCGCAGCGGGTTGACGGTGCGGCCCTTCTTGCCATCGGGCGTGGAGGCGGTGCGCAGGCCGCTGTGCGCGGTCGGCGAAGCCTGGCCCTTGGTCAGGCCGTACACCTGGTTGTTCATGATGATCAACGTGATGTTGACGTTGCGGATGATCGAGTGCATGAAGTGTTCCATGCCGATCGCGTAGGTGTCGCCGTCGCCGCCGAAGTCCATGACCTTCAGGCCCGGGTTGGCGATGGCCAGGCCGATCGCCACCGGCAGCGAGCGTCCGTGCTGCCCCTGGTAGGCATTTACGCGCAGCATGTCCGGCTCTTTGCTGGAGCAGCCGATGCCGGAGAGCGCGAACACGTTCTCCAGCGGCACTCCCGCTTCGTTGACCAGGCTCATGATCACCTGCTGTACAGCAGAGTTCACGCCGAAGTCGCCGCAACCAAGGCACCACCAGGCGCTTTCGCCGGTGATGTCAGCCCTGGTGATCGGTGTAATCGCGATGTCGCTAGTTGCCAACCTTGGCCTCCTCGGTGCGGCTGATGAGCCAGCCCGGCGTCATGTTTCGTCCGTCGTAGCGCAGAATCGACTTCAGCTTCGGTAACGGGCCCGTCGCCTCGCGCTGGATCAAGCCTCGCAGCTGAGCGCCGGCCGTGTACTCCGGTACGTAGACCACGTCGCAGCTGTCGATAAACGCCTTCACGCCTGCACCGTCCAGCGGCCACAGGGTACGCAGCTCCATGAACTTCGCCTTCACGCCCATCGCGTCCATGCGCTCGACGGCTTCACGGATCGGCCCGTAAGTGCCGCCGTAGCTGATGAAGCCGATCTTGGCGTTGCTGTCACCGTAAAGACGCGGCTGTGGCAGCTGGGGCTCGTTGCGGATCAGCTCCATGCGCTGCATGTAGCGCTTGTCCATCTGCACCTGCCGGTGGACTTCCTCTTCCGTGAGGTAGCCGTCTTCGGTGTGCTCGTTGGTGTTGGAGTAGAAGTTTGTCACGCCCGGAGTGCCGGGGATGGCACGGTAGGAGATGCCGTCTTCCGTGACTTCGTAGCGCTTGTAGCGGCGGCCGTTGCGGTTGTCGCCGTAACGCTCCGCGAATTGCTCAGGCGAGAGCAGCTTGCCGCGGTCGATGACGAACCCGGAGGGGTCGAGCTCCGGGACCGTGTAGCTGGACTGCGCCAGCATCTGGTCCTGGAGCAGAAATACCGGGCACTGGTAACGCTCCGCCAGGTTGAAGACGTGCTCCATGACGTAGAAGGCGTCTTCCGGCTCGCTCACCGCCAGCACGATGCGGGCGATATCGCCGTGACTGCCGAAGATCGCCTCGTTCAGCTCTTCCTGGCCCTGGCGTGTCGGCAGGCCTGTGCCGGGACCGCCACGCGTGCACAGCACGATGACCATCGGCGTTTCCGTGATCCCGCTGGCGGAAATCGCCTCCTGCATCAGGTCGAAGCCGGGACCCGAGGTTGCTGTCATGCTGCGTGCGCCCGCCAGCGCCGCGCCGATCACGTGGTGGGCCGCCGCCATCTCGGAGTCGGCCTGGATCATCGCGCCGCCGAACTTGTTGATGTGGTCGGCCATGAACTCCAAAACCTCGGACGCGGGTGTGATCGGGTAGCCGGCGTACACCCGGCAGCCCGCGACGATGGCGCCAAGCGCGACGGCGTCGTTACCGAGCATGATCTGGCGCTGGTCGTTGGGGATGGGGGTGAAGTTGACCTTGAGTTCAGGCGCTGCCCAGTTCTGCTCCTCGGCGTACTTGCGGCCGATCGAGAGCGCCTGGGCGTTCATCTTGTAGATGTCGCTGTCGGCGCCGAACCGCTTGGCCGTGCGTTCCAGGATGGCATCGTCGGCCATTCCGGTGAGGTGGGCGATTACACCGACGGCGATCGTGCCGCGGGCACGGTACAGGTTGAGTTGCTCCTTGGCCATCTGGCCCATGGGCAGGCCCATCACACGCAGCTTCTTGCTCTCGATTAGTCCCTGAACGGCCTCGAGCTTTACCTCTTTGCCGCTGTTTGGATAGTCAAGCCGCACCGTCGAGTCGTAGAGGAGGATGCCACCGTCCTTGAGACGGGTTATCGGCGGAATGCGGCCTTCATTGGCAACGTCAACGAGGGCTCCTGCATCAAAGGCCTCCAGAATGTCGAACTCATCGTCGGGACCGAAGATCGGCTTATCCGAAGCTCGCAGGCCAAAGCCGCTGTCGCGGGTCTCAATGTTCGAATAAACCTCATCCTTCCAGGAGAAGGTCCATGCACCCGTATCTTTCAGCGTCTGCGTCAGGAGCTGGATGTTGGTGTTGGTCCCGTCTCCTGCTCGTCCGGCACCATAGATCTGGATGCCCGCCATTCGCGTGTCTCCCGTCCAGAAACTCAGCTTCCGCGCTGACGGAAGCGAAACAATCTGCCGCGCTGAACTATAGACCCAGTGTAATCTACGCGGACGGTATCGAAAAGGCTGTCTATCGCCGTTTCGGGCCGTTCGGCCCTTGCAGGGGCGAGGGAACAACGCGGAACCACCGGAACAAAAGGGCCTTTCGATATCGAACCGCGCCGGCGAAATGTTCCCTCTGTTCCCTCTGTTCCCTATCGTCCCTCTACATGGCTACCCAGCGGCCCTCCATCGCCGAGTTGTAGGCCGCCTCCAGGTACTCCATGTTGCGCACGCCGTCCCAGAACGTGAAGCTCGGCTCGTCCAGCTCACCGATGGCCAGCCGCACGAACTCCTCTTCGACCAGCCACGGCCCGTCGTGCTCCGGCGGTATCGGTATCTCCTTCAGGCCCTCGTCTCCCTCGCGCGCGCCGAGGATGACGTCGCCGCGCTGTTTGTAGACCACGGTCCCTTTGTCGCCGTACAGCTCAATGCGGCTCTCGGAGAAGCGCGCCGCCCAGTTGAGCACGTTCATGACCACCGCGCCGCCCTCCGTCTCCGCGATCACCGTGACTTCTTCCGGATACGGCGCCCTGGCCATCGGCCCGCCCGGCGTCGCCGGCCGCTCCTTGACGAACGTCGCGCGCTGTCCCAGCACCCTGGTCGCGTGGCCCGTCCAGGGCACCATCACGTCGTAGGTCAGGCCCAGCTGCGCCGCGTTGTACTTGCCGTACAGCTCCAGCTCGTTGCGCCCCACGCTAAGAGGCGTGGTGGGGTCGGCCATGCTGGCGTTCTGGTTGAACGCCTGCACGTGCGTCAGCCGTCCCAGGTAACCCGACGTCACGAGGTGCTCGATGAACCGCCGCCCGCGATAGAACGGCCCCGGCGGCACCAGCATGGCGCGCACGCCGCGCTGCTTCGCCGCTTCCGCCGCCGCGTGCATCTCCCGCGCCTCATCCGCCGTCGTGGCGATGCGCGTCTGGCAGAGCACGTGCTTGCCTGCCTCGAACGCCGCCAGCGCCATCTCGCGATGCGTGTTCGGCGGTGTGCCGATCAGCACCGCGTCGACGTCGCTGCTGGCGAGCACCTCGCGCCAGTCGTCCGCCACCTTGGGGATGCCGAACTGCGCCGCGACCTTCTCGGCGTTTTCGCGACGCCGGTTGGCCACGGTCGTGACCTCGCAGTTAGGCGCCTTCATGAAACCCGGCAGCATCCGGCTAATCGTGTATGACCCCGCGCCAATGATCCCGACGCGCAGCTTGTCCGGCATCTCGTCCTCCTCTGGACTGTCCCGCCATTATGGCGGCGCCTTCGCTTGCCAGCCAGAGGCAGGGCCAGATCCAGACGAACACCGATCTAGTCGGCATCTTGACGCCTCGTCCACGCGGGTGTTTGATCCGGGTATCAATCGCCGTAATCAATCCTCCGCTTTGTAATAGCTATCACCCTGTATGGCTATCGCTCGAACAGCACCAAGGGAGGTCACAATGGAGAGCTACTGGAATCGACTGCTTGAACGTCGCATCACGAGGAGGCGAGCCATCGGCTCCCTCGGTACAACCGCGGCCGCGGCTGCCTTCCTGGCCGCCTGTGGCGGCGACGACGGCGATGGCGGCGCCGGGGATAATTCCGGCCTGGTCTTCAAGATCGAGGATGAGACCAGCAAGGCCAAGCCCGGTGGGGTCTACATCACCACGCAGGACAACGCGTTCGCGCGCTCCCCAGACCCGCATCGCATCGGCGCCCACGGTGGCGTCGCGGGTCGCGCCTACAGCCAGCTCTTCCGCATCAAGCACGGCCGTCTGAAGAACACGGCCGGCGAGTATATGGGCGACCTCGCTCAATCTTGGGAGATGTCTGCGGACAATCTCACCTTGACTGTCAAACTGGAGCCGGCAGCAGGCTTCGCACCCTTGCCGCCGGTCAACGGCCGCATGGTCGAGGCCGAGGACATCACGTTTTCCTGGCGCCGCATGATCGATAGCGCAGGGCCCCTGCGTGGCGACCTCGCCAACGAGATCAATCCAGACGCGCCGATCATTTCTGTAACCGCGCTGGACAAGTCCACCGTCCAGTTCAAGCTTGCGGAGCCTAACGCCACCATCTACACACTGCTGGGCCTCGCCGGGCTTGGCTCGCTTTGGATCGTCCCCAAGGAGTCTGCAGACGCGAAGGCGCTGGACGTGGCCAATAAGCCCCTCGGGACCGGTCCCTACTATGTCTCGGAGCTTCTCCCCGAGTCGCGCGTCATCTATAAGAAAAATCCCAACTTCAAGCGCACCACGCTTAAGAACAACGAACCTTACATCGAAGAGATCCGGACGCCGATGATCCTCGAGGCAGCGACGCGTTCTGCCCAATTCAGAGCGGGGAATGTCTACGAGACCGCATTCCCGCGTCTGGAGATGGTCGGCGCCAAACGGGACAATCCGGCTTTGCTCATGTTCTCCGTCGACCCTGTCGCAACGGAGCGCGTTTACTTCGGCCAGAACGCCGATTCGCCATTCCGGGACGAACGTCTACGCAAGGCCTACTACAGAGTCATCGACCGCGACGCCTACGTTAGGGCCGCCTACGACGTCGATTTCTTCGAGAAGGAAGGCCTGAGCGTCAACCAGTTCTGGGAAGGCTCCTTCGGCCTCAACACCTGGGAAGGCTGGCTCCTGGATCCGACGAGCGAGAAGGACTACGGCGCCGCCCAGAAGAACTTCGTCATGGACATCGCGGAGGCGAAGAAGCTGGTGGAGGCCGCCGGGAAAACGGTCCCGTTCCACTTCACTCAGGTAAGGGCCGCGCCGGGACCTACGAGCTTCGCTCAGGGCATTTACGACCGCATGGCGATCATCGAAGGCATGCTGCGCGACAGCGGCGTGCTCACTTACGATTTCAACGACCTTGAATGGGGCACGGCCTGGGCCCCTCAGATTCGTCAATCCGGCGGCAAGTTCACCGGCACGTCCTGGGGCCCCGACACCTCCTCGCCGGACCCGGCCGTCGCGGCGGTGTTCGTGTATCACCCCAAGGGCGGCTACTTCGAAGGCGGCGACGACACGCTCGCGCAGATGGCGCTGTCTATCCGTCGCGAGTTTGACGTAGAACGCCGAAAGAAGCTGGTTGCGGATCTTCAGCGCTACGACGCTGAGAAGATGTTCAACCAGAAGCTGGGCGTCGCTGGCGGCTTCGATCTCGCCTGGCCTGTTGTCCGCAATGTCGGCGTCTTCCGTGGAGGCACCAACTGGCTGGACATCCGGAGCGGCCAACAAGGTGCCGAACTCAAGGCCTGGATCGACGAGACCAAGGCGCCGCTGAACAAGCCCGCCTGAGCACGCAAAGCACCATCAACAAAGAGGCCGGGCATCATCCCGGCCTCTTTGCCGTGGAGCCTTTCGGCGCTACACCCCAACCAGCGGCTTCAGCCCCTCGTGTTTCACGAAGGCCTTGCGCAGGTCTCTCGTCGCCTCCCACCAGTCGACGCTGCGCGGCAGCACGACGCCGCCGGAGCGCTGCTGATAAATCTGCGGCTCGTCCACGCCGGGCGGGATGACTCCCTCGTCGCGATGCGCCCGCACGGCCGCCAGCATCCGGCGCCGCGTCTTGATGATCAGCTGGTCTGTCGTGCCAAGGTGCTCGCGCGAGCGGTCGTAGACGGTACCCATGCTCCAGGTCACGGCCATGTCCTGCGGCCGCGCGCCGCCGGGGATGCCCGTGTAGCTTTCGCCGCTCTTCTGCAGCTCGCGGTCCTGCAGGAAGCCGTTCTCCGGCCCCTGGGTAATGTGGAAGCGGCCATACCAGTCGGTGGTGTTCGGCTGCCACTGAATGCGGCGGTCGCCCTCCGTGCCGCCAACCTGCGTCCACATCAGCGTGTGCTCGTCGTCCATCGGCACATAGGCGCGCCAGAAGATGTTCAGGCCCAGCGTGCCCGTCGGGATCATCGCGTAGAACGGGAACAGCATCTGCGCGATGCGCCAGTAGTAGGAGTCCTCCCCCGCCGGCCGGTACGCCCCGTACGCAGTGCCGAACTCGGTGTCGAGGACGCTGAAGCGCGGCGCCTTGTTCTGCTCCACGAAGTAAGCGGCGCTGCCGGGCTCCAACTGGCTGCGCGGCTTGAAGCTGCCGTGCAGGAAGGCGGCGTGGACGGTGTCCATCTCGCCCTCCCAGTTCTGCATGAAGTTCGTTTGCAGGTACAGGTTGTAAATCGCCGATTCGCCATCGGGCTGCATGTTCGCCTCGAGGTCCGGCAGCGGCGGTGGCACTTGGCGCGGACCCATATACGCCCAGACGATGCCGCCGCGCTCGATGCAGGCGTAGGCGTGCGCCCGCACCTTGCCCTTGAAGTTCGATTCCGCCGGCTCCGAGGGCATGTCGACGCACGCGCCCGTCACGTCGAACTTCCAGCCGTGGTAGACGCAACGCAGCCCGTCTTCCTCGTTGCGCCCGAAGAACAACGAAGCGCCGCGATGCGGGCAGGCGTTGGCAACGAGACCCACCTTGCCGGAGGCCGCCCGGAACGCGATCAGCTCTTCGCCCAGCAGTTTTATCCGCACCGGTGGGCTGTCCGGCGCCGCCAGCTCGTCGGCGCGGACGGCGGGCAGCCAGTACTCGCGCATCAGGTTGCCCATCGGCGTACCCGGCCCGACCCTACACAACAGCTCGTTATCCTCTTTGCTCAGCATCTGTTGACTCCTCCCGGGCTGCGATCAGGCTGCTTCAGGCCCTTTAGCGGGGGCTTGGGGGTGTCCCCCATCTTTGCAATGCCTAAGCTCGTTGTCGTCCGTGCTTGACATTGTGCGTCCTCCAGGCTGCGCTCAGGCTGCTTCAGGCCCTTTAGCGGGGGCTTGGGGGTGTCCCCCATCTTTCAATGCCTAAGCTCGTTATCCTCTTTGCTTAACATCCGTCTACTCCTCCAGGCTGCGATCAGGCTGCTTCAGCCCCTTTAGCGGGGGCATGGGGGTGTCCCCCATCTTCCAATGCCTAAGCTCAGCATTTCGTAGGCCTCCCGAATCTCCGCGACTCGTTGCGCCACGTCAATGGTAGGCGTCCAGCATG
>Ga0209108_10002659_pt1 | contig 10185 bp, 5 predicted proteins | sample Rifsed10ft1_FD_184003 | JGI IMG/M metagenome (GOLD analysis project Ga0209108, IMG submission 184003) | Soil microbial communities from Rifle, Colorado, USA - sediment 10ft 1 (version 2) | ecosystem: Environmental > Terrestrial > Deep subsurface > Rock core/Sediment | place: Rifle, Colorado...
GGCGGCGCGATTGCCAATTTCACCGACGTGAAGAAGACGTTCGGCGGCATCATCAATGGATTCCGCAAGGCAAAGTCTGAGGGCAAGCTCAAGGGCGTCAAGATTTGGGTGCGTCGAGGTGGTCCGCGTGAGAAGGAAGGGCTTGATGCGATGCGCGCGCTCAAGGATGAAGGGTTCGATATCAACGTCTTTGACCGCAACACCCCGCTCACCGACATCGTCGATAAGGCACTCCAGACGAAGTAGCCTGCCGTCCATGGCCAACTGAATATATAAGGGGAGATCCCGATGAGTATCCTGGCAAACAAAGACACCTATGTGGTCATTCAAGGTGGCGTCGCAGGAGTAAACGCCGCGCGCCGGATGGCCGAGTTTTGCTACCTGATCAAACGCTCGCTGAATGTCCTGGCCTTCGTCTATCCGCCTGATGCAGGCAAAACGAACGAGATTCCCTACGGCAGCGGCTTGGTGGCCGTTCCCATCTATAAGACTGTTGCGGAAGCCACCAAGAACCATCCCCAGATCAACACCAGCCTTGTCTACATCGGCGCAGATCGGGCCATGAAGGGCGGGATGGAAGCCTTGGACGATCCTCTCATCAAGGTGGTCTCCATGATCACCGAAGGCGTGCCGGAAAAAGATGCCAAGATCCTGGGCCGCCATGCGACCAAGCTCGGGAAGGTCTTCAATGGCCCTTCGTCGATCGGAATTGTCTCAGCCGGCTCCTGCCGGTTGGGTGTTATCGGTGGCGCCTTTGATAATCTTGTTCTTTCGAAGCTCTATCGCGAAGGTTCATTCGGGGTTATCACCAAGTCAGGCGGCCTCTCCAACGAGATTATCTGGATCTGCTCGCAGTTTGCCGATGGCATCACGACGGCCATCGGGATCGGCGGTGATGCCTATCCGGGAACCGACTATGTCAGCTATCTCGAAATGTTCGAGAACGATCCGCAAACGAAGGCGGTCGTCATCGTCGGCGAAATGGGCGGCGATCTTGAAGAGCGGGCAGCCGAGTGGTACGGGGCCAAGAAGCGGCGCGTGAAGTTGATGGCCGTCGTTTCAGGGTTCTGCCAGGAAAGTTTGCCGAAGGGGATGAAGTTCGGCCATGCAGGCGCCAAGGAAGGCCTGAAAGGCGAGGGATCGGCCCGTTCCAAGTCTGATGCCCTCAAGAAGTCCGGCGCGATTGTGCCTGCGACATTCGGTGCCTTGGGCCCCGCCATCAAGGAGACCTATCAAGAGCTGTTGAAATCAGGCCAGGTTAAGGAACCGGTTGAACCGGCCATGTTGCCGAAGCTGCCGAAGACGATCGAAGAGGCGATGAAGGCGGACGAAGTCATGGTCGCCCCGCTGATCCGCACCACGATCAGCGACGACCGCGGTGACGAACCCTGCTACGACGGATATCCGGCTTCCGAACTGATCAATAAAGGCTACGAGATTCCCCATGTCGTTGGGCTGTTGTGGGACAAGCGGCTGATCTCCAAACAAGAAGCTGAAATCGTCAAGCGCATCATGATGCTTTCAGCCGACCATGGCCCCTGCGTCAGCGGGGCCATGGGGACGATTATTGCGGCCTGTGCTGGGATCGGCCTGTCCCAGTCGGTTGCAGCAGGATTGATCATGATCGGCCCTCGCTTCGGCGGCGCCGTGACTGATGCAGGACGCTACTTCAAACATGCGGTCGACAACAAGATGTCCGTCGACGACTTCCTCGTCTATATGAAGAAGAGCGTTGGGCCTGTGCCGGGCATCGGCCATCGCGTCAAGAGCTTGCGCAATCCTGACAAGCGGGTGAAGGAGTTGGTCGGGTACGTCAAGAGTTTGAACATCAAGACTCCCTGCTTGGACTTTGCGCTCGAAGTGGAAAAGATCACCTCGGTGAAGAAAGACAACCTGATTTTGAACGTGGACGGAACGATGGCAGCAGTGCTCGTCGATATCGGATTCCCGGTTGATAGTTTGAACGGGTTCTTCATCCTCTCGCGCACGATCGGACTGATCGGGCATTGGGTGGATCAGAAACGTCAGGATAGCCGTTTGATCCGGCTGTTCGATTACCTCGTCAATTATGCGGCGCCGAAGCGGCGCGAAGTGCCGCCATTGAAGTAGGCAAGTGGCGAGAGGCGCGTGGCGATAGGTAACCCCCTCTAGCCCCTTGCCTAGTGCCCCTAGCCCGATAGTAAGGAGAACACTATGTCGCTCGAACTAGCCAAGAATCTCTACACCAAGATGCCCGACGTGTTCGCCAAGGCCAGAAAGAAATTCGGCCGTGGCCTGACCCTGGCGGAGAAGGTGCTCGTCTCGCACGCCGACAATTTCGAGACCCAGACCTGGGAGCGTGGTAAGGCGATGTTGGCGCTACGGCCTGATCGTGTCGCGATGCAGGATGCGACGGCCCAGATGGCCATATTGCAGTTCATGCAGGCGAATAAGAAGCAAGCGGCCGTGCCGAGCACCATTCATTGCGACCACTTGATTCGTGCCGAGATGGGTTCTGAGAAGGACCTGCTCCGCGCGATGGACGAAAACAAGGAAGTCTATAACTTCCTCGCCTCGGCGGCGAAGAAATACGGCATAGGCTTCTGGAAGCCTGGCGCGGGAATCATTCACCAAGTCGTGCTGGAAAACTATGCATTTCCGGGCAGCTTGATCATCGGCACCGACTCACACACGCCGAACGGAGGTGGGCTGGGTGGATTGGCGATTGGTGTCGGTGGGGCCGATGCCGGCGAAGTCATGGCCGGCCTGCCCTGGGAAGTCCTCCATCCGAAACTCATCGGCGTCCGTCTCACAGGAAAGCTAAACGGCTGGGCCTCACCGAAAGACGTGATTCTATATCTTTGCGGCTTGCTTACGGTGAAGGGTGGGACGAACAAGATCGTCGAATACTTTGGCCCTGGCGCTGAATCCATCAGCGCCACCGGTAAGGGGACGATCTGTAACATGGGCGCGGAACTAGGCGCCACGACATCGGTGTTTCCCTTCGATCAGAAGATGGTCGCCTATCTGAACATCACGGATCGGGCCGATCTGGCCAACCTTGCGATCGCCAACAAATCATTACTGGTGGCGGACCCCGAGGTCTATCAGTCGCCCGAGAAATACTACGACCAGATCGTCGAAGTCGATCTGTCTACGCTCGAGCCCTATGTCGTCGGGCCCCATACGCCGGACCTGGCGCGTCCGGTTTCCAAGATGGCAGCGGAAGCGAAGGAGAAAGGTTACCCGGTCGAGCTGAAAGCGGCGCTCATCGGGAGCTGCACCAATTCATCCTATGAAGACATCAGCCGGTCAGCCCACATTGCCAAACAGGGCATGAAGGCGGGATTAAAGGCGAAGACCCCCTTTCTCGTGTCGCCAGGTTCCGAGCGCATCTATCACACCATGAAGCGCGACGGGTTCATCGAGACCTTCGAGAAGATGGGCGGCACGGTCCTGTCCAATTCCTGCGGTCCCTGTATCGGACAGTGGAAGAGGGCCGACGGGGTGAAGGGCAAGGCCGATTCAATCGTCAGTTCATTCAATCGCAACTTCCCAGGCCGTAACGACGGCATTAATGAGACATTGTCGTTTCTAGCCAGCCCGGAAGTGGTGACCGCCTATGCACTGTCCGGAGACTTGGGATTCGATCCTGTCAATGGCACACTCAGGGGAGCAGACGGCAAGGAGTTCAAACTGGAGCCGCCGCAGGGTGAAGAACTTCCGGCCAAGGGCTTTGCGAAGGGCGAAGAAGGTTTCGTCGCTCCGGCTGAGAATGGTGATGCAATTACCGTCGACATTCCGTCGACGAGCGAACGGTTGCAATTGTTGCAGCCCTTTCCCCGTTGGGACGGCAAGGACTTCGAGAAACTCCCGTTGTTAATCAAGACCAAAGGCAAGACGACGACCGATCACATTTCTCCAGCCGGTCCCTGGCTCAAGTTCCGCGGCCATCTGGACAAGATCAGCGACAACATGTTTCTGGGTGCGAACAATGCTTTTTCCTCAGAGCCGGGCAAGGGAACGGATGTTTTGACGGGCGAATCAGGGCTCACCATTGCGCAGATCGCCCGACGGTTTAAGGTGAAGGGGATCGGCTCCATTGTGGTGGGCGATGAGAACTACGGCGAGGGCAGCAGCAGAGAACATGCGGCGATGTCTCCTCGGTTTCTCAATGTGAAAGTGGTGCTCACCAAGAGCTTTGCCCGCATACACGAGACCAACTTAAAGAAGCAGGGGATCTTGGCGTTGACCTTCGCTGACCCGAAGGATTACGAGAAGATTGAGCAACAGGACCGCATCAGCGTGACGGGGCTCGGCAGTCTGGCTCCTGGCAAACCGGTGCAGGTGGCGATACACAAGACGGATGGCACATCGCTCACCATCCAGGCGAACCACAGCATCACCGAGCAACAGATTGCGTGGTTCAAGGCTGGTTCGGCGTTGAACGCGCTGAACTAACAACGAGCTGAAAGAGGAATAACCATGACGACGAAAGCTTCCAAGATCATTTATACAAAGACCGATGAAGCGCCGATGTTGGCGACCTATTCGTTTCTTCCGATCATCAACGCCTTCAGCAAGGCGGCCGGCGTAGTCGTTGAATTGCGTGATATTTCGCTAGCCGGGCGCATACTCGCCGTGTTTCCCGAATACCTGACGCCCGAACAGAAAGAGCCGGACGCGTTGACAGAATTAGGTGAACTGGCCAAGAGGCCGGAAGCGAATATCATCAAGCTTCCGAACATCAGTGCCTCGCTTCCCCAGATACAAGGGGCCATCAAAGAGTTGCAGAGCCAGGGCTACAAGCTTCCCGAATACCCGGAAAATCCGAAAGACGACAAGGAGAAAGACATCAAGGCCCGCTACGACAGAGTTAAAGGGAGCGCCGTCAACCCGGTCTTGCGCGAAGGTAACTCCGATCGCCGCGCACCGCTCTCCGTGAAGGCCCATACGAGGAAGCATCCGCATAAGATGGGTGCCTGGAGTGCGGACTCCAGGACGCATGTCAGCCATATGAAGGGTGGAGATTTCTTCTCTAACGAAAAGTCGATGACGACGACTGTAGCGACCGACGCGCGGATCGAGTTCGTCGGGCAGGACGGCAAGACGACCGTGCTCAAGCCGAAAGTGGCTTTGCAGGCCGGGGAAATCATTGATGCCACCTTCATGAGCAAGCGGGCCCTGCGCCAGTTCCTCGAAGAGCAGATCGAAGACGCCAAGAAACAGGGGGTCTTGTTCTCGATCCACCTGAAAGCTACCATGATGAAGGTCTCGGATCCCAAGATCTTCGGTCATGCCGTGACGGTGTTCTATAAAGATGTGTTTGAAAAGCATGGTGAGACGCTCAAGAAGCTAGGCGTGGATCCGGACAACGGCCTCGGCGATCTCTACACGAAGATCAAAGCCTTGCCGGACGATCAGCGCAGGGCGATCGAAGCCGACATCCAAGAGGTCTACAAGAAGCGGCCTCCGATGGCGATGGTGAATTCCGACAAGGGGATCACCAACCTGCATGTGCCCAGTGACATCATCATCGATGCCTCCCTGCCGCCGGTCATTCGCGACTCGGGGAAAATGTGGGGGCCTGACGGCAAGTTAGCCGACACCAAATGCGTGATTCCGGATGCCAGTTATGCGCCGGTCTATAGAGAGGTCATCGATTTCTGTAAGCAGCACGGTGCCTTCGATCCGAAGACGATGGGCAGCGTGCCCAACGTTGGTCTCATGGCGCAAGCGGCCGAGGAATACGGTTCGCACGACAAGACCTTCAAGGCACCTGGTAATGGCACGATCCGCGTGGTGGATGCTTCAGGAAAGACCTTGCTGGAACATAACGTCGAAGAAGGCGACATCTGGCGCATGTGTCAGGTGAAGGATGCGCCGATTCAAGATTGGGTCAAGCTGGCGGTCAATCGCGCGAAAGCCACGGGTGCGCCTGCGATTTTCTGGTTGGACAAAACGAGGGCGCACGATGCGCAACTGATCACGAAGATCGAACGCTACTTGAAAGACCACGACACGAAGGGCCTCGACATCCGGATCATGACGCCGGCCGATGCGACGCGCCTCTCGTTGGAGCGGATCATAGAAGGGAAGGACACGATCTCTGTGACGGGAAACGTGTTGCGCGATTACCTCACCGATCTGTTCCCTATTCTCGAAATCGGGACCAGCGCCAAGATGCTCTCGATCGTCCCTCTGCTGAACGGCGGTGGACTGTTCGAAACCGGCGCAGGCGGTTCGGCGCCCAAGCATGTGCAGCAGTTCCAGGAGGAAGGGTATCTCCGCTGGGATTCGCTCGGTGAATTTCTCGCGTTAGCCGCCTCATTGGAACACCTCGCCAAGGTGGCGAACAATCAAGCGGCAAAAATCCTGGCCGACTCGCTCGATCAGGCCAATGCGAAGTTCCTGGAGAGCAATAAGTCACCGGCCCGTAAAGTCGGCGAGATCGATAATCGCGGGAGCCATTTCTATCTGGCCTTGTATTGGGCGCAGGCCCTGGCCCAACAGACTCAGGATAAGAACCTGGCAGCACGCTTTACCAAGGTCGCCAAGGATATGGCGGACAATGAAGCCAAGATCTCGAGCGAATTACTCGGTGCTCAGGGGAAACCGGTCGATGTCGGCGGGTACTATCACCCTGATGATGTGAAGGCGTCAAAAGCGATGCGTCCCAGCCAGACCTTGAATGCGATCGTGGATGCGATTGCATAGGAGAATGGTCACGTGGCAAGAGGCTAGAGGCGAGGGGTCGCAGTCCTTGGCCCTCTAGCCGCTAGCCCCGTGCCTCTGGCCCTTTACGGAATTAATATGGCACAAGAAGACAAAGAGAACGTCATCGATCAGCCGGAAGTCCTCCGGCACAAGATGGTCACGGTCGAGATTGCCGGCAAGAAGTACGAAGTGCCGGAGGGGATCACGATCATCAAGGCCTTATGGTATTCGGGCCAGGAAGTCGTCCGTGGAGCCGGCTGTCTTGGCGGGTTCTGCGGCGCTTGCGCAGCCTACTATCGGACCAAGGACGATCCTAAAGTGAGGACCTGTCTGGCCTGCCAAATGGCGGTGCAAGATGGCATGTCGATTACGATGATGCCGCCGTTCCCGGCCCGGAAGGCCACCTACGACATTCAGACGCTCAAAGATCCGAAACAAGACCTCTTCAACCTCTATCCTGAAGCGCCACTCTGCCGGAACTGTAACGCCTGCACCGAAGCCTGCCCGCAGAAGATCGATGTGCGGGAGGGAGTCTGGAAAGCCGTTTTCGGTGATTTCAAGAGCGTGTCCGAGATGTTCATGGATTGCGTGATGTGCGGGATGTGCACGCCGGTCTGCATCGCGGACATCGCCCCTAATCTCGTGGCGCTGTATGTGAGCCGGGCGCAGGGGGCTCATTTCACCGAGAAGCCTCTGGGGCTGGATACGCGGATCAAGGAAATTCAAGACGGCCGCTTTAACGATGAGTGGACCAAGATTCTCACGATGACTGAGAAAGAACTGGCCGATCACTGCGCGACGGTGAAGTGAAATAGTCAGAAAGTCTCAAGGTCTTCAGGTCGTAAAGTCTGTGGTGAGCAGAGCGACTTGACGACTTTCTGACTTTCGACTTATGACGAAAGAAACATGGACATTCACGCCCTCCAACAGATCGTGCACCAGACGCGGGATGCTCGACGCAAGCAGACTCTTCCCAAGTTTTCTCCAGCGGATCGCGACGAACTGATCCACAAATATCATCCTGATTTTCGGGAACGAGCCTATCGGCCGATCCGCTTCGGTCCCAACGTCGGGGATAAGACGGTTGTCGAGCTGGCGACATTGCTGGAGGGCGATAGCCCTATTGCCGACGGGTTCGATCTGACGCCAGACTATACGACCGATGTCCTGGTGGTGGGTGGCGGCGGCGCCGGCTGTGCGGCGGCGCTCCATGCGCATGCGGCTGGTGCCAAGGTCATCCTGGCTACGAAGCTCCGTCTCGGCGATTCCAATAGCGTGATGGCTCAAGGGGGCATGCAGATTTCGGTGGCGCCCGAGGACTCGCCCGTCACCCACTTCGTGGATACGCTGAAGGGCGGCCACATGCAGAACGACCATCAGCTGCTCAAGGTGATGGTCGAAGAAGGCCCCTCGATTGCGAAATGGCTATTGAGCCTGGGCGTGCTGTTCGATCGTGATGGGGACGGCAACCTCCATGTCAAGAAAGGCGGCGGGAGTTCGAAGCCTCGCCTCCTGACCTGTTCAGACTACACCGGTCTTGAAATCATGCGGGTGCTCAAGGACGAGGTGCTGAATCAGAACATCCAGGTACTCGAGTTTTGCGCTGCGGTAGAGCTGACGAGTGACGAGAAGGGGGACTGCACCGGCGCCATTTTCAAAGACCTCGACAACCATCGCCACGTTGTCGTGGCAGCCAAGTCCGTCATTCTGGCGACCGGCGGGATCGGCCGGCTCCATATTCAGGGATTCCCGACCAGCAATCACTACGGTGCGACCGGCGACGGGCTGTGCTTGTCCTATCGGCTGGGCGCCAAACTCATGCACATAGATACGTTCCAGTATCACCCCTCCGGTGCGGTCTATCCCGAGCAGCTTATCGGGGCGTTGGTGACCGAGGGGATTCGATCCGAAGGCGGACACCTGGTCAATGCCAAGGGTGAACGGTTCGTCAACGAATTGGATACCCGCGACGTCGTGTCTTCCTCGATTATTCGGGAGTGTGAAGAGGGGCGCGGCATCCGCACAATGTCCGGGCGCATCGGCGTCTGGCTCGACACCCCGCTCCTCGATGTCGAACATGGCCCCGGCACCGTGGAGAAGCATTTCCCCGCGATGATGCTGCAGTTCGAACGATTCGGCATCGATATCAGCAAAGATCCCGTGCTGATCTATCCGACGCTGCACTATCAGAACGGCGGCGTAAAGATCGATACCAACTCAGAAACCAATGTAAATAATTTGTTCGTCGCGGGCGAGGCTTCCGGCGGATTGCACGGACGCAATCGATTGATGGGTAATTCGCTCCTCGACCTGATGGTTTTTGGAAAGCGGTCCGGGCTGACGGCTGCGGCTCGTGCCGCTGCCATGCCGCAAGGGAAATTGACGGTCGGGCATCTGAAGGGATTCCGTGCCGAAGCCAAGAAGCATGGCAGTGTGAGTGGAGTGGTATCACCCATGATCCTGCCTGCGTATACAAGAAAAGAATAGCGCGACGTGCGAGAAATGCGAGACAAGCGAGACGCGGCATAATTTCCGATCAGTCCCGCCTTTCGCGCGAGTCTCGCGCGTCACGCGGGAGTTTTTTGAGGAGAAGAAATGAACGTTCATGAGTTTCAGGCGAAGCAATTGTTTGGGCAGTTTGGGATTCCGGTTCCTCGCGGGAAAGAGATTACCTCGCCCGAGGCAGGAGCGGCATGGGCGGCCGAACTCAATACCCCGGTGTTTGTCGTCAAGGCCCAGATCCATGCAGGCGGTCGAGGCAAAGCCGGTGGCGTCAAAATTACGAAGGAGAAGACGGCTGTTCCAGGCCTGGTCAAGGAACTGATCGGCAAGACGCTCATCACGCACCAAACCGGCCCGAAAGGCCGAGAAGTCCGTCGCCTCCTGATCGAAGAAGGGGCAGGCATCACCAAAGAACTCTATCTCAGCATCCTCGTGGATCGTGATAGCGGGTGGCCTGTGTTTATCGCGAGTACAGAAGGCGGGATGGAGATCGAAGTAGTCGCCGCCCGCACGCCGGAGAAGATCATCCGGGAAGCGATTGACCCAGCGGTTGGGTTCCAAGGGTACAACGGGCGAAACATCGCCTTCGCGCTCGGCCTTCCTGCCATGGAGCCGGCCATTGTGACCCCCTTCATTCAGATGCTAGGGAACCTCTATCGCCTGTTCATGGACAAGAATGCGGCAATGGTCGAGATCAATCCGCTGGTCATCACCAGCGACAAGAAACTCGTAGCACTGGACGGCAAGGTTTCGTTCGACGACAACGCGCTGTTCAGGCATGCCGATGTGCAGCAGATGCGTGACCTCCACGAAGAAGACCCGCTCGAGGTCGAAGCGGGAGAAAATAATCTGAACTACATTAAGCTCGATGGGAACATCGGTTGCATGGTCAACGGCGCAGGCCTCGCCATGGCAACGATGGACGTCATCAAGCTGGCAGGCAGCGAACCGGCGAATTTTCTGGACGTAGGCGGTGGCGCCACCAAG
>Ga0209108_10002660_pt1 | contig 10184 bp, 9 predicted proteins | sample Rifsed10ft1_FD_184003 | JGI IMG/M metagenome (GOLD analysis project Ga0209108, IMG submission 184003) | Soil microbial communities from Rifle, Colorado, USA - sediment 10ft 1 (version 2) | ecosystem: Environmental > Terrestrial > Deep subsurface > Rock core/Sediment | place: Rifle, Colorado...
AGCCAGAAGATCGCATCGCGGCCGAACACGGCGGCCAGTGGCGCCATCAGCAGCGCCGTTCTGCGCGATGATATTGTTGACAATAAAGACCTCCCGACTCTGGACAACCCTGACCCCGTTCCAATGGTTGGTATGGATCGCGTTATTGACAATATAGAGTGAGCCTTCATCGGCACTGATGAGGGATATACCGTTTCCGCCATTATCATAGATCAGGTTGTTGACAATCAGAGTGCCGGGGTTTTGTTGGACAACAGTGATTCCACCATCGCATTCACTGCTGCCGTTATCGAAGACGCGGTTGCGCTCGATGTGAATGGATTGGTTCTTGTTGATGCCGCCACCGACCAAAGAGATCGCTGGGCCTCCGGCACCGGTGATAATGAGTCCGCGGATGGTGATGAACTTGGACCTTTTGAGTTGAATGGCTGCGCCATCGGCGCATTGGTGGCTTGCACCTGCAACCACTACGCTTCCGGGAGGAGACAAGGGATCGGCCTCAATCACGATGCGGTCGGATTCGCTCGCCGTGGTGGTGTTATTTTTACCGGAGATAGTGACTTTTTCTGCGTAGGTGCCGGCCTGAATCTGGATCGTGTCTCCGGAAAGAGCAGCGTTCACCGCGGCCTGAATGGTCGAGTAGCAAGGCGACTTTCCGCCGCAAGTGGGGTCGGTATTGCTGACATAGCGGGTAGGACCCTGCTGCTGGGAGGACGGATTAGGGAAAAAAAGGAGCAGGAAGAAAAAGGCGATGACTGACAGGGCAAGGAGATACGGAGCACCATTGCGTACGTGCTTCAGATGGTTCCCCTCGGGGATTCCCTGATGCAGGACAATGCCGCTTCGAATACCCCTACGAGCGCGGCAACTTATTATCCTCCAGAACGGATGTCAAGAGAAAAAAGCGGGGCCTCTATCCCCTTGACAAGGCGGTGGGCGCCCTTCCATAGTAGGAGGCCTCATGGCGGGTGAGAAGGGCAAAAGCGCCTGGCTCGCGGCTATCCTCACTGTGTTCATCCCCGGGCTCGGCCAGGCCTACGCCGGCAGATACGATCGCGGCCTGGTGATCCTGGCGGTCACGGTCTTCTACGGTTTTTTTATCCTGCAAACCTTGACCATCATGGAAGCCAATCTGCTGGCCGAGGGCGAGACGTTGCTTAGTTGGGCCAGCGAAAACCTGGTCCGTCTCGGCGTCAACGGCCTGCGCCTGTTCGCCTGCCTCTTTTTAGCCGGGGTCCTTTACATCTGGATCGTCGTGGACGCTTATCTCTCGGCGTCTCAAAAGGGGCGGAAGGATTGAGGGCGGGAGCGGGCGAAGATATATTAGCGGGGCGGCTTTACAAGGAAAACGCGTTGTGCTAAAAATTAATTAACTAAAAAAAGGAAAGAGAGAAGACGAACGGAGGATACATGGGGATTGCTCAGGAGAACAGGAAAGAGGTTATTGGGCAGTTCAGACTCCATCAGACCGATACGGGCTCACCTGAGGTCCAGGTTGCGCTGCTCAGCCAGCGCATCGACCACCTCACGGAGCACTTCAAGGTTCACGTCAAGGACCACCACTCCCGCCGCGGCCTCCTCATGCTGGTAGGGCAGAGAAGGAGGCTTCTGGATTATCTCAAGAAGAACGATTACCCGAGATACCAAAGCCTGATCCAACGGTTGGGCATCAGGAAGTAGTGGTCGCCGGCTGAAAGTCCCCTTCCCTAATTTTTCCGTGACATCCCTCTCTGAAGGGATCTGCAAATGATAAAGAAGATCGAGGTTGATTATTACGGCCGTCCTCTATCCATAGAGGTGGGCCGGATGGCGAAGCAGGCCGACGGCGCCGCCCTGGTCCGCTACGGCGAGACCGTGGTCCTGGCGACCGCGGTGGCGGATAGAGAGGCCAAGCGGGATACGGATTTTTTCCCCTTGACGGTCGATTATCAGGAGAAGACCTTCGCGGCCGGGAAAATCCCCGGCGGCTTCTTCAAGCGCGAGGGCCGTCCGTCCGAAAAAGAGATTCTCACCTGCCGGCTGATCGATAGATCGATCCGGCCGCTTTTTGCCGACGGGTTGAGGTGCGAGACCCAGGTCATCGCCACGGTCCTTTCGGCGGACAGGGAAAACGACCCGGATGTCGTCGCGATGCTGGCGACGTCGGTCGCCCTGGAGGTCTCCGACATCCCCTTTAAGGGGCCGCTTGCCGGCGTCAGGGTCGGCAGGGTCCAGGGGCAATGGGTGGTCAATCCGACCCAGAGCCAGCTCGAGGGCAGCGACGTCGATATTTTTCTCTCCGGCAGCCGGGACGCCCTCGTGATGGTGGAGGGCGGGGCCGGGATGGTGCCGGAGGACATGATTCTCGAAGCCCTGTTCCTGGGCCACGAGGCGATCCAGCCGCTCATGGCCTATCAAGCGGAGATCAAGCGGGAGCTGGGCAAGGGCAAGCGGCCCGTCCCGGTCGTCGAGCGCGACCGCGGCGTGGCGCAGCTGGTGGACGAGCTGGCCCGCAAGAAAATTCTCGCCGCGATTTCCATCGCGGAAAAGCTCGAGCGCTACAAGCGGCTGGACGAGGTCAAGGCCGACGTTCTCGGGCAGGCCCTTCAGGGGCACCCGGAGAAGGAAAGGGAGATCAAGGCGGTTTTCGACGAGCTCAAGAAGGATTGCTTCCGCCAGCAGATCGTCAAGGAGCGCCGCCGGATCGACGGCAGAGGGCTGAAAGACGTCCGCCCGATCACCTGCGAGGTCGAGATCCTGCCCCGCACCCACGGATCGGCCCTGTTTACGCGGGGAGAGACGCAGGCCTTGGTGGTGACGACTCTGGGGACCACCTCGGACGAGCAAAAGATCGATGCCCTGATCGGCGAGCATTACAAGAAATTCATGCTCCATTACAACTTTCCTCCCTTCAGCGTCGGCGAGGTCAAGTTTCTGCGCGGCCCGAGCCGAAGAGATATCGGCCATGGCGCCCTGGCCGAGCGGGCGCTGCTGCCGGTGCTTCCGAAAGAGGAAAATTTCCCCTACACCCTTCGAATCGTTTCCGAGGTCCTGGAGTCCAACGGCTCCACCTCCATGGCAACCGTCTGCGGGGGCTCTCTGTCTCTGATGGACGCCGGCGTGCCGATCAGCGCGCCGGTGGCGGGCATCGCCATGGGCTTGATCAAGGAAGGAAACGAAGTCCGCGTCCTCTCCGATATCCTGGGCGACGAAGATCATCTCGGCGACATGGATTTCAAGGTGGCGGGCACCCGTGAGGGGGTCACGGCCCTGCAAATGGATATCAAGGTCAGCGGCGTGAGCCGGGAGATCATGCGCGAGGCCCTCTATCAGGCGAGGGAGGGGCGGATGGGAATCCTCGATGTCATGAACAAAACCATCTCGGAGCACCGCACGGAGATCTCGGGCCACGCGCCGAGGATCATCACGCTCAAGATCAGGCCGGAAAAGATTCGCGAGGTCATCGGCCCGGGCGGAAAGGTCATTCGCGGCATCGTCGAAGAGACCGGCGTCAAGATGGACGTGGAAGACGACGGCACCGTGATGATCGCGTCGAGCGACGAGGCGGCCACGCGCAGGGCCGTGGAGATGGTCCAGAGAATTACCGCCGAGGCGGAGATCGGCAAGATCTACAAAGGGACCGTGAGGAAGATCATGGACTTCGGCGCCTTCGTCGAGATCCTGCCGGGCACCGACGGGCTGGTCCATATCTCCCAGCTGGCCCCCGAGCGCGTGAACCGGGTGACCGACGTGCTCAAAGAGGGCGATGAGGTGATGGTCAAGGTCTTGGAGATCGATAAACAGGGAAAGATCAGGCTCAGCCGAAAAGAGGCGCTTGCGGAAAGCGGGAAGGGCCAACGTTCCCGCAACCCCGGAGGCCGTCACGGGGAACCGTCGCCCGAGGAGCAGTAAAACGTCTCTTCCTCTCCATGTTTAATAAGACCGTCCTGGACAACGGTATTCGCATTCTCTCGGAAGAGATGCCGAACACCCGTTCCGCCAGCCTGGGCATCTGGGTGGAGAACGGCTCCCGCCACGAATCACGCCGCCAGAACGGGATTTCCCATTTTGTCGAGCACCTGCTGTTCAAAGGGACGGAAAGGCGCAGCGCCGCGCGCATCGCCGAGGAGATGGACGCGGTCGGGGGCGTGCTCAATGCCTTCACCGCGAAGGAGTACACCTGCTACTACGGCAAGGTGCTGGACGAGAACCTCCCGCTGGCGATCGATCTTCTGACCGATATCTTTCTCCATTCGATCTTTGACCGCGAGGAGATCGAGCGGGAGCGGTCGGTGATCCTGCAGGAGATCTCCCAGGCCGAAGACACCCCCGACGATTACGTGCACGACCTCTTCAGTCTCGACTTCTTCCGGGACCACCCGCTGGGCAGGCCGATTTGCGGCGAGGTCGCTACCGTGCGCAATTTCCGCCGCGAGGACTTTCTCGAGTTTGTCCGGGAGCGCTACCTCCCGGGACGGGTGCTGGTGGCCGCAGCGGGCCATCTCAAGCATGAGGATCTGGTCCGCGAGATGGAAAAGAGGCTTGGGGCCGTCGAGAATTCAAAATTAAAAATTAACAATTCAAAATTCAAAGAGGATGCCCCCGCGCTCCAGAGCGGCATCTTCCAGCATTCCAAGTCGTTGGAACAGGTCCACTTCTGTCTGGGTGTCGCCGGCATCCACCAGTCCCACCCGATGCGCTATGCCGCCTATATCCTGAACACCATCCTCGGGGGCGGGATGAGCTCGCGGCTGTTTCAGGAGATCCGCGAGAAGCGGGGCAAGGCCTACTCGGTATACTCTTTTCTCTCTTCGTATAAGGACGTGGGTTATCTGGGGGTCTACGCGGGCACCAGCATCGATTGGGTGGAGGAAGTCGTGGAGCTGGTTCTCAAGGAGATGGGGCGGCTCGCCGCCGGGGAGATCGGTGAAGAGGAGATCGAGCGCACCAAGAACCAGTTGATCGGAGGCATGATCCTCGGACTCGAGACCTCGGACGCCTGGATGAGCCATATCGCCAAGAACGAGATCTACTTCAGCAAGGCGGTCACCGTGGAGGAGATATCACGGAGAATCCGCTCGGTCTCCCGCGCCGATCTCGTCGGGCTGGCCGGCGCCATCCTGAGGCCGGAAGGGATGGCGCTTACCCTGCTGGGGGACGTCGAAAAGAAGAAGCTGGAGCTGAGCCTATCGATTTAAAGTATGAAGGATGAGGGATGTAGGTTTGGTTTCCGTGGAAGAAGTTCAAATTCAGATACGGCGGCTGCGCCAAAGCGAAGATCTTCCGCTGCCGGCCTATATGACCGCGGGATCTGCGGGGATGGATCTTACCGCGGATCTGGAAAAAGAGCTGGTCCTCACGCCGCTCGGGCGCGCCCTGATACCGACCGGTATCGCCGTGGCCTTGCCCCCCGGCTTTGAGGCCCAGATACGGCCCCGCAGCGGCCTCGCCCTCAAAGCCGGGATCACCTTGCTCAACACCCCCGGCACCATCGATTCAGATTACCGGGGCGAGATCCAGCTGCTCGCCATCAACCTGGGGCAGGAGGCCGTCGTGATCCATCGCGGAGAGCGGGTGGCCCAGATGGTGGTGCAGCGGGTATGCAAGGCCCGATGGCAGGAGGTGGACGAGCTGCCCCCGTCGCAGCGGCAGGACGGCGGATTCGGACACACCGATAAATAATTTTTAATTTTGAATTTTTAACTTTAAATTGAAAGACTTCCGAGGGAATTCAAAATTCACAATAAAGAATTAAAAATTGTTGTTTTATGATTGACCGTTACACGCGTCCGGAGATGGGGCGGATCTGGTCCGAGCAAAACCAGTTCCAAAAGTGGCTCGAGGTGGAGATCCTGGCGGCGGAGGCGCTGGCCGAGCTGGGCAAGGTCCCGAAGGCGGCGGTCGCCCGGATTAAAAAAAAGGCCCGCTTCAAGCTGGCCCGCATCCGGCAGATCGAAAAGGAAGTGCGCCACGAGACGATCGCTTTTTTGAGCTCGGTGGCGGAGTTCGTGGGCGACGACGCGCGCTTTCTCCATGTGGGAATGACCTCCTCCGACGTCATGGATACGGCGCTCGCCCTGCAGCTCAAGGAGGCCGCGTCCCTGCTGATCGAAGATGTGCGCGAGATCATGCGCGTGCTCCGGCGGCAGGCCTTCAGGTACAAGAAGATCCCGATGATCGGCCGCACCCACGGGGTGCATGCGGAGCCGATCACCTTCGGCCTGAAGCTCGCCCTCTGGCACGAGGAGATGAGGCGCCACCTGGCCCGGCTGGAGGGGGCGGCCGGCGAGATCAGCGTGGGAAAGATATCCGGGGCGGTCGGCACCTTCGCTCAAGTGTCGCCCAAAGTGGAGGCCTACGTCTGTAGAAAAAGCGGGCTCAAGCCGGCCCTGGTCTCGAATCAGATCATTCAGCGCGATCGCCACGCGTTCTTTTTCGCCACCCTGGCGGTGATCGCCAGCTCCCTGGAGAAATTCGCCGTCGAGATCCGCCACCTGCAGAGGACGGAGGTCCGGGAGGTGGAAGAGCCTTTTACCAGAGGGCAAAAAGGGTCATCGGCGATGCCCCATAAGAGAAATCCGATCTTGTCGGAAAACGTCTCCGGCCTGGCGCGGCTCATGCGCGCTTACGCGTTGGCGGCCCTCGAGAACGTCCCGCTCTGGCACGAGCGGGACATCAGCCACTCTTCCGTGGAGCGGGTGATCGCCCCGGATGCCACCATCGTCCTCGATTTCATGCTCCGGCGGATGACCTATGTCCTGAAGGATCTCTGTGTCTATCCGGAGAACATGCGGCGCAACCTGGAAAGGAGCGGCGGGGTAATCTTCTCGGAGCGGGTATTGCTGCGCCTGGTCGACAAGGGGTTGTCGCGCGATGCCGCCTACCGGATGGTGCAGCGTCACGCCCTGAAAGCGGCCAGGGACGGCGGTGACTTGAAGCGCGGTGTCTCGCAGGATCCGGAGATCCGCCGACATCTCTCGCGCCGCGACATCGAGCAAATCTGGGATTTGCAACATTATCTGAAGAACGTCGATCTGATCTTCAACCGGGTCTTTCATTAGCAGGCCGATGAAAAAGGCCTATATGCGCATAAGCCAACACCGGCTCGGAGGCGCGCGTCCCGCCGGAGGCGTCTCTCAATATCGATGCCATAGCTCCCTCGGGGAACGCGCTCTCGGCTGCGGCCGATGGAGCGGTGGTTTAACCGAACCTTTTCGTCCCTACGTCCGCAGCCTCACTCGCGCTCCCCTCGGTCGCTCCGTTAAGCGAGGGGCCTGGCGAGCGACCCGAAAGCATCGGTCGTGCAGGTTCGGATTAACCACTGCACTATTGCTTTCGGGGAGCGAACTAGGCCCCCGAGCGACCCCCCGAACGCTAATCCACGTAACGCTTCAAAATCTGCCATATCTCATCCACGACATCGAGGTAGTTCTTGTCGCGTCGGATCTCGTCCGGGCTCCTGCCGCCGCGCTCGATGTCCGGGCGGATGATCCTCGATACCGTCCCCGGTCGCGGCGACAGCAGAACGATCTGGTCCGAGAGATAGGCCGCCTCCTCGATGCTGTGAGTGACGAATATGACCGTTTTCCTCTCCACCTGCAGCAGGGCGAGGAGATCTTCCTGGAACTTGCGCCGGGTCTGCTCGTCAACCGAGGAGAACGGCTCGTCCATCAGCAGGATGTCCGCGTCCACGGCCAAGGCGCGGGCGAGCCCGACGCGCTGTCTCATGCCGCCCGACAATTGATGCGGATAGCTTGCCTCAAAGCCCTTGAGCCCGACCCGGCCGATATAGTCGCGGGCTATTTTCGCGCGCTCCTCCCAGGCAAGCCCGCGCAGCTCCAGGCCGAAGGCGACGTTTCTGAGCACGTTCGCCCAGGGAAGCAACGCGAAGTCCTGAAAGACGAAGGCGCGCTCCGGCCCCGGGCCCTCGACCTTTTTCCCCTTCACCCAGACCTCGCCGCTGGTCAGCGGAATCAGGCCGGCGATGATTTTGAGGAGCGTCGTCTTGCCGCAGCCGCTGGGACCCAAGAGCGTGCTGAGCCGCTCGCTGGGAAGCTCGAGGTTTACTTCTCGGAGCGCCTCGACGGTGCCGTCGTAGCTCTTTCCGACCCCTCTCACTTGAACGATCGCATCAGCCGGCATGGTCACGAGCCGCGTATCTCCGGGGGAAAGAGCCTGCGCTCGACCCGCTCGAGCCCATGGATGGCCAGCGCCGCGATCACGATGATCGAGGCGATGGTGGCGAACATCTCAGGATAATCCGCCACCGAACTGTGATAGGTGATGAGGTCGCCGATCCCCGTGGGCGTGATTAACAGCTCGGCGATCACCACGCCGATGAAGCCCATCGCCAGGCCGAGCCTCAGTCCGGCGAAGATCAGGGCCGCGGCGTGCGGCAGGATGATCTTGATCACCTCCTGCCGCCTCGTCCCGAGAAAACAACGGCACATCTGGATCAGCGAGGGGTTGGTGTTGCGGATCCCCTTGTAGGAGTTCATCACGACCACGGGCGCGGCGAGAAAAACAACCGCCAGCACCTTTGCCGTGAGGCCGATGCCGTAGATGTAGGTGATCAGCGGGATGATCGCCGCCATCGGCGCCGCCTGCAAAATGATGAAAAGCGGCAGGCTCGCCCACTCGATGGCGCGGGAGAGTCCCATGCCGATGCCGAAGCCGATTCCGGCGATGCCGCAGAGGGCGATTCCTATGAGGAGCGGCTGCAGCGTGGAGAGATAGGCCTTGGGCAGGCTGCCGTCCGCGGTGATGCGCACCAGCGCCAGGAAAGTCTTGCTGAACGGCGGGAAGGCGAGGCTCACCGGCCAGCGGCCTGCCAGCTCCCACAGGCCGAAGAAGAGGGCGAAAGAGATCAGTTGCCAGACAAGGCTTCGCTGCGCAAGCGGCTGTGTGCTTTCCATAAGCTGCGAAGCTCGGAATGGCTGGCAACCCTGGCCGTCACTCTTTCCCTTATCGACGGATCAGCTACTTTAAATTTGCCATCGCCGCCTTGAGCGGGGCGAGATGCCAGAAGTCCTCCACCTTGAGATTCTCGCCCTTGAGGGCACCGGAGAGGCGGAAGAACTCCAGGTCGTTCTTCGCCGCGCTGTCGCCGCCACCGTCGTTGGGATAGACGCTGTTTTGGACGGCCTCCCGGTAGAAGGGAAGGATCTCGCCTTCCAGCTTCGCCGGAAGGTCCTTGAGCAATCCGAGCTTCTTGCGCTCCTCCAGGACCGAACTCGGGTTGGCATTGATTGCCCGCGACACCTTGATCAGCTCTTCTAAGAAAATCCCGACCGCGGCCTGGTTCCTGTCCAGGAAGTCCCTGGTGGCGAACAGCGCCTCGTCGCTCGCTTTGACATTTCCGAGCGGCAGAATAAGAAACTTATTCGGCTGCTCCTTCATGACCATGTTCTTGTTGGGCCCGTCGAGGATCGTGGCCTTGATGTTGCCCTTGAGCAGCGCCAGGGCGCGCACCTGGGAACCGGGGACGTAGCTCACACTCTTATACTTGATCTTGTGCTCCTTGGCCGCGAGGTTCATGATCGCCTCGGTCCCGGAGCCGCGGGTGTGCACGGCGATCTCCTGGCCGTCCAGGTCCTTCCAGGTCTTGTACGACTCTTTGTTGACGATCGGGAAGAACAGGAGCGCGCTCAACTGATAGAAAAAGCGGATCGGCGCGCCGAGCTTCTGAAGGGCCGCGTAGGGCGTCCCTTGGCCGATGTCTGCCTGGCCGTTGATCACGGCCTGAGTTGCGACGTCTTCGCTCTTAAAGGCCGTGATCTCGACATCGACGCCACGCGCCTTGGCCCGTTCGGCGGCGATCAGGAGCGGCAACTCGTCGATCGAGACGACGTCCCCCAAGGCGTAGCGGATTTTCGTCCGCTGCTGCGCCCAGGCGGCAGTCGCAGATAATAGAATAACCAGTAAAAGCACTATCGTTTGTCTTAGCTTCATGAAATTCCTCCTCTCTCTTGGCTGGGTTGGATTCGAGTTTGTCCGTTACCTCCCGCTAGCCCATACCTCAACTCTGCTCCGTTCGTCAACGCCTTCACAGTTATTCGTCGGTCACCCGCGGCGACCCTTCCGAATAGAGGCTCCTCGGGGACGACTCTTCCGAGCGCAGCCGATGGATCGAGTCCTCGGGGAGCGCGCTTTCGGCTGCGGCCGATGGACCTGTGCTTAAACCGAACCTTCCCAGTCGGACGTCC
>Ga0209108_10002661_pt1 | contig 10183 bp, 10 predicted proteins | sample Rifsed10ft1_FD_184003 | JGI IMG/M metagenome (GOLD analysis project Ga0209108, IMG submission 184003) | Soil microbial communities from Rifle, Colorado, USA - sediment 10ft 1 (version 2) | ecosystem: Environmental > Terrestrial > Deep subsurface > Rock core/Sediment | place: Rifle, Colorado...
CGAAGAAGATGTCGACGAACGCGTAGCCGGCGAAGAAGACGATGAGCGGAAAGAAGTCGAAGAGTACCTTCATCAGGCGCGTATTATAACGGTAGCCGGTAAGCGGTGAGCAGTTGGCAGTTGGAAGTAGGCAGTTGGCAGGCTCCAGCGAATGCGGTATTCCGCTTACCGTTCACGACTTTGTTTGGTCTTTCTCGAACTTGAGCGAGGCCGAGTTGATGCAGTACCGCAATCCCGTTGGCTGGGGGCCGTCGTCGAACACGTGGCCGAGATGCGCATCGCAGCGGCTGCACAGCGCCTCGGTGCGCCGCATGAAGAAACTGTTGTCCTCCTCGGTTGCAACATTGTGCGGCACGGACGGCTGCCAGAAGCTGGGCCACCCGGTGCCCGAATCGAATTTGTGCTCTGAGTGAAAGAGTTCGGCGCCGCAGCATACGCAACGGTACATCCCGGCCTGATGGTGGTCCCAGTATTGGCCGCCGAACGCGCGCTCCGTGCCTTTCTTGCGGGCGACCTGGAACTGTTCGGCGGACAACTGCTCCTTCCACTCTGCGTCACTCTTCACGATCTTCTCAGCCATGATCTCTTTCTCCTTCATCCTTCCGCCTTCATCCTTCCGCCTTCATCCTTCGCCAGCACCTTCCCCGGGTTCATGATGTTGTAGGGATCCAGCGTGCGTTTGAGCGCGCGCATCAGCTCAAGTTCCACCGGACTCTTGTAGCGCGCAAGCTGCGCGACCTTGGCGAGCCCGATGCCGTGCTCCGCGCTGAAGCTGCCGCCGAAGCGCTGCAGTATGTCGTAGACCACCTGCGCCACGTCCTGGGCGTCCTGCGCGGCAGGATCCGTGCGCAGCCGCCCCGGGACGAACGCGTTGAAGTGCAGGTTCCCGTCTCCCAGGTGGCCGAAGCAGATCACTTCGACGCCCGGAAACCGCTGCTCCAGCGCCGCTTGCGCCGCGGCGATGAAATCCGGGATACGGCTCACCGCCACCGAGATGTCGTGCCGGTATACCATGCGGGGATCCGCGCGTGCCGCCAGCGGGATCGCGTCACGCAAGCTCCACAATGACTCGCTCTGCGCCGTTGACTCTGCGATCACCGCATCGGCGATCAAAGTGATCTCCGCGGCTGCGGCGAGCGCGCTTTCCAGCCCGTGACGCAACGCATCACTGGCGCGGGCGTCGCCAAGCTCGACGAGAACGTACCATTCATGGCGCTGCGGCAGCGGATCGCGCGTGCCCGGCATGTTCCGCAATACCAGCTCGAGACAGCGGCGGGAGATGCCTTCAAATGCGGTGACGCTGTCCCCGCAATGGCGCCGCAACAGGGCGAGGAGTTCGACCGCCTGGCGGGGGGACGGCACCGCGACCCAGGAGGTGACGTTGGCGCTCGTGCGGGGGAAGAGCTTGAGCACTGCCGCGGTGATGATGCCCAGCGTGCCCTCGGCGCCTATGAAAAGTTGCTTCAGGTCATACCCGGTATTGTCCTTGCGCAAGCTGCGCAGACCGTCCCAGATGCGCCCGTCCGGCAGCACCACTTCGAGCCCCAGCACGAGATCGCGCGCGTTGCCATAGCGCAGCACGTTGGTGCCGCCGGCGTTGGTGGAGAGATTTCCCCCGATCTGGCAGCTGCCCTCGGCGCCGAGGCTCAGCGGAAACAGGCGCTCAGCTTCGGCTGCAGCCTCCTGTATCGCCGCCAGGATGCAGCCCGCCTGCGCGGTGATGGTGTTGTTAAGCGCATCGACTTCCAGTATGCGGTTGAGGCGTCCGAGCGATAGGACCAGGTCCGCGCCGCCTGCACGCGGGACGGCGCCGTTGGACTGCCCCGTATTACCGCCCTGCGGCACGAGGGGTGTGCGCGTTTCGGCGCAGATACGCACCACCGCGGCGACTTCCTCGACGTTTCCCGGCCGGACGACGGCCGGTGTTGCGCCACGATAGATGCCGCGCCAATCGGCAGTGAACGGCTCGACATCTCGCGACTCGGTCAGCAGACCCTGCGGGCCGACCACCGCGCCGATGCGTTCGATGACGAATGGAGTGGTGTGGGGTTGCGTCGCCATCATGTGATTGTGACACGGTTGGGCGGCACGGAGATGTTGCACCGTGTCAAGAGCGGGCCGCAGACCGTTTCCGGAGGCTGGCTCGACAACTCCCGGGCCATCGGATACAGACAACCGCGGAAATCTTGGGTAAGATGTGCCCCGCCGATGCAACGACCCACGCCCCCGGGAGTCGAACCGCGCCAGCGCGACGACATCAAGAGGAGCCCGGTGCGGGCAGGAAAAAACGTGATGTCGGACAATCCGCAAACGGGAGGAAACGTTCGTGACGGCTGATCGCATCATACTTGGGGTTACGCTCGTTCTGGCCGCACTTTATTTCTGGGCAACTCAGCAGATTCCGTCGCTCGAGATCGGCGACCCGCTGGGACCCAAGGCCTTTCCACGGCTGCTGGGCATCGGACTGCTCCTGACCGCTGCGCTGCTCGCGGGGGAAATGTGGAAGGCGCGCCACGAGAAGCCGGCGCCCGCGGAACCGGGGTCCATGGTGCATTACCTCGTGGTGGGGGGGGTCGCAGTCTGGACGTGGCTCTACTTTTACTCATTCGAGCCGCTGGGCTTTATCATCGCCACGGTGCTGTACCTGCTGGGACTCACAGGCTACTTCAATCGCGGCAAGTGGATTGCCAATGTTTCGACCGCGATCCTGTTCCCCGTCTTTACCTATTTGATGTTCACCAAGGGGCTCGGGGTCAGCCTCGCGCGCGGCGTGCTGCCGTTTTAGGGCAGAATCATGGATACCCTGACGCACATCATCAACGGCTTCGCGGTCTGCCTCCAGCCGATCAACCTGTGGTACACCTTCGTCGGCGTGTTCCTGGGCACGATCGTCGGCGTGCTGCCGGGCATCGGTCCCTCCGCGACCATCGCGCTGCTGATTCCCGTTACGTTCGGCATGAATCCGACTTCGGCGCTCATCATGATGGCCGGGGTCTTTTATGGCACGAAGTACGGCGGTTCGACGACCGCGATTCTGATCCGCACTCCGGGCGAAGCGGCTTCGGTGATGACAACGCTCGACGGCTACGAGATGGCGCGCAAGGGCCGGGCGGGCGCGGCGCTCGCGGTGTCCGCCATCGGGTCGTTCATCGCGGGGACGATAGGCGTGGTCGCGCTGACGATCTTCGCCTTGCCGCTGGCGTCGATGGCGCTCAAGTTCGGCCCGGCGGAGTACTTCACGTTGATGCTGTTCGCCATGACCGCGGTGGCGTCTCTGACCGGCAAGTCGCCCGCAAAAGGGTTGCTCGCCACCCTGTTGGGACTGATGATCTCCACCATCGGCATCGATCTGCAGAGCGGGCAGCCGCGTTACACCATGGGGATCGCCGAGTTCCAGGACGGGGTCGGGTTCGTGGTGGTGGTGGTCGGGATGTTCGCGGTGTCGGAGGTCCTGCGCGGCCTGGTGGACATCCAGAGAGGCACCGGGGCGAAACTGCTGCCGATCTCCGGCAAACTCTGGCTCACGAGGGAGGAGTGGAAGCGCTCCGTCGGTCCGATCTGGCGCGGCGGCGTCATCGGATTCATCATCGGCGTGCTGCCGGGCGCAGGCGGCACGATCGCATCCATCCTGTCCTATACGACCGAGAAACGGCTTTCGAAGCATCCGGAGGAATTCGGCCACGGTGCGATTGAAGGCGTGGCGGGTCCGGAGGCGGCCAATAACGCGGATACCGCCGGCGCGCTGGTGCCGTTGCTCACGCTGGGCGTTCCCGGCGGGGGTTCCACGGCGGTGCTGCTGGGCGCATTCATCATGTACGGCATCCAGCCGGGGCCGCTGCTGTTTCAAAACCGGCCGGACCTGGTATGGGGTCTCGTTGACAGCATGTACATCGGCAACGTCATGCTGCTGATCCTCAATCTGCCTTTGATCGGGTTGTTCGTGAAACTGCTGCTCATTCCGATCGGAATTCTGTATCCGTTGATCGTGTCGATTGCCGCCATTGGCGCCTACGGCATCAACGGCAGTGTCCTCGACCTGTATCTGATCCTGACGTTCGGCGTGCTCGGCTACATCTTCGACAAGGTGGACATCCCGGTGGCGCCGCTGGTGTTGTCTCTGGTGCTGGGCGGCATGATGGAACAGTCGTTCCGCCAGGCGATGACCATTTCCGGGGGCAATCCCAAGATCTTCTTCAACAGCGCGATCACGATGACGCTGGTGGTCATGTCGGTAATTTCGATCTCGCTGCCGTTCGTGCTGCCGCGGCTCAAGGCCATGTTGAAGTCGGAGGAGGAGTAGCGGCCGCGTATGCGTGGCGAACTCATCGCCGAAACGCGGCACAAGCTCATGACGACTAACATGCCGGCGCCGGTGTGTTTGACTACATGTTCTTGATGCTTGGGTCTCTCTAACATTCCTCTGTGTTCTCTGTGGCAATTGATCTTGATCTTCGGAGTTCGAGATGGATAAACGCATCGTAGGAGGCGCAGCGGGGGCGGGCGGGGGGCCCGCCGGCGGGCACGGGGCGCGCGCCGTGACGATGTTCGAGAAGATCTGGAACCGCCACGTGATCGTGGAGGATGAGGGCGAACTGCTGCTGCACGTCGACCGCGCGCTGATCCACGAAGGCTCGTCGCACGCGTTTGCGAAGCTCGAAGCGCAGGGCCGCGCGGTCGCCCGGCCACAGCAGGTGTTCGCGTTCAACGACCACTACGTGCCGACCACCGGACGCGAGAAAGGCGTGGAAGGTATTACGATTCCCGAAATCCGGAACATGGTGCTGAAGCTCCAGGCAAATACCGCGAAGCACGGCATCACCCTGTTCGGCATCGACGATCCGCGGCAGGGCATACTCCACATCGTGCCGCCGGAACAGGGCATCACCCAGCCGGGGCTGATGATCGCCGGCGCGGATTCGCACACCTCGACTCACGGCGCGTTCGGCTGTATCGCGTTCGGGATCGGCGCCTCCGACATGATGCACGTGATGGCGACGCAGACCATCTGGCAGCGGCCCCAGAAGACCATGCGGGTGACGGTCGACGGGCGGCTCGGCTTCGGCGTAGCGCCCAAGGACGTGATCCTCGCCATCATCGCCAGGATTGGGGCGGGCGGCGGCACCGGCCATGTGATCGAATATGCCGGCACGGCGTTTCGGTCCATGAGCATGGAAGGCCGCATGACGGTGTGCAACATGTCGATCGAAGGTGGCGCGCGTGCCGGGATGGTCGCGCCCGACGATGCCACATTTGCCTACATGGAGGGCCGCCCCTACGCGCCCAGGGGGGCGCAGTGGAGCGAGGCGCTCGCGCTGTGGAAAGCGCTGCCTTCGGATGCCGATGCGGTGTTCGATTGCGAGGTGGCGCTCGACGGCGCGGACATCGCGCCTATGGTGACCTGGGGCACGAGTCCCGAACACGCCGCGCCCGTCACCGGCACCGTGCCCGATCCGCGCAATATCGCCGATGCCGACAAGTCAGTCGAGATCGCCTCGGCGCTCGACTACATGGCGCTCGCGCCGGGGATGGCGCTCTCGGACATCAAGGTGGACCGCGTATTCATCGGCTCGTGCACCAACAGCCGTATCGAGGATTTGCGCGCGGCGGCGGATGTGGCGCGGCTCGGGCGCGCACAAGTCACCACGTGGGTGGTGCCGGGGTCGCAACTTGTGAAGCGGCAGGCCGAGAATGAGGGCCTCGACCAGGTATTCCGCGCGGCGGGATTCGAGTGGCGCGAGCCGGGATGCTCGCTTTGCACCGCGATCAACGGCGATCAATTGCAGCCGGGGGAACGCTGCGCGTCGACCTCGAACCGCAATTTCCGCGGCCGCCAGGGTACGGGGAGCCGAACGCATCTGGTGAGCCCCGCGATGGCTGCTGCTGCCGCGCTCACGGGGCATCTCACCGATGTCCGCGACTTGCTGGGTAAGGCTTAGACGGACGCCAATGGCTAAATCGATTGTCATGCCCGCGAAGGCGGGCATCCAGTCTCTTACGCAGTGTGAACATGGATTCCCGCCTGCGCGGGAATGACACCTCAGTACGTCCCGATTCTGATCAAAGGAAAATGGAACCGTTTACGAAACTGACCGCCATCGCGGCGCCGATCGACGAGGCCAACGTCGACACCAACCAGCTCTGCCCGACGCGCTTCAACAAAGTGCCGCGCGGGCCGGAGCACGCACGTATCCTGTTCCACGATCGCCGCTTCAATGCCGACGGTTCCGAGAAGGAGCACATCCTCAACGTCGAGCCGTTCAAGCGCGCGCAGATCATCGTCACCGACCGCAACTGGGGTTGCGGTTCCTCGCGCGAGAGCGCGGTCTACGCGCTTTACGAATTCGGCATCCGCTGCGTGATCGCGCCGAGCTTCGGCGACATCCACGCCAACAACTGCGCCAAGAACGGGCTGCTGCCGCTGGTGCTGGGCGAGACGGAGTGCGCGGCGATGCGCAGGCAACTTCGCGAGCGGCCGGGCGCGAGCGTGACGGTCGATCTGGCGGCGCAGACGGTGATCGACGCGGACGGGAAGGTGCATCGTTTCGACATCCACCCGGTGCGCAGAAAATGCCTGCTCGAAGGCCTCGACGACATCGCGCGCACGCGCCAGTACGTGGAGCGGATCGAAAACTTCGAGAACGCCTACCGCCGGGAGCGGCCGTGGCTGTACGGTAACATCGGGCACTGAGCGAAACCTGGCAGCGACATCATGGAAGGTACGCATCACCAAGGCACGCACGCGGCCGGAACCGCCGATCGCCCGGAAGCTGGCCCGCGCCCGGCTCCCTACACCAGCCGGTTCGTCGAGGCCGGTGGGCTGCGGCTGCGCTATCTCGATTACGGCACGGCTGGTCGTCCACCGATGCTGTGCCTGCACGGCGGCGCCGCGCACGCGCACTGGTTTGATTTCGTCGCGGCGGACCTGAGCGCGGACTTTCACGTGCGCGCCCTGGATCAGCGCGGCCACGGCGACAGCGCGTGGGCGGAGCCGCCCGATTACAGCTATCAGCGCCTCGCCGCCGACCTTGCCGGTGCCGTCGACAACCTCGATCTGCGTGACTTCGTTCTGATCGGTCATTCGATGGGGGGCATGGTTTCCCTCGTGTACGCCGCCACCTATCCCGGACGCGCCGGGAAGCTCGTCATCGTGGACACGACGATGCACATGCCTGCAGAGCGCATCACCGCGATGCACCAGCTCGGCCGCCGCGAAAGCAGCATTTGCGCCACGCGCGACGAGTACGTTACGCGCTACCGGCTGCTGCCGGCCGGCTCAACCGCGGCGCCGGAAATCATCCGCCATCTCGCGCAGCACGGCGGCCGGCAGGCCGCCGACGGAAGCTGGCGGCACAAGTTCGACCGCAACGTCTATGCCACACGCGAGCGCATGAACGGCATGCCCTGCTGGAATCAGATCCGCATTCCGGCGCTGCTCGTGAAGGGTGGCCGCAGCGGCCGCATCACACCCGAGATCGTTGCCGACGCGAAGGCGCGCTGCCCGCACCTCGAACTGGCCGAAGTCCCGGACAGCGACCACCACGTCACCCTCGACAATCCCGGCGGTTTCGTGCGCGCGGTCAGGGCATTCCTGGCCAAGCGGGGGTAGGTCGACGCAGTTCCGCTGTTCCTTTTTCCGCCGCCGGCAGTGGCCCGACACGGCGTCGATATCGATCAGTTCTCGGGAGGAATCGGAATTCGCGGCGCCCATGCCAGCCATTCCGCCTTCGGGCCGCCGCCAAGCGGAAACACCATCCCGTTGCGGGCCGGCGCCGCTCTTGGGTCATTCGGGGTCGCAAAGGCGATGCCCCCGACCAGGAGCGACCTCAGTGATTCGACCTTGACCTGCACGCCGCGGAACAATCCGCCGCTTATCTGCGCGCCGCTCACGTTCCAGAATACCGAGCTGCTCCGCACCAGGTTCGCATAGCGCCGCCTGATTACCACGTGGATGTCCATCGTGGTGGCGTTATTGCTGAGTTCGACCTCCTGCACGACGCCCACCTCGACGCCGCGATAATACACCGGCGAGTTGCGCCTCAACTCTCCCTGGTGGCGCGTGCGGAGGATGATCTTGAGCTCATTCTGTTCCAGTATCACCGGGGCGCGTTCCACTCCGACAAAGTGCGACTTGGCTTCGCCCTTGCCCGGCAATACCTGTATTTCCGGCCCGGTAATGACCGTCCCCAATCCGGTGATGTTTCCAAGTCCCACCTCGGGGCGCGCGATCCAGAAGACCGATCCTTCTCCCGCAAGCGCGGCGGCCGAGCGCTGCAGGCGCGCCTTGACCAGCGCGTGCTTGTGGTCCCTGCTCAATTCGATCGCCGTCACTTCGCCGATGGGCACGCCGCGGTACTTGATCGGCGTCTGGCCCGGCTTGAGGCCGCTGCCGTCCTTGAACTGTATGGTGATCTGCGGGCCGAATTCCCGGGCGCGGTCGTAAACCACAGAAGCCGTGATGACGAGAGCGGCGATAGGAACGATCCAGATCACTGGAAATTTCCATTTGCGCTCCATGACCTTCGCCCTGGGTAACTCCCCGGCGACTTCGTGACTGCTTTGCGATTCATTCATGACGGCTTCCTTCGCTGCTCCCAGATCAGTTTCGGGTCAAAACTGGACGAAGCGAGGATCGTCAACACGACTACTGCGGTGAACGCCAGCAGCCCGGGACCCGGCAGGACGGTCGCGATCTCCTTGAATTTGACCAGAGCCACGAGCACCGCCAGCAGAAAGACATCGAGCATCGCCCAGGGACCAATCACCTCGATGAGTCTGTGAATCCAGGTTCGTTCCCGCTGGTGGCGCGCGAATCCCAGGTGCGCAGTGACGACGAGAGAGGAAAGCCCGAGCAGCTTGCAAAGCGGGATCACGATGCTGCAGAAGAAGACGACCGCGGCTACCGCCCACTGGCCATCACGAAAGAGGTTCACGCAGCCGCCCCAGATGGTGTTTTCGGAGTGCGCGCCGTAATAGTTCATGCGCAGGATCGGGTAGACGTTGGCCGGGATATAGAGAATCAGCGCGGCGAGGGAGAACGCCGCCGTGCGGGCGAGGCTGTCGGCCTTGTGCTCGCTGACGATCCACCCGCAGCGATGGCATGCTGCCGCCGCGCCGGGCTGCAATTGGCCCACGCGCTGCACCAGACCGCAGGCCCTGCATATGTCGACAGTTTCCACTGGCTTGCCGCACCTCCACGACGGACCGAGCAGCACTCGCGGGAATCATGACGCGATCGCGCAACGCCCGATAACGCCGATTTCCGCCTGCATGAGGGACAGTAATTTGCTTGCCCGGTTCAATATCGGACCGTGCCGACGCCGCGCGGCGACATTCGGATGTCATGCAAATCAGGCAGTTGCCGCCACGCCTGCGCTGGCAGTCGCAGGGCAGCGACAGTTGCCATCTGCCACGCGCGCCTCTGCGGCGACCAAGTAACTGATATCACATGGCTATCATCGGCTGGCACGCTCATTGCCGCAGATGTTCAGCGTGATGGCGATTGCGCTGCGGGCGGGTGGCGAAGGTGGCATCGCGCCGGTGGCGTGACCGTGTGCAAGGTCGATTCTCAATTTCAGGAGAGTATTGAGGAGGTCACATGAAGACCAATCGCTTGAGTTCGACAGCGGCGATCACGGCCGCATTCGTGCTGGCCGGTTGCGCGACGTATGGACCGCAGCCAGCCCCGGACGTAACAACCTACGAGACTTATCCATCGTACCAGCCGCCGCCTCGAGGGTACGATCAGGCTTACGGTTACGGCGTGGTTGACCGGATTGAGGTGATCCGGAAGGGCGGTGGCAGCAACGTCGTGGGAACCGTCATCGGCGGCATCGTGGGCGGGCTCATCGGCCACCAGATCGGCAGCGGCGGCGGCAATACGGCCGCGACCATCATCGGCGCAACAGGTGGTGCGGTCGCCGGGCACGAGATTCAACGGAGCTCGCGCGGGCCGAATGAGACCTTCCGCGTCACCGTGCGCATGGACAACGGTGCCTACCAGATCGTGACGCAGGACCACATCACCGATTTGCGCACCGGCGACCGCGTTCGCGTCGAGGGCAATCGTGTCTTTCGCGTTTGAGCGAGTCGGGCGCACCAATGCCCGTGTAATTCGGTGAGGTAAACCCCCGGCTCTGCCGGGGGACTCCGCAAGGTTTGACCTATACGGCGGTGGAGTCATGCC
>Ga0209108_10002662_pt1 | contig 10181 bp, 10 predicted proteins | sample Rifsed10ft1_FD_184003 | JGI IMG/M metagenome (GOLD analysis project Ga0209108, IMG submission 184003) | Soil microbial communities from Rifle, Colorado, USA - sediment 10ft 1 (version 2) | ecosystem: Environmental > Terrestrial > Deep subsurface > Rock core/Sediment | place: Rifle, Colorado...
TGAACATCTCGTCTGGCATCGGGGCGGAAGTTTAGCACAGGTTGGGAGATAGACAAATGCTATAATCTCGCCGACGGGTGGTATTGCCTGTCTGCCTGCTCTTTGCAGATAAACGGAGAGTTGAAGTTGCGCTGGCTATGTCTTTATCTGTTGTGGCTGGCGATGGCGTGTACCTTGGTGCCAGCTGATACGTCCACTGATTTCCCCTTTAATCTCTTGATGACGCCAGAAGACTTACCTACTGGATGGGGACGCGCAGGCGGCGAAGCGCCGGAAATGCCGGGCGCCGTGTCACGCCTTGTCAGTTTCGCTGGCTCTACAGGCCCTCGGCAAGAGTATGTGTTAGTAAAACACCAACTGACTGTTTACCCTAGCGATGATGCAGCGACAAATGCTTATCCCGAATGGGAAGGCACCTGGTTTCCTACGCAGACATGGCAGCGCCCGGCAGAGGCCGCATTTGCGCCCGTGGATTCCACAGATCAGTTCCGCTTTGCCTGCATCAACGTAAAAATCAATGACTCGCCAGTAATGACTTGTACGTATCTACAGCAGCACCATAATCTTATCTCGCTTGTTCTGGTAAATATTGATGGAAAGACCATCACGTTGCAACAGTTTGAGCAGGCGCTCAAACGAGTGGATGAACGGCTGCAGATGGCAAATCACGCCTCGGCCACTCCGATGGCACCGACCCCATAACTTGCCTGAGAAGGGCCATCAGGCCGTGGCATTGAAAAGCTTTGTCTTGCTTACTAGCCTGAGCCTCGCGTTGGGCGCGTGCGCCGGGCAAAGACAGACCGCCTCCCCAACACCCGCATTATTGCCATTGCCCAGCGCCACGCCCATCCCGGCGGTCGCCACGCCCGTTGCGACGCCCGTCATCATCGCGACGGCGACGTTCACCCCGACGCCCGTGACCTACGTGGTGCAGAAGGGCGACACGCTCATCGGCATTGCGGTGAAGTACAGCGTCTCGGTCGAGGCGCTGCAGGCCGCGAACGGCAACGTCCAGCCGGGGTTCCTCTCCATCGGCGCGGTGCTCGTCATTCCGAGCGCACAGGGTGCGGAAGGCGGGGAGGTCGTCAACGCGGGCGTCGCCCCGACCCCGGCTCCCATCCCGTTGAGCGCGCCCGCCTGTTACCCCACGCCGACCTCCGCGCTGTATTGTTTTGTCGAAGCGCGGAACCCGACGGACGCGGCGATGGAGAACGTGTCGGCGCGCATAACGCTCGCGGGCGCGGATGGGCTGCCGCTCGCGAGCGCGGTCGCGTATTCGGCGTTGGACGTGATCCCCCCGCGATCCGCCGCGCCGCTCGCCGTGCTCTTCCAATCCGCCCCCGCCGGGATCGCGGCGCTGGGCGCGGAGCTGCTCACCGCCAATCCCTCTACCGACCCCTCGGCCCATCATGTATTATTGGACATCCCCGCGCACAGCGGCGCGGCTTCGGGCGCGGGGTGGGTGGTCGCCGGGCAGGTCAGCAACCCGTCGGACGTGCCCGCCGCGTCCGCGTGGCTGGTGCTGACGTTGTACGATCAATCGGGCACGATCGTTGGGTATCGTAAAATAGAATTGGCGGGCGGCCTCGCCCCCGGCGCGGCGCAGGAGTTTTCCATCTCGGCTGCCTCGCTTCGCGAAGCGCCCCCGCGGGGCGGCGTCGTGGATCACTACACCATCATCGCAGAGGGTCGTCCATGAATTCTCCCGTCAAAGTGCCTTCCGCTCGCCTGTATTTCTTCGTGCAGCGCCTCTTCAAGTTCGCCGCCTGGTTCTTGTTTGAGCAGAAAGTCATGGGCGTGGAGAATATCCCGAAGGAAGGGCCGTTCCTGGTGGTCTGCAATCACATCAGCTTCTGGGATATCCCGCTGATGTTCATGATGCAGCCCCGGCAGATGGTCATGTTCTGCGCCGACAAGTGGCGCAAGATGCCGCTCATCGGCCCGTTCTGCGAGATGATGGGCGTGATCTGGGTGGTGCGCGGCGAAGCGGATATAGATGCCATCAAACTCTCGCTCGGCCATCTGAAAGCCGGGGGGATTCTGGCCGTCGCGCCGGAGGGGACGCGCAGCCACGCCGGGCCGCTGCAGGCGGGCAAAACCGGCGCGGCCTACCTGGCCGACCGGACGGGCGTGCTGCTTGTGCCATTGGTCATCTGGGGCCAGGAGCGCACCGCGGGGAACCTGAAGCGCCTGCGCCGCACCTCGGTGGTGGGTGTGTTCGGGAAACCGCTCCAGTTGCCGCCGGGCGAGCGCGCGAAGGCCGAGAAGCTGGAACAGTACACCGAGCTGATCATGTGCCGCCTCGCGGCGCTGCTGCCTCCGGAATACCGCGGCGTGTACGCCGACCATCCCCGGCTGCGGGAGCTGGTCAACCGCTCCGCGTGAAACGGGCGGAACGGGGAAACGCCTCCGTGCAGACCTCGCGGGTCTCAAAGACCCGCGAGGTCTCACCCTAAAACAGCCTCGTCTGTGTCCCCGCGCTGGTGGGCAGCTTCTCGCCCGCGGCCACCTTGTGCGCCCAGCGCGTCGGCTCCGGCAGGCGGTAGCCGGTGCAACACTTCAGCACGAACTCCAAACTGGGCCGAGCAATCCACTTGAAATCACCAGTCGCCCGCCCCCTGCGGATGGTCGCGCACGTGGGCGTGAGCGGGAGCGGCGCGCATGGCCCACAGCGCGACCACATCTCCGCCCGCCATCGCAAGCATGATGGCGCCCCACACGGTGAGCACGCCATGACCGAGGGCCAGCCCGACGAGGGCGGGGATCATACCCAGCACCAGCCCGGGCAAGAGCAGGCCAAGCCGATAGGCGGCGGCGCTGATCGGGGCATGGCAGTGCGCACGGGGCCTGAGACCCTGGAGGGCAAATCGGATGGCTGGCGGCCGCATGCGCCCGAACTCGGCCCAGCCTACCCCATGCAGGATTTCGTGCACCACGAAGCCGGCGACAATACCCGGGAGGAAGACGGTCGGGGAGAACACGTACGTTAGCGCCGCTCTGAGCGAGGCGCTGCTCCACATCAGCCAGTCCGCGACGAGAATGATAGATACGAGCGTCAGGGTCACGCCGAAGGCGACGGCTTTCGCCCGCCAGGTCGAGAGAATGGCCTTGGCCTCCGCGGGACGAGGCGTGCTTGGCGCGTACGCCGCCAGTTTCACGAGGTGGTCTTGGGGTTGAGTCAGGGACATGGCATACCTCTCGCTGTGTCGGATTCCACGACTACACCGAGATTACCCCGCACCCTTTATAGGCGAGTCAACGCGCCATTAAATTTGGTTAAGAAACCGGGACGGGCAGTTTGCCGTCGGTCAAATGGGAGCGTCCGGCCCGGCGTTGAGCTCCTTCAGCTCGCCGCTGGTCATGAAAATGACGCGCTCGGAGATGTTGACGGCCCGGTCGCCGATGCGCTCGAGGTTGTGTGCGGCGAAGAGCAGATACAGCGCGCGCGTGGTCGTGTGCGGGTCCTCGACGATGAAGGACAGCAGTTCGCGGAAAATCTGGTTGTACAGGTTGTCAATCACGTCGTCCTGGGCGGCGACGGCGCGGGCCATGTCGGCGTCGTGCGCCACGTAGGCGTCCAGCGCGCGGCGGAGCATGGCGCGGCACTCGTCCGCCATGCGCGGCATATCGATCAGGGGTTTGAGCAGCGGCTCGTCGCCCATGCGCAGCACCGTCTTCGCGATCCCGGCGGCGTAGTCGCCCATCCGCTCCAGTTCGCTCACGATGATCATGGCGGCGAGGACGGCGCGCAGGTCGCGGGCGGCAGGTTGCTGGGTGGCGATCAGGGCCAGGCACGCTTCTTCGATGTGAAAGCGCAGCGCATTCACGTGGGCGTCGTCGGCGATGATTTGGCGGGCGAGGTCTTGATCTCGTTTGGCCAGGGCCTCCAGGGATTTGGCGATGGCCGCGTCGAGCAGGCCGCCCATCCGCAGCAAATCGTCCTGCACGGCATTCAGGTCGCGGTCGAGCGTGGCGCGCGTTTGACTGATCACAATCGGACTCCTTCGGGGCGCGGGGCTGGAGCGAGGCCGCCGGTTTCCAGCAGGTCGGCAAAGTGCGGCGGCAGGCCGGAGGCGCGGATCGCGCGCGCGGCGGCGGCCACGTCGTAGGCCACGCGGCGAAATTCGACCCGGAGAGGCCGGCCGAGTTCGACGATGACGTATCCGGCCCGCGGGTCCCCGTCTTTGGGCTTGCCGGCCGAGCCGGTGTTGACAAACAGGGTGTTGCCCACCCGCTTCTGGTAGGGCAGGTGGGTGTGGCCGAAGAACAGCGCGTCGCACCCGGCCACTTTCGCGATCCGTTCAAACGTCGCCGCCGGGCGGTCTTCGTACAGATATTCGTTGAGCTTGCGCGGGCTGCCGTGCACGAACAGCAGGTGCTGCCCGGCGAGGTCTTGCCGGATTTGGAGAGGCAGCCTGCGCAGAAACTCTTTTCGGTCGGGGGTGGTGTTCGCCCGCGACCACAGCAGCGATTGCTTGCCGCGCCGGTCGTCGTCCGGATTACGGTAGACACAGCCGCAGTCGTCGAGGTCGAAGCTCACGCCCTCGTCGTAGTTGCCCATCACCGTGGGGATGGCTAAGGCCCGGATGAAGTCTACCACTTCGTTAGGCTGCGCGCCATAGCCGACCAGATCGCCGAGGCAGACAACGGCGTTGGGCCGCTGCGCTTCGAGGTCGGTCCACACGGCTTCGAGCGCGTGGAGATTGGCGTGAATATCGGAGACGACGGCCAGTTTCATGCGGCCTCCAGGGTATACAGCGGCATCAGCCGTTTTTCGGTGTCGCTCTCGATCCGGGCCACGATTTCCACCAGTTTGGCCAGGGTCGAGTGTTCGAGCTTGTGCCGCAGCAGTTCGTTCACCTGGAAGATGCCGGTCGAGTTGCTCATGCGGATCTCGACGCGCACCGGACGGACCTCGCCTTTTTTGAGGGTCACGGCGTCAATGGCGGCGGCGGAGATGGCGTGAATGCTCGAACTCCCGGCCTCGAACGGAATGCGCGAGCGGCCTTCGGTCATATCCAGCGCGTCGGCGACTTTGAGCACGCCCGCCTCCAGCGTCAGGCAGCGCATGTCGCCGTGGTGAGCGATGATGGCGTGCAGCGCTTCGGAGACGACGATGGTGCGTTCGCGGGCGGGATATAGGCCCGCCAGCAGTTCTTTGGCTTTGAGATTGGCGAGCGGCAGGCTGAACTCTTCGTGGTTGTCGCGATGGATCGAGATGCCCAGATCGTGCAATGCGGCGGCGAGGACGACGATCACTTCGGCGTCTTCCGGCGTCAGGTGATGGTGCGTGACGACGTCGGGCGCATGGCCCGCGTCGCGCAGCAGGCGCAGCAGCCTGAGCGCGGCGTTCGCGACGATGCGGATGTGAACTTCGCCGTGGTCGTTCATGCCCAGCCGGTCCACGACGTTCACGTTGGCGCAGCGCCACAACTGCCACAACTCCTCGTCGGCGTTGATGCGCTCGACGAGGGTTTGCAGTTTGGGATTATGGCGCGCCGGGACCGAAAAGGTCAGTGGGGTGGCGTCGGCCTGGGCGTGCGCGGCTAACAGAGGTGTGGTTATCATGTCTTGATCTCATCCGGCGCAACTGGGGGCGCCGGCGAAATGCCCAGCTCGCTCAGCCATGCCCGGAGACGTGCGTCAATCTGGTCGCGGACCTCACGGAACTTAACCAGAGTTTCTTGATCGGAGCCTTGGAAAGCCGCCGGGTCGTCGAACGACCAGCGCAGACGCTGGCCGACGCCGGGGAAAGTGGTAGGGCAGCGCGCCTCGGCATTGCTGCATACGGTGATCAAATAGCCAAAATGCTTCTTGCCCAGGTACTCGCTCACATCTTTCGATCGCTGGCCGCGGATGTCAATGCCGATTTCGTTCATCACCTGCGTGCTGTAGGGGTTGACGCCTTTTGGCTCCAGGCCCGCGCTGTGAACGTCGAATTCATCACCGGCATAACGGCGCAGCAACGCCTCGGCCATCTGACTGCGCGCCGAATTGCCGGTGCAGAGAAACAGGACGCTGATCTTGCTCATCGGCTCACCTCTGCCGGGCGCAGGCCTCATCCGAACCGCCCGGTCACGTAGTCCTCGGTGCGCTTATCCCCGGGGCGGGTGAAGATCGTTTCGGTCCCGTCGAACTCGATCACTGTCCCGGCGCGCGTGTCTTCATACAGCATCATCATCGCCGTCTTGTCCGAGACGCGCGCCGCCTGCTGCATGTTGTGAGTGACGATGATGATGGTGTACTGCTTCTTGAGCTCCTGCATCAGCTCTTCGATCTTGAGCGTCGCAATCGGGTCAAGCGCCGAGCACGGCTCGTCCATCAGGATGATCTCCGGCTGGATGGCGATGGCGCGTGCGATGCACAGGCGTTGCTGCTGGCCGCCGGAGAGCGAGTAGCCGCTTTCCTTGAGCTTGTCTTTGACCTCGTCCCACAGCGCCGCGTCGCGCAAGGAACGCTCCACCAGTTCGTCCACGTCGCGTTTGGCGCCCCGGAAGCCGTTGATGCGCGCGCCCCAGGCGATGTTCTCGTAGATGCTCTTGGGGAAGGGATTAGGCTTCTGGAACACCATGCCGATGCGGCGGCGCACTTCCACCGGGTCAACGTCCGAGGCGTACAGGTTGCGCCCGTGCATCAGCACTTCGCCCTCGGCGCGTGCGCCGGGGACGAAGTCGTTCATCCGATTGAAGGCGCGCAGGATGGTGCTCTTGCCGCAGCCGGACGGGCCGATGATGGCCGTAATCTCGCGCGGCTTGATCTGCAGGCTGACCTCGTGGATGGCCTTGAAGCTGCCGTAGTAGATGTTCAGATTGCGGGTCTCGATGGCGATGCCATTCGTGGCCGGAGCGGGCATGGCCCGCTCGCCCGTGACCGGTGTGACATGGATGCTCATATCCGTGATGCTCATATCAGTACAGCCTCCGGCTGAAACGGTTGCGCAGCAGGATCGCCGTGGCATTCAGGGCGAGGAGCAGTACCAGCAGCACAAGAATGGACGCCGCTGCGATGTTGCGGAACCCGACCAGGGGGCGCGAGGTCCAGGTATAGATCTGGATGGGTAGCACCGTGAACTTGGAGAAGATACTGCTTGGGTCCACCGTGATGAACGTTGAAGCGCCGATGACGATCAACGGCGCGGTCTCGCCGATGGCGCGCGAGACGGCCAGGATGCTGCCGGTGAGGACGCCGGGGAGGGCATTGGGCAAAATGTGCGCCCAGATGGTCTGCCATTTCGTCGCCCCCAGACCGTAGGCGGCCTGCCGGAAGGAGTCCGGCACGGCTTTGATGGCCTCCTGCGCGTTGACGATGATGAGCGGCAGAGTCAGCAACGCCATCGTCAGCGCGGCAGCGATGATGGTCCGGCCATTCGAGTCGGTGACGCCGAACATCGCGCCGCTGCTGAAAAACTCCAGCGCGCGCACGAAGATCGCCAGCCCCAGGATGCCGTAGACAATCGAGGGCACACCGGCCAGGTTGTAGATGTTCGTCTCGATGAGGCGGTTGTACCACCGGGTGTGATCGGCGTACTCCTGCAGGTAAATGGCCGCGCCGACCCCGATGGGCAAGGCCACCGCAATCGTAATCGCGATCAACCAGAGCGAGCCGAGGATCGCCGTGCGCACACCTGCGGCGAGGGGCTGGCTGGACATCGGCTCCTGGAGGAATTTAGGAGACAGCCACGAGCGGAACGTCAGCTTGGCGTTCGGATGCTCCTCCGCGAGTTCGGCTTCAATCGCGGCCCGCTTCGTTAACGAGTCCGTCAGGGACCAGGCCGCGACGACCTTGCGCTGAAGCACGCGCTCCAACACGAGGTTGTAGACATCGCCCTGTGAGCGCTGCGCAAAGGGCTGCTCGTCGTTGAGTTTGTTGAACGCGCCCCGGGAGACGTTCGCCTGCAGGACGGCGACCAGTTCTTCCTGGCTCAATCCCTCCAGCGGACGATCGGAGATTGTGGCGGCGTCCACTTTGTCTTCGTAGGCCACGTAGCCGAATGCGCCGTCCACGATGTTGTAGAGCAGGGCCATGAGGGCGAGGATGCCAATGCAGGTGGCGAGCAGAAAGAGCGACTGCCAGACCCACCCGATGCGGCGGCGGCCTTGCAGATACTGCTTGAAGGCCTTGTCTTCCGGCAGCTGGCCGGAGGCCGTCACGGCGCTCATTGGTAAGCCTCCCGGAAGCGGTTGATGACGGCTTTGCTGATGAGATTCAGCGCCAGCGTGACGACGAACAACACCAGGCCGAGGGCGAAGATGCTCTCGTATTGAATGGAGGCGTAACTGATGTCGCCGCCGCTGATGCGGGCGATGTGGCCGGTGATGGTTTCGGCGGCCTTGAAGGGGTTGAAGGTGAGGTTCGGCCCGGCCCCGGCGGCGAGGGCGACGATCATGGTCTCGCCGACCGCGCGCGAGATGCCGATGATGAAGGCGGCGACGATGCCGGAGAGCGCCGCGGGGACGACGACCTGCACGGCGGTCTCAAGTTTGGTCGCGCCCAGTCCATAGGACGCTTCGCGCAGGGAGCGCGGCACAGCGCTCAGCGCGTCCTCGCTCATCGAGGTCACCAGCGGCATGATCATGATGCCCATCACGATGCCCGCCGACGCATTGTTGTAAACCTGCACCGTATCGTTGCCGAAGATAGCCCGCAGCAGCGGGGTCATGAAGGTGAGGGCGAAGTAACCGTAGACCACGGTGGGGATGCCCGCCAGCACCTCCAGCGTGGGCTTGATGAGGCTCCGCGTGCGCGGCGTGGCGTACTCGCTCAGGTAAATCGCCGCGCTCAGCCCGAGCGGCCCGGAGACCAGCATGGCGATGAAACTCGTCATCAGGGTTGCGTTGACCAGAGGCCACACGCCGAAGTGGCCGATTTCCGGCAGCCACTTGAAGGTGGTGAAGAATTCCACCACGTTGACTTCGGGGTTGGTGAAAAAGAGCGCCGACTCCCGGCCGAGCACGTACACGATGCCCAGCGTCGTGAAAATGGACAGCACGCCGCAGAAGAACAGGAAGCCCTGAACCAGGAATTCCAGCGGGCGCGCGCGCCGCTTTAAATCGGTCGGGCGGAAGACGCCCGCCGGCGCTGCGGCTCTGGGCAGGGCCGGCTGAATGTTGGTGGACGTTTCCATCCGAGGCTCCTCCATAGGTGGATCATCAATTCGATGAAGGCGTTGGTCGGGATGGCCGAGGATAGTCGGATCGGGGGCAAAAGCTCGTGCATCTGGTGTACCGCGCTTCATCGCTTCAATTGGCGTGACGGGTTCGCTTCGGTCAGTTCCGGTTGGCCCTCCCCAACCCGTCACAGATGGGGAGGGCCAACCGCTTGCTTCAGGGTAGGCGAAAGCCTTTGTCAGGTCTCCCTTATTGACCGGCCATATTCATGCCCAGAGCGTTGAGCCAGTTGCTCACGGCATCGCCCACCGCATTGTCAGTGGCCGGGAAGTAGCCCACGTCAATAACCTCGTCGTTGACGTTGGTCAGGTAGAACAGGATGAAGGCTGCGACCTGCGGCTTCTCGGCCATGATCTGGGCGTCGGAGTAGATGAACAGCGGGCGGGCCAGCGGGTAGGTGGCCGCGTTCACGCTCGCCAGCTCCGGTGCGATGGCCTTGGTCGGGTCGTCCTCTTTGGCGACGGGCACGGCGCGCAGGTTGCCGGATTCGGCGGCGTAGTAGGCGTAGCCGAAGTAGCCGATGGCATACTGGCTGCCTTCCACGCCCTGCGCCAGCACGTTGTCGTCCTCGCTGAACTGCGCGCCCGCCGACTCGAGGATGGCCTTCTCACCCGCTTCGACGTTGGCTTTGCCATCCACCTGGTTCGCCGGAGCCATGACCACTTCGACGAAGTAGTCGAAGGTCCCCGAGTCGGTGCCGGGGCTGAAGCGCTGGATCGGCTCGGCCGGCCAGCCGGCGCGCACGTCCGCCCAGGTGGTGGCGGTGGAGAACAGGACGGCCAGTTCCTTGAGCGTGAGCGCGTCCACGAAGGAGTTCTCCGCGCTCACTACCACGGCCAGCGCGTCCGTCCCCACCCGGAACTCGACCGGGTTGCGGCCGATGGCTGCACAAGCCGCAATCTCTTTCGCATTGATGGGGCGGGAAGCATTGGAGACGTCGGTCTCGCCTGCGACGCAGAAACGCTCGAAGCCCGCGCCCGTGCCGATGCTATCCACGGTGATGTTGCCGGTGTA
>Ga0209108_10002663_pt1 | contig 10181 bp, 10 predicted proteins | sample Rifsed10ft1_FD_184003 | JGI IMG/M metagenome (GOLD analysis project Ga0209108, IMG submission 184003) | Soil microbial communities from Rifle, Colorado, USA - sediment 10ft 1 (version 2) | ecosystem: Environmental > Terrestrial > Deep subsurface > Rock core/Sediment | place: Rifle, Colorado...
CCTGCGCTAGCGCATCGCGCGCGGCTTTTCGCAGTCGGTGTGTCTCCAGCCAGCGTTTCATCCAGATGTGGCCGCGCTGGGGTTCCCAAATCTCCCCAAATCTCGGCGAGTTCCAAAATCCGTCCACAGCGGGGGCAGGCGAGGGGATCATAACCAAAACTCGCTTTGATACGCTCGCGCCACTTCGGGGCTTTGAAGAATTTCACCAGCGGCTCCAGAACCAACAAGGGCAACTGCGCGCGGAGCGCCTCGAGAGCCACCGCAAGCTGGAGCGCGAGCTCGCCTACGCGGAGCGCAAGGGCGACCCGCGCGCCGCCGCCGAGGAGCGTCGCCGCTGGAAGGCGATCAGCAAGTCCGTCGGACGCCACATGGAACGCAAGTACGGAGTGGAACGATGACCACGCAACGAGCCGACAAGATCCTCGTTTCCGAACGCCCGGACATCCCGGGCCTGCGGTTCCGGCACTTCAGCGGCCCAGAGGACTACGCGGGCATGGCGGCCGCGAACCAGGCGGACCGCGACGCGAACGGCTCGCTCGAGGTCGTGACCGAGGCAAGCATCGCCCGCCAGTACGCCAACCTGGTCAACAGCGACATCGACGACGACCTGCTCATCGTCGAGCTCGACGGGGCGGTCATCGGCTATGCCCGAGTGGAGTGGCGCGATGCCATCGACGGCCCGCGCTATCTCCAGACGGTCTGCCTGCTCGACCCGGCGCACCGCCGCCGGGGGATCGGCGGCGCGATGCTGGCCTGGCAGGAGCGACGGTTGCGCGCGATCGACGCGTCGCTGCCCGCCGACCGTCCCTCGGTGATGCGTGCCTGGAGCTGGGATCACGATGCCGGCGCAACGGCCCTGTTCCAGCGAACCGGCTGGACGATGGAGGGCCGCGGCTACGAGATGGTCCGGCCCACCCTCGACGGCATCCCGGAGGTCGCGGTCCCGGAGGGCTTCGAGGTCCGCGCGGTCGGGCCGGCGGACGAACGGGCCATCTGGGACGCGTCGGCCGAGGCCTTCCGCGACGAGCGCGGCGAGGGCGAATGGGGCGAGGGCGACTGGGAGCGCCACATGGCCGATCCGTACCGCGACCCGAGCCTGTGGGCGATCGCCTGGTCGGGCGACGAGATCGCCGGTGGCGTCGCCGGGAGGATCGATCCCGAGGAGAACGCGCACCTCGGCGTCCTCCAGGGCTACATCGCCGGGGTCTGGACGCGACGGCCCTACCGGCGACGGGGGCTCGCGCGGGCATTGCTCGCGCGGGTGCTGGTGCTGCTTCGCGATCGGGGGATGACGAGCGCATATCTCGGCGTCGACGGGCTCAACCCGAACCAGGCGGTCAACCTGTACGAATCCCTCGGGTTCGAGGTCCACACCAGCGAGACCGACTGGTCCAAGCCGATGCGCCAGGAGGCAGCGCACCGATGACCACCGAGACGACGGTGATCCGGTTGGAGGGCGCACCCGCCGTCCCCGGTCTCCGGGCCCGGAGGATCCGCCCCGGCGACGAGACGGAGTACGCGCGGATGGCCGAGCTCGTCGCGGCGGCCAATCGCATCGACGAGATCCCGTGGTTGCCGACCGCGGCGCACCTTCGCGAGGACGTCGAGCTGTCCCCCGGATCGGATCCGGCGAGGGACCTGCTGCTCATCGAGGTCGGCGACGAGCTGGTCGCCTTCGGTGGTGTGCAACGCGCTGTCCGCGACGGGCGGCCTGTCTATGACGCGTGGGGCACCGTCCACCCGGACCACAGGCGACGGGGCATCGGCGGCGCGCTGCTTCGCCACGACCTGGGCCACATCCGCGGGCGGGCGATCAGGGAGGACGAGGGTCAGGCTGTGGTGGTCCGCGCCCATGCGGAGGCGACCGAGACCGGCCATCGCGCGCTCCTGGAACAGAGCGGGTTCGCGATCGTCCGGTGGTTCTTCCTGATGCGCCGCGGGGACCTGGCGGACATCCCGGCGGTCGTGCTGCCCGACGGCATCGAGATCCGCCCGGTCGAGACCGCCCACCATCGAGCGATCTTCGAGGCGGAGGCGGAGGCCTTCCGCGACCACTGGGGACATCGCGAGATGACCGATGCCGACTTCCGCCGGACCTACGAGCGTGCCGAGCTGGACACCTCGCTGTGGGTCGTCGGATGGGATGGCGACGAGGTCGCAGGCGTCGTCCAGAACTGGATCTGGCCGGAGGAGAACGCGGAGCTCGGCGTCGCGCGGGGCTGGCACGAGCGCATCAGCGTTCGTCGTCCATGGCGACGCCGCGGTCTGGCTCGCGCCCTGACGGCCGAATCGCTCCATCGACTGCGCGGAGCTGGCATGACCGACACGATGCTCGGCGTGGACGCGGCGAACCAGACCCGCGCCCTGGGCTTGTACGAGGGCCTAGGATTCGAGGTCCACCAGCGGTCGATGGCGTACGAGCGCACGATCGGTCCGTGACGCCACCGCCCGCGGCCGCCGGTCGGTCGACTCGGGACGCCGTGGGAGGAACGGGCCATGCGCTCCTGTCTCATCGTGGCGAACCAGACCCTGCCGGGCGAGGCGCTCGCCGCGGCGATCGAGGAGAGGCTCGCCGACGGCCCGATGCGAGCCTACGTCGTGGTCCCGCTCCAGCGCGTGGGCAGCCGGTTCGGCTCGAACGAGGCCGGCATGCACACCGCGGCGCAGGGTCGCCTCGATGACGTCCTGGGCCGGCTGCGCGCCCTCGGTGTCGACGCGGATGGCGAGATCGGCGACTCGGATCCGGTCCAGGCCGTCCGCGACGCGATCCGTGGCCGCGAGGTGGACGAGGTCATCGTCTCGACGCTGCCACGCGGGATCTCGCGCTGGCTGGGCGAGGACGTCCCCAGCCGGATGAGCGTGGCCGTGTCCGTGCCGATCACGGTGGTGACCCAGCCGTCCGAGTAGCCCCTCCGGCGTCGACCCGCCACGCACTCACGCGAAGAGGCGGCCTTCGTCGCGGACGAGCTCCATCCAGGCACGCTCGCGCCCGATGGTCGTCGCCGGGCCATGACCCGGGAACACCTGGACACCGTCCTCGAGCTCGCTGAGACGGGCGATCGAGGCGGCCATCGCGGCCTCGTCGCCGCCCGGGAGGTCCGTCCGACCCCAGCCGCCCGCGAACAGCGTGTCGCCGCTGTACAGCAACCCGTCGTCCGCGGCGATCAGGCAGACCGATCCCTCGGTGTGCCCAGGGGTGTGGAGGACCCGCAGGCGGATCTCCCCGAACCGGATCTCGCCACCCTCCGCGAGCTCCACCGCCGGCACGGACGGGACGATGTCGAACGGCGCCCAGAGCGGCTGCGGGTCGATCAGCCGCTCGCGATCCAGCGGGTGCACTGCGATCGCCGCGCCGGTGTGCTCCGCGACGGCCGCGTTGTCGCCGATGTGGTCCCAGTGGCCGTGGGTCGACACGATCAACCGCAGGGTCCAGTCGCGGGCGGCGAGCTCGTCCGCGATCCAGGTGAGGCACGGCGTCGCGGTGTCGATGGCGATCGCCTCGCGCGACCGCGAATCGGCGAGCAGGTAGACGTCGGTGGCGACCGGTCCGACGACCCGGTGCAGGTGCTCCATGAACGCCAGTCTCGCAGAGTCAGCGGTCCGTCGACCTGGCCAGCGAGCCCTGCATCCCGAGGTCGCGATAGGCCTCGCACAGGAGCCCGGGCAGCTCGGCGAGGACGGCGACGTCCGCGGCATCGCGCGCGATGAGGACGTGGGCGTTCCAGCGAGGACCGAACGACTCGATCCGCGCGACCCACGGGGCGTCGAGCCGGCGCGTCAGGGCGAAGTTCAGCCGGACGTGGTCGCGCCGGACGACCGCCCCGGCGAACCGGACCCGGCCCATGACCACGATGCGGGTCTTCTGGGCGATGACCTCGATCGGCCCGCAGCGCTCGATCAGCGCGACGAACGCGTCGAACGCCGCGCGCGCCCCCGGCGTCGAGCGCGCGAACGCCTCATCGAGCGTGTGTGCCGAACAGGAGTGCCAGATGTTGGCCGAGACGAACCGGTGCCCGCAGCGCGGGCAGGTCCAGAGCGGACGATCGGCCGCCGACGTGGGTCAGCCCCCGGCTTCGAGGGCCTTCTTCATGCAGTCGAAGGTCTGGCCGATCATCTTGTTGGCCGTCCCCTCGATCATCCGCGCACCGACGCTGGCGAGGGTGCCCGAGATGTTGACGTCCGCCGTCCAGTCCATGCGCGTGCCGCCCGCGGCGCCATCGGACAGCCGCATCGACGCGGTCGCGTCGACGGCACTCCCCGGCGCCTGGCCATGGGCCTTGATATGGGCGTCGTCGGGTGCGTTGAGCTCGGCGAATTCCATGTCGACGTTGAAGCGTGCGCTGATGAAGCCGACGCCCACCTTCGCCGTGGCCTTGAAGTGCGTCGCGTCGACCACCTCGATCTTCTCCACGCCCGGGCCGCACTGGCCGACCTGGTTCGGGTCGGTGACGTACGCCCAGACACGGTCGCGGGGCGCGGCGATGTCGACGGAGCCTTCGAAGTGCATGCGGGTGGGACCTCCTGGGATCGGCGGGGAGGGATCAGTGGTCGGCCGGCGTCAGCCGCGTCAGCCGGACATCGACCGGGTCGACGGGTCGGCCGTCAGGTAGGTTACCGGCTCCTTGATGAACCGCGTCCGGCAGCCGATCGAGCAGAAGGCGTAGACGACGCCGTCGTGCTCGGCGAGATGCCGGGCGTGCGCCCGCTCCACGGTCATCCCGCAGACCGGATCGAGCAGGACGATGTCGTCGACGACAGGCTCGAGCGAGATCGACTCGGGGAGCCCGGCGGCGACCGTCGCCGGCCCCGGCGAGGCCACGAAGTCGGCGCGGCCGCGGCGGACCTGCACGAGCTCGGCGAGGATCGAGAGGGCGACCTCCTCCGCCGTCTCGGCGCCCAGATCCAGACCGCACGGCGCCCGCAGCGCGGCGATCCGCTCCTCGCCGACGGTCGTCTCCTCGTGCAGCCACTCGCGCACGACCGCGGCGCGGGTCGGCGAGGCGACGAGGCCCACATAGGCCGCTTCGCGGCTCAGGGCGAGCCCGACCGCCTCCTCGTCCCAGATGCCCTGGCTCGCGACGATGACGTACGGCGAGGCGTCGGGATCGAGCCCGCGGATGTCGGCCGAGGCGTGGACGCGCTCGGCGCCCGGGAAGGCGTCGGGCGCGGCGATCGGATCGATGACCGTCACCCGCCAGCCGGCGGCCGAACCGAGCGTGGCGAGCGCACCGGCGATCGGGGTCGTCCCGACGACCCACAGCAACGGCGCGGGGAGATGGGGTTCCACGTAGATCTCCAGCGTGCCCCCCGAGTGGCAGGTCATGACCAGCTCGATGACGCCGTCGGCCCGGCGGCCTGCGGCCGGTCCGTCCTTCGAGAGCCGGAGCAATCGCGGTTGCCCGTCGGCGATGGCCCGGAGTGCCTCGCGGACCACCACGGGCTGGGCGCAGCTGCCGCCGACCCAGCCCTCGATGGTGCCGTCCGGATGGATGATCCCGCTCGCCCCGGGGCGAGCGGACGTTGGCCGGCGGACGGCCACCACGGTGGCGACCGCGAACGACCGGCCCTCGCCCAGGAGTTCGGCCGCCCGCGCGAACGTCGACCCGCTCACTTGGTCCCCGCCCGCTCAGGCGAGCCCAGGCCAAGGCGCCCGTGAGCACGCGAGCGAGCGCACCCTGAGGTGCGTGAGCGAGCGCGCGCAGCGGGCAACGCGGGCATGGGGTGCATCAGCGGGCGGTGATGCCCTTCTCGTGCAGGATCGCCCAGACCTTCTGGGGCGTGATCGGGATGTCGATGTTGCGCACGCCGAGGTGCCACAGGGCGTCCACGACCGCGTTTGCGATGGCCGGCGGAGCGCCGACCGTGGCCGACTCCCCCACCCCCTTGGCGCCGATCGGGTGATGCGGCGACGGGGTCGTCGTCTTGCCGACCTCCCATGCCGGCGTCTCGACCGCCGTCGGGAGGAGGTAGTCCATGAACGTGCCGGCCTGATTGTTGCCGAGCTCGTCGTAGGTGATCTGCTCGTACAGCGCCGGAGCGAGGCCCATCGTGAGCCCGCCGTGGATCTGCCCGTCGACGATCATCGGGTTGATGATGTTGCCGCAGTCATCGATCGCGACGAAGCGGCGGACGTGGACCTGGCCGGTGCCCTTGTCGATGTCGACGACGCAGATGTACGACCCGAACGGGAAGGTCAGGTTCGGCGGGTCGTAGTAGTCGACCGCCTCGAGGCCGGCCTCCATCCCGGCCGGGTGGTTGGTGTAGGCCGCGAAGGCGATCTCCTGGATGGTCTTGAAGCGATCGGGCGAGCCCTTGACGCTGAACTTGCCGGGCTCCCACTCGAGGTCCTCCTCGGAGGCCTCCAGCAGGTGCGCGGCGAGCTTGCGGGCCTTGTCGCGGATCTTCCGGGCCGCGACCGCGGTGGCGGCGCCGGCCACCGGGGTGGACCGTGACGCATACGTGCCGAGACCGTAGGGCGCGGTATCGGTGTCGCCCTCCTCGATCTTGATGTCCGCGACCGGGAAGCCGAGCTCCTCGGCGATGATCTGGGCAAAGGTCGTCTCGTGGCCCTGGCCCTGGCTCTGGACGCCGAGTCGCGCGAGGACCTTGCCCGTCGGGTGGACCCGGATCTCGCAGCTGTCGAACATCTTGATGCCCAGGATGTCGAAGTCGTGCGATGGTCCGGCGCCGACGATCTCGGTGAACGAGCTGATGCCGATGCCCATGAGCTCGCCGCGGGCGCGCTTCTCGGCCTGCTCCTTGCGCAGGTCGTCGTAGCCGATCATGTCGAGCGCCTTCTGGAGCGCCGCCGGGTAATTTCCGGAGTCGTACGACCAGCCGGTCGGGGTCTTGTACGGGAACTGCTCCGGCTGGATGAAGTTCTCCATCCGCAGTCGGGCGGGATCCTTGCCGATCTCGTGGGCGAGGATATCGACCATCCGCTCGATGGCGTGGACCGCCTCGGTCACGCGGAACGAGCAGCGATATGCGACGCCGCCGGGCGGCTTGTTGGTGTAGACGCCATCGACCTCGACGAACGCGTTCGGGAAGTCATAGGAGCCGGTGATGACGTTGAACAGGCCGGCCGGGAACTTGGACGGGTCGGCAGCCGCGTCGGAATAGCCGTGGTCGGCGAGGGTCTTGACCTTGAGGCTCGTGATCCGGCCGTCCTTGGTCGCCCCCAGCTCCGCATGGATGTGGTAGTCGCGGGCGAACGAATCCGCCTGGAGGTTCTCCGAGCGGTCCTCGATCCACTTGACCGGCGTGCCGGTCAGGAACGACGCGGCGACAGCCAGGACATAGCCCGGGTAGACCGGCACCTTGCCGCCGAAGCCGCCACCGATGTCGTGGGTCTTGACCCGGATGTTCTGCTCGGAGATGGGGAGGCCGGCGCCCGCCGCGACGAGCGCGAGGACCGTCCGGATGGCATGGGGCGCCTGGGTGGTCATGTGCAGCGTGAGCTGCTGGCGGACCGGGTCCCAGTCGGCGACGCAGCCACAGGTCTCGATCGAGGCCACGTGGATGCGCGGGATGTAGATGTCCTCGGACACACGGACCTCGGCGGCCGCCATGGCCGCGTCGGTCGCCGCCTCGTCGCCGGATTCCCAGTGCCAGATGTGGTTGTTCGCCTTGTCCGGGCCGCGGTCGGGCCGCAGCACGAAGGCACCGGGCTCCATCGCCTTGTGCGGGTCGATCACGACCGGGAGTGGCTCGTAGTCGACCAGGACCGCGGCCACGCCATCGGCCGCCGCGTAGCGGGATGTCGCGATGACCGCGGCGACCTCCTGCGACTGGTACATGACGGTGTCCACGGGGAGCACCATCTGCATGTCGCCGGCCAGGGTCGGCATCCAGTGGAGCTTGTAGCCTTCCAGGTCCTTGCCGGTGACGACCGCGGCGACGCCCGGGACCTTGAGCGCCTCGGAGGCGTCGATCGACTTGATCGTCGCGTGGGCATACGGGCTGCGCACGATGTCGAGCCAAAGCTGGCCCGGCAGGTTCACGTCCTCGATGTACTCACCCTGGCCGCGGATGAAGCGCGGATCTTCCTTGCGCTTGACCGAGTGGCCCATGCCCCCGATCTCGGGGCTGGTGCGGGGCTGCGCTTCGGTGGTCATCTCGTTCACTCCCCGCTCAACCGGCCGCGACCGGCGTACCGGTCTGGGTCTCGGCCGCAGCCTGCATCTCGCCGGCGGCCTGCTGGATCGCCTTGACGATGTTCACGTAGCCGGTGCAGCGGCACAGGTTGCCGCTGATGCCCACCCGGATCTCCTCCTCGGACGGTGCCGGGTTCTCGCCGAGCAACCAGGCGGCCTGCATGATCATCCCGGGGGTGCAGAACCCGCACTGCAGGCCATGCTGGTCCCAGAAGGCCTGCTGGAGCGGATGGAGGTTCGCGCCGTCGGCCATGCCCTCGATGGTCTTCACGTCGTGACCATCGGCCTGGACGGCGAGCACCGTGCAGGACTTGGCGCTCTGGCCGTCGATGTGGACCGTGCAGGCGCCACAGTGGCTCGTGTCGCAGCCGACATGCGTGCCGGTCAGCCCGAACGTGTCGCGCAGCAGGTGGACGAGGAGGAGACGCGGCTCGACGTCGGCCTCGTGCGCCTCCCCATTGACGGTGACCGTGATGTGCTGGGTGGTCATCGTTGCTCCTCGTCTCGTCACTCGTAGGAGAGCGCGCGTGTGGCAGCGGACCGGAGCGACCTGACGGTCAGCTCCGCGGCCATCGCCCGCTTGTACTCGACCGGACCGCGGATGTCGCCGGCCGGGCGGGCCTGTGCGCCGGCGGCCTCGCCGGCACGACGGAACAGCTCCTCCGACGGCGCATTCCCGTTCAGGACGGCCTCCGCGTCGGTCGCCGCAAAGGGCGACTCGGCCACGGCGGTCAGGCCGACGCCGGAGCTCTCGATCCGCCCGTCCGCACCCAGCCTGATGATCGCCGCCGCCCCGGCGGTCGCGTAGTCACCGACCTTGCGCTCGAGCTTCGTGTAGGCGCCACCGGAGCGCTTCGGGCGACGCATGATCCGGATCTCGGTCAGGACCTCGGTCGGCTCGATCGCGGTGGTGAACGTGTCGAGGAAGAAGTCGCGTGCCTTGACCTGGCGATCGCCGCCCTGGCTGCGGCAGACGATCGTCGCATTGACGGCGAGGAGCAGCGCCGGCCAGTCGCTGGCCGGGTCGGCGTGGGCGACGGATCCGCCGATCGTGCCCCAGTTGCGGACCTGGGGGTCACCGACGTTCTTGAGCAGGTCCACGATGCCCGGGTAGTGGTCGGTGACGATCGGGTCCTCCAGCACCTGCCGGTGGGTCGCCCTGGCGCCGATCCGGAGCTCGTCGTCGGTCTCGACGATCCCGTCGAGGCCGGTGATGTCCTTGAGGTCGACCAGCAGGCCGGGCTGGGCGAGTCGGAGCTTGATGAGGGGGATCAGGCTGTAGCCGCCCGACAGGACCTTCGCCTCTCCCTCGCGATCCTTGAGGATCTGCAGCGCCTCGTCCAGTGAACCCGGACGGACGTAATCGAACTGACCGGGGATCATCGCGCTGCCTTCCTCCTCACCCGCTCGCGCGGAGACTGGTCGGCCCGTCCGATCGGACGGGCGCGGAGCTGATGGCGATGACTCGTCCGCGCCGTGGATCCGCCTGGTTCCCTCCGCGGATGCACGGGTGACGACGACCACGGGAAGTGTTGCAGATGAGTATCCGTCCGCGGTCGTTCGCGCGTCAACGCGAATCGGGTCTCGGACCTGTTTGCCTCACCCTTCGTCGCTTGGGCCGCACCGGATGTGCCGCCGGGAGACGAGAACGGCGCCCGGAGCCGAGCCGTTCGGACTCGCGGACGCCGCTCGTTCGTTCTGTGCGCTGGGGGCCGTGGCTCCCCGGCGCGCCTAGCCGACGCCGATCGGCTCGCCGGTCTCCAGGTAGGTCTTCAGGCCGGAGGCGATGTACACGATGCCGCCGCTGAACTCGCGCTCGATGGCGGAACCGGGCACGAGCGCGGAGGTGACGGTCAGCCGGCACGGTGCGCCGTCCGCCTCGCCCGGCTCGATCGCCCAGGTCATCCGCACCGGGCCCTCGGCCTCGCTCGCCGGAACCCAGCGCGGGTGGAACGACATCGTGACGCGCCGGCCCGGCTCGATCTCGAGGACGGTGCCGTCGGCCGCGAGCGTCCCGTCGGGGTT
>Ga0209108_10002664_pt1 | contig 10180 bp, 9 predicted proteins | sample Rifsed10ft1_FD_184003 | JGI IMG/M metagenome (GOLD analysis project Ga0209108, IMG submission 184003) | Soil microbial communities from Rifle, Colorado, USA - sediment 10ft 1 (version 2) | ecosystem: Environmental > Terrestrial > Deep subsurface > Rock core/Sediment | place: Rifle, Colorado...
GATTTTGGACTGCCGGAGGCAGGCCCTAAGCGCGGAAGCGCGCAGGGTGAGGCGCAGGGATGCGCCGAACAAAAAAGGTTCGAGCTTCGGTTGGTTAAGATGGTCCACCAATAAACAACAAAGCCATCCTCGCGGTGGCTTTGTTGCTTGTGTGACTGATGCGAAAAGCAATTCGTGTTGCGAGATCAACGCGTACTAAGGCGCGTTCAATTCCGCTGCCAGCGAAATTGTGACGAGAATTCCGGCGGCAAGTCGTAATGCCGGAGCGTAACGTAGGCGGCCGGGCCGTAAAGCATGGTGCGCCCAGTCGATGGGTTGAATATGCCGCTCACGCCGCTAAATGAGTAACGGGCTGACAGATACGATAGTTTCCCGCCTCGGCGTGAAACGATCATTTGACGCTTCTGGTACCCTGAGATAGTTTATCTTTACGCTACCGTTCCAAATGGAGGATCCGTGGTAAAGAAATCCATCTCCACACCCAATTTCGAAGCGGCGCTGGCCGAGCTGGAAAAGATCGTGGAGAAAATGGAATCCGGCGAACAGACGCTGGAGGAATCCCTGAAATCATTTCAGCGCGGGATCGAATTGACGCGCACCTGTCAACAGGGCCTGCGTGAGGCCGAGCAAAGGGTGGAGAAACTGATCCAGAAGAACAAGGAATTCGTGGCCGAACCGCTCCAGAGCGAAGACGAGTAACACCGAATTGCCCCCATTCATCGACCGGCTTCAGCGCTATCAGAAACGCGTAGAACTTGCGCTCGACGCGCGTTTGCCTCCGGCCCGACGAACACCCGCACGCCTGCAAGAGGCCATGCGTTACGTCACGCTGGATGGCGGCAAGCGAGTGCGTGCCAGCCTTGTGTATGCCTCCGGTGAAGCCGTAGGGGCCGAGGACTCGGCGCTCGATACGCCTGCTTGCGCGGTGGAGCTGATTCACGCCTACTCACTCGTGCACGACGACTTGCCCAGCATGGACGACGACGCCTTGAGGCGTGGCAAGCCAACCTGCCATATCGCTTTCGATGAAGCCACGGCATTATTGGCCGGAGATGCGCTTCAGTCACTGGCTTTCGAAATTCTGGCCGAAGATCGCGCGTTGACCGTGAGCGCTGAACGACGCGCGCAGATGATTACGCTGCTGGCGCAGGCTGCCGGATCAATCGGGATGGCCGGTGGGCAAGCCATTGATCTCGCCTCGGCCGGAAAGGCCGTGACGATTGAACAGCTCGAGGAAATGTATGCGCGCAAAACCGGAGCATTGATTCGCGCGTCGGTTCTCTTGGGTGCGTATGCCCGGGCCGGGTTTGGGGCAGACATTCAACAAGCACTTGAAGAATACAGCCGCGCCGTGGGACTGGCGTTTCAGATTACCGATGATATTTTGGACGTGGAAGGCAATGCGGAAACGCTCGGGAAAAATCCCGGTGTTGACATGGCACGCAGCAAACCCACTTATCCGCAATTGTTGGGTCTTTCCGAGGCCAAGGTGCGGGCCAAAAGACTGCACACACAGGCACTCGAAAGCCTTGCGCCTTTGGGCGATAATGGCCGCACCCTGGCAGAGTTGGCCGGATTTATCATCGAACGCCGCCTATGACCAAAGAACCGCCGCACGACCGCCGTTTCCTCGAGACGATCAACTGTCCCGACGATTTGCGACGGCTTGAGGAAAGTGATCTTCCGGTGCTGGCCCAGGAGATGCGGGCGTTTCTGATTGACAGCGTGTCCCGCACCGGCGGCCATCTGGCCGCGGGACTGGGCACGGTGGAACTCACCATTGCGCTGCATTACGTTTTCAACACCCCGGAAGACAGATTGGTGTGGGATGTCGGCCACCAAACCTATCCGCACAAGATTCTGACCGGACGCCGCGATCAGATGCACACCTTGCGCCAGACCGGCGGAATATCCGGCTTTCCGCGCCGAGAGGAAAGCGAGTTCGACACTTTCGGCGTGGGACACTCCAGTACTTCCGTCAGTGCGGCGCTCGGCATGGCCGTGGCCGCGGCACGCACCGGCTCAGATCGCCAGGTCATCGCCGTGATCGGCGACGGGGCGTTGTCCGGTGGACAGGCGTTCGAAGCGCTGAACAATGCCGGCAACATCGACGCCAACCTGCTGGTTATCCTCAACGACAACGATATGTCCATCTCGCCGAATGTGGGGGCGATGTCGAGCTACCTCGCGCGCATTCTCTCGGGCAAGGTTTATACCCATATGCGCGAGGGTTCGAAAACCGTGCTCTCCACCATTCCCCCTATGTGGGAGTTCGCCAAGCGGGTGGAAGAACACATGAAAGGGATGGTGATGCCCAGCACATTGTTCGAGGAACTGGGCTTCAATTATTTCGGACCGGTGGACGGGCATAACCTGCATGCCCTCATCCGCATGCTCACAAACCTCCGTCAACTCACGGGCCCGCGCTTTTTGCACATAGCCACGCGCAAGGGCAAGGGATACGAACCGGCCGAGGGCGATCCCTGCGTGTATCACGGTGTCACCCCGTTCGATCCGGCCACCGGAAAAATGGAAAAAAAACCTGCCGGCGTTACTTACACGCAGGTCTTCGGCGAGTGGTTATGCGACATGGCCGAGCGCGATGTGCGGCTGATCGGCATTACCCCGGCGATGCGCGAGGGGTCGGGGCTGGTCAAATTTTCTCAGCGTTTTCCGAACCGGTATTTCGACGTCGGTATCGCCGAACAGCACGCGCTCACCTTCGCGGCGGGATTGGCGTGTGACGGGATGAAACCGGTGGTAGCCATTTACTCGACATTCCTGCAGCGCGGTTACGACCAACTCATCCATGACATCTGCATTCAAAACCTTCCGGTGCTTTTTGCCATCGATCGCGCGGGCCTTGTCGGCGCGGACGGTGCCACGCACGCCGGCAGTTTCGATTTTTCCTATCTGCGCTGTCTGCCGAACATGAAAATCATGGCGCCGGCGGATGAGAACGAATGCCGGCAGATGCTGTATACGGGTTTTATGCAAGACGGTCCTGTCGCGGTACGTTATCCGCGTGGTTCCGGACCGGGCGTCGCGGTCGATCCCGATATGCAGGCGATTCCTCTCGGAAAAGGCGAGATTCGGCGCAAAGGCAAACGCTTGGCCCTATTGGCGTTCGGTAGCATGCTGGCGCCATCCCTGGAGGCCGGTGAAGCTTTCGATGCGACGGTGGTGAATATGCGCTGGGTGAAACCATTGGACCAGGATTTAGTCAGAGAACTCGTGAACAGTCATGAACTCCTCATTACCATCGAGGAAAATGCAGTCGCCGGAGGCGCCGGAAGCGCTGTGGGCGAATTTGTTCTCGCACAAGGACTCACCACGAATGTGATCAATCTTGGGCTCCCTGATCAGTTCATCGAACACGGTGATCACAAGTCACAACTCGCGAAGTGCGGTTTGGATGCGAGCGGCATTCGCCGTGCCATCCTGCGATACGCACCGACCAGTAGGCAAACGAAGCGGGAGTTCGCTTAAACTTGACTGAAGGTATCAACTACCCCATTATTGCCGCTCTTCTGATTATCGGTAACGTGTGATGGCGATAAAACTCAAAAGCAAATCCGAACCGGTCGAGATTGCCGACGTGCAAAACAGTCCGGATTTGCGTCACCTCCCGATCGAGAAAGTCGGAATCAAGGACATTCGCCACCCGGTGGTGGTCCGGGACCGATCTCAGGGAATACAGCACACGATTGCGACGTTCAACATGTACGTGGAACTGCCGCACAACTTCAAGGGCACACACATGTCCCGGTTCGTGGAGATTCTGAACAGCCACGATATGGAAATATCGGTGGAATCCTTCAAGGACATGCTCGCGGAAATGGCCCGGCGCCTGGACGCGGATACGGGACACATCGAGATGAGTTTCCCGTACTTTATCAATAAATCCGCCCCGGTTTCCGGGGTGCAGAGCCTGATGGATTACCAGGTAACGTTCACCGGCGAGATCCGGGAGGGTCAGGACATCATGACCATCAAGGTGGTGGTTCCGGTAACCAGCTTGTGTCCCTGCTCCAAGGAGATTTCCCGATACGGCGCGCACAATCAGCGTTCGCACGTAACCCTGACCGTGCGCACCAACACTTTCGTGTGGGTGGAAGATCTTATCGATCTCGTTGAAAAGCAGGCGAGTTGCGAACTCTACGGATTATTGAAGCGTCCGGACGAGAAATATGTAACCGAACGTGCCTACGACAATCCCAAGTTCGTCGAAGACATGGTGCGCGACGTGGCCGCGATATTGAACAAGGATGAACGCATCGACGCCTACGTGGTGGAATCCGAAAACTTCGAGTCCATTCACAACCACTCCGCGTACGCGATGATCAAAAGGGACAAATTCCTTAACTAGTCTGTTATTCGAGCCTACTCAGCTGTTTTTTTCTGATTGGATACCACACTCAGGTTGACCGGCAGCCGCTCTGACGGTACCCCCACGTAAAATCCCTGGATGTAATCGATTCCAGATTTCTTCAGCATGGCGACCGTTTTTTCATCGCCCACGAATTCCGCAATTGTTTTCTTGCCAAGATTACGCGCGATCTGAATGATGGCCAGCACCATGGTCAAATCGATGGAATTATGCGCCATGTTCTTCACAAAAGTTCCGTCGATCTTGATGAAATCCACCGGTAAATTCTTCAGGTAACTGAATGAGCTGAAACCGGTGCCGAAGTCATCCAATGCAAACCGACAGCCGGTTTCCACCAGCCCTTGGATGAAACGCTGAGCCTTTTCCAGATTGCGCATCGCAGATTGCTCGGTTATCTCGAAAATCACATCCTCAGGCGGTATGCGGTTGTGCTCGATCTGGGCACGGATCAATTGCAGGATGGACAGATCCTCGAGAGACTGACCGGAAAGGTTGATAGAAAAAACAATATTGCGACCGACCGCACGGAATTCGGCCAATGCCTTCAGTGCATTGATGATGACCCAACGGTCGATGTCCGCCATGAGGCCGAAGCGTTGTGCTACGGGAAGAAAGATCGAGGGCAAAACCAAATCGCCTTCAGGACCGGGCATGCGCAGAAGCACTTCATAGCATTCCTTTTCCGGATTGACGACATCAACAATCGGCTGGTAGACCAGCCGGAAATGATCCTTTTCGACAATCTGTTTGATATGCTGGAACCAGCCAATATCCGTGGCCATTACTTTTTTACTCTCGCCGCTCTCTTCATACAACTGAAAACGATTACGTCCGTGCGACTTGGCGGCAAAGCAGGCCATATCGGCGTGGCTCAATATCTCCTCTGCTGTATGCGCCTCGGGTTTGATCATGGCGATTCCAATACTGCAATTGATGCTAAATGTTTTATCACCCTCTACAAGTCGCAGATCGCGTATGATCTGATTGATCGCATCCGCCAAATCGACGGCGCCTTCCCGGGAAACGCTGCGCGCCAATATGGTGAATTCGTCACCGCCGAATCTCGACACCACATCATTCTCGCGCACGCGGGATTTCAGCATTTCGGCAACACGAATCAGCAGCTTGTCGCCCGCGGCGTGTCCCATCGTGTCATTAACGTATTTGAACTGATCGAGGTCGATGAAAAATACCGCGCTCTCGACGGCATCGTGCGAGACATGCTTTATTTCATTTTCCAGTTCACGCATGAAGGAGACTCGGTTAACGAGTCCCGTCAATGGATCGCTTTCCGCCATTTTGCGCAGAATTTCATCGCGTTTTTTGAGTGCCACGATGGTGGAGTTCAAGGCATCGCTGATGACGGCGATTTCCTTGTCTTTGGCGCGTTTTACACTGATTCCGATTTCACCCCGGGCGAGCTGCGCCAGCGGTGCCTGCAGGTCGGTTAGCGGCATCAGCGCCCGCCGAATCAACCGGCTCCCGAAAAATAGCGCGACCAACAGCAATAAAGCGATAACCAGACTGCCGGAGGCGATACTGCGGATGAGTTGTTCCTTGTAATAACCCGAATCAATGCTGAGGTCCAGGTATCCGATGATTTTTACATTCTCAGTATTCTCGTTGGAAAAGCTGAAGGTCAGCAGGCCATCCGAACGTATGGACTTGACGCGAATCGGCGCGACAAATCGCATATAAGCACTGCCAAAAATCGAGCGATCTACCAGATGTTTTCTTTCCGCGATCGAGGAATGTTTCAATTGCTCCAATTTCTCCGGTGTGAGCGGCGGAAACTCACTTCCATCCTTTACCCCAAATTCACCAAGGACTTTAGAGCCGGTAATATCGTAATAACGAACATAAGCGATTTCCGGAAAATTCCTGATCCGTTTTTCGATATTGATGATGTCCTGCTCCCCCTTCGATGCATACAGAGGCGTGCCCAAATCGTCGAGTTCCGCCAGCCATCGGGTTGCCTGCTTTTCGAGGTTGTCATCGATAAGCTTGCTGGACGTCCACCATAAACCGATATTTACAATGAGATACACCAGGACGGCGCCCATCATCTGCAATGCCAATAGCCGGTTGATGAGACTGCTTCCTCTCAACCAGGGGAACAGACGTTGCACTATTAACTCATCGCCCTGAGGAACCATGATTGATTTCCAGAGCTTTCTCAAATCAATGGCCACGCTTGGTTTCCTCGGAAAATCCGGTTAGAGGCAAGTTAAAGCGTTTTGCCATCACAGAATTGAACTTGATTTTGGTTTTCGTCAGCGGAGCGATCGGGATGTCGGGGCTAGTGTGAACTTGCTTGACCCGAGTGACCACTTGTTCGGCAATGTCTGCATAATAACTTTCTGCACTGAGCAGTCCGCCCAGACCAAGCAGTTCGTAATTAAAGACAGCGACCTGTTTACCCTCCTTGGCGCTGTAGTTCATCATGTCGCGGATAACGTCGCGACTTAGAACTCGGTTATCCGGAACCAGCCACAGCCCCTGTATTTTCGGTGTGATCCTCTTGAAGGCATAGAGGGTCTCTTTGTCCGAGCGCACTTCAATGTGGATAAGTTCCAGATTTTCATCTTTTGCGGCATTGCGAGCCTCCGTTATCAGGCCGCGCAAGTTCTTTCCCGTAATTACACCAATTTGCTTCAAATCCGGATACATTAACTTCCAGACATGAAACAGTTGTTTAACAGGTGGAATCGCCGCTACCCCTCGCATGGAGTTTGAAATCAAGCCGGCATCCTCATAGTTAAAAACCTGGCAAAAAATCACTTTCTTGTTTGTGAGCTTTTGTGCCAGCTTTGCGGCATCAAATCCTACGGCCACTACCGCTGTAACATCGGAAGATTGGATTTTATTTAGTATGGAACGATTCGCGATACTGACGTTGCTGAGTTCATAGGTTTCAGTTCGTTCTTTGTAGATTTTTTTTATCTCTCGCTCGACTTCAACAAATGCCGGCGCCATGCCACTTAGAATAATAGCTATACTGCCTTGCTGTTTCTTTGTGGATGTTTCCGGCTTCTGGGGCGCCACGGTGCTGCATGCCGAAATGAAAACAAACAATACGGAAAGCAGCGTCGCGATCCGGTTAATTTTCAGTGAGCAGAAAATATCCGGGCAATGGCGAGCCGGAAGACCACTGGTCGCATCAGGGACAGCGGTTACTCGATTTAGGGCATCCTGCATGAACCACCCGTGAGATACTCCATTGCTGTAACAAGAGAAGATCGCTAACGCATTTAGCTATTTTTTGCATTATTCATGCCAAAACCACGGAAGTACGGACGGAATCCCTCGGCGTTTAACTCAGCACAGACCCAATAGCCGGTTGATAATAAAGATATTTTTTAGGATACGATTGAACTACTTTTGATAGGTGATTTCTCAAATTCGCGAATGTTTTCTCCCTACTCGCAAATCGCTGAAATCGAGGCTTAATTCTGGATTCGCGTTATTTTACGAATAATTGATTTTTCCGGATGGAAGAATAATTTACACAGAGAATCTCGACGCAGGAAGGAAGAGCCATTAATAACAATTTCGAAAAATCCGAATCAATAATGAACAAATTATAAGAAATCACTTAATTCCGCGCGGCGCCACTCAGCACGGACGACCCTCCATTTCCCATCTTCCTGCAAAAAAGTAATTTCAAAACGATGCAAACTGGCGCGAATGTTTTCCAGTTCCTGTGAATTTGCAATAGGAGTACCCGCCATGGCAACAAATACTATTGCCTGCATTTGTTTTGGCTCTGAAGCTATAATCGATTGAATCCGTGTCAGGAGATGAATAGACTCGTTACGCAGAAAATAATACCGCAATATGGATTCGACGGCTTTCTTGTCCTGGCCTTGATCGTCGGAATATTTCTCGGAAATAGTATCTCGAAGCACTTTTGTTTCTTTCTTTTCGGCCGCCGCCTCGCCAAGCGCGATCAAGGCGCGCACTTGCGCTTCCGGAGTTTCGGAATCCCGATTGCAAGCAACGAATAGAAATGCGGCCGTGAGTACAGCAGCAATACTAAGCGTGTACTTCAAAAGATTGAATTTATTCGTGCTTATCATGGTACTTTCTGCCTGCTATCTGGCGATACCGGAAGCAATCTAGGGTGTGATCATTCACCATTCCCACTGCCTGCATGAAGGCATAGCAGATTGTCGAGCCGACAAATTTGAATCCGCGCTTTTTAAGTTCGGCGCTCATGGCGTCCGACTGACCTGATTTTGCAGGCACGTCTTTTTGATACCGCCAGCGGTTGCTCACGGGTTGGCCCCCGACAAATTGCCAAATATAACGGTCGAAACTGCCGAATTCTTTCTGTATCTCGAGGAATGCCCTGGCGTTTAAAATCGAGGCGCGGATCTTCAACCGGTTGCGAACAATACCCGCATTCTTCAGGAGAAGGCGCGCCTTGCCGGATTTATAGCGTGCGATCCTGGCCGCATCGAAATTGTCGTAGGCCTTGCGGTAATTCTCACGCTTATTGAGAACCGTCGACCAACTCAGGCCCGCTTGAGCCCCCTCCAGGATCAGAAACTCGAATAACCGGCGATCGCTGTGAACCGGTACTCCCCATTCACGGTCATGATATTTCTGGTAAGACGGATTCGTGTTTTCGGCCCAAGCGCATCGGCGTATCATGGTATCGTTTCCGGTCAAAAAGATAATTGAGCGCCCACCAAAACCAGAAACATACTAGCCTATGCAATCAGAAAGCCTTGATGATCGCAACCACAAAAAGAATCCACGCGGCAATAAACGCCAGCCCGCCAAACGGCGTCACCATCCCCAGCCAGCGCATACCGCTCACGCTCAACATATAAACACTCCCGGAGAACAGAATAATTCCCCCCAGCATCAGCCAGCCGGCCCATTTCAGATAAACCGAGTCAACTATGTGCAGCGCCACGATCCCGACCGCCAGCAGCCCGAGCGCGTGAAACAAGTGATAATGCACCCCCGGACAGATACACCGCCAGCATTCCCACCGAGATTCTCGCTTTGAGGCCATGTGCTCCGTAAGCACCGAGCAACACCGCGAGCGCCGCGTAAATGGCGCCCAGTATCAGAATTAAATTCGATGACGGAGGCATCCAGTTATTAAACTGGATAATAAAGATATCCCGCGAATCCAGCCTACTGTATAGGACAAAAGGTGAAAGTCACAAGACTTATCATACTTGCCTGAGCGTGATGTAAATAGGTTTAAATCCTGCATATTCACCGGTGCTTCCCGCTTTAAGACTAAATTTCGGTTCCGCTCAACAGCAGGAGGCGGGGAAATAATTTGACGCCAAGAAAATTATTATCAGCAGGTGTTAATTTAAATCGGTCAGTTTGATTTTTAGTTGAAAAAACACCAGTGGTACGGCCTTCGGGTCCACCTTCGGCACAAACGTCATGTTTACCGAAACGTTCTTGGTTCCCAGGGAAAAAGCGGGCAGAACGCCGATGAATGGCTTGTCATCCCTGAAATCCTTCCTGGTCATGACAAAACCCACTACGCCAGCTTCAACATGTAGATGATCAAATTGATATCGCCGCATTATCCCTCCGCCGGCATAGTACGAAGGATTCCGATTAGAATCCTTGAAACCGGACACCGTTACAAAGGGAATCCAATTTTCGTTGCTCGGCACCAGATCGTATTGAAGTCCCACACCCCAGTTTTTCTCGTTGAAATTTTTATTGGCTGAATTGAAGTGAATTGCCTTCCCATTCACGAGGAGGCTTAATTGATCGGCGCCGGCGGTACGGCCAGAAAACCCAAAAAAA
>Ga0209108_10002665_pt1 | contig 10179 bp, 11 predicted proteins | sample Rifsed10ft1_FD_184003 | JGI IMG/M metagenome (GOLD analysis project Ga0209108, IMG submission 184003) | Soil microbial communities from Rifle, Colorado, USA - sediment 10ft 1 (version 2) | ecosystem: Environmental > Terrestrial > Deep subsurface > Rock core/Sediment | place: Rifle, Colorado...
GGTTAGCGGACGCAGGAGCCGCTAACCCCTTTCCTTTACCCAGGAATTGGTCCCGAACGAGCCTGCAACAGCGCTGTTCAAGAACGGCGGGCGTCTCATCCGACATGCGCGGTACTGCATTCTGCAGCTGGCCGAAGGCCCCTTGACGAAGCGCCTGTTTCGGCAGATCCTCGGGCGCATCGAGCGACTCGCGGGGCACCCGACCTGATCCAGAGAACAGCACACAGAGGGAGTGAGACGAGGGACGGATCGATCCCGGCGGGAGTGTCTCTGAGGTGGGTGCTCAGGGGGAACATCTCGGGGAGCAACGGGCAGCAATCCCGAAAAAGACCCCCTGTCGTCTATTCCGCACCGCCGAACCTGTTGATGGGGAATAGCCGACGGCATCCACCCGCGATGGAGGCTGCTTCATGACGAAGATCCTGCTGATGCAGGGCCCCAACATGAGCTATCTCGGCCGGCGGCAGCCGGAACTCTACGGCAAGACTTCTGCCGCGGAGCTGGACGCCATGTTGCGCGAGCACGCGCGAGCCAACGAGTACGAGCTCCTCATCTTCTACACGCATAGCGAGGGCGAGGCGATCGAGCGACTTTACCGCGCGGTCGACGAGGGCGTCCAGGGCCTCGTGATGAACCCTGCCGCGTTTCTGTTCGCCGGGTATGCGCTTCGCGACTGCCTCCGCGCGGTGCCCATCCCCTATGTCGAGGTCCATATGACCAACATCGAGAAGCGCGGCCTGCGTTCGCTGCTGGCGGAGACTGGCGTCGGGCTCATCACCGGGTTCGGCGTTCAGTCCTACGTGTTGGGGCTCGACGCAATGCTGAGGCACCTGCGGGCTCAACGTGGACCGCGTTCCGGGACGCCGCGGAAGCGAGGTCAGCGACGGTAATCGATCTGCGAGACGGATCTTCTCGTCCTGCTCGAAGACCCGTGCGGCGTAGCGGCCGCGGGGTGGTATGGTCTTCATCCGTAGATATGAGCCGCGTAAGGGACAGCGCGGGCCCACGGGCTATCGAGGGGAGAGGCGGGCGGTAAGATAAATGACCATCGTCTATGCTTGGAAGTAAGTGATCCGAGAAGAACGGGGAGGCGAGCGATGGCTACAGCAACCCGCAACGGAATCACGCTGCATTACGAGGTCAGCGGATCGGGGCCGGCGATCGTCCTGACCCACAGCTTCCTGTGCGACGGCTCGCTGTTCACGCATCAGGTGGCTGCCTTGGAGCGGACCCACCGTGTGATCAACATCGATCTGCGCGGGCACGGGCGATCTGGGCCCTCGGAGTCCCCATACACCATTTACGACTTGGTGGATGACGTCGTAGCGGTGCTCGATGCCGAGGGGGTGGCGTCGGCAGTCTGGATGGGTCTGTCGATCGGGGGATTCCTCTCGCTCCGTGCCGCGTTGACTCGACCCGAGCGAGTCCGCGCCCTGGTGCTCATTGACACCGACGCCGGCCCGGAGACGGCATGGAAGAAGCTGAAGTACATGGCCATGAAATGGGGTCTGCAGACCGTGGGTCCGCGCGGCATCGTGCCGGCGGTCATGCCGATCATGCTCGGAAGGACGACCCTCCGGTCGCGGCCCGAGCTACGGGCTGAGTGTCGTCAGCGATTTCTGAGCATTCGCGTCAAGTCCATCTGCCCCGGAATTGACGCCATCACCGGGCGCGACGACCTCGTGGGCCGCTTGAGCGACATCAGGGTACCAACTCTCGTCGTTGTCGGCGAGGAGGACAAGCCGCTTCCACCCTGGAAGTCGCGGCGCATCGCAAACAGCATCCTTGGCGCGGAACTTGTCCTGATCCCCCAAGCGGGGCATCTCTCGGCAATCGAGAATCCCGCGCCGGTGACCGATGCCGTGACGCAGTTTCTCTCCAGGCTGGGCGCGTGAGCGCATCTTTTTGTTGTCCCTGGATCAGACCGATCTAAGCAATTTGCGGATTGGCGGGCACGAAATTCACTTGACGACCAGGCCTGTCGGGAATGTAAGAGCGCTACCGTAACGACCCGGGAGCACAGACGGCCTAGCCGTAGGGAGGTGGTCCCATGAAGCTTGACCGGCAAGACGGAGTGGGCATCTTGGCCATCGATACGGAGCACAACAATGCCGTCAACCCGGACTTCATCCAGGAGGCACACCGGTGGATGGACGAGGTGGAACACGATCCGACCATCCGCGCTCTGGTGGTGACATCCACTCACAAGTCGGTCTTCTGTCCCGGCATCGATCTTCCCTTTCTGCTCACCCGCTCCCGTACGGAGATGCGCGCCTTCTTTGAAGGAATAAACGGGCTTGCGCATCGAAAGTTCATCTTCCCGAAGCCGGAGGTGTACGCGCTCAACGGACACACAATTGCCGCCGGCTGCATCCTGGCTCTCACCGGGGACTACCGTCTCATGACCCGGGGCCAGTTTTACTTTGGCTTGATCGAGATCAATCTCGGAATGGCGGTGTCTGCCGGGATGGTAGAGATGCTACGCCACGTGTTAGGGAGCCAGGCGGCTGAGCGCGTTCTCGGCATCGGCGAGAACTACCTCCCTGACAAGGCGGTGGAGATGGGACTCGTGAACGAAGTCGTTGACGGTGACATGCTGATGGCGCGAGCCCTCGAACAGGCGAGGACCCTGGGAGAGAAGCCGCAGATGGCCTACCGTGTGGTCAAGCGCTACGCCCGGGAAGCCGTCGCCAAGCGGATGCGCGAGCTGGACGCGGCCCACGTAGAAGACCTTATCAACCTCTGGTTTTCCGAGGACACCCAAGGGCGTTTGACCGCTACCCTGGAGCGGCTTCAAAAGAAGAAGGCTGGCTAGAGCGTTTGAGGGAGGCGCCCATTAGTCAGCCTTCATTGCGTTTCCGCCTCCGGTCGAGTGGCGAATCAAAATCAATATGAAAACTAAGAATGACGGTGGAGGGTTGGGCATGAAGCTGGAGCGTCAGGATCAGGCAGGCATTCTCTATATCGACACCGACCGCAATAACGCTATCAACGACGAGTTCATCCGGGAGGCCCATGAGCTGATGGACGAGGCGGAGCGCGACCCCGCCATCCAGGCGCTCGTCGTAACGTCCACGCACAAAACCTTGTTCTGTCCAGGCGTGGATCTCCCCTCGCTGATGGGGCGTTCGGCTCCGGAGATGCGCCGCTTCTACGAGGCCCTGACCGGGATCGTGCGCCGTAAGGTCGCGTACCCCAAGCCCGAGGTATACGCGTTGAACGGTCACACCATCGCGGGCGGGTGCATGATGGCCCTCGCAGGGGATTACCGCCTGATGGCGAAGGGACGGTTCTCCTTCGGGCTCATGGAGGTCGACGTAGGGCTTGCGGCGCCGATCGGCGTCGTGGAGATGATTCGGCACATCGTGGGAGGGCGCGTCGCCGAGCGCATGCTCTTCAGCGGCGAGCGCTTCACGCCCGAGCGGGCCCTGGCTCTGGGGCTTGTGGACGAGGTGGTCGAGCCGGAGAGGCTGATGGATCGGGCTCTCGAAGAGGCCCACCTATTGGGAGGGAAGCCGACCGGAGGCTATCAGCGGCTCAAGCAGTACGCGCGGCAGGCGCTCGCTGAGCGGATGCGGACGCTGGACGCCGCGCACCTGGACGGCCTCGTCGAGCAGTGGTTCTCCGAGGAGACCCAGCGCCTTGTCACCGCCGCTGTCGAGCGCATGACCAAGCCTGCTGCCGCCCGCCCTTGATTGTCATGGCGCCAGAAGCGTGGCCCGGTGCTGCCCTGACGAAGTTACCTGGAACTTACTGATCTACGGAGAGCATAGCCAACATTAGCACCCTCCGGCGGCGGGCGCCCCGTCCGTGGGCCCGTCCCCGTGACACAATCTCCCATACTCGGACGCTGGCCGCCCCAGGAGCCCGCTGCCACAGTGCACATCAGCGGCCGCCTCGCGCCGACCCGGCCTGGGGCCCGGCGGCCGGGTGGCTGGCGCCGAGAGAGCCACGCGTAGCGCATCCAGAAGACGCAGTGCTTGATAAGATGAGGGCGGCCGTTCCAGGCGCGACGGAACAGGCCCTGAGCCGACACTGGCGGCCACGGAGACGACAACGAGGTGCCCGGGCGGGCGAAGGCCGTCCCGCCCTTCCGAACGGAGGAGACCGTGCCGGAGATCACCGAAGGGGCCGCGCTCTGGGAGCCGTCGCCGGAGCGGCGGGAGCAGAGTCAGATGGCGGGCTACATGCGGTGGCTCGCCGAGAAGCCAGGGCTGCGCTTCGACTCCTACGAGGCGCTCTGGCAGTGGTCGGTCACCGAGCTCGAGTCGTTCTGGGCCTCGCTCTGGGCGTACTTCGCGATCCGCGCGTCCACGCCGTACACACGGGTGCTGGACGAGCGCAAGATGCCGGGCGCCAGGTGGTTCGAGGGCGCCAAGCTGAACTACGCCGAGCACGCCTTCCGCCACGCATCGTCCGCCCACCCCGCGATCATCGCGCTGTCGGAGATCCGCCCGCGCCAGGAGATATCCTGGGCGGCCTTGCGGGCGGACGTCGCGTCGGTCGCCGCGGCGCTGCGGGATATGGGCGTCAAGCCCGGCGACCGGGTCGTGTCGTGCATGCCGAACATTCCGGAGACGATGGTTGCGTTTCTCGCGTGTGCGAGCCTCGGCGCCGTGTGGTCGAGCTGCTCGCCCGACATGGGCCTCGGCGCCGTGATCGATCGTTTCAAGCAGATCGGCGCGAAGGTGCTGTTCGCGGTCGACGGCTACCGGTACGGGGGCAAAGCGTTCGATCGGCGGCCGATGATCGAGGATCTCGAGCGGGCGCTGCCGACGCTCGAGCGCGTTGTGCTGCTGCCGTACCTCGACTCCGGCGCAGGCCTCGGCTCGCTGCGGAACGGATGCCTCTGGCCGAGCTTGCTCGGCCGCGCCGCGCCGCTCTCCTTCGAGCAGGTCGACTTCCAGCATCCGCTGTGGAGCGTCTACTCCTCCGGGACGAGCGGCCTGCCGAAGGCGATGGTGCACGGCCACGGGGGGATCGTCCTCGAGCACCTCAAGCTGATGACGCTGCACATGGACCTGCGACCCGGCGACCGGCTCTGCTGGATGACGACGACGGGCTGGATCATGTGGAACCTGCTGGCCGCCGCCCTGCTCGGAGGAGCGACGGCCGTGCTGTTCGATGGCAACCCTCTCCATCCAGACCCCGGCACCCTGTGGCGCGCCGTGGCCGAGACACGCGCGACCTGCTTTGGCGCCGGCGCCGCGTTCTTCAACTCATGCATGAAAGCGGACCTCGAACCGGGCACGGCGGTCGATCTGTCCGCGCTCGAGCAGATCGGCTCGACCGGCTCGCCGCTCTCCGTCGAGAACTTCGCGTGGATCTACCGCGCGGTGAAGAGGGACGTGTGGGTCGCCGCGATCAGCGGCGGCACCGACCCGGCGACCGGGTTCGTGGGCGGTTGTCCGCTGCTGCCCGTCACGGCCGGGGAGATGCAGTGCCGCCTGCTCGGCATCTCGGTGCACGCGTTCAACGATGCCGGGCAGCCGGTGACCGACGAGGTCGGCGAGCTGGTCGTCACCGAGCCGTTCCCGACGATGCCGCTCTACTTCTGGAACGATCCAGGAGACACGCGCTACCAGGAGAGCTACTTCGAGATGTTCCCCGGCAAGTGGCGGCACGGCGACTGGATCCGGTTTACGCCCGCCGGCCGCTCGGTGATCTTCGGACGCTCGGACACGACGATCAACCGCTTCGGCATCCGCATGGGCACGAGCGAGATCTACCGTGCCGTCGAGGATGTCCCCGAGGTGCTCGATAGCCTCGTCGTCGACCTCGAGTACCTCGGCCGCAAGTCCTACATGCCGCTGTTCGTCGTGCTGAGACCGGGGGTGATGCTCGACGACGCGCTCGCCGCACGGATCAAGGAGAGTATCAGGCGGCGCACCTCGGCGCGCTACGTGCCGGACGCCGTCTTCGCGATCGACGACATCCCACGCACGCTGACCGGCAAGAAGATGGAACTGCCTGTCCGCAAGCTACTGCTCGGTTACCCGCTCGAGAAGATCGCGAGCCAGGATGCGATGGCGAACCCGGATTCGCTTTCGTTCTTCGTCCAGCTGGCCCAGAAGCTCAACCGCTAAGGGCGTTAGGGCCTACTCGGGCTTCAGGCCTGCGGCCTCGATCACCTTCTTCCACTTCACGGTCTCGCTCTTGATCCGCGCGTCGAGCTTCTCGGGCGTCCCGCCGGCCGCCGTGAAGCCCAGGGTGAGAAGACGCTCGCGCACCTCCGGCTCCTTCAGGGTGGCGTTGATCGCCTTGTTCAGCCGCTCGATGATCGGCCGCGGAGTGCCCGCGCGCCCGGTAATGTACACGAAGGCCGCCGCCTCGAAGCCCGGCAGCGTCTCGCTGATCGTGGGCAGGTCCGGAAGCGAGTGATTCCACTCCAGCGTCGACACCCCGAGCGCCCGCAGCCCACCGGACTTGATGTGCGGCAGCAGCACATTGATGCTGTCGATTGCCATCTGGATCGTCCCCGAGAGCAGATCCTGGAGGGACGGGCCGGTCCCCTTGTACGGCACGTGCGTGATGTCCACCGCCGCCATGGACTTGAACAGCTCGCCGGCGAGGTGGCTCGATGCCCCGACCCCGGAGCTCGAGAAGTTGAGGGTGCCGGGCTTGGCCTTGGCCAGCGCGATCAGCTCCTTCACTTTCTTCGCGGGCACGCTGGGATGCACGACGAGGACGTTCGGCACCGTCCCCACGGAGGAGACCGGGGCGAAGTCGAAGACGGGGTCGTAGGGGAGCTTCTTCATCAGGAAGGGATTCGTGATCTGGACGCCCGGGGTGCCGAAGAGGACGGTGTACCCGTCGGCCGCGGCCTTGGCGACGACGTCGGCCCGATCGTGGCCCCGGCCCCCGGCCGGTTCTCCACCACGATGGGCTGGCCCATCAGCTGCCCCAGGCGCTGGCTCATGATGCGCGCGATCGAATCCGAGCCTCCGCCGGCGGCGAAGGGCACGATGAGCCGGATGGGCCGGGTGGGATACTCCTGCGCGGGCGCAGCGCCGGCCCAGCCTCCGACCAATCCGAGGACCACCGCGAGGACCAGGCATGTCGCTCGATTCATGATCGACTCCCTTCCGCTCGGGGGCGCCACCGCTCCCCGGCGCAGCGTGTGGGTGCGCCCCCCGGCAGCGCACGGGGGCGCGGTGGGTTTTCTGGACGCCGCGTCACCCCCCGGAGGCGTAGCCCGCGAAGGCGCTCGGGATACGCTGGATGGCCTCCACGACCTCGCGCAGGGCCCGCGGCTCCGCCTCGAGCGACATCGGAAACGCGATCGTGTCGGCGCAGCCCCCGTACCGCGCCTCGATGTCACTGGCGATGGTGTCGTAGGTGCCCACCACGGCGAACAGGCTGATCACCTCGTCGGGGATCTGGGCCGCCATCTCGCTCCAGCGCCCCTCGCGCGGGTACCGCTGGAGCTTTGTCCCGAGCGCCTCCAGCCCGTGCGGCCGCAAGACGCCCCAGTAGGCTGCGGTCGAGCAGTAGAACGCGATGCGGAAGCGGACGTAGTCCAGCATCTTCGCCACCGCGGCCTTGTCCGGCCCCGTCGCGATGAACCCCCCGCCGACGATCTCGATGTCCGACCGCGCGCGCCCGGCCCGGGCCAGTCCCGCGCGCACCTCCGGCACGCAGACCTCCTCGAGGTACCGGCGGGTGCAGAACGGGTGCAGCCGGACGCCGTCGCACAGCTCCCCCGCGACCCGCAACATCGACGAGCCGATCGCCGCCATCGAGACGGGGATGCGCCGCAGGCCCGTGGGCCGCGGCGAGAAGTTCGGGGTCATCAGGGTGAGCGAGTAGTGCTCGCTGTGGAAGGCGAGCGGCTCCTCGCGCTCCCAGCAGCGCCAGATCGCGCGCACCGCGCCGATGTAGTCGCGCATGCGAGGCGCGGGCGGGCTCCACGCGATGCCGTACCGGCGCTCGTTGTGCGCCTTGACCTGCGAGCCGAGCCCGAGATAGAAGCGCCCCCCCGACGCCTTGTGGATGTCCCAGGCCTGGTGCGCCGTGATCGTCGGGCTGCGCGGGAAGGCCATGGCCACCGCGGTGCCGAGCTGGATGCGCTCGGTGGCGAGCGCGGAGACGGCGAGCGGCAGGTAGGGGCCGTGCGCGTTCTCGAGGGCGACCACCCCGTCGAAGCCGACCGCCTCCGCGGACCGCGCCGCACCCTGCGCTCGGCGCAGGTCGTCATTCGGGAGCTGCGTGATCACTCGCATGCCGTTCTCCTGTGTCGGTCCGGCGCCGCGGATCCTCGCGCCCCGCCCGCTCGGGCGGCGAAGGCGCCCGCAGTCTAGCAATCTTCGGTTCTGACGTGAATCCTCCGTTTGCCCCACATCCCGGTCCCGGCCGCTCAGCCCTCGTGGAACGCCTCGTCGCGCGTCCGGCGGATGGCCGGGCTCAGCACGACCAGGAGCGCCAGCGCGGCGACGACGAGGATGGTGGCGCTGATGGGCCGCTGGACCAGGACCATCGGGTCGCCGCGGGAAAGCAGCATGGCGCGGCGGAGATACTCTTCCATCAGCGGGCCCAGGATGAAGTCCAGCAGCATCGGCGTCGCCTCGCACTCGATCTTGGCGAAGACGTACCCGAGGAGGCCGAATCCGGCCATCAGGTGCACGTCGAAGACCTCGAGGCGAGCATCGCGCCGCCGCCGGGCAGGATGCCGACCGCGGAACCGAGGACGGTGCCGCGCAGGATCGGGGCGATCATCCGCCTGAAGTCCTCCCGGGTCGGCCACAGGCTCGTGACGCGCGCGAGGAACGGCGTGCCCCCCACGCGCTCGAGGTTCAGTACGATCTCCCCGAGCCCGAACATGCCCATCGCCGCGACGACGAAGCCGACGCCGTCGGCCAGCCGCGGGATGTCGAACGTGTAGCGCGGCGTGCCGGTGGTCACGTCGGTGCCGATCAGTCCCAGGAGCAGGCCGAGGACGATCATGCCGATCGCCTTCAGGAGCGATCCGTGGGCGAGCACCACCGAGGCGACCAGCCCGAGCACCATGAGCGAGAAGTACTCCGCCGGGCCGAACCTGAGGGCGACGTTCGCCAGGGGCGGCGCGGCAAGGGCGATCACGAAGGTGGCCACCGTGCCCGCCACGAAGGAGCCGATGGCGGCCGCCAGCGCCGCGCCCGCGCGCCCCTGCCGCGCCATTTGGTAGCCGTCCAGCGCGGTGACGATCGACGAGCTCTCCCCGGGAAGGTTCACCAGGATGGCCGTGGTCGAGCCGCCGTACTGAGCCCCGTAGTGGATCCCGGCGAGCATGATGAGCGCCGGGACGGGCGCCAGCGTGAAGGTGGCGGGCAGGAGCATCGCGATCGTCGCAACGGGGCCGCGGCCCGGCAGCACGCCGACCAGCGTCCCGACGAACAGGTCCACTGCACAGTAAAAGAGGTTGGCCCGCGTCAGGGCGGCCTGGAGACCGAGGCCCAGGTTCGCGAGGAGATCCATGACGGGGGCCTCAGCGCCCGAGCCAGGAGCCGACCACGGGGAGCGGCAGCCCCAGCGCCCGCACGAACACCAGCGCGCTGAAGACGGCGAGCCCCACGGCGAGGGCCAGGGCGACCGGCCAGCGGAACTGGCGGCTCGCCCAGGCGCTCATCATGACGAGCGCGCCCAGGGCGACCAGCAGGCCCGCGCCCCGCAGGAGCGCGCCGAAGAGGACGGTGGCCCCGATGATGAGGAGCATCGGCTTGACGGCAAGCCCCTGGATGGGCTCGCCCCGCTGCAGGAAAGAACGGGCCAGCACGACGAACCCGATCAGCACCAGCACCAGGCCCAGGGTCGTCGGGAAGTACGCCGGCCCCATCCGCGTCGCCGTGCCCATCGAGTACTGGCGACCCAGCAGCACGGCCGCGAGCCCGGCGGCCGTGAAGATGGCGCCCGCCGCGAAATCCTTCGGATTGCGGATCAGGGACGCCACCCCGCTCTTGACTCCGCCTGGAGACCGGCCTCCCTCTGGCCATCGGGGCCCGTGTCTCGGTCTCGACGTCTCGCACGTCCGGCAGGCATCAGGCCACGAGGCCGGAGCCGCGACGAGCGTTTTCCTCGCCGGGGCAGACCGGGACCGCTCCCGCGCGCCTCTACGCGGCGCGACGATCGCCACGGGGAGGGTGCGAGTGGCGTAGAATCCCAGCCATGTCAGACTTCACGCCCGTCCACGAGGAGTTGCAACGC
>Ga0209108_10002666_pt1 | contig 10175 bp, 10 predicted proteins | sample Rifsed10ft1_FD_184003 | JGI IMG/M metagenome (GOLD analysis project Ga0209108, IMG submission 184003) | Soil microbial communities from Rifle, Colorado, USA - sediment 10ft 1 (version 2) | ecosystem: Environmental > Terrestrial > Deep subsurface > Rock core/Sediment | place: Rifle, Colorado...
GCTGAGGGTTTCCCCGCGCCAGTCCCCGAGTTCGGCGATTCTTTTCGAGATGAGCTCCGATGCCGACTCGCCCTGCCTCGCGCCGGACTTTTTCATGTCCTCCTCCTGCTGCGCCACTTGGTGGCATACGGCAGCACGAACGTGTACAGACCGGTAAGCAGGAGCAGGGCGAGCGGGAGCAGCGGCGAGTAGGTCACCCAGGGCGGAGGCATCGTACCACCCCCCTGTGCCAGAGCGATGAAGTTGGCAATGACGGTCACCGTGAAGGCAATGGACAGCCATCGGTGGATCTGCCGAATCCACAGGTTCCAGCTCAATGTGACCTCCTCCGAAGGACAGGCTAACGAGTGGCGAGTGGGTCAACCGGGATTCTCAACGGCGAACTGCTTTGCGTACTGGGCGTGCAACCGCTGCCAGCCGCTGAACTTCATTACCTCCATCCCGGCCATGCGGCCGAGTGGCATGCCGCTGAGCAGGTGATCGAGGACATCGAAGCACACGTGCCACCCGGCGGCACCCATCGCGATGTAACGGCGATCGATGCTGGTCCACAACGTCAGGCGCGTGCCGTCACCAGAGGGCTCGAGTTCCCACCGCATGTCGTTGCCACCCCAGTTGTAGACGAGCTCCCGCGGAGGGTCAGCGCGCGTCACAGTTGTTTCGGTGACATGCAGCGTGGGCGCTCCCACGGTAGTGAGCCTCACCGTGCTTCCAGCCGTGCCCAGGCTCCCGTCGGCGTCGAACGGAGCCCATTCGCGCAGGTGCGCCGGATCGGTCAGTGCCTGCCAGATCTTTTCGGGCGAGTGGCGCAGCTGCCTGACGAGCACGAGCGTCCACGTCTCTCCGTCCTTCTGTATCCGCGCGCCACTTGCCGGACCAGGTGTATACTGCTCGCGAGCAATCATCTTCTTTCTCTCCGTCAGGCCAGCGGGCTGAGCGCGTACCGTCCGTACGCAACGAAAGTCGCCATTACTCCCATCACTGCAGCCCAGACCAGCGGGTTGGTGGCGGCCAGCTTGAGCGACTGCCGCGCGTAGAGCCCGGCGAGAAAAAACGTTTCCAGCGCGAGCACGGCAGCGGCGAGCGGAGTCAGCACCGGCATCCACTTCAAGGCCGCGGGGACGACCAGCAGCAGACCGCCTGCCAACTCGACTACGCCGAGCGCGCGCCATCCGCCTGCGGAAAGGGCGCGCACCTGCTTTGCAAGCGCGTCGGGCTTGGACGTCTTGTAGGCGCCGCCTGAGAGGTAGAGGAAGGCAAGCGCGATCTGGAGGATCCATAAGAGGACGTTCATCGGTGTTTTTTCCTCGTCTTCCTTTTCAGGGGTGTCGTCTGATCCATGCGATCGAGGTGGCGTTCGAGCGCATCAACGTGAGCGGACCAGAACCGGCGGAACGGATCCAGCCAGGCATCGAGTTCCTGAAGTGGCTCAGGTCGCAGCCGGTAGAGCCGCCGCTGCGCGTCCACGGCGGATTCCACGAATCCGGCCTCTCGCAGCACTCGCAGGTGCTTGGACACGGTCGGTTGCGGCATGCGAAGTTGACGCTCGATCTCTCCAACCGACTGTTGTGACGAGACCAGGAGGCTCAGTATCGCGCGGCGGTTCGGCTCCGCAATAATTTCGAACACAGATGCCATGCTATGAATATACTCCACAGAGTATATACGTGTCAAGGCATATGAAGCTGGCCAACGGCGGTTTCGAAGCGGTTACGGGGCAGCTATTCTGCGCTCAGCATACGATTGGATCGACGCGAGTGGCCCTCCGCGCCGGAATGACGCTCGCCAGAAACGCAACGGCGCAGAGAAAGCCGGAGGCGACCGGCTCAAGCCGGTCCCGATGAGCAGGCGCCGCTCTGCGCCACCTCCGGATCGCGGCCCCGGTCTTCAGGAGCCAGACGCCGAGCGCAGCCCTCGAACATGATGGAGCTCGAGACCTTCACTACCCAGAACAGCAGGAATAAGGCGCCGGCGACGGGCGCGTCATGGGAGGAGTCATATGGGAAAGCCACAGGTAACGCCGCCGGGGCATCCTTGCAAGGTTTCTGAAACCAACGTTTCTGGCGAGTCGTATGGGAAACCCATACATACCCGGTTCTGATACGAGCCCATTTCGGAGCTACTGCTGTGAGCGAGCGTTTGACACTTGCGACGTCGACGGGGCTGCCCTTTCTATCCCTCGCGTTTCACGTCGCGATGGGCCTGATTGCCCTCGCGGCGGGATGGATGGCCCTCACAGTTCGCAAGGGAGGGGAGTGGCATCGCCGCAGCGGCCGGATCTTCGTGTACACGATGATCGCCACCGGTATTACGGCGGCGGGCATCTCCGTATACGAGGGCAAGTCACCCGGTGGGGGACTGTTCACCGCATACTTCGTTTTTACGGCCTACACCGCCGTCGAGACGCTGCCTTGGGCAGGCCGGCGAGTGGACATAGCCCTTATGGTGTTGGCATTTGCATTCGCCGCGTCGAGCTACCAGGGCGGATTCAACGCGCTCGGCAGGCCGGGAAACCAGATCAACGGTGTGCCGGCCGGAATGCTGTTTTTCCTGGCCACGGTCGTCCTGCTCGCGGCGATCGGTGATTTCAGGATGATCCGGGCCGGCGGCATTCAAGGCACGCGACGGATCGCGCGGCATCTCTGGCGGATGTGCTTCGGCCTGTTCATCGCGTCCGGCTCGTTCGTCGCCCAGCTTGCCCAGATGAAGTTCCTTCCTGAGCCGTTCCGCAACGTCACGGTGATCGTCGCCCTCGGCGCCGGTCCGCTGGTGATGCTGCTGTACTGGATGTGGCGAGTCCGCCTGAGACAGAATCTGCGCGGACTGATGACTGCGACGCCGATTGAGGCGCGACAGCCGGCCTGAAGCAGCCATAAGGTAGCCACCACCGAGAACGCCGGCCTGCTGAATGGAGCGCTCAGGGGCGCGTTAGGCGGCAACAGGGCCGTCTACGTCGGCGTCGGGATTCGCTCCGCTCCAGGGCGATGACCCGCGGCGCCCTCGACCTCCCGCTGCGCCTCCGCGAGCCGGTGCAAGTCCTCGCCAATGTGGCGCGCGGCGAGGAGCACGATGTCTGCCGGCCCATCGGGCCGCTGGCCGACAAGCCATACGGCCAGGTTGACGGTGGTCAGGGTACCGAACAATCCGGACCACGCCAGGTAGGGCACGAGGAGCGGATTCCGCGTACCAAGCCACGCCCGTAGCGTCGGCGGCAGTGCCGGGCGCGCGTCAGGCGCTGGGGCAAGCGCTTCGGCCAATGCCTCCCCGTGTGCGAATCGTTCGGCGGGGTCGCGCGCGAGGCACTGGTCGATGGCCGCGCCTAACGCGGCCGGCAGCCCTGGTGCCGCGCGCATCACGCTCGGCGGCTCTTCGTTCGCCCGGCGCAAGAGCAGGGCAGGGAGGTGCGACGACTCGAAGGGCAGTCGTCCGCTCACCGCCAGATACCCCACCACTCCGAGCCAGGTCTCATCGCGAGCGGTGTCGTCACCTCGGCCGAAGCGATCGCAAAGACAAGCGGGATCGCCCGCCGAACGCCGAGCGTAAGCATCGCGGTCAGACGCATCGCGCTCGCGAAGCGTGGCCTCGGGCGGCGCGAGCTCAAACGCTTTTCCGACTGGAACGACGCGCGACCCGAGACCGAACCAAACTTCAAGTTCAATCGTCAGGCAACGAACAAGATCGTCGGCATCTTGGATGAGGCGGGGGCGTTCCTCCGTGGATTCTCTTAGTGCGGCCGGTGATAACAAATGGAATAAATGGTAAATGGGGTCAGAGTCGAATTTCGGGATTTCGGTCCCGCTTGAGTGGTCGTCCTCGGCGCAGGGGGGCCACGCGTCGTTTCAGCGTCGTTCCGACCTCGATGCGGAAGTCTTCGCTTCCCAGGACCCACTCGGAGTTTGTCGCACGACGAATCTCGGTAATGGTGGCGGCATCGATGGCTGAATCGAAGAGCGCCCGGTAGGCGCTGCGCCGTGCGGCAGTATCGCGTGCCAGGTCGAGGTACCGCTCGTGAGGCGACACAAGCGGGTCGACAGCCCCAAAGGCGTTCGCGGCGTGGCTCGACCACCGGTATTCCGCGGGGTGCCTCACGAGTCCAGCGCGTACAGGGTTCAGTTCGATATAGCGATAACAGGTGAGGAGGTACCTCTCGGACTCGATGAGCGTGGCACGGTACCGACCCTCCCAGAGGGTACCGGTGCGACCATGCCGGCTGTTGAAGTAGCGCACGTAGCGGCGGCCAAGGGACTGCATCAGCAGGCTGATGCCGCCTGCCTTGCGAGGAGTCACGAGCAGGTGGACGTGATTGGTCATGAAGACATAGGCGTGGATGAGGCACTGGTGGCGCCTCGTCGCCGCGCACAACTGCTCCGAGAAGACGTAGCGATCCCGTGGATCCGTGAAAATCGCGGTCCGGTTGTTGCCGCGCTGGATCACATGCTGTGGCTGTCCGGGGGTGGCAAAGCGTGGGAGCCGCGGCATAGCCAATGAGTGTGAGGACCCCGGAGTCTTGACCGGACGGCAGGGAGGTGCGGCATCCCCAGACTGCGCTCCGTAGCATTTCCTCGCGCGATTAATTCGACTCTGACCCCAATTTCCGCGCAATTTCCGCGATCAATTCGACTCTGACCCCGATTTCAGAAGCGCAGGAGCCGGTTGAGCTTCACCACGAAGGCCCGGTTCTTGAGCCCGCGAACGGCCGTCGGTGATAAGCCGTCATCGCCGGTCTCGCGCTCGTCGGTGTAGACGACGAACAGCTCGCTACCCGGCGCGTACTCCCAGCGGAAGCGCACGTTGGTGCTGAAGGCACGGTCGGCGGAGCTATACTGCAGCAATCCGCTGGCGAACATGAGCGGGGTGAACGCGTAGTCTACCCTCGCGCGAGCGAGCCTCGTCGTGAAGCTCGCGTCAGGCAGCTCGATGCGGCTGATCGAGAACGTCGGCTCCACCGACAACTGCCGGTGCACTGACACACGACCCGGGGAATTCCCGCCGGGACCTACGGTCAGGCTCCGAATGGTGCCGTTGTAATACTCCCCCACTCGTAAGGCAATCGTGCCCGAGACACGCCGTTGCGCGCCGAACTGATACGACGCCGAGACGTCGCTGAACGAGTAGTCGCGCGGCGCAATGGGAACCGGAGACCCGGCTGGCGTGAAGGGCGTACGCAGCACCTCATGGGTGCGCGCGACATCGAGTGAGAGCTGGTCGCTGCTCTCGAACTCCGTCCCGAAGTGTCCCTGCCACACCCGGGAATCGACCGAGCCCGGGCCGGTCTCGATGTACTCCCCGGAGCCGCTCCACGTGAACTTGCGCACACTCCGGATTCCCGCCGGCCGCGGCGAGAACCGCAATTCTGCGAATGAGCGGTTGAAGTCGGTGCGGCGCGTGAAGCCCACTTCGGGGTTGAAGTTCGCCCCCACCGACAGGTGCTCCACCCGCGCTCCGTAGCGATCGGCATTGTAGTCGAATCGCCCCTCATAGCTCTGGTCGTCGCCGCGCATCCCGGTCGTGGCCGTCCGCGCCCAATACGCGCCGAGGCTCAGGTCCCGTGATAGCCCGAATGACCCATCGACGCCGTATGCCTGGTTCGACCCCGTTCCCAGCGCCGACACCGAGCGGTTCGTGGCGATCACCCCGATCGCGCTCCGGCGCAGCACATCGCGCTTGACGCGCAGTACGGTGAAGTTGGTCGCCTCCGTCTGCGAGACGGCCTCGTCGCCCGTCTGGATATTCATGATGCCGATGGCATACGGCCCCATCTTTCCCGTCACGCGACCGCCGGCGTCGATCGGAACGACGCGGCTGGCGTTGAGACCGATGCGCCGCGAGTAAAAGAGAAACGGCGTGTCGGTCGTGTTGGCGCTGCCTCCGGCGCCGACACCACCACGGGCGAAGTCGAAGACGCCGCGCCCCTCGAGGAAGAAGTCGCGCTTTTCAGGGAAGAACAGGCTGAAACGAGTGAGGTTGACCTGCTGCTCGTCGATCTCCACCTGTGCGAAGTCGGTGTTGACGGTGAAGTCGGCGGTGAGGTTGGATGTGATGGAGTACCTGGCGTCGCCGCCGATCTCGCTGCCGAAATCATTGGAGACAGGAGGCGCCAGGAGGCGATCGGTCGTCATTCGCGCGACGGCATACGGCTTGAGCTCGAGGTTGAGGCCCGCCGGTGGCAAGTCGAGGCCGACCAGCGTGCCGCCGGCGGAGACGCGGTTCAACGCCTGCGGCCCGGCCAAGCTTTGCGGCACGGGCGTCAGGTACGCCCACTCATTCTTCCGTCGCACCGAGCGCCGCAACTGGATCCCCCACACCTGGTCGTTGCCGGCTCGATACCGGATCGACTTGAGCGGGATCGCCATCTCGACCGTCCAGCCGCCTTCGAACCTGCCGGTCTTCGAGGTCCAGACGGGATTCCAGTCGGTGTTGGAGCCGCCTTCGTCCACGACGGAGTAGTCGGCCCGAGCGCCTAACGGATTGGTGTAGAACCCGAAGCCGCTGCGGCGGTCGTAGAACGTGTCGAACATCGCGCCGATGTGGTCGTTGTTGCGCAGTCCGTTCGTGTCGCGGCGGAGCTCGTTCGCGGTCCACGCCTCGGACGTCGCGGAATCCCAGCAGCGGCACACCAGGTAGATGTTCCGGTCGTCGTAGAGGATCCAGACATCGCTCCGCTCGGTCTGCGGCTCGCCATAACGCGGCGCGACCTGGATCAGGCCCCCGAAGGGCCTCTCGCGCGAGTAGACCTCCTCGTCGAGTACGCCGTCCACACGGAGCGGGGCCGCGAGCTTGATGGCGCGGACAGTGGCCTGGCCGTCGGCTCGACGCGTGATGACCTCCGGCGGCACCGGTGGCGGGGGGCCGTCGATCGCTCGCGACTGTGCTCCAGCGGCGCTGGTTCGCGCCAGGAGGAGAAGCCAAGGGCTGAATAGGGCGCTGCGGAATCGGTAGCCGAGCCGCGTCACTGATGTGGTGGGCAGATTGGGAATGCGGTTGACGACAGGCTCAGGAAGATGGCGGCGTGCTTGGCCCGCGGGGAGACGAGGTTTCATCTGTCCAACGCGGCTCGCGGCCACAAGCGTTGGCTCAGTGCCGGGGGGCTCAGGTCACCATTGCCGCCAGCGAGCGGGCTCGGGAACGACGGCTTGTTGCACGAGCACTAGCCCCAGCGGGCAGTACCAGTACCAGTAAGCAGAAAGGAGTAAGCAGCACGCAGCGTGACTCTCGCACCCCCCCGCTCGGTTTACTCGCCGCGCAAGGCCTCGATGGGATCCACTCCACTCGCCCGACGCGCCGGAACGTAGCTCGCCAGCATCCCGACACCGATCATCGCCAGCGACATCGCCGCGAACACGACCGAGTCGACCGCCTTCACATCGTAGAGCAGCGCGCCCAGCAGCCGCGTCGCTGCGAACGCCACGGCGATGCCGATGCCCACGCCGACCAGCACGACCTTCGTCCCCTGCGACACGACTTGGCGGCGCACCACGCCCGCCGTCGCGCCTAACGCCATCCGCACGCCGATCTCCCGCGTGCGCTCGGCGACCACGTACGAGAGCACACCGTACAGGCCGACCGCGCCCAGGATCAAGGCGAGGGCCGATACCACGCCTAACGTGAGCATCGTGAACGACAGCTGCACCATCGACCGTTGCGCCAGGAACTCCATGGTGAACCCGCGGTACACCGGCGCCTCGGGCGCCACCTGCCGCACCAGCTCGCGCACCTCGCCAGCCAGCGAGGCCGCCCGCGGCGACTTCACCACGTAGGCCGGCGACCCCATCGCCCACGTACGCGGCTCCGGCCCCGTGAGCGGGAAGTACACTACCGCCTCGCCCGCGTCGCGCCAATCGTCCTGCTTCACGTCGTTGACCACGCCAACCACCGTGAACGCAGAGGTACCGCGCGGTCGGCGGATGCGCTGTCCGATGGCGCTCTGATCGGGCCAGAGCTTCTGCGACGCGGACCGGCTGATGATGATGCTGTTGTTCGGTGTCACCGCCTCGCCCTCGGTGAACGTACGGCCCGAGAGCAGCCTGATGCCCATCGCGCGGAAGTAATCGCCGCCGGTGAAGTTCTGGTCGAGCAGCACGCCGCCGCCGTCGTCCGACATGGCGTCGTTGAGAAAGCGCCCGCCGCCTGTACCCTCGTCGAGCGGGAGGTTGTTGACGACACCCACTGCAGTCACGCCGGGCAGCGCTCGCAGCCGGTCCATGAAATCCAGGTGCAGCCGGCCCCACGTGGGACCGTCAACGAGATGCGGCTGGTCCGGTGCGAATTGGAACGTGTAGATGTCGTTCGTCTGGTAGCCAGGATCCACCTGCCGCAGCCGCTGGAAGCTCTGCACCAGCAGCGCGGACCCGATGAGCAGCACCAGCGCGAGCGCGGCCTGGCCGACGACCAGTGCGTCGCGCCCCCAATGACGTCGCCCAGTCGCGCCACGACCGCCCTCACGCAACCGGGTGAGATCCGGCGATGACGCCGACAGCGCGGGTCCGATCCCGCACGCGAGGGCGGTGAACATAACGAGTGCGAAGGTCGCGACGAGCACCCACACGTCCAGTCCCACCTGCCCGAGGCGGGGAATACCTTCCGGCGCAGCGCGCAGGAAGAGTGGCAACGCCACCGTGCTGATGACGACGGCCAGCGCTCCGGCGGGAACTGCGACGAGCAACGCCTCCGCCATCTGGAGCCGCGCCAGTTGCGCGCGCGACGCGCCGATCGCATGCCGTACCGCCAGGTCGCGCTTACGCCCCTCGGCCCGTACCACGAAAAGATTGGCGACGTTGGCGCACGCGATGATCAGCACGACCGAGACCGCGCCGAGCAGCACCCACAGCGACGTGCGTGTGGTGGGGCCTACCAGACGGTCGAGGATGGGGTCCACCACGGCACTGTGCTGGCCGATGAGACGCGCATAGGTCGCGGGACCTCCGAAGCGGTTCGGCAGATTCTTCGAGAGTCGCGTCAGTTCGCGGGCAAGCTGCTCGTGGGTCACCCCTTCCTTCATCCTCGCAACAATCGGAAGGCCGAGGTTGCCGGGCTGTACCTGGCTGAGCTGCGCTTCACCAGCCACCCATAGCAGTGTCTCGTCACTCGGGAACCGGAACTCGGGCGGCATCACACCGATCACCTGGCGCATCTCCCCGGAGACGAAGTACGACCGGCCGATCACCGCGGAGTCACGGCCGAACCATTGGTCCCACAGGCGGTCACTGATCACGACGACACGGTCGCCGTCCTCCGGCACAGGGAGCCGGCCGACTATTGGACGCACTCCCAGGGTGGCGTACATGTCGTTGGTCGGAAAGGCCATGGGGATGCGCTCGACGCGCGTATCGGTGCGCAGCGTCGACGTTCCGCCGCCGAACGCGAAGAGCCCCGCGATCAGCTCGGAGTTCTCCTTGTACTCGAAGTAGAAGTCAAACCCGAGGCCGAAGCGCTCCGGGAGATCCGATCCCGGGGCCGTCCCCGACAGGACGACCAGCCGGTCAGCGTTCGGGAACGGCAGCGGCTTGAGGAGGACCGTGTTCACTACGCTGAACAGCCCGGCCACTGCACCGATGGCGAGAGCCAGCGTGCCGACCGAGGTGACGAGAAAGCCGGGCGTACGGAGCAGCCCGCGCCACGCATGACGGAGATCTGTCGTCCATTGAGCGATCACGGTTCGCGTCCCCGGTGAGGTTCTGGAATTGGACAGGCGCCCGCGCCAGGCGGTTGGCCCAATACGACTCTGCACGAGCAGGGTTTCACAGGACGCGCGGGAGGATACTTTCGAGCGCGCCTAGAACCCAGGCACGCCTCCACGCGATCCCGTCATGCCTCCTTCCGTCTCGACAGTCATTGAACTCGGCCCGGGCAGGTCACGCCGCTTCGCCCCGATCACCACGCTGGCGAGCGGCTTCGAGCTTGGCCTGACGATCCATGTCATCCAGGGGACCAGGCCCGGGCCCGCCGTCGGAGTCTCCGCCATGATCCACGGCGATGAACTCGACGGCCTGCTGATCGCGCGTGAGTTGGTGCGCACGTTGGATCCATCCACGATCAACGGATCGGTCCGGATTCTCGGCGTCGCAAATCCACTCGCGATGGAAGGGACCACCCGGAACACGCCGATCGACATGCTCGACATGAATCGGCTCTTCCCCGGCGCGCCCGACGGCTGGCTGAGCGAGCAGCAGGCATAC
>Ga0209108_10002667_pt1 | contig 10174 bp, 9 predicted proteins | sample Rifsed10ft1_FD_184003 | JGI IMG/M metagenome (GOLD analysis project Ga0209108, IMG submission 184003) | Soil microbial communities from Rifle, Colorado, USA - sediment 10ft 1 (version 2) | ecosystem: Environmental > Terrestrial > Deep subsurface > Rock core/Sediment | place: Rifle, Colorado...
GAGCAAGTCGACGCCGCGCTCGACAAGCTTCAGGAGCGGTTCGCCGAACGATATTACGGGCCGCTGTTCGGCGCGCTGCAACAGCGTTATCGGCGCACGGCGCAAGAGGGCGTCAACCGCCTGCTCAAAAAGGAGCTCAAAGGCCTCGGCGAGCGCGAGCGTGCAGCCATCGAAACCTGGTGCGAGGTGCTCGCGCGGCGCTTCGCGCACATTCCGTGCCTGGGATTGCGCGGCTTGTTGTCCACGGGTCCCGATGGATCGATCGAAGCCTTTTTGAGCGGTCTCGAGCCCGAATTCGCCGATGAGTTGCGCGCCGCCTTGAAGCAAAGCACGCCCCGCAAGGAGGCGCAGCCATGAAGCTCAAGCTCGGCACGCGCGGCTCGGATCTCGCGCGCACGCAATCGACGATGATCGCGGAAAGCCTCGGCGCCGCGGGGTTCGAAACGGAGCTCATGACCATTCGCACGGCCGGCGACCGGTCGGCCGCCACGAGCTTCGGCTCTATCGGTCCCCAAGGCGTTTTCGTGCGCGAGATCGAGGACGCGCTGCTTGCCGGTGACGTCGATCTCGCCGTCCACTCGTTCAAGGACTTGCCGACGCGCTCTCCCGTCGAGCTCGTGATCGCCGCGATTCCGGCCCGGCGCGATCCCGCCGACGTGTTGCTCGTGCGGCAGCCGGCTCTTGCGGCCGGGAGTGACGCGCTGCTGCCGCTCGTCGAGGGAACCCGCATCGGCACGGCCTCCGCAAGACGGCGCGTATGGCTCAAGCATTTTCGTGCCGATCTCGAGACTCGACCGCTGCGCGGCAACGTTCCGACGCGCATCAAGCGTCTCCAGGACGGGCACTACGACGCGATTCTGCTCGCCGCAGCAGGCATCGAGCGCCTGCGCGAGCGCACCGAAGTGCTCGCCGCGGCGCTCGACGGGCTCGTCGTGCTGCGGCTCGATCCTGGGCGCTTCGTTCCAGCGCCCGCTCAGGGAGCGCTCGCGGTCCAATGCCGCCGCGACCGCGCGGACGTCGTCGCGGCGCTCGAGGCGCTCGATGACCCGGCGACGCGGACGACGGTCGGCGCGGAACGCGAGCTGCTCGCGCGCGTCGAGGGCGGCTGCGAGATGGCCTTCGGCGCGCACTGCACGCGAGGGTCGCGCGGTTTCAAGCTCGTCGCGATGCTCGAGCGCGAAGGACGCGTACTGACGGCGCGTGCCGAAAGCAAGGATGCTCGTACGCTCGCGGCCGCTGCCTGGCGCGCGATCGAGGCGGCGTGAGATGGCGGACTTCCGCGGACAACGCGTGATCGTGACCCGGAGCGCCGAAGACAGCGCTGAATGGGCCGCGCGACTCGAGCGCACAGGGGCGCAAGTTCTCGTTTATCCGTGCCTTACGACGCAAGACATCGATACGCCCGAATTGCGGGCAAAGCTCAGAGCGAGCGCCGCGACGGCCGAGTGGTTGATTTTCACGTCGGCGCGCGGCGTCGGGAGATTTGTCGCGCTCCATCCTGGGGCGCTCGCGCCGCACACGCGGTTGGCCGCAATCGGGGATGCCACCGCTCACGCGGCGCGCGGTGCGTTCGGCCGTATCGACCATACCGGCGGCGGCACGGCGCTCTCGCTCGCCGAATCGCTCGTCGCGCGGCGCGAATGGGCGCCCGGCGCACGCTGTCTGATCGCCGTCGCGGAGAATGCAGCGACGCTGCTCGAACGCAAGCTCACGGCCGCGGGCGCCGTTTGCGAGCGCTTCGCCGTCTATCGCACGATCCCCAGCCCCTCGCGCGGACCGAAGCAGCCCTTGTCGGCATTGCACGCGGATAAAATCCTCTTCGCGAGCCCTTCGGCGGTCGCAGGATTTGCCAATCAAGTCGATGTCGACGCGGCGATCGGCGTGTTCACGATCGGGCCGACGACGAGTGCCGCGGCGCGCTCCCACGGGTTTCGCGTCACGGCGGAGGCCCGCGAGCCGAGCTTGGAAGGTCTACTGGAGGCGATGCATGGCTAGACCCGAAATCACGACGCCCGAGCGCGTGCGGCCGCGGCGCCTGCGCCGCACGGCTGCGTTGCGCGATCTCGTCGGCGAGACGGAAATCTCGGCGCGATCGCTCATCATGCCGCACTTCGTGATGCCCGGCCGCGGCGAGATCGCCGTGCCGTCGATGCCGGGTATCGCCCAAGTCGGCGTCGAGGGCTTGTTACGCGACGTCGCGGCGGATCTTAAGCTCGGCATTCGCTCCGTGTTGCTGTTCGGCCATCCGGACTTAGGCGGCAAGACGCCCGACGGCGCCGCGGCCGCGGCCGCGAACGGCGCCGTGCAAACGGCCGTCACGCGGCTCAAGCAATCCTTCGGCGATGCGCTCGTCGTCATGACCGACGTGTGCCTCTGCGCCTACACCGACCACGGGCATTGTGGCGTGCTCGACGGCGACCGCGTCGATAACGACGCGTCGCTCGTGCCGCTCGTCGCCGCGGCATTGAGTCATGCGCGCGCGGGCGCGGACGTGGTCGCGCCGTCGGACATGATGGACGGCCGCGTCGCCGCGATTCGCGACGCGCTCGACGCGGAAGGCTTCGAGGATGTCGTGCTGCTGTCTTATGCAGTCAAATATGCGTCTGCGTATTATGGGCCGTTTCGCGACGCCGCGGACTCAACGCCGATGAGCGGCGACCGCAAGGGCTACCAAATGGACTGCCGCAACGTGCGCGAAGCGCTGCATGAAGCCGAGCTCGACACTCTGGAAGGCGCCGACATGCTCATGGTCAAACCCGCGCTGCCCTATCTCGACGTGATCCGCGCAGTCCGCGAGGCGAGCCGCTTGCCGCTCGCGGCGTACAACGTATCGGGTGAGTATTCGGCCGTCAAAGCCGCCGCCGCCAACGGCTGGCTCGACGAGCCCGCCGTGGTGCGCGAGAACCTGCTCGCAATTCGGCGCGCCGGCGCCGACCAGATCATCACCTATCATGCGCGCGACGCGCTGCGCGGAGGTTGGCTATGATGGCAGGCGAGGAATCTGCGCGTTGGTTCGCCCGCGCCGAAGCCGTGCTTCCGGGCGGCGTGAGCTCACCGGTTCGCGCCTATGGCGGCGTCGGCGGTACGCCGCTCGTCATTCAGAGCGCGCGCGGCGCGACCGTCGTCGACGTCGACGGCAATGAGTACCTCGATTTCGTGGGCTCTTGGGGCCCGCTCATTCTCGGCCATGCCCATCCCAAGGTGCTCGAGGCCATCGAGGACGCATGCCGCCGCGGCACTTCGTACGGCGCCCCGTGCATGCCCGAGATCGAGCTCGCGGAGCTCGTCGTCGCGAGTTATCCGGGCATCGAGCAGGTGCGCTTCGTGTCGTCGGGAACGGAGGCCGTCATGAGCGCCGTCAGGCTCGCGCGCGGCGCCACAGGCCGCGATCTCATCGTCAAGTTTTCGGGCTGCTATCACGGCCACGTCGATCATTTGCTCGTTGCCGCAGGCTCCGGGCTCGCGACCTTCGGGCAACCTTCCTCGGCAGGCGTGCCCGCGACCTTCACGGCCTTGACACGCGTGCTGCCGCTCGACGACGGGACGGCGCTCAACAAGCTCTTTGCGGAAGACGGGAAGCGGATCGCGGCCGTGGTCATCGAGCCCGTGCCCGCGAACAACGGCTTGCTGCTGCAGCGCCCCGAATTCTTGCGGGCCCTGCGCTCGCTTTGCGATCGGTACGGCGCACTGCTCGTTTTCGACGAGGTCATCAGCGGATTTCGCTTGGGTCCGGGCGGCGCGGCGGAGCACTACGGCATCCGGCCCGACCTCGTGACGTTCGGTAAGGTGATCGGCGGCGGCATGCCGGTCGGCGCGTTCGCAGGCCCGCGCGCGCTCATGCGGCATTTGTCCCCGGAAGGCCGCGTCTACCAGGCCGGCACGCTGTCGGGCAATCCCGTAGCCATGACGGCGGGGCTCGCGACGCTCAAGATCATGACTCAAGAGGACGGTTGGCGGCGCCTCGACGAGCTCGGGCGCTACTTCGAGCAAGCCTTGACGGCGGCGCTTGCCGGCAGCGCCGTGACGGCATCGCTCGCGCGCCTCGGGTCGATGTTTTGGCTCGCGTTGTTCGCGGCGGAGCCGCCGCGGCAGACCGAGCGTATCGACGCGCGCACGGCCGGGGTCTATGCGCGCGTTTTTCATACCTTGCTCGCCAAAGGCATCGCGCTCGCTCCCTCGGCCTACGAGATCGGTTTCCTATCGTTGGCTCATAGCCGTGTCGACGTCGACCGGCTCGCCGCCGCCCTCGGCGCGGCGCTCAGTGATCCCAAGCTCGCGAGATCCGTCGCATGACTATCAAACGCGATCCGAGTAGAGCGCTTCAGCTCGGCTTCCTCGCGCTCTTGATCATTTCAACGGCGCAGGCCGTGTACTGGATACGCGACAATGTGTTGTTTACACGATTCGTCGAGCAGCGCTTCGAGGCGCTCTACGCGGGCGCCGCGGCCGACGATCTGCGCGCGCTGTCCCCGGCGCTCAGCGACACGCCCGCCGATGACGTGCGCGCGGCCGCGCTCGCGGAGCTCGCAAGCTCGAGCGACGCGCGCACGAATCGCTATTTCTGGGAAGGCGGTTTTTTCCTCGCGGTGCTGTTCGGCGGCATGCTGATCATGACGCGCGCGATCCGCCACGACCGCGAGCTGCGCCTGCGACAGCAGAATTTTCTTGCCGCGGTTTCGCACGAGTTCAAGAGCCCGCTCGCGAGCGTCCAGCTTGCCGCGGAGACGCTCGTGCTGCGCTCCGCCGATGCCGACGGCAAGCGTTTGGGCGCGCGCATCCTCGAGGACGGCGAGCGGTTGCTGCGCATGGTCGATAACCTGCTCGACGCCACGCGGCTCGAAGAGGGCCGGCATCGTCCGACGCTCGAGCGCATACCTCTCAAGACGGTCGTCGAAGCGAGTGTCGCGGAAATCGCCGAGCGCACCCGCCGGCACGAAATCGGCGTCGCGATCGACGTGCCGGAGTCGCTCACGGTGTCGGCCGATCGTACGGCGCTCGAATCCATCTTGCGTAACCTGCTCGACAATGCCGTCAAGGCGTGCATCGCAGGGTCCGGTCACGTGATCGCCATCGGCGCCGTGCAGAGCCAAGAGAAATTGACTTTGACGGTCCGTGACGACGGCATCGGCTTCCCCCCCGAGGAGGCCGAAATGATCTTCGAGAAGTTCTATCGCCTCGGCGACGAGCTCAAGCGCACGACACCGGGCTCCGGTTTGGGGCTGTATCTCGTCAAACGTTTGGCCGAGATGTGCGGGGCTGCGGTCGGCGCAGAGAGCTCCGGCGCCGGGCGCGGCGCAACGGTCACGGTCACGTGGCGGAAGAGCACGCCGCAATGACAACGCCGGCGCGTATTCTCGTCGTCGACGACGAGGCGCATCTCGCCGACGGCATCCGCGAGAATCTTCGGGCCGAAGGCTACGAGACGGCGGTTGCGTACGACGGCCGCGAGGGCCTCGCCGTCATCGGCAAAGGGGGCTTCGACCTCATCGTGCTCGACGTCATGATGCCGAACATGGACGGGCTCGAGCTCTGCGAGCGGCTGCGTCGCGACGGCATCCAGACGCCCGTGCTGTTCTTGACGGTCAAGGGCGGTCCGGAGGACCGGATCCGCGGCCTCGAGGCCGGCGGCGACGACTATCTGTCCAAGCCCTTTCATCTGCAAGAGCTGCTGCTGCGCGTGGCGGCCATCCTGCGCAGAAGCCGGTGGTACGGTCAGAACGAGGCGACGTTGAGCTTCGAGGGCAACCACATCGATTTCGAGACTTATCAGGCGCGTGCGTGGGATGGCACCGAGCACAGCCTCACGCACAAGGAGGCGATGATTCTCAAGGTGCTCGCCGAACGGGCGGGCGGCATCGTCACGCGCGAGGACATCCTCGACCGCGTCTGGGGATACGAGGTGTTCCCGTCGACGCGCACGGTCGATAACTTCATCGTTCGCCTGCGCAAGCGTTTCGAGCGTAACCCCGAAGCCCCTTTGCACTTTCATACCGTGCGCGGCGTCGGCTATCGCTTCACGCGCGCGCCGGCGGAAGCTCCGTCGCAGCACGATGACTAAGCTTTTGTTGCAGACACTGCGCCGCGAGCGCACACCGCGCCGCCCGTTGTGGATCATGCGGCAAGCCGGGCGGTATCTGCCGGAATACCGGGAGTTCCGCAAGGTGCACAGCTTCAAAGCGCTGGCGACGAACGCCGAGCTCGCGGCCAAAGTGACGTTGATGCCGATGCGCCGATTCCCGCTCGACGCCGCGATCGTGTTTGCCGACATCATGAGCCCGTTGCCCGCTCTCGGCATCGACTTCGAGTTCGATCCGGGTCCCGTCGTCGCGCAGCCCATTCGCGATGCGGCCGGCATCGCGCAGCTTCGCGAGCCGGAGCCCGAGACGGTCGCTCCCGAGGTCATGCAAGCGCTTGAGCTCGCGCGCGCCGAGCTGCCTGCGTCGACGGCGCTGCTCGGCTTCTGCGGCGCGCCTTGGACGCTTGCGGCGTATCTCATCGAGGGCCGCGGCACGAAGGAATTCCCGACGCTCCGCAGCTTCGCGGCGTCCCGACCGGACCTGCTCGACGGCCTTTTGGGCCGTTTGGCGAGGCACATGGCGAGCTATCTGATTCGCCAAGCTCGAGCGGGCGCAGATGCGGTGCAGATCTTCGATTCGTGGGCGGGGCTATTGTCGCTCGAAGATTGGCGGCGCCTCATCAAGCCGCATCTCGAATCGTTGCTCGAGGCCGTCGGCGCGGCCGGCGTGCCGCGCATCCTGTTCTTGCAGAATGCACCGCATCTCGTCGAGGCGTACGCGGAGCTCCCCGCCGAAGTACTCGCGACCGACTGGCGCCTGAATCTAGGCGACCTGCAGCGCCGCTACCCGACGCGCGCCGTCCAGGGCAATCTCGATCCCGCGGTGCTCCTCGCCGGCGCCGACGTGACGCGCCGCGAAGCCCGTAAATTGTTGGGCCAAGTACGCCCGACGGGGCACATCGTCAATCTCGGCCACGGTATTCTGCCGGAGACGCCGCTCGCGAGCGTCGAGGCGCTCATCGAGGTCGTGCACGAGGAGAAGACATGAGCACTTCAAACACGAATCGCCCACCGGAACCCGAGCCGCTCGACCTCAGCGAAAAGGGACTGCGCGCGGGTCAACCGATCTCTCTCGATCGGCGCCTGTTCATGAAATTCACGGCCTTCGGCGGATGTCGCGACGCGCAGCCCGCCGCACGAGCTCTCGAGGAGGCCGGCATCGCCGGCGTGCTGTACCTCGATGCGAACGATCCGCAAGGCATCGGCGTCATGGTGCCGAGCGAACACCCGGAATACTTCGTGACGAAGCTCCGCGACGCGCTCGGCCAAGCGCCATTCACGAAATACCTGCACAAGCCGGAATTCGACATGCTCGGACGGAGCTATTCGATCGGTTATGAGCCCGACCTCGAGGACACGCTGCTTGTGAGGCCTAAGCAAAGACTGCTGAGCCCCGACTTCGAATGGGCCGTCTGGTACCCATTGCAGCGCGCGAAGAAATTTCAGACGCTGCCCGCCGACCACCAACGGCGCATTCTCGCCGAGCACGGTACGCTCGCGAAACGTTACGGCGCGGGCGGTCACGTCGTCGACGTGCGCCTCGCGTGTCACGGGCTCGACAAGAACGACAACGATTTCATCATCGGCTTGCTCGGCCGGAAGCTGCATCCGCTCTCGGCGATCGTCCAGGAGATGCGCAAGACCGAGCAAACGTCTCAGTACCTCGACAGCCTAGGGCCTTTCTTCGTCGGCAACGTGCTATGGCGAAGCGCGGCCTGACAAGTGCGGCGCGATCTCCAAGCGCCGCGACGGTGCGCGATGAGACGCCGCACGACTACGACGCGCTGCTCGTGGTCTCGTTCGGCGGACCCGAGGGACCCGACGACGTCATGCCGTTTCTCGACAACGTGTTTCGGGGCTTGCGCGTAAGCGAAGAAACCAAGCGCCGCGTCGCGGCGCGCTATGCGGCTTTCGGCGGTGTCAGCCCCATCAACGAGCATACGCGCGCGCTCATCGCGGCCTTACAGCAGGAGCTCGACAAGCACGGTCCCGCCTTGCCGATCTATTGGGGCAACCGCAATTGGCACCCATTGCTCCGCGATACGTTCGCGCAAATGGCGAAAGACGGCGTGCGGCGAGCCATCGCTTACGTGACGAGCACGTTCAGCTCGTACAACGGCTGCCGCAAGTATCGCGAGGATCTCTACGAGGCGGCCGCGGCGGAACCCCCCGCGCCGGTCATCGATCGGCTGCGCGTAGGTTTCAATCATCCCGGATTCATCGCGGCCGCGTGCGATCGCGTCCAGGCCGCGCTCGATCAGGTTCCCGCCGAGCGGCGGTCCAACGCGCAGCTGCTCTTCTCGGCGCATAGCCTGCCGCAATCGATGGCGCGGCACTGTGCCTACGAGTCGCAGCTCGCCGAATCCTGCCAGCTCATCGGCGACGCGCTCGAGCATCAGCGTTGGCGGCTCGTCTATCAAAGCAACAATGCAAGCTATGGCAAAGAAACCTGGCTCGGACCCGACATTCGCGACGCCATCGCGCATGCGCAGGCCGATGGTGCAGAAGACGTCGTGGTGGCGCCGATCGGTTTCGTCTGCGATCACATGGAAGTCGTGCTCGATCTCGACGTCGAGGCGGCGGAGCACGCCCGCAAGATCGGCATCAACATGATTCGCGCCGCCACGGTCGGCGCGCATCCGGCGTATGTCGGTATGCTGCGCGAGCTCATCTGTGAGCGCATGACGGAAGGGGCTCCACGCCGTGCTCTGGGCTCGCTCGGCGCGAGCCACGACATCTGCCCCGCCGATTGCTGTCTCTCCGGGCGCCCGGGCGCGGCAAAACGGACGCTCGGCGGCGCCGACAGCAAACCGCCGGAGTAGCCGCGTGACGAGTCGCGGCAGACACGACGTCGTCGTCATCGGCGCGGGACTTGCGGGTCTCAACGCCGCGCTGCTGCTCGAGGAGCAAGGGCTCAACGTGCTCGTGCTCGAGGCGCAGCAGCGCGTCGGCGGCCGCATCCATTCGATGCGCCACCTCGGCAGCAACACGGAGGCCGGCGGCACATACATCGGCGCAGGCTACGAGCGCATCATGCGTACGGCGCAGAGATTCGGGATTCGGCTCATCGACGTGACGCCGCTGCTCGAGTTCTTTCGCGAGCAGGATCTCGTGCTCGACGGAGAGATCATTAGGCAAGCCGAATGGCCCGCGCATCCGGCCAACCCGTTTCCCGCGGACGACCGCCACTTGATGCCGTGGAACTACCACCGCGTCCTCACGATGCGCGAGAACCCGCTGGCCTCGCCCGCCGATTGGCTCGACGCGAAGCACGCCGGGTTCGATGTCTCGATGCACGCGTGGATGCGCGCGCAAGGACTGAGCGACTCGGTCGTCAGAATCGGCTACGAGCTGAACCCGAGCTTCGGCGCGGATGCGCACGACGTCTCGGCGCTGCTCCTGTTGTTTCGCGCCGCGTTCTCGAAAGCGCAACGCGGGCACGCGGCCGCCGACAGTCTCGGCTTCACGGCCGAGCACGGCGTCGATCGAATTCCCACGGCGATGGCGGCCGCGCTCAGAACGGAAGTCATGCTCGACCGTCGCGTCGTCGCCATTACACAAGCCCGAGATTCGGTGCGCGTTGCGTGCGCGGACGGCGGGAGCGTGAGCGCGAAGCGCGTCGTGTGCGCCGTGCCATACGGTGTATTGCGGCACATCGTGCTCGATCCGCCGCTCGTGGGCTCGCAGAGCGAGGCCGTCGCGCACCTTCCTGCTCAGCCGATCACGCAAGTGTATTTGGCGCCGCGCCGCCCCTTCTGGGAGGACGACGGATACGCGCCGAGCCTCTACACCGATGCGTTGCCGGGGATGGTCGCCGCCGTGCGCAGCGGCGCCGATCCCGACACGATCACGCATCTGACGGCGTGGGTCATGGGCAAGCATGCGCTTGCGCTCGATGCGCTCGACGCGTCCGAGGCCGGCCGGCGTGTCATCACGGCCATCGAAGAGCTTCGCCCCGCAGCGCGCGGACAACTCGAGCTCATAGGACTGCACTCGTGGGGCGCCGACGCGTGTGCCGCGGGGGCCTGGGCGTATTTTCGTCCGGGCCAAATTCGCCGCTTTGCGGCCGCGATGCCCGCCCCGCACGGGCGCGTGCAT
>Ga0209108_10002668_pt1 | contig 10165 bp, 8 predicted proteins | sample Rifsed10ft1_FD_184003 | JGI IMG/M metagenome (GOLD analysis project Ga0209108, IMG submission 184003) | Soil microbial communities from Rifle, Colorado, USA - sediment 10ft 1 (version 2) | ecosystem: Environmental > Terrestrial > Deep subsurface > Rock core/Sediment | place: Rifle, Colorado...
GGCAGAGTCCCCGAGCTCGAGCCGAGGTCTTCCGCTCATGACCACAGGGTCGATGAACTCGTCGGTGATCTCACGCTCGTAGCTCGTCCTGACGGCAGCGATCGGGTCCTCGGCCTCGCTGCCCTCCCCCCGGCAGATCGCGCCGAACGCACGATCCGTCCTCTCCCAGCGGGAGTCGCGGTCCATGGCGTAGTACCTGCCGCTCACGGTGGCGATTCGGCTGACGTCGAGCTCCGCGAGGTCGCGCACGGCCGACGTCGGCGAGACGTCGCGACCGTCTGTGAACGCGTGGATCCAGGTGCGGTCGGCCATTCCTTCGCGATCGGCCAGCTCGAGAAGCGCCCGGAGGTGGTCGATGTGCGAGTGCACGCCGCCGTAGGAGACGAGACCGAGCAGGTGCACGGCTGCGCCCTGCTCTCTCGCCCGCCGGAAAGCGGAGACGAGCGCCTCGTTCTCGAAGAACGAGCCATCCTCGATCGCCTTGTTGACCCGCATGAGGTCCTGGAAGAGGACGCGGCCGGCCCCGATGGTCAGATGGCCAACCTCGGAGTTGCCCATTTGACCGGGCGGCAGCCCCACGGCCTCGCCGGAGGCCGCGATCGTCGTGTGCGGGTAGCGGGCCCACAGGTCGTCGAACACGGGAGTGTCCGCGAGCTCGATCGCGTTCCCCGGCCCCGCGGGCGCGAGGCCCCAGCCGTCCAGGATGACGAGCACGACCAGCGGCGTCACGAGGCGACGGCCTGGGCGGCGGCGAGGCAGATCGCCTCGAACGACGCCGGGTCGAGCGACGCGCCGCCGACAAGCGCGCCGTCGATGTCGGGCTGCGTGAGCAGCACGAGCGCGTTCTCGGGCTTCACGGAGCCGCCGTACAGCACCGGCGCGTCGTGGAGCGACTTGATGAACGCGTGCGCTTCCTGCGCGGTCTCGGGAGTCGCCGTGCGGCCGGTCCCGATCGCCCAGACTGGTTCGTAGGCGATGACGAGACGGTCGTGGACCGGAAGCACGGACACCTGGCGCTCGAGCACGCGCTCGGTCTCGTCCGCCGCGCGCTGCGCCTCGGTCTCGCCCACACATGCGATAACGGCGAGCCCCGCCTCGAGGGCCGCCTCGGCGCGGAGCCTCACGGTCTCGTCGGTCTCCCCGAAGTGCTGCCGGCGTTCGGAGTGGCCGACGATCGCGCCCTTGACGCCCAGCTCGGCCAGCATCGGAGCCGACACCTCGCCGGTGTACGCACCCTCGAGCTCCCAGTGGACGTTCTGGGCGAAGACGCGAATGCGGCTGCCATCGCCGAGCCCCTCGAGCGTCGTCGAGAGCGAGGTGAACGGCGGGCAGACCACGATGTCGACGCCGGTTGCGCGCTCGGGGAGATGACGGATCGTCGTCGCGAACCGGCGCGCCTCGTGCGCGCCCTTGTACATCTTCCAGTTGCCGGCGATGAGCATCAGGCGCCAGCCTCGGGAATGGCCACAACACCGGGCAGCTCCTTGCCTTCGAGGAGCTCGAGCGAGGCGCCGCCGCCCGTCGAGACCCACGAGACGCGGTCGGCGAGCCCGAGCTCCTGAAGCGCACGCACCGAGTCGCCGCCGCCGACCACGGTGTACCCGTCGACATCGGCAACGGCCTCGGCGACCGCCTCTGTCCCACCGGCGAAGCGCGGCCACTCGAAGACTCCCATCGGCCCGTTCCAGAACACCGTCCGGGCGGCCCGGATCTCCGCGGCAAAGCGCTCGCGGGTCACGGGGCCGACGTCGAGGCCGAGCCAACCCTCCGGCACGGCATCGAACGCGGTGACCTGCGTCTCCGCGTCCTCTTCGAAGGCTGCGGCGGCGACGACGTCCGAGGGGAGGACGGCCTCGAACGGCAGCGGGTTCTCGGCGCGGAGCTCCTCGGCCATCTTGCCGCCGATCAGCACGGAGTCGGCACGCGCACCGAGGTTCGCGAGCACGCCGATCTTGTCCTCCACCTTGGCGCCGCCGGCGACGAGGACGAACGGATGCTCGACCGCGTCGAGCAGCCGCCCCAGCATCTCGAGCTCCCGCTCGAGGAGGAGCCCTGCATAGGCCGGCAGCAGCTCCGCGACGCCGACGGTGGAGGCGTGGGCGCGATGCGCAGAGCCGAAGGCGTCGTTCACGTACAGGTCGTAGCCGTCCGCGAGCCTGCGGGCCGCTTCGGGATCGTTCTTCGTCTCGCCGGGATCGAACCGTGTGTTCTCGAGCACTCGCACGCGCTCGTCGGGAAGGAGCTCGTGGAGACGCTCGGCGACCGGATCCATCCCGAACGCGGGATCCTCGCCCTTCGGACGCCCGAGGTGCGAGCAGACCCCGACCGCGGCCGCGCCCCGCTCGAGGAGCAGCTCGAGCGTCGGCAGCGCCGCCCGAATTCTCGTGTCGTCCGCGACTCTCCCGTCCTCGAGCGGGACGTTCAGGTCGGCGCGGACGAGAACGCGCTTCGCGGCGACCTCGGCGTCGCGGACCGAACGGGGCCGGTGCCGCACTAGAGCAGCCGGGGAATCAGATCCACGAGCCGGCAGCTGTACCCCCACTCGTTGTCGTACCAGCCGAACACCTTGACCGTGTCCCCATGCGCCATGGTCAGCGGGCTGTCGAAGATGCACGAGTACGCGCTGCCGTTGATGTCGGTCGAGACGATGGGGTCCTCGGAGTACTGGAGGATCCCGGCGAGAGGGCCGGCGGCGGCGGCACGGTACGCCTCGGTCACCTCCTCGACGCTCGTCTCTCGCCCGAGGCGGACGACGAGATCCGTCAACGAGCCGGTGGCGATCGGCGCGCGGACGGCGATCCCGTCCACCTTCCCCTGGAGCTCCGGCAGCACGAGCCCGATCGCCTTCGCGGCGCCGGTGGACGTGGGAATCAGGTTGATCGCCGCGGCGCGGGCGCGCCGCAGGTCCTTGTGCGGGAAGTCGAGGATCACCTGGTCGTTCGTGTACGCGTGGATCGTCGTCATGAAGCCGGACTCGATGCCCCCGAGCTCGTGCAGCACTTTCGCGAGCGGGGCCACGCAGTTCGTGGTGCAGGACGCGTTCGAGACGATGTGATGCGTTTCGGGGTCGTACGCCTCGTCGTTGACGCCGAGCACGATCGTCAGGTCCGGATCGGTTGCCGGCGCCGAGATGACGACCTTCTTCGCCCCCGCCGCCAGGTGCTTCCCTGCGCCTTCGCGATCGGTGAAGAAGCCCGTGGACTCGATCACGACGTCGACGCCGAGGTCGCCCCAGGGAAGCGCGGCAGGATCACGCTCGGAGAGGATCGTGACCTCCTCGCCGGCGGCGCGGAGGGTGCCGTTCGCGAGCTCGACCTCGCCCTGGAACGGCCCGAGATTCGAGTCGTAGCGGAGGAGGTGGGCCATCGTCTTCGCGTCTCCCAGGTCGTTGAGCGCGACCACGTCGATGTCGGCGCCGAGCGCCTGCTGCGCCCGGAAGAAGTTCCGGCCGATGCGACCGAATCCGTTGATGCCCACCCGAATGCCCATCCGTGCGCTCCTTCGTCCTCGAGAGGTGACCTTGCGACGAGTCTATCGGCGCCTTCTCGGCCGCCCGGGGAGGACCCGCAGCTACGAGGCGGCGAGCTCCTCGACGCGGCGCAACCGTCGGTGCATCGCCGCCTTGCTCGCAGGCGGGCTGGCACGCGCCGCAAGCTCGCGCAGGGAGTGCGACGGGTGCCGGAGACGCAGCTCCGCAGCCTCGCGGAGAGGCCCCGGCAGCCTCTCCAGGCGTCCGTCAGCACGCAGGCGCTCGACCGCCTCGAGCTGAGCCTGGGCGGCGCGGCTCGTGCGGACGAGGTTCGCATGGTCGGCGTTCGCAAGCCGGTTGGCCTGCTCGCGCGTCGCTGCGACCACGGCTCGCTCCTCGAGCGCCAGAACCGTCTCGGATGCGCCCATGAGCGCGAGAGCCGACTCGATCGCCTCCCAGCCCTTCGCGTAGGCGGTCACGTGCCCGCGACGCTCGAGGGCGCTGAGAGCGATCCCCTCCTTGGCGGCGATCTCGACGAGCAGCGACGCGCCGTCTGCCGAAGCCGCGCGCAGCTCGAGGTGCGGCGAGCGCTGGCTCGTGAGCGACCCGGCTCCGAGGAAGGCGCCGCGCAGGTACGCACGGCGACAGCACGCTTTCGCGACGACGCGCCGCGGCGGACGCTCGAGAGGAGCGTGGCGGGCATCGATGATCCCTGCGCCGGCGAGCACGCGTAGAGCCTCGTCGCCTCCCTCGAGATGGAGCTGGTAGCGCGTCGCCCGGTCGAAGGCGCGCCGGCGGTACGTGCGGATCTCGGTCCGGATCCCCTCCTCGCGCAGCAGCGCGAACGCACGGCGCGCGACGGCTCCGCTCGCGACGTCCAGGTGCAGCCCCCACTCTCCGCGGCCACGCAGGTGCAGGCTTCCCGCCGAATGGAACAGCGCCGAGATCTCCGCCAGCCGGTCGCACGCTCGCTCCGGGGCTATCCGTGCGAGCTCCTCACGGACGTCCTCGGAGGTCATCAGAGATCGACGCCCTCGAGCGCGAGCAGCCGCCGCTTGACCGCGACGCCCGCGGAGCCGTAGCCGCCGATCCCGCTCTCCGCGACGACGCGGTGGCACGGCACGAGGAACGCGAACCTGTTCCGCGCGCAGACGGTGCCGACCGCGCGCTGCGCGCCCGGATGTCCGGCGAGAGCCGCGAGCTCGCCGTACGTGACCACCTCGCCGCGGGGGACCGTGCGGAGGGCGTCGAGGACCGCATGCTCGAACGAGGTCGTCGCGGAGAGATCGAGCGGCACGTCAGCGAGTGGCACGTCGTCCCCGTCAAGGAATGCGCGGACGAGCGCAACAAGCTCCCCCGGTGTCAGACACCGCTTCGTGTCAAGCGAGACTGATCGCAACTCTGCGCCGTTCCTTCCACAGGTGGAATCCGCGCAACTGCTGGGCGAACGGCGCGCCGAGGCGACCACACTGCCCGCGTCCGCCGGATCCGTGGCCGGACTGTCGCCGCCTTCTGTGTCTGACACCGACCCTAATGACCCGAACGAGAAGTCGTGCGCGAGGACGACCTCCGACGCGGTCCAGAGCTCGCCTTCACCCCAACCCGCAACCGCGTACCGCGTCCGCTCCGCCTGCACCTCGTCCGACTTTACAATCGGCCCATGAGCAGCCACGGGATCTTCAAGCCTCCCACTCCCGTCAACGAGCCCGTCAAGTCGTACGCACCCGGCACGCCGGAACGCGCGGAGCTGAAAACGCGTCTACGGGAGATGGAGGGCGAGCGTATCCGCATCCCCCTCGTCATCGGGGGCAAGGACGTCTACACGGACGAGACGTTCGAGGCGGTCCTGCCGCACCGGAAGAGCCACGTGCTGGCCGACGTGAGCAAGGGCAGGCCCGAGCACGTCCAGCAGGCGATCGACGCGGCTCGCGCCGCCCATGCCGGGTGGTCGCGCACCCCCTGGCACGAGCGGGTCGCGGTGTTCCTGCGCGCCTCGGAGCTCCTCGCCGGCCCGTGGCGCTCGACCCTGAACGCGGCCACGATGCTCAACCAGTCGAAGACGGCGCACCAAGCCGAGATCGACGCCGTCTGCGAGATGATCGACTTCTGGCGCTACAACGCCGAGTTCGTCACCCGCATCTACGCCGAGCAGCCGTACTCGCCGACGGGCATCTGGAACCGGATGGAGTACCGCCCGCTCGAAGGCTTCGTCTTCGCGGTCAGCCCGTTCAACTTCACGTGCATCGGCGGCAACCTCTCGAGCTCCCCCGCGCTCATGGGGAACACGATCGTCTGGAAGCCGGCCTCGACGTCGGCGGTCTCGGCGTACTACCTCATGCGGCTCATGCAGGAGGCCGGGCTCCCCGAGGGCGTGATCAACCTCGTCCACGGATCCGGCGCCACGATCGGCGACGCCGCGCTCGGGAGCCCCGAGCTCGCGGGCATCCACTTCACCGGCTCGACCGAGGTCTTCAACGGGATGTGGAAGACGGTCGGCGCGAACGTCGGCTCGTACCGCAACTACCCGCGGATCGTCGGCGAGACCGGCGGGAAGGACTTCATCCTCGCGCATCCCTCCGCCGACGCAGAGGCCGTGGCGACCGCGATCGTGCGCGGCTCGTTCGAGTACCAGGGCCAGAAGTGCTCCGCCGCCTCGCGGCTCTACGTCCCGTCGAACCTCTGGCCCGAGATCAAGGAGCGCTTGGTCGAGGACGTCGGGACGATCAAGATGGGCGACCCGGCCGACTTCGAGAACTTCATGGGCGCGGTCATCGACTCGAGCGCGTTCAAGACGCACAGCGAGGCCATTGCCGAGGCACGCTCGGAGGGCGCAGAGATCCTCGTGGGGGGCGCCACGGACGACTCGGAGGGCTACTTCGTCTCGCCCACGGTGATCACGACCGGCGACAAGGGGTTCCGGCTCCTGCGGGACGAGCTCTTCGGCCCGATCGTCACGACGTACGTCTACGACGAGAAGCGCTGGGACGACACGCTCCGCCTCGTCGACGAGACGGCGCCGTACGGGCTCACCGGCGCGGTGTTCGCGACCGAGCGGGCTGCGATCGAGCAGGCGCACGACGCGCTCCAGTACGCGGCGGGGAACTTCTACGTCAACGACAAGCCGACCGGCGCTGTCGTCGGCCAGCAGCCGTTCGGGGGCTCGCGGGCGAGTGGGACGAACGACAAGGCCGGATCGCTGTGGAACCTCATCCGCTGGGTCTCGCTGCGGACCGTCAAGGAGACGTTCCTCCCGGCCAAGGACTACCGCTACCCGTTCCTCGCGCCCGACGGCGACGGGCGGGAGTAAAGGGATTGCCGCCGCGGTGCCCTGAGCGGGCGCTGGCGGCGTAGGCGCGCGTGGTCGAACGCGTCCTCGACGGAATCGATGCCTTCCTCGACCAGCTGGCGTCGGTCGACCTCCTCCCGGTCTTCTTTGCGGTTCTCGCGCAGCTCGCGAAGCTCGCCTGCACCAGCATGGCGTGGCGGAGCGTCCTCGCCGCCGCCTATCCCGGCGAGGTCGTTCGGCGCAAGTCGATCATCGGCGCGTACCTCGCAGGCGTGGGTGTCAATGCGCTCGTACCCATGCGCGCAGGAGACGCTGTGCGCGTCGTCCTCGCCCACCGCGCGGTCTCGGGCAGCACCTACACGACGGTCGTCTCGAGCACGCTCGTGCTCTCGATCTTCGACATCTTCGCGGCGTCGAGCCTCCTGATCTGGGCGGCGCTGACTCAGGACGCGCTGCCGCAGATCGGGGAGCTTCCGAACCTCCGCAGCTTCGACTTCGCATGGCTGCTCGACCACCCCCTCGCAGCCGAGCTCATGCTCGCCGGCGTGCTGGTGGCCACCGTCTTCGTCGGTATCTGGATCCACGGCCACGTCGTCGACTTCTGGGCCCGGGTCCAGCAGGCGTTCGCGGTCGTCCGCACGCCGTCGCGCTATCTGCGGTCGGTAGCGCTCTGGCAGGCCGGCGACTGGGCGTGCCGACTCGTCGCCATCTGGTTCCTACTCGACGCCTTCGACATCCCGCAGTCGCTCGAGAACGTGCTGCTCGTCCAGGCCTCCGCGAGCATCGCGACCCTCCTCCCGCTCACCCCTGCGGGCATCGGTACCGAGCAGGCGTTCCTCCTGTACGTCTTCCGGGGGACGGTTCCGAGCTCGCAGCTCCTCGCGTTCAGCGTCGGCATGAAGCTCATGACCGTCGGGACGAACGTCGTCGCGGGCTTCACTGCGATCGCGCTCACGCTCCGCACCGTCCGGATCTCACACGCGATGGACCAGCGCAAAGCGCTCCAGGCCGGCGAGCAAGAGGGCCACCCCGCCGCACCTCCAACCTCCGGCGACGGGTCTCAGTGACCCTTGTGGCTCAGAGCCACAAGGTGCCCGTCGGCTTGCTTGCCCGGCCTGGAAGCCGAGAACAGCCAGACGTCGCGACGGCGCGGAGCTAGCGGTTCACGGGGACCCGGGAGACTTCTTGGTCTTCCCTCCGAATCTCGTAGCCAAGCGCTTCGTCGCGCGGGAGACCTCGTTTCTGGAGCCGGTCTACCACGAGATCGCCCGGACCTTGCACGACCTCCGAGAAGGAAACCTTCCGAGCTAGCGGCGTCTGCCTCCTAGGAAGGGCCGGCCTTGTGGAGCTGCGCGTAGACCTCGCGCGCCGTCTTCTGCGGGAAGCCCGGGACGCCCTCGAGCTCCTCCTGCGACGCATCGAGGAACCGCTCGACGGAGCCGAAATGGCGGAGGATCGCCCGCCGTCGCACCGGACCGACGCCCGGCAACGTCTGGAAGATGGTCTCCATCGCCTTCGAGTCGCGCCTCTTGCGGTGTAAGCGAAGCGCCACACGATGCGCCTCGTCACGGATCCGCTGGAGGAGCTGGAGACCGGCGCTCGTCCTATCGAGCGAGATCGGGACGCGTAGGCCGGGCACGAAGACCTCCTCCTCGCGCTTCGCGAGGGCGATGACCGCCACCCTCGGCAGGTCGAGCTCCTCCATCGCGGCGAGCGCGGCCCCGAGCTGCGCCTTGCCGCCGTCGACGACCACGAGGTTCGGCGTCGCGCCGAAGCTCTCGTCGAGTTCGCCCTGCTTGGCACGCGCGAAGCGGCGGGTGATGGCCTCGCGCATCGCGCCCACGTCGCTCTGGCCGTCCAGCCCCCGGATCGCAAACGTCCGGTAGTGCGCGTTCTTCGGGCGGCCATCCTGGAAGACGACCATGGACGCGACGATCGAGTCGGCCTGGATGTTCGAGACGTCGAAGCACTCGATCCGGAGCGGGAGGCTCTCGAGGTTCAGGACCTCACGAAGCTCCTCGAGGGCCGCGACGCGTCGGGCGCGCTTCTCCTCCCGCTGCGCGGTGTCGGCCTCGAGCGCCAGGCGGGCGTTCTCGACCGCGAGCTCCACGAGCCGGCGCTTCTCGCCGCGCGCCGGCGCCCGCACGTCGACACGCGCGCCGCGCCGCTCGGACAGGAACTCGGCGACCGCCGTCGTGTCCGCGACCGCAGCGGGGACGAACACCTGCGGCGGGATGCTCGGCGTCGAGCCGTAGTACTCCAGAGCGAAGGCCTCGAACACGGACTGCATGTCCTCGCCGGCGGCGTTCTCGAGATGGAACCCGTAGCGGTCGATCATCTTCCCGTCCCGCAGCGGGAACACCTGGACCGCCGCCTGCCCGCCGTCGATCGCGAGCCCGATGACGTCGACGCTCCCCACCGCCCTCCGGTCGGCCGCCTGGCGCTCGCTCAGATGCTTGATCGAGAAGAGGCGGTTCCGGAAGCGCGCGGCTTCCTCGAAGCGCTCGTCCGCGGCTGCCTCGCGCATCCGCTCCTCGAGCTCGCGCTGGATCGACTCGATGTCGCCGGAGAGGAACCCGACCACGCCCTCGACGATCTGTGCGTACTCCTCCTGCGAGATCGCGCCGATGCAGGGCGCGAAGCAGCGGTCGATGTGGAGGTCGAGGCACGGGATGCCGGAGTGGCGCCCGGGGCGCGGGCCCTCGCAGGGCCGGAAGCGGAAGACGCGGTTCAGGACGTCGAGGGTCTCGCGGACCTTCTTCGCGTTGGCGTACGGCCCGAAGTACACGACTCCGGGCCGGTGCCGCTCGCGCGTGAACATCACGCGCGGGTAGTCGTCTGCGAGCGTGACGGCGATGTACGGGAACGACTTGTCGTCGCGGAGCCGGATGTTGAAGGGCGGCCGGTACCGCTTGACGAGGTTCTGCTCGAGGTGGAGAGCCTCGGGCTCGTTGCGCGTGACGATGACCTCGACGTCCGCGACGCGCTCCACGAGCTGGGCGGCGCCGGGGCGCCCGTCGCCGCGCTGGAAGTAGCTCCGGACGCGCGATCTGAGCGACTTCGCCTTCCCGACGTACAGCACCTCGCCCCGCTCGTCGCGGAAGAGATAGACGCCTGAGCTCAGCGGAAGCGAGCCGAGGTCGTCTTTAACGCTCATTCGCATTCTCCCGCTAGCGTAGCCCCGTGCGGAACGGTCACCTCGCGGCTGTAGGCGCGTTGCTCGGGGTGGCGGGAGCCCTCGCGACTGCCTCGCCCGCGACCGCGGGCCCCGGGCTCGTCGTCGGCGCAGTGGAGGACGACGTCCGTGCGTCGTCCCTCGTCGAGGCCCAGACGAGGATGACGCTCTTCCGCCTCGCGGGCTTCCGGGCGGTCCGCGTGACGAGCTATTGGACCCCCGGCCTCACGGCCCC
>Ga0209108_10002673_pt1 | contig 10151 bp, 10 predicted proteins | sample Rifsed10ft1_FD_184003 | JGI IMG/M metagenome (GOLD analysis project Ga0209108, IMG submission 184003) | Soil microbial communities from Rifle, Colorado, USA - sediment 10ft 1 (version 2) | ecosystem: Environmental > Terrestrial > Deep subsurface > Rock core/Sediment | place: Rifle, Colorado...
GATCACCGGCACCGCCGTCTACGAGGGCAAGGTCCCGACCCTAAAGCCGCTGGCGGTCTCGGCGGAACCGGTGTGCGCCAAGCGGCACGCCACGGTTCCGAACGAAGCGCTGGTGCTCGGCGCCGGCAACAGCATGGCGAACGTCGTCGTGAAGGTCGTGAGCGGCCTGCCCGCCGGCAAGGCCTGGCCCGCGCCGACCCAGCCCGTGACGATGGACCAGGTCGGCTGCCAGTACGTGCCGCACGTGATGGGCATCATGGTCGGCCAGCCCTTCAAGGTCCTGAACAGCGACGGCATCCTGCACAACGTGCACGCGCTGCCGAAGCTGAACCGGCCCTTCAACATGGCGATGCCGCCGACGCGCAAGGACGCGACCGAGACCTTCACCAAGGAGGAGGGCATGTTCGTGATCAAGTGCGACGTGCACCCGTGGATGCAGTCGTACATCGGCGTCTTCTCACACCCGTTCTTCGCGGTCACGAGCGCCGACGGCAAGTTCACGATCGCCAACCTGCCCGCCGGCACCTACGAGATCGAGGCCTGGCACGAGAAGCTGGGCACGCAGAAGAGCACGGTCACGGTGGGCGCCAGCGACACCAAGACGCAGAGCTTCAAGTTCGCCCCGCCCACGAAGTAGCGGGGCCCGGAGTCGCTTTTCCGGGAACGAGAGGGTCAAGGATGGGTCTCGAAACCGCAGTCGCTCACGGAGCCGCGCACGACGCGCAGCACGAGGAGCTCGGCTTCTGGCGCAAGTACGTCTTCTCGGTCGACCACAAGATGATCGGGATCCAGTACGCGATCACCGGGCTGCTGTTCCTGCTGTTCGGCTTCTGCCTGATGATGCTGATGCGCTGGCAGCTCGCCTACCCGGGGGCGGCGCTCCCGATCCTCGGCACGCTCCTCGGCGAGGCGCGCATGCCCGGCGGCACCATGCTGCCGGAGTTCTACAACGAGCTCGGCGCGATGCACGGCACGATCATGGTGTTCATGGGCGTCGTGCCGCTCGCGGTGGGCGGCTTCGGCAACTTCGTGCTGCCGCTGCAGATCGGCGCCCCCGACATGGCCTTCCCGCGCATCAACATGGCGAGCTACTGGAGCTACTTCGTGGGCGGCTGTGTGATGCTCGCGAGCTTCTTCGTGCCGGGGGGCGCGGCCCAGTCGGGCTGGACCTCGTACGCGCCGCTCAGCGTGATCGCCGGCTCGGGCCAGACCTGGTGGCTCATCGGGATGGTGTTCCTGATCACCTCGTCGCTGCTCGGCTCGATCAACTTCATCGTCACCACGATCCAGCTCAGGGCCCCCGGCCTCTCCTTCTGGCGGCTGCCGTTCTTCGTGTGGGCCCAGTTCGTCACGTCGTTCCTGCTGCTGCTGGCCTTCCCGCCACTCGAGGGCGCGGCGGTGCTGCAGCTCATGGACCGGCTCGCGAAGACGAGCTTCTTCCTGCCGTCGGGGCTGGTGGTGAGCGGCCAGGTGCTCGAGGTGAGCGGCGGGGGCAACCCGCTCTTGTGGCAGCATCTGTTCTGGTTCCTCGCCCACCCCGAGGTGTACGTGCTGATCCTGCCGGCGATGGGGATCGTGGCCGAGGTGATCGCGAACAACACGCGCAAGCCCCTGTGGGGCTACCGCTCGATGGTGTACTCGCTGATGTTTCTCGGCTTCATGTCCTTCATCGTGTGGGCGCACCACATGTTCATCACGGGCATGGGCACCACGATGGCGGCGTTCTTCCAGACCACCACCATGATCATCTCGATCCCCTCGGTCGTGATCCTGAGCGCGCTCGTCCTGTCGCTGTACGGCGGGTCGATCCGCTTCACGACGCCGATGCTGTTCGCGCTCGGCTTCCTGCCGATGTTCGGGATCGGGGGCCTCACCGGGCTGCCGCTCGGGCTCACCGCCGCCGACATCCACCTGCACGACACCTACTACGTGATCGGCCACTTCCACTACGTGGTGGCGCCGGGCACGATCTTCGGGCTGTTCGCCGGCATCTACTACTGGTTCCCGAAGGCCACCGGACGTCTGATGAACGAGACGCTCGGCAAGATCCACTTCGCGGGCTCGTTCGTGTTCATGAACGTGATCTTCATGCCGATGTTCATCATGGGGCTCGCGGGCGTCTCGCGCCGGCTCTACGACGGCGGCGCCTCCTATGCCCACGCGCAGCCCGTGCTGCAGTGGAACGTGGTCTCGTCGTGGGGCGCCTGGGGCCTCGCGCTCTTCCAGATCCCGTTCATCTTCAACTTCTTCTGGAGCATCTACCGCGGGAAGAAGACGGACGCGAACCCGTGGCACGCCACGACGCTCGAGTGGTCGGCGCCCTCGCCGCCGCCGCACGGCAACTTCCTGACCCCGCCCGCGGCGTACCGCGGGCCCTACGAGTACAGCGTCCCCGGCGCGGCTTCGGACTACTCCCCGCAGTGGGAGGCGGCCAAGGCATGAGCATGGAGATTCCCTACACCGTCGACGTCCGGCCCGACACCGGCCTCACCAACGGCAAGCTCGGCATCTGGCTGTTCCTCGCGTCCGAGGTGATGCTGTTCGGCGCGCTGTTCGCGTCCTACGTCATGCTGCGCGTCGGGGCGCACGAGTGGCCGGCGGGCGCTACCTACCTCAACATCCCGCTGGCGACGCTCAACACCGTGATCCTGATCAGCTCCAGCGTGACGATGGTGCTCGCCTGGGCCTCGCTCGCGAAGCGGGACTTCTCCCGCTTCCGCGTGTTCATGGGGATCACGATCCTGTGCGGGCTCGGGTTCCTGGTGATCAAGTACTTCGAATACACCTCCAAGTTCCACCACGGCTACTTCCCCGCCACGAACACCTTCCTGGGCGTCTACTTCACGCTCACGGGCCTGCACGGCCTGCACGTCATCGGAGGGATGGCGGTGAACGGGTATCTCTGGGGCCCCGGCTCGGCGCTGTGGAAGACGGACCCGGTTCACTTCACGAACCGCGTCGAGAATGCGGGCCTGTTCTGGCACCTCGTCGACCTCGTCTGGATCTTCCTGTTCCCGATCCTGTACCTGCTCTAAGGAGCTCCCGAATGAGCGAGAGTCACGACACCAAGAACGCCCACGCCGGGCACGCCGACGTCGACCACCACGTGCGGGCGGCCTACTACGTCTTCGGCTCGCTGCTGGTGCTGACCGGCTTCACCGTGGGCGCCTACTTCCTGCACCTGCCGCACAAGCTGGCGATCACGCTGGCGCTCCTGATCGCGACGGTGAAGGGTACGCTGGTGGCGGCCTGGTTCATGCACCTGGTGTCCGAGCGCAAGATGATCTTCTGGATGCTAGGGCTCACGGCGGTGCTGTTCTTCCCGCTGCTGCTGCTGCCGACGCTCACGGTCCTCGACCGGATCATGCTGCGCTAGCCATGTCACTCAAGGGCTTCCACGTCGTGTTCGTGACCGCGTCGGCGCTGCTGGCGTTCGGCTTCGCCGCCTGGTGCATCGGCGCGGTGCCCGAGCCGGGTGCCGGGCGGCTCGTGTCCGGGGCGGCTTCGGTACTCGCGGGAATCGGCCTCTTCGCCTACGAGGCCTGGTTCCTGAAGAAGATGCGAGGGGTCAGGTCTTGAACCTCTTCGCGTGTCCCGCCTGCTTCGGCGACGCCCAAGGGCCGATGATCGACGCAGCCCGGCTCGGCACCTTCCTGCTGCTCGGCATCACTCTCCTGATCCAGGGCGGCTTCGTCGCCTTCTTCCTTTACCTGCGCCGGCAGGCCCGCAAGGCCCAGGACCAGGCGCTCGACGCCGAGTGGTCGAGCCTGCAACGCACGCACGACGGTGCGTGGAGGAACGTCTAGCCCATGAACCAATGGCTCTCACTGCCGCAAGTGGCCTCGCAGCACGGCGGGGCGCTCGACCACACGCTCGGCCTCGTGCACTGGCTGATGCTCTGGCTCTTCGTCGGCTGGGGCGGCTTCTTCGCCTACGTGCTGTGGCGCTTCCGCGCGAAGCGCCACCCCCTGGCGGACGCCACGGGCGTCACCAGCCACAGCTCGACCTGGCTCGAGGGCGCCGTGGCCGTGGTCGAGGCGATCCTGCTGATCGGCTTCTCGATCCCGCTCTGGGCCGACCGCGTGGAGCGCTTCCCGGCACCCGCGGACGCGACCCAGGTACGCGTGGTCGCCGAGCAGTTCGCCTGGAACATCCACTACCCCGGCCCCGACGGGGCTTTCGGCCGGACCGACGTCAAGCTGATCGACCTGCAGGCGAACCCGCTCGGCCTCGATCGCGAGGACCCGGCGGCCAAGGACGACGTCACCACGATCAACCAGCTCCACCTCCCGGTGGACCGGCCGGTGCTGATCCAGCTGAGCAGCAAGGACGTGATCCACTCGTTCGCGCTGCAGGAGATGCGCGTCAAGCAGGACGCGATCCCGGGCACGATGATCCCGGTCTGGTTCGTGCCCACGGTCACCAGCGAGGAGATGCAGGCGCGCAAGGGCAATCCCGAGTGGAGCTACGAGATCTCGTGCGCCCAGCTGTGCGGCCTCGGGCACTACCGCATGAAGGGCTACATGACGATCCACTCGGCCGAAGGCTTCGAGAAGTGGATGGCCGAGCAGCAGGCCGAGCTGGGCGGGGACTCGGTAGACTCGGTCTGGCAGTAGCCTTGCGGCCCCAGAAAGGAACCCCATGAGCCGAGCGCGCTCGGGAGGACTCAGCCGTCGTCAGTTCGTGAGCCGCACGGCCTCGCTGGCGGCGGCCACCACGATCCTCCCTCGCCACGTCCTGGGCGGGCCGGGCGTCGTGGCCCCGAGCGACAAGGTGAACGTCGCCATCATCGGCGTCGGCGGGCAGGGGCGCACCAACTTCCGCAACCTCGCCCAGGAGAGCGACTGCCAGGTGATCGCGATCGCCGACCCGTGCGAGGAGTGGGACCTCTCGCCCTACTACTACGGGGGAAAGGGCGGGCGCGGGCCGGTCCAGGCGGAGATCGAGAAGACCTACTCCGAGAAGACCCCGAACTACCGCTGCGCCGTCTACGAGGACTTCCGGGTCATGCTGGAGCGGGAGAAGGCGATCGACGCCGTCCTGATCGCGACGCCGGACCATCTCCACGCGTACATCGCGGTCCTCGCGATGAAGGCCGGCAAGCACGTCTACTGCGAGAAGCCGCTGACGCACGACATCTCGGAGGCCCGGATCCTCGCCAGGGTGGCAGGTGAAACGGGAGTCGCGACACAGATGGGCAACCAGGGACGCTCGAGCGAGGGGCATCGCCAGACCGCCGAGTGGATCCGGGACGGCGCGATCGGCCAGGTTCGCGAGGTGCACGCCTGGGGCGCCGCGGGTGGGTGGGCGCACGGCCACGGGCGCCCCGAAGGCACCCCGGAGGTGCCGCCGGGCTTCAACTGGGACCTGTGGCTCGGGCCCCGGGAGCACCGCCCGTATCACCCCGCCTACGCGCCCTTCAACTGGCGCGGCTGGTGGGCGTTCGGCGGCGGGGGCCTCGCGGACCTCGGCCCCCACCACGTCGACCCGGCCTTCAACGCGCTCGAGCTGGACTCTCCTGAGACCGTGGAGGCCACCGGCCCCGGGGTCGACGAGGAGGTCTGCACCACCGGGGTGCTGGCCACCTACCGGTTCGGTCCCCGCGGGAGCATGGGACCCGTTGCGGTCTACTGGTACGACGGCGGCCTGCGGCCGCCGACGCCTTCGGGCATCGACCCCGACGATCCGAAGCAGCGCCTGGGCGAGGGGGGCCACGGCATCTTCTTCGTCGGCGAGAAGGGGATCATCACCTGCGCAGGGTGGTCCGGCATGCCGCGCCTGCTGCCGCTCGAGCTGCACCGCGAGTACAAGCGTCCGGAGAAGACGCTGCCCCGCGTCGAGGGGCACCACGCCGACTGGATCCGCGCCTGCAAGGGCGGGGCGAAGTCGGCGAGCGATTTCTCGTACTCCGCGCGGCTCGTCGAGTTCCTGCTGATCGGCAACGTGGCGCTGCGCGCGCGCAAGCTCTTGAAGTGGGACGGCCCCAACATGCGGGCCACGAACGCGCCGGAGGCCGATCGCTTCATCAAGGGGCCGGCCTACCGGGCGGGCTGGGAACTGCCCGTGTGAGGCCGTCACGGCTGGGGGGCGCGCTCTTCCTCGCCCTCGCCGTCCTGGCCGGGGCCCTGCGGCTCCCGGCCCTCGCCGCGCGGCCGATGCACGCCGACGAGGCGGTCCACGCCGACAAGCTCGGGACGCTGCTCGAAGGCGGCGGCTACGCCTACGACCCCGCGGAGTACCACGGGCCGACGCTCTACTACCTGACCCTGGTCCCGGCCTGGCTCGAGGGCGCGCGGCGTTACGTCGAGATCGACGAGGTCACGCTGCGCTCGGTCCCGGCGGTGATCGGGACCGCCCTCGTCGCCGCGCACGCCGGCGCGCGACCCTTCCTCGGACTGCCCGGCGCGCTCGTCGCCGCCCTGCTCTGCGCGATCTCGCCGGCGATGGTCTACTACAGCCGTTACTACATCCACGAGGTCCTGCTCGTCGCCTTCAGCTTCCTCGCGCTCGTCGCCGTGTGCCGCTACCTGCTGCGGCCACGGACGGGCTGGGCGCTCGTGGCCGGCGGCGCCGCGGGGCTGATGCTCGCCAGCAAGGAGACGGCGCCGCTCGCGCTCGGCTCGATGCTGGCCGGCCTGGCGGCGACCGATCTCGCCGCTCGCTCTCGTGGCGAGGGCGCGCCGCCACTTTCGTCCCTCGCGCGCCAGCGCGACGTGATGGCAGCACTCATCGCCGCCCTGGCCGTGTCGCTCGTGCTCTTCTCGTCCTTCCTGAGCCGGCCCGAAGCTGTCGTGGACGCGGGGCGGGCGTACGGCCTCTACCTGGAGCGGGCCACCGCCGCCTCGTGGCACATTCACCCCTGGCACTACTACCTCGGCCTGCTCGTCCACTTTCCCGCGCGCGGGACCCCCTTCTGGAGCGAGGGCTTGATCCTCGCCCTCGCCGCGGTGGGCGCCGTGGCGGCGTGGACCCGGACGCCCGTGCCGGGGGCTGACTCGCGGATCCTGCGCTTCCTGGCCTGCTACACGCTGCTGATGCTCGTCACCTACTCCGCGATCCCGTACAAGACGCCCTGGTGCCTGCTCGGCTTCCTGCACGGGATGATCCTGCTGGCGGGCACGGGCGCCGCCCTGCTCCTGCACTCCGCCCGTAGCGCCGGGCCGAAGGCGCTCGTGGTGGTGCTGCTCGCGGCCGCCGCGGCGCAGCTCGGGTGGCAGGCTCACGCCGGCAGCTTCCGCTTCGCCGCCGATCCGCGCAACCCCTACGTCTACGCCCACACCGGCACGGACGTGTTCGATGTCGTCGAGCGCCTGGAGGCCCTCAGCCGCGCCCACCCGGCCGGTCCGGCCATGCCGCTGCAGGTGATCAGCCGCGAGAACCTGTGGCCGCTGCCCTGGTACCTGCGCAGGCTCACGGGCGTCGAGTGGTGGAACGGCGTCGCCGACCTGACCCCCATCGCTGCCGTCGTCGTCGTCACGCCCGACATGGAGCCGGCCCTCGTCCGCAGGATCTACGACCTGCCGCCCCCCGGCGAGCGCGAGCTCTACGTGAGCATCTTCGAGCGGGCGGTCGAGCTGCGCCCCGGGGTCGAGCTGCGCGGCTATGCTTCCGCCAGCCTGTGGGAAGAGTTCCGACGGGCCGAGCCGGACCCGGTCGCGCCCGCGCGACAGGAGCCGGCACGGTGAGCGGGCCCGGACCGCAAGGCGCGACGCTCGGCCTCGCCGAGACGGCCGACGTCCATCGCTTCGCCCACGAGGCGATGGCGACGGTCTTCGAGGTGCGCTCGGTCCATCCCGACGCCCGCTACGCCGGCCAGGCGGCCCACGCCGCCTTCGCCCTGCTCGACCGGCTGGAGCAGGAGCTGAGCCGCTTCGTCGCGAACAGCGACGTCTCACGCGTCAACGAGCTTCGCGCCGGGCGCGCCGCGCGCGTGAGCCCCGAGACGATGGAGTGCCTGGTGATCGCCCGGCACCTCTTCGACCTGACCGACGGGGCCTTCGACGTCTCGCTCGGGTCCGGGCTCGACCGCCTCGAGCTCGACGTGGACGCGCTCGCCGTCCACGCCCGGGGGGATGCGGTGCGTCTCGATCTCGGGGGCATCGGCAAGGGTTTCGCAGTCGACCAGATGGCGGCGCTCCTCGAGGAATGGGGGCTCGAGCGCTCGCTCGTCCACGGAGGCTGGAGCTCGGTGCTGGCCCTGGAGCCGCCGCCCGACAAGGACGGATGGCCGCTCAGCATGAGCGCGCCCGGAGTGTCTGCCGCGGGACCCCTGGCACGGATCTCGGCGCGGCAGAGGGCGATGAGCGCCTCGGGGACCCGGAAGGGAGACCACATCCTCGATCCGCGTACGGGCCGAGCCGTGGCCGAGGGCGCCATCTGGGTCGGGGTCCCGCGCAGCCCCGAGGAGGGACATTCGCCGGCCGCCGTCGCCGATGGACTTTCGACCGCCTTCATGGTCCTTTCCGCGGGTAGGATCGAGGAGCTTTGCCGGACCAACCCGGGGCTCGAGACCTGGCGGCTCGAGGGAACGGCCCTGAATCAAGTGGCTCTCGCCGCACGGGCGCCAAGAGAGGAATAATCACCAGATGGACCGAGTTAGAGCAGCCTTCCGAGTCGACGCGCCTTCCCTTCCGACCGCCGCGCTGGCGCTCGCGGCGATCGTGTCCCTCACCCTTCCCGGACCGCTGTCGGCGCAGGCCGGCGGCGCCAAGCTGGTCCCGATCCCGATCCAGCTTCCGAAGCCGATGTTCGAGGGCACGCCGCAGAACGTCAAGATCCCGAACCTCCAGAAGCCGCTCGGCCGGCCGCGCGACCCGTTCCTGGCACCCGCCGGGGTTGTGAACGTCGCCAAGGGCAAGGCCGTCGAAAGCAGCGACTCGGAGCCGATCATCGGGGAGCTCGACCAGGTCACCGACGGGGACAAGAAGGGGGCCGACGGCAGCTACGTCGAGCTCGGTCCCGCGGCGCAGCACGTCACGATCGACCTCGGCGCGCCGCACGAGGTGTTCGCGGTCCTGTTCTGGCACTTCCACAGGACGCCGCGCGTCTACCTCGACGTGGTCGTGCAGCTCGCCGACGACGCCGCCTTCACCAAGAACGTCCGCACGATCTTCAACAACGACAACGACAACAGCTTGGGCCTGGGCGCGGGACAGGACATGAATTACGTCGAGACCGCCGAGGGCAAGCTTGTGGACGCGAAGGGCGGCCGCGCCCGCTACGTGCGCCTGCGCAGCCGGGGCAACAACGCGAACGAGCTCAACCACTACGTCGAGGTCGAGGTCTTCGGCCGCCCGGCGAAGTAGGAGGCACGCGATGGCAGGCGACGACGAGAAGCCCCCGGAGCGCGCGCCCGGCGAGCCACCGAAGCGGCTCGATCGCCGCGACGTGCTGCTCGGTCTGTCGACCGTCCCCGCGCTCGGCCTGTTCGGCTACGCGCTCGCGAGGCAGCGCTCGTACGAGCAGACCCAGCGCCAGGCCGCCGAGGCGGGCCGGCCGGCGCCCCCCGCCGACCTGCAGGAGATCAACGTCGCGCTCCTCGGCGCGGGGGCGCAGGGGCAGGTGCTGCTCGACGCCATGCTGCGCATCCCCGGCCTGCGCTTCCGGGCCGTGTGCGACATCTGGACCGAGTTCAACCAGCGGCGGGTGGTCAACACCCTCAAGAAGTACAAGTTCGAGGTGCGCGGCTACGAGGACTACCGCCAGATGCTCGACCAGGAGAAAGAGCTCGACGCGGTCGTCATCGCCACCCCCGACTTCTGGCACGCTGCGCACGCCGTCGACTGCCTGCGCGCCGGCTTGCACGTCTACTGCGAGAAGGAGATGTCGAACACGCTCGAGGGCGCGCGCAGCATGCTGACGGCCGCCCGCGAGACGGGGAAGCTGCTGCAGATCGGGCACCAGCGCCGCAGCCACCCCCGCTACCTGCACTGCCGCGAGAAGCTCATCGGGGAAGCCGGCATCCTCGGGCGGATCGTGACCGTGAACGGGCAGTGGAACCGCGCGGTGGCCCCGGACCTGGGCGCTCCCGAGCGCTACACGATCCCCGAGGCGCGGCTCAAGCAGTACGGCTTCCGCTCGATGCACCAGTTCCGCAACTGGCGCTGGTACAAGGGTCTCGGCGGCGGGCCGATCGTCGACCTCGGCTCGCA